>PPYF01130292.1_pt1 | contig 12956 bp, 8 predicted proteins | sample 1559871 | NCBI WGS metagenome assembly PPYF01 (sample SAMN08240021, study PRJNA423297) | Human gut metagenome, whole genome shotgun sequencing project. | reverse complement strand
CACTGCCCAGCATCACCAGCCCGAACCCCACCAGCGTGAGTACCAGCACCAGAAACGGCAGGTCCATGGCCGGCAGCGGCCGCAGCGGTGCCTTGTGCCGCCCGCCTGCCAAGGCAGTCAGTTTCATGTCGTCACCCCCAGTTTTACTATTGTACGCCATGCTGCTGTTGGCTATACGGATATTATCGTGACGTTGTGCATATCTTGTACACTAGCTCACCCTCTCAGGCGCTTTGCGCCAGCTCCCCCAAAGGGGGAGCTTTTGACAAAATCATAAACTTTGTATCGAATGCCAAGGCCTCTCCCTTCGGGAGAGGTGGCATCGCGTCAGCGATGACGGAGAGGGTGAGCCCGTTAAAGGGGGTGACATCATGCCCAAAGTTCTCCGCACCCTGCCCGAGCGGGGATTCCGCCGCCGGGCACGGGCCGTGGCGGTGCTGTTCTGTGCCGTCTGCCTGGGGCTGGCCGTGCGGCTCTTTTTCCTGCAGGTGCGCACCGACGGCTTCTATGCCGACCGTGCACAGGGCCAGCAGCTGCGGGACACCGTGGTCCCCGCAGACCGGGGGCGCATTTACAGCGCCGACGGCCTTTTGCTGGCCGCCAACAGCAGCTGCTGGACCCTGCGGGCCTCGCCCCGGGAGATGCCGGAAGAGAAAATCACCCTTGCCGCCCACGGCCTTGCGGAGATCTTAGCGCTGGACAAAGCGGCCCTGCTGGAAAAATTCAGCGACCGCCGCTCCAACGACTGCCTGCTCCGCTACCGGGTGGACCGTGCCGCAGCCGATGCTGTGCGGGACTTCTGCGAGGAAAACAGCATCACCGGCATCCGCATCAATCAGGACAGCAAGCGCTGGTATCCGCAGGGAGCGTTTCTGGCTTCGGTGCTGGGGTTCACCAATGTGGACAACGCAGGGGTGGCCGGGCTGGAACTGAAATATGACGATCTGCTCACCGGGGAAAATGGCGTGGTGCTCACAGCTGTCAACGCCTGGGGCTACACACTGGAGCAGAGCTACGAGACCGAGTGTTTTCCCACCGAGGGGGACGGCCTGCGGCTCACCATCGACAGCTGTATCCAGCACTACCTTGAAAACGCGCTGTCCTACGCCGTACAGGAGCACCATGTGGCGGCGCGGGCCGTGGGGATCGTCATGGATGTGAACACCGGGGCCGTGCTGGCCATGTCCACCACGCCCTCCTACGACCCCAACGAGCCCCGCGTCATTGCCGACACCGCCGCCCGGAACGCCGTGGAGGCCCTGACCGGTGATGCGCGCAAGGCCGCTTTGCAGCTGGCCCAGCAGACCCAGTGGCGGAACAAGGCTGTCAGCGACCTGTACGAGCCGGGCAGCGTGTTCAAGCTCATCACCTGCGCGGCGGCGCTGGATGCCGGAGCCATCACAAAGCATTCCAGCTTTTACTGCGGGGAATCCATCTCGGTGGCAGGCACCCGCTTCCACTGTGCCAACCACAAGCGCCATGGGGCCCAGAGCGTGACCCAGGCGCTGGAAAATTCCTGCAACCAGAGCTTCATCCAGATCGGAGCCCGACTGGGCAGGGAGGCCTTCTGCGATTATTTTGCCGCCTTCGGCCTGCGGGAGCCCACCGGCATCGACCTGCCCGCCGAGCCGAAAAAGAGCTTGTACTATACCGCTGACCGGATGGGCCCGGTAGAGCTGGCCTCCTGTGCCTTTGGGCAGAGCAGCAAGATCTCCTATCTGGAAATGGCGGCGGCAGTCTGCGCCGTGGTCAACGGGGGAAAGCTGATGCAGCCCTACGTCGTCTCAGAGATCCTGGCCCCGGACGGCAGTACCATTGAGCAGCTCGCCCCTGTCTGCAAACGGCAGGTGCTCAAGGCAGAGACCAGCCAGACCATGCGGGAGATGATGGAGGCCGTGGTGCTCTACGGCGGTGGACGGAACGCCCAGATCCCGGGCTACCGGGTAGGCGGAAAAAGCGGCACCAGCCAGAAGCTGGACAGTGCCGACGAAAAAGCCCGCATTGCCAGCTTTGTGGCGGTGGCTCCCATCGACGACCCGCAGTTTCTCTGCCTGGTCTGCCTGGACGAACCCCACAGCTGGACGACCGCAGGCGGCAGCCTGTCGGCCCCGGTCTGTGCCGAAGTGCTGGAGCAGACGCTGGTGTACAGGGGCGTGCCCCGCACCACGGAAGCCCCGGCTGCCTCCACAGCAGAGACCGCCGCCGACCTCCCCGCTGACGGCGACAGTTTTGACGGGGCCTGAAAACGGGCAGCAAAAAAGACCGCCGAAGCGGTCTTGAATTGCTTGTTTTCAGTTCTGGTGCGGCTGCTCGCGGAACTTGATCTCACCGGTCTCGCTGTTCATGGATTCCACAATGGCAAGGCTCTCCAGCTGGATGCCCTTGCTGCGGATGAGCTCGCCGCCCTGCTGGAAGCCCTTCTCCACGGCAATGCCAATGCCCTCGACCGTGGCTCCGGCCTCCTTGGCCAGATCCAGCAGGCCCATCAGGGCACAGCCGTTTGCCAGGAAGTCATCGATGATCAGGACATGGTCCTCTGCGGTGAGGAACTTTTTGGAGACGATGACGTTGTAGATCTTCTTGTGGGTGAAGGACTGGATCTTGGTCTCATAGTTGTCGTAATCCAGGTTGATGCTCATGGACTTTTTGGCAAACACCACAGGCACATTGAACTCGCTGGCAACCACAGCGGCAATGCCGATGCCGCTGGCCTCAATGGTCAGCACCTTGTTGACGGGCTTGCCTGCAAACAGGCGCTTCCACTCCTTTGCCATCTCGCGGAACAGGGGGATGTCCATCTGGTGGTTGATGAAGCTGTCCACCTTCAGCACATTGCCCTCGCGCACGATCCCGTCTCTCTGAATGCGTTCTTCCAGCAGTTTCATATCCGTCTCTTCCTCCAAGCTTTGGTACTGCATTTTGATTTTACCTAGTATACCGGATTTGCCCCCCTGTTTTCAAGGTCTTTTGGCATTTTCTCTCTTGTTTTTCAGCAAAATTTGAGTATACTGGAAGCAACGGCTCCGGGTGGATTTCCGGGGCGCTCCGGGCACAGGGAAAGGTGCCCGTTTTCTGCATCCTGCCGCCTGTTCGGGCGGGATGCATTGTGAGGAGAAGGAGTATCACGCGTATGAAGACCGGATTGATCCTGGAAGGCGGTGCCATGCGGGGCATGTTCACTGCCGGTGTTCTGGATGTTCTGATGGAGCAGGGCATCACGGTAGACGGCATGGTAGGTGTTTCGGCGGGAGCAGTGTTCGGCTGCAACTACAAATCCCACCAGATCGGGCGGACCATCCGCTACAACACCACCTATTGCAACGACAAACGCTATGCCAGCTTCCGCAACCTGCTGCGCACCGGCAACCTGTACAGCGAGGATTTCTGCTATCACGAGGTGCCCGAAAAGCTCGACCCGTTCGACGACAAGGCTTTCCGGGAATCCCCCATGGATTACTTTGTAGTCTGCACCGATGTCCGCACCGGCGACCCCATCTATTATAAGTGCCGCACCGGTGATGCGGAGGATGTGCGCTGGATGGAAGCCTCGGCATCCATGCCGCTGGCCGCAAAGATCGTCAAGATCGGCCATTACGGCCTGCTGGACGGCGGCGTTGCCGATTCCATCCCCATCCGCTTCTTTGAGTCCATCGGCTACAAGCGGAACCTCATCATCCTGACCCAGCCCAAGGGGTTTGTGAAAAAGAAGAATCCCATGCTGCCCGCCATCCGGGCACGGTATCTGCGCTATCCTGCCTTTGTGGAGGCTGTGGCTGACCGCCACGAGCGCTACAACGAAACCCTGAGCTACATCTCCATGCTGGAGCAGTCCGGCAAGGATTACGTTATCCGCCCACCCATCCCGCTGGAGATCGGTGCCATGGAGCGTGACCCCGACCAGCTGCGCCGCGTCTACGAGACCGGCCGGGCCGTGGCACAGATCCAGGTGGATAAGATCCGGGCCTTCCTTGAAACTGCAAAGGCAGAAGCCGAGGAATAATCACTGTGCTATACTGGGGCAAATCAAAACAGGAGGCACTGATTTATGAACACTCTGGATGCCATTCTCACCCGGCGCAGCTGCCGGGAATTCACCGACAAGCCCGTCAAAAGCGAAACACTGCACCAGCTGCTGGAAGCGGCCATGAGCGGACCCAGCTGCGTCAATGCACAGGATTGGTCCTTCGTGGTGGTGACCGCCCCGGAAAAGCTGGCACAGATGGCCGATGCCAATGGCCGCCCTGCCGAGCCGCTGCGGAAAGCTGCCGCCGGCATCCTCGTCTGCGGCGACCTTGACCGTGCGTTCCGCTTTGCAAAGGACTACTGGGTCATTGACGGAGCCATTGCCGCCCAGAACATCTGCCTCGCCGCACAGGAGCTGGGGCTTGGTGCAGTCTGGCTGGGCACCTGGCCCCAGATGGACCGGGTAGAGGCCCAGCAAAAGCTGTTCGCTCTGCCGGAGACCATTGTGCCCCACTCCATCATCGCCCTTGGCTACCCGGAAGCAGACCTAACTGCCCCGCGTAAGAGCCGCTATGAGGACGACCGGGTACATTTTAACCGGTGGTAGATCTGCCGGACGCAAAAGGCCGCCTCCGTTTTTGAACGGAAGCGGCCTTTTCGTCAGGGAGCAATCAGTTGAGATAGTCACCCACGGGAGCGGAATTGTACTGCTTGATGACCTTTACAATGATGGAGCCATGCCCAGACCGTTGTGTGAAACAGCCCGGACATGGGGTTTTATGGTTTTAATGCAGTTACGCCCAGTTCTTCCGCCCGTAGCGGGTGGTCAGCTGGCAGATCTCCTTTTGGAGCTTCTTGGTCAGCTGGGGCTTTTTCAGCCGCCAGCGCCAGTTCTGACCCACGGTGGAGGGCTGATTGATGCGAGCGGAGTTGTCCAGCCCCAGCCAGTCCTGCATGGGAATGATGCAGGTCGCCGCTGCGCTGCGCAGGATCAGTGCGATCATGCTTTTATAGAGCTGCTCCTCCGGGGTGGCGTAGTCGAACAGATAATCCCGCACCATGGCGCGCTCCGCACCGGTGATGGTCTGGTACCAGGATACCAGCGTTTCGTTGTCGTGGGTGCCGGTATAGGCCACGCTGTTCACCGGGTAGTTGTGGGGCAGGTAGTCGCTGGCGCTGCCGGTATCCCGGGAGTCAAAGGCAAATTCCAGCACCTTCATGCCGGGAAAGCCGCTGTCCCGCACCAGCTGACGCACGGTGTCGCTCATGTAGCCAAGATCCTCCGCAATGATCTCCCGTTTGCCCAGTGCCTGCTCCACAGCACGAAACAGCTCGATGCCAGGGCCTTTTTCCCAGTGGCCCGGCGCGGCAGTCTCGCTGCCGTAGGGGATGGAAAAATACTCATCGAAGCCGCGGAAGTGGTCGATGCGCACCACATCATACAGCTCAAAGCAGTACCACAGGCGGGTGATCCACCACTGATAGCCGGTTGCGCGGTGCGCCTCCCAGCGGTAGAGCGGGTTGCCCCAGAGCTGGCCGGTGGGCGAAAATCCATCCGGGGGAACGCCCGCCACCGCCGTGGGAATGTTGTCCTTGTCCAGTTGGAACAGACCCGGGTTTGCCCAAGCGTCCGCCGAATCCAACGCCACATAGATGGGGATATCCCCGATGATCCGGATGCCCTTGCTGTTGGCGTAGTCCTTCAATTTACGCCACTGCTGGTCGAACTTGAACTGGAGATATTTGTGGTACTCCACCTCAAAATACAGCTCCCGGCGGTAATAGTCCATAGCGGGCTGCCAGCGCAGACGGATATCCTCGGCCCACTCGATCCACGGCTTGCCCTCAAAGCGGCCCTTCACCGCCATGAACAGGGCAAAATCGTCCAGCCACCACTTATTTTTTTCGCAGAAGGCCGTAAACGCTTCGTTGTGGCCGATGTCGCTGCGGGAGTACGCCAGCCGCAGCAAGCGGCCCCGCTCAGTATACAGGCGGCTATAATCAATGTCATCTGCCTTGCGGCCAAAGCTCGCCTTTTTGCACTCGGCGGCGGTCAGCACCCCTTCCTCCACCAGTGCGTCCAGGCTGATGAAATACGGGTTGCCCGCAAAGGCGGAAAAGCTCTGGTAGGGGCTGTCGCCATAGCTTGTCACACCCAGCGGCAGGATCTGCCAGTAGGTCTGCCCGGCTTCCTTGAGCCAGTCCACAAAGTCGTATGCTTCCTGCGAAAAGCAGCCGATGCCGTAAGGGGACGGCAGACTGCTGACGGGCAGCAAAATGCCTGCACTTCTCTGCATCTTCATTTTCCTCTTCCTTTATAACTCGATCAGAACACCCGCGTGGTCGGATACCTGCGGCTCCTGCAGGCCGTTGAACACCACCCGGGTGCTTTTTACAGTGATCGCCTTGGAGCACCAGATCTGGTCGATGCGCTTTTTTGCCGCTGCATCCGGGGCATCCCGCCAGCCATCAATGGCCTGCACGACGGTGTAGCCCTCGTCCCGCTGCTGTGCCAGACGGTAGGTGTCCTGCCAGCCGCTGCGGAGCACAAGGTCGTAGCCTTCGCCCCGCACATCGGCCTCGCTGTTGAAGTCGCCCAGCAGAAAGGCGGTCTTTTTTGTGCCTGCCGCCCGGGACAGCGTTTCCCACTGGGCGGCAAAAGGTTCCACTTCGTCCTTCCACCAGCCCAGATGCACTGTGTAATACCAGACATCTCCTGCGCAGATGCCCAGAGTGCGGCGGGTCTTCCAGCAGCTGTAATCATCGGATTTGCTCAGCAGCAGGTTTTCGGCGGCGGTGATGGGTGCACGGCTGAACACTGCCATGCCCTCATCGTACCTGTCGTAGCCGATCTTTGCCGGGAGCCAGCTCCAATGGTACTGCACGCCCCGCTTTTCCAGCATCCGGGCCACGGCTGCGGCGTGGTTGTCCGCTTTCAGCGGCACCCCATTGCCGGGACAGGGGTAATACCCCGCCGGAATCTCTCCCAGCAGCGGAGCGGCGGCGGTCTGGTTCACCTCCTGCAGGGCGAACACCTCCGGCTGCTCCCTGGCGATAAAGTCTACAAAGATCTCCCGTTTTGCCTCATAGTCCGGCTCGATGAGGCTGTGGGTATTCAAAGTCAGCAGTTTCATAGTTTTTTACAGAATATCATTGATGTCAGATTTCAGAACGTCTGCCTTGGGGCCGTACACAGCCTGAATGCCGTCGCCCTTCACCAGCAGGCTCAGAGCGCCCTCGGCCTTCCATGCGGCAAGGTCGGCCACCTTGGCGGGGTCCTTCACGGTAACGCGCAGACGGGTCATGCAGGCATCCACCAGCACAATGTTCTCCCGGCCGCCCAGCAGGGCGATGATGCGCTCGGCCTGGCCGTTATCGGACTTTTTATCTGCCTTCTTCTCGGCCTTGGTATCGGCTGCAGCATCATCTGCGTTGTCATCGGTGTAGTTGCCCAGACGGCCCGGCGTTGCCAGCTTGAGCTTGCCGATCATAAAGTAGGCCACAAAATAGCCGATGATGAAGAACGCCACCACGCAGAGCACAAAGTTGATGATATCGCCGCCCAGACCGGCCTGCAGAGACATGGGGATACGGGTGATGAATTCCAGATTGCCGAAAGAGTGCAGGCGCAGATGGATGATGCCTGCCATGGCAAAGGCACAGCCCTGCAGCAGTGCGTACACGATGTACAGCGGCATAGCGCAGAACATGAACATAAATTCCAGCGGCTCAGTCACACCGGTCAGGAACACAGCCAGCGCGGTGGAGATGAACATGGACTTATACTTTGCGCGCTTGTCGGCATCCACACGGCGGAACATGGCCAGCGCAATGCCCAGCAGCAGACCGGTTGCGCCGATCATCTGACCCACCTTGAAGCGGGCGGGGGTAACGGTAGCCAGCAGGTTGTTGTAAGCGGCCATGTCACCGGCTTTCTTGAAGTTGATGAGGTCGTTGGCCCATGCCAGCCACAGCGGGTCCTGGCCAAACACCTGACTGCCCGCATTGACACCGGTGGCAATGGTGTAGGTGCCGCCGAAGGAAGTGTAGTTCATGGGGATGGTCAGCATGTGGTGCAGACCGAAGGGCAGCAGCAGACGCTCCAGCGTGCCATAGATGAACGGAGCCAGAACGGGAGAAGTCTCGGAAGAGTTTGCGATCCAGATGCCGAAGCTGTTGATGCCGGTCTGGACCACAGGCCAGAACAGTGCCAGCACCATGGAGATGACCACAGAATAGGCAATGACCACCATGGGCACAAAGCGCTTGCCGTTGAAAAAGGCCAGTGCATCCGGCAGCTTGCGGAAGTTATAGTATTTATTGTAAGCCACGCCGCCCACAAAACCGGCAATGATGCCCACGAACACGCCCATGTTCAGGGCCGGAGCACCCAGCACGGAGGTGAAGTAGCCGTTGACGGCGATCTCCCGCCCGAACAGGGTGTGGGTCACGGCGTTGGGATCTTCCAGCATGGCGCTGGTGACACCGAAGATGTTGCCGGTGATGACATTGATGAGGGCAAATGCCAGCACAGCCGCAAAGGCACCGCCCGCACGCTCCTTTGCCCAGCTGCCGCCGATGGCCACGGCAAACAGGATGTGCAGATTGTTGATGACCGCCCAGCCAATGTTCTCCATGGTGGTGCCAATGGTCATAACTGCCGCAATGTCACCGCCGCCCATCTGCACCAGCTTGCCCAGACTGATCATCAGACCGGCAGCAGGCATGACGGCGATGACGGTCATCAGCACCTTGCCCAGCTTCTGTAAGAAGTCAAAGTTGATAAGCCCCTTTTTCCCCGGAGCTGCTTGTGTTGTTGCCATAATGTTCCTCCTTGTTTTCTTTTGCACCATTTTACGCAACCGTTGCATCACTATTGCGTAACTTTACGCAACAAGAATAATCCAACTCTGCAGTTTTTACAAGAGTTTTCTAGGTCAAAAATATATTTTCCGCTTTTTGCACAACAGTTTGCAAGTTTCTTTGTTGAAAACATCGAAGGTGCGCAAGGGGCACAGTTGCATACTCTACGCAAGCTCGTGCGCAAATCATTGACATTGCGTGCAAACAGCTTTACAATAGACCTACTACATCAGGGAGGAACAGACTATGGCAGTTACCATCAAGGATGTGGCAGCGGCGGCGGGGGTATCGCCCTCCACCGTGTCCCGCACCTGCAAGGACAGCCCTTCCATCAGCCGGGAAACCAAGGAGCGGGTACGCCGCATTATGGCACAGCTGGGCTATGAGCCAAACTTTGAGGCCGAACCGGTGGAGGCGTTTTCCAAGACCATCGGCATCATTCTGCCCTCCTCCCAGCGGGATGTCTACGAGAACGCCTTCCATCTGGAGATCATCCGCGGCATCGGGCAGTTCTGCAACCAGCGGCGGTATGTGAACACGGTCATCACCGGGCAGGACGATACCGAAGTTCTGGATGCCATCCAGAGCATGGTGGCCAACGCACAGGCAGATGGCTTCATCCTGCTCTACTCCAAAAAGGACTGCCCGGTGGCAGCCTACCTGCGCAGCGAAGGGCTGCTCCATGTCATTGTGGGCAAGGCGGCGCAGTCCGCCAATCAGACCATCTATATCGACAACGACAACGCCCTTGCCGGTGAGGAAGCCACCGATTACCTCTATGAAATGGGCCACCGCCGCATTGCCTATTTTGGTGTCAGCAATGCCATGCTGTTTTCGGCAGAGCGCAGGCGCGGCTACCAGATGTCCCTGCTGAAGCATGGCATCACTCCCCGGGAGGAGGACTGTGTGGAGGTCAACACCCTGAACGACGCTTACGAAGAGCCGCTGAAGGCTCTTCTCACCGCACCGGACCATCCCACAGCCATGCTGGTCAGCGATGACATTCTGGCCGTGGTGCTGGAACAGTTCTGCGGCAAACTGGGGCTGCGCGTCCCGAAGGATCTTTCCATCGTTTCCTTCAACAATTCCCTGTTCTCCCGCATCACCAGCCCCCAGCTGACCACCGTGGACGTGAACCCCTATCAGCTGGGTATGGAGGCCGCCAGCCAGACCATCAACCACATCGAGAACCCGAATCTGCTGGCAACAAAGATCCTTGTGCCGCACAAGCTCATCCCCCGGGAGAGCTGCTGCCCGCCGGAAGTCTGATCAAAACAATGAGGCCGTTCCCTCTCTTTCTCAGAGAAGCGGAACGGCCTCATTTTGTTTATTTTTTTCCGGTACTCCCGCGGAGTCATGCCAAAATGCGCCTTGAATGCCCGGTTAAAATAGGAGAGGTTTTCAAACCCGCACCGGGAAGCAATCGTCAGCACCGTCTCGTCCGTAGCATGCAGCGCTTCGGCGGCGGCATTCAGCCGGTATTCGTTCAGAAAGGCAACAAAGCTCTGCCCTGTCATCTGCCGGAACCAGCGCATGAAGTGGCTGGAACTGAAGGAGCAGACCCCGGCGGCATCGGCGACCCGAAGCCCCTCGGCATAATGGACAGAGATCCATTGCAGAACAGCTTTCAGCCGCTGGGTATCGGCAGTTTCCGCGGGGAGCTGCTGTTTTCCCTGCGCAATGAGCAGGGAGAGAAAGCGCAGCAGTGCTCCTTTGACCAGCAGCTCATAGCCGGGAAGCTTGGCACGGTTGGCTTCCTCCACCTCCCGCAGGCAGGCGGCGGCCTGGAGATAACACAGGTCGTTGGGAGTCAGCCGCGCAGGCAGCAGCAGCCGCCCGCTCTGGAGCGGAAGCAGGTATTTTTCGGCGCAAAGGTCCTCCGCACCGCCCAGAAGCTCCAGCTCAAAGATGATGTTCTCGTATTCCATGCGCTGCCCTTCTGCCTGCCGCAGGGCGTGAAGGGTGCCGGGCGTAAAAATAAAGATATCCCCCTGGTAGGCCGGGCAGGACGCAGCGCCCACCTGCACCAGCCCCGCGCCCCGCTTGACAAAGACCAGCTCCATGCTCTCCTGCCAGTGCAGTGCCACCTGCGGGAAATCTCCCGGAATGGTGCAGGGATACAGATTGAAGGGGAACCGCACGGCCCCGTGCTGCTTGGTTTCCTGCAAAGAAGCCTGATTATGCATCATCTCACCTCCAGATGATAGGATTGTACCATAATTTGCTCCTTTAAGGCAAGATTTCGATTGTTTTATCTGGTATATCTTGCATTATAAATGTCAAACCTGTTTTCCGTAAGGTGTGTATCTGAAAACAAAGGAGGATCCATTATGAGCTTTACCGAAACATTACAGAGCCTCACCGGAAAGCTGCTGGCGGACTGCACCGATCAGGAGCTGTATCTGGCACTGCTGGAGCTGGTGCGGCAGAAGAGTGCCGACCGCGTGCAGCCCGTCACCGGACGGAAGCTATACTATATCAGCGCCGAATTTCTCATTGGCAAGCTGCTGTCCAACAACCTCATCAATCTGGGACTGTACGAAGAAGCCCGGGATGCACTGGCCGCTGCCGGAAAGCGTCTTTCGGATATTGAGGAGGTGGAGCCGGAGCCTTCTCTCGGCAACGGTGGTCTGGGCCGTCTGGCAGCCTGCTTCCTGGATTCGCTGGCAACGCTGAACCTGCCCGGCGACGGCGTGGGCCTGCGGTATCACTTTGGCCTGTTCCACCAGTCCTTTGAGGATGGTGTGCAGAACGAAAAGCCCGACCCCTGGCTCACTGCCCACAGCTGGGCTGAAAAGACCGATGTGACCTACCCGGTGGAGCTGGCGGGCAAGGAATACACTGCCCGGCTGTACAAGCTGGCTGTCACCGGTTACGAGGGGCGCACCAACACCCTGAATCTGTTCGATCTGGATACCATCGACGAGAGCATCGTCCATGACGGCATTGCCTTTGACAAGACCGCCATCGACAAGAACCTGACCCTGTTCCTCTACCCGGACGACTCCGATGAGGCAGGCCGCCGTCTGCGGGTGTATCAGCAGTACCTCATGGTTTCTGCCGGTGCCCAGCTCATTCTGGCAGAGTGCGCCGCCCGGGGCTGCAATTACCACGATCTGGCCGACTACGCCGCCATCCAGATCAACGACACTCACCCCAGTATGGTCATCCCGGAGCTGATCCGGCTGCTGGGGCAGCGGGGCATTGAGTTCGAGGAAGCTGTGGAGATCGTTACCAAGACCTGCGCCTACACCAACCACACCATTCTGGCCGAGGCGCTGGAAAAATGGCCCCGCGCCTATCTGGATGCAGTGGTGCCCCAGCTGATGCCCATCATTGAAAAGCTGGACGCACTGGCCCGCACCCGCACCGAGGACGAGAGCCTTGCCATCATCGACAAGGACGACCGGGTGCACATGGCCCACATGGACATCCACTTCACCCATTCCACCAACGGCGTGGCAGCGCTGCACACCGAGATCCTGAAAAATTCCGAGCTGCACGGCTTCTATGAGCTGTACCCGGAAAAGTTCAACAACAAGACCAACGGCATCACCTTCCGCCGCTGGCTGCTGGAATGTGACCCGCGCCTGACCGCCACACTGGAAAAGCACATCGGTTCCGGCTTCCGCAAGGACGCTGCCGAGCTGGAGAAGCTGCTGGCCTTCGCCGACGACGAAGCCGTGCTGGGCGAGCTGACCGCCGTAAAAAAGACCAACAAGGCAGCGCTGGCAGACTGGCTGCTGCGCACCCAGAAGGTGGCAGTGAACCCCGATGCCATGTTCGATATCCAGTCCAAGCGTCTGCACGAGTACAAGCGTCAGCAGCTGAACCTGCTGTACCTCATCCATCAGTATTACGAGATCAAGGCAGGGCACCTGCCTGCCATGCCGCTGGTGAGCATCTTTGGTGCCAAGGCTGCTCCTGCCTACACCATTGCCAAGGACATCATCCATGCCCTGCTGACCCTCTCCAAGGTCATCGCCGCAGACCCGGAGGTGTCCAAGTGGCTGCAGGTGGTATTTGTGGAAAATTACAACGTCACCGCTGCCGAAAAGCTCATCCCTGCCTGCGACCTGTCTGAGCAGATCAGCCTTGCCTCCAAGGAGGCCTCCGGCACCGGCAACATG
>PPYF01546617.1_pt1 | contig 12958 bp, 9 predicted proteins | sample 1559871 | NCBI WGS metagenome assembly PPYF01 (sample SAMN08240021, study PRJNA423297) | Human gut metagenome, whole genome shotgun sequencing project. | reverse complement strand
AGCCACGTTGAGCAGCTTCAGCCTCGATAAGTAGCATACGAGAAGCAGTAATAATAGGGAAAGTAGAGGTTACCTGTGTGAGAGAAGGATTATAAAAACAGCAGACTTTATTCCACGTGTTCACATCTGCAGACTCAATGCCCAAAGGCATACCTTGGTATTTATCAAAATTCTTCAGGTCTTCATCCGTCACGCCCGCCTCTGCCTGTGTCTTGCCAAAAGGAATCAGCGAACAAGTAGAGAATAGACGGTTGTCCTTCAATTCCTTCAACTGATCTACATAATACTTATTAGGAACAAAATTATAATTATGGTTTACGCCATTATAATATAAATATCCCACAGTATTGGCCTCAAAAGTATAATTCAAATTATAGGCATTTTCTTCAATACCGCCATCAGCGTAAGCTTGAGCAAAACGCGAGCGTCCTTCGGCAGGATCCACATCTGCCAGTTTTATAGCAAGCATCATACGGGTAGAAGCATTCAGTTTCTTCCATGCACGAATGTCACCATCGAACAGAATGTCGGCTGTGCTCAACGAGCCACTTTCATTAAACTGATTATACGCTTCCCTCAAATCGGCATCTAACTTAGCATAAATCGTTTCCTGTGAATCAAATACCGGAGTAAAATTTTCCTCACCTGCCTGAAATGCTTCTGTGTAAGGAAGTGGCCCTAGAGCATCTGTAAGGTGCATATAGATGAATCCCATCAATGTACGTGCAACCGCAATCTGATTAGCATTATCACCAAACTGTACAATGGCAGGTTTACCTTTTTCAGCCTCATCACTATTAAAGTCAATAATCTTCTGGCAGTTCTTCAACGGATAAAGATAATAAGAACTTGTACTCATAGTAGGTCCGCCAAACGCACCATACTGATTATTATTTTTCTCGGACATATACCCCGGATACATTTGCGTCCACGGGTAATAATAATTTGAGTTCATAGAGAAGTATTTCACATAAGTACAAGCGTATGTAAACAACATACCAGTATTAGCCTCCGACGGTTCATTGGGATCTTTGTTAATATCGCCAAAGTCAGTCATATCACACGCTGTGAATGTTGCTGCAAAACTCAGAGATAAAAGTAATAATTTAATATATTTCATAATGATTCTTCGTTTTATGGTTTAAAAAGCAAGATTAACGGTAAAACCTATCGAACGGGTTGCAGCGGCATTACCACCTTCAAAATATCCCATACCAATTTCAGACACATCCACATTAGGACAAGCTGAGTAGATCAACCATGGATTGGAAGCATTAATTGCCACACTGGCACGACTCAGACCGATATTTAGTTTCTTCAAAGTTTGTGACGGGAAAACATACGACAATGACACTTCACGAAGTTTCACGTAAGTACGGTCATACACCCATTCTTCCCATACACGGGAAGCTGTGGTATAATATAGTTTAGCATTGACATAGGTATCTACCTTATTGCCATTCTGATCCACACCAGTCATGTGGATACCACCACCTTTGCTTACCGGTTCACGAACATTGACGCCACGGTCATTAAGTTCAGCTGTTTTATCAAGAATACCGCTACTGCTACCCCACATATTAGTATAGGATACAATCTGTCCGCCTACAGAGAAATCAATATTAGCCGACAGACGGAAATTCTTAAAACTGATACTAGTATTAAAACCACCAGTGAAATCCGGATGGAAGTTACCCAGTTCATCTAGAGTGTTCTGATTGTAAGTAGGTACATATTCACCACCATACAACGCCTTCTGCGAAGCACTCAATTCATGGAAGATTATATTGCCATTGTCATCACGTTCCCATGTATTACCGGTTATCACACCAAGTGATTTACCAACCATAGCATAATTATACAAACGAGTTGTGAATGAAGTCCAATAAATAGAATAAGAATCCACTCCATCAGCTAGTTCCACCAGTTTATTACTATTCTTCGCTATATTGAAATTCATTTCCCATTTCCAGTTCTTAGTGGAAACAGGCATCCCGCCCAAACTCAATTCAACACCCCGATTACGAATTAAACCAGCATTCATCTTACGAGTAGAATACCCCGATTGCGGAGCAGAGGTTACGGAGATTATCTGATCTTTGTCATCCCGGGTATAATAGTTGAAATCACCCCATAAACGATTATTGAACAAACGGAATTCCGTACCTATTTCATACGAAGTGGAAATAGACGGCTCGATATTATAATTTTTCTGAGAAGAAGGTTCATACATTGTAACATGTGAACCATAACTGGTATCCAGCGAATAAGTAGGATAAATATTGTAAGCATTGAGCGTAGTACCTACTTGAGCCGCACTAGCACGCAGTTTCCAAAAGTTCAGCCATTCTGCATTCACCCATTTGTGAGCAAGGACAGAAGCGGAAAGGCCACCATACCAATAGCTGTTATGATTAGGACTCAATGTGGAAGACATATCGTTACGAACAGAAGCGTCAAGAAAACAAGTATCATCCCAGCCCATGGTAGCTGTGGCATAAACACTACGTTCTTTGTAATGTGTTTTCTCATTATAGGCTAAAGCAATAGTACCCGATGAAGCAGCCAAATTATAGTAATCGTCCAAAGACAAATCATAATTCGTATTGGTGTATGCATATAAATTATCGTACGTATAGTCACGTGCTTCTGCAAAAAGAGCTGCGTCTACCGTTAGTTTATCTTTAAAAAATGATTGTCCCCAAGTTAAACGTCCTTGTACGGTCAAATCAATCAAACTGCTTTGATCCTGACGATAATTTGACCGGAAATTAATAGATCCTGAAGGGCGTTCTCGTTCCAATTTGTAACCACGTATGTTACCATTTACGCGTACCCCTGCCTTCAAGTTATAAGGAAGGTCCACAGACACATCACCACTGAATACATTCCATTGATAAATGGTGCGATGATTATATTCATGAAATAAAGCATACGGATTATCATGGAATGCAGCACTTTGATTATTCACACTGTTGATATTCCATGTCCTCCATGATCCGTCCGGACGTTTATAGTCCTTATAATCTTTTAAATTGACATTGGTCTGTCCCCATTGGGTATATTCCTGCAAAACGGTACGTGAACCGTTATATCCACTTTCGGCAGCATTCATTATAATCGTACACATAAGCACCTTGCAAACCGGGAATATCACCACTATACAAATCATAAATATCCTGAGCCCTGTTACCTTTTTCCGTACCTCCATATCCTCCACCACCATACAGCTTCTGCATATTGAAATGATTATAGTAAGTTTCGGCCTGCAATGTATGACTTACTTCAAGCAACCCTTTCTCACTTTGTCCCGCCTTAGTAGTTATGATGATAGCACCTGCACCACCACGCGAACCATAAAGGGCAGTAGCCGCGGGACCTTTCAATACGTTTATGCTTTCCACATCATCCATATTGATAGAGTTTTTGTTGGTGATAGCACCATCTACCACATAAATAGGCTCATTGGCCGGATTATCCGACTGGGACGAAGAAGGAATGGAACCTGCACCACGCAAAATAATAGTACCTGCATCAAAACCAGAACTGGCACCACCTATAAAACGTGCTCCCGACACTTTACCGGCCATAGCATTACCCAAATCGGTCTGTCGTGAAATAGTTAGATCCTCACCTGCCACCTTTTGTGTAGAATAACCCAACGCTTTTTGTTTACGGTTCAATCCTTGAGCAGTTACAACCACTTCATCCAACACTTTTGTGTCCGACTTCATTGTTACAGTAATAGTAATAGTAGTCCCTTCCACTAAAACAGACGCACCTATTATCGGCTCACCATCATCCGCAGAAGTTACAACTCCTGCAACTGTTTTAGGCGCTTGAGCCATAGAGAAGCCGATACCCAACCACAGACAAGCTAGTAACATTAACACTTTTTCTTTCATACTCACTCTCTTTTAATTAAACATTATCCAAGTTCTTTTGGAACTCATTTTATCAATAATATTGCAAAGATATAAAATTTTATTAAAAATAAAAGAATAAGTCTATTATTTTTTGTCTATGATATTTTTTTATTCATAAGTATTGTTTAGTTGTGATATTTGTTAGATGTAAGGTAGTTATTTTATTTTTAGTATAAAATGATGTGAAATACATGAAAATTGTCAAGATAATCATTTTCTTCTTCAGATATCTTGTTCCAAATAAAGTACCTTGTTTTTTTATTTCTTTAACTATTTATCCTTTGTGTGAAATTACTCTTTTAACAGTTGAATATTGTTTGGAACGACTAATATTTAGGCGTTTTTTATAAGAAATGAATTCTTGTACTTTCCTCTTTTATAGAACTAAGTTCCAAAAGAACTTATGCTTACCGTTCTCCTCTATTCATTAAGTCCACCATACTTATATTATTTCCCCCTTTTACTTGATACACAATATATTATGAATATTTTTTTAGTCACTTTCTACTTATACTCTACCATTAGCATAATCAGCACTCTAAAAATCAGGCTATTATCTATTTAATATTCTATTTATTTTCTACTTATATGAACCATAAAACGATCAATCGTTTTCTTTATTACACAATTACAGTATTTATCAATCTACTAAATTCTAATCGGTCAAACTCGCAGGCGCGCCCCAATAAAGGCTAACAATTGATATAACCTTCCACCTGACATACGCATATCAGCTAATATTTGCCATATCGGATGCCCTATCACACCATAATCACAGTACCCTACTATCTTATCTCCTATCCCTCACTGCTGCAAAGCTTCAACTGGTCCGGAAGCATTTCTGCATTTTCCATCTACAGGAATAGAAGAAAAAGTCTCTTTCTCCGCAAAAATCCTCTTCTTTTCTGGAGAACAAAATGAAGAGGAGTCCTTTTCTTTTTTTGCTCTGCTTTACTTTGTAACTTCATGTTTTCATGTCCACATTTTCCATTGAAATGCCTACGTTACTACCATCCACATACAAATTCTTGTATTTTGAAATCTCTATCAACAAGTAATCAGTACTCACCTCTACACACTTCCGTTGTTGTATCGCCTCAAAGTAATGGTCCTGTATACTTTCCGAAGTAAGAATTCCATTTTTTTCGTATTGGGCTTTACTAAAAAATCCACGTTCCAACAGTGCATCCACTACTTGCTGTACATAATCGGCCGTACATCCTTCGGACAATCTGCAAGTAAAAAGCAGACACCTATCCTCTCTCCAACAGCAAAGACATCCTTTGTGGTAAATACGTGCCAATAAATGCAATACAAGCAATGTAGCCCAACTCTTGTTCCACCAACAATATTTTATCATTCTCGGAGAAATCCACACTCAAGTAGAAAAATTCCAATCCGGTTGTTTGTAATGCCATATCGATATTTTTATTGATGACAAATATAGAAAGAAACCCAGACGGAATGACGCGATTTGGCACAATAATACGCAATAATGCACAATTGATGCTCCACACACATCTTAAAATAGTAACCGGGAAGATATACGATAAAGACGAAAGATATATTATCTTACATGGGTATCATTATAGATGTTACAATTTTATCAAATATACATAGAAACAGATAGATGTATACAAAAAAAAGAGAAACTGCCTCCAAAGGAAAACAGTATCTCTTTTTATCTTATAAGATTCTTCTCTATTATTCTTCCGTATAGCGTTCAATAGTCTGATCACGATCAGGACCTACCGAAACAATCTTGATCGGGGTTTCCAGCTGTTCTTCCAAGAAAGTGACATACGCATTGAATTCTTCCGGGAATTCATCCTCACTGGTCATCTTGGTCATATCAGTCTTCCATCCGGGCAGCTCCGCATATACAGGTTCCAGCCCCTCGCTAATATCATAAGGGAAGTAATCAATTTCCTCACCATTTACTTTATAAGCCACACATGCTTTGATGTTTTCGAAATCATCCAACACATCGCTCTTCATCATAATTAACTGAGTCACCCCGTTTACCATGATAGAATACTTCAAAGCTACAAGATCAATCCAGCCACAACGACGTTCACGACCTGTCACCGCACCATATTCATGACCTAAATCGCGGATTTTCTTACCAGTTTCATCAAACAGTTCGGTAGGGAAAGGACCTGCCCCCACACGGGTACAATACGCTTTCATGATACCGTATACATTACCAATTTTATTAGGACCGATACCTAAACCGGTACAAGCACCGGCACAAATAGTATTTGAAGAAGTGACAAAAGGATAAGAACCGAAATCAACATCAAGCATCGTTCCCTGCGCACCTTCACAAAGCACACTCTTACTCGACTTCAGAAGATTATTGATTTCGTGTTCACTGTCCACCAAATGGAACTGTTTCAGGTATTCGATACCCTCCAACCATTGTTTTTCCAGTTCGGTTATATCATATTCATAATTCAGACTTTTCAAGATCTGTTCGTGGCGTGCCTTTGCCTTTCCATACACTTCTTCAAAATTATGAAGGATATCACCTACACGTACACCGTTACGACTCACTTTATCAGTATAAGTAGGACCTATACCTTTTCCGGTAGTTCCCACTTTGGCATCTCCTTTAGCAGCTTCATAAGCAGCATCCAGAATGCGGTGAGTAGGCAAAATCAAATGAGCTTTCTTTGAAATGTGCAAACGTTCTTTCAGGGGGTGTCCGCTAGCCTCCAAAGCTTCAGCCTCAGCCTTGAACAAAGCCGGATCCAGTACCACACCATTACCAATAATGTTTACTTTATTTCCTTGAAATATTCCGGAAGGAATGGAACGGAGCACATATTTCTGGCCTTCGAATTCCAGTGTATGACCTGCATTCGGACCTCCCTGGAAACGAGCTACCACATCATAACGGGGAGTCAGAACATCGACAACCTTTCCTTTGCCTTCATCACCCCATTGCAAACCTAACAAGACATCTACTTTCATGTTTCTTCGTTTTATGTTACTTATCTTTTTTCTTCCTACGCTTGGCCCAAGTACACTTGCTGCATACACCATAGATATATAAGGAATAGTGCGAGGCATGAAATTTCTTCAGTTTCGTATTGGCAATGGCTTGTTTCAGATTCTCATCCTGAAATTCGGTCACTTTGCCACATTCCGTACATATCATGTGATGATGGGTTTCATTGTTGTACGCACGCTCGTACTGGGAAGAATTGCCGAACTGATGTTTAATAACCAATTTTGCATCGATAAAAAGAATGATGGTATTATAAAGAGTAGCCCGGCTTACCCGGAATTTCCCTTCATTTGCCATATAATTATAAAGCGTATCAATGTCAAAATGACCTTTAATGGAATAGATAGTATCGAGTATAGCATATCGTTCAGGTGTCTTCCGATGCCCGTTAACCTGCAGATATTCTGTCAAGATCTGCTTTACCTTATCTTTCACATTCTCTTCCATCACAGATTTCAGTTCCGCCGTCAAAGTTAAGCCTTTTTATGATAACATGAAAGTTTAATGCCAATATTCTGTTTCTAATTTTATTTCTCCAGCCAAAGAAGCTATTTCTACCTTATCTGATTTGGTTAATGGAGCCAACAACCGATTCACCTTTTTGCCATTTTCCTTGCTTTGAACGGCAAACTTCTTCAAAGCAGTAGCAGCTGCTTTGCGGGGCAGCACTCCCTCGCTTTGTAAAGTGGCCATTGCCTGATCCAAAAATTCAGCTTCCGAACGCTCAGTCAGCTGATTTCCCTTCATCAACAGCCTTGCCATCAGCATAAAGCCACATAACTGAAAATATTCACGCTCATCGGCCATCCATTCAAAAGCCTTCTCCGAAGCATAAGGTAAATATTGGAACAAACTCATGCAAGTCAGTTCCGCTATTTCAGGATAGCGCATATCTTCTACCCATATATCAGCTATTTCCGGATAAAATGTTTCTACCGGCTGTAACATTCCCGCCAGAATTTTACATTCACGGATATTTTCTTTCCATAAAGCTTGCGCCACTTCATGATTTTTTTCATAACGAGCAGCTATTTCTTTCAAACGCGGAAGTTCGATGCCAAAATTCAGTTTATAGTCTAATCCCTTCTCACGCATACTTTGGGAAACCACCCCATTCATAAACAAACGGAATTGCCCCTTTATGTCCTTTATTGTTTCGCGTACATCCATATTTATTCTTATTCATTTCTATAAGGAAGATTCGCAAATTCTTTGCTATAACGTAACATTTGCTCCGCGTAACCTTCATTATAAGATACTTTTACATCTATAATATTTCCATCCTTATCTGTCACGGCCTCATATACAGGATTTACAAAACCTTTGTAAGGAGCCAGATGAAGTTTTTCATAACGTGCCAATATCTCGGCGTGCAAAACCGGATCTATTTTCACCGCATACTTTTCGACCAATTTACGGGCAGCCTCAAAATCTCCTTCACTTTTAATGCGTTGTATCTCAGCCAGCAACTGTCCGAACAGAGTGCGCAATTTTTGATAATCGTTTATCTTCACATACGTTTTCCCATCCTTCTTAACCAGTTCAACCACCTTATCTGCAGCACCTTTCTCAAATGTCCACCGCGCAATGAGCTGGCGGTTACGCATGTGTGCTTCCTCTACCATATTACCTAACTCGATGCGGACTAACTGGGTCATCAGACCATTCATCATATAAGTATAATATTCTGCTTTAAAGGCATCTCCATCCGGTGTAAGCCCCAACTCTACCATTTTGTCATCCGGCAGATAGTACAAACCGAATAAATCGGCACGTGCCTCTTCTATCGTAGATCCATACGCTTTCAAAGCATCCTGATCTACTCCCGGTAACAACTGGCCAGAACCGTGCCCCAAACATTCATGCAAATCAGTATGTAAATCCCCTGTAAGATCTGCATATTTCTTTATCCATTCTTTCTCTTCGGCACCGCAAACAAATTCATCTGTAAATCCATTACCATGAGCCGCTTTATTATAGGCATCAGTCAGATTTCCGATGGTTACAGACTTAGAACCATGCACACTACGAATCCAGTTGGAATTAGGGAGATTAATCCCAATCGCTGTAGCAGGATACAAATCCCCCCCCAGCATAGCGGCTGTAATCACCTTGGCCGACACACCTTTCACTTCCTTTTTTTTAAACCGATGATCTACAGGTGAGTGATCTTCAAACCATTGGGCATTAGCGCTGATGATTTCCGTGCGCTTGGTTGCTTCCAGATCTTTAAAATTCACAATGGACTCCCAACTAGCTTTCAGTCCTAACGGATCTCCATAACTTTCAATAAAGCCGTTAACAAAATCCACGCGTGAATCCAAATCCTTCACCCACGCAATAGAATATTCATCAAAATCTTTCAAGTCCCCATTCTTATAAAATCGAATTAATTTTTCGATAACTATTTTTTGTTGTGCATCTTCTGCCACACCAAGAGCCTTATCCAACCAATAAATGATCTTATCAATGGCTTGCCCATACAATCCTCCAGATCTCCAGACCTTTTCTTGTACTTTTCCGTCCTCCTTTACTAAACGGCTGTTCATACCAAACATTACCGGCATCATATCATCCGGATTCTTCAAATTATGATAAAAATCTTCCGCTTCTTTCTGGGTTACCCCTTCGTAATAATTTGCAGCCGAAGTCAGGACCAAATCCTCCCCGTCTGCCTGATTCACACGTTTAGGCATCATTTCAGAATCAAAAATCACCGGAAAGACTTCTTCACAAAGTTCTTCCACTGTTTCCCCTTTACCCAAAGGTAACTTCAATGCATCCACACTATTCAATGCATCCCTAAAAAATTCCGGAGTGAAACCTGGTACGAACTTATCTGAAGCATAATGATGATGAATTCCGTTAGAAAACCATATGCGTTTCAGATAAGTTTCCAAATTGACGAAATTCACATCTGTACGATCTCCCTGATACTCTGTATATACGGTTTCCAACATTTTACGAATAAGCAAATTGTATTTGCCATTCTGATCAAACAAAATATCACGGCCTTGCAAAGCAGCTTGTGACAAATAGTAAATCAACTTTTTTTGTTTCAAACTCAGTTCTTCAAATCCATACACTTTATATCGAAGTAACTGTAAGTCGGCAAATTGTTCAACCGTATAATCAAATTCCTCCATTTCATTCATGCTTTTATCTACTTCATTGCAACCAACCTGTTTCATTTCTACAATTAACGTTTTTTTTATAGATACATAATTCGTGAGCCGAAACAAAAAAAGGAAAACAATTGTTTTCCTTTTTCTTAATTATAATGTAGCAAATTATGCTCTTATTTCTTTTCTTGATTTCTCTTACGATAGCCATTAGGAGTCTCACCCACATTCTTATAAAACGCAGCATAAAAAGATTGGCGATTAGCAAAACCTACCATTGCACTGATCTCTTCCACATTCTTATCCATATAGCGTTTATCAACTAAAAGATGCAAAGCATCTTTAATACGATATTCATTCAACAAACAAGAATAATTCATTCCGAAGCGGGAATTCACTACAGCTGACAAATAACGAGTATTTGTCTTTAATTCTTTCGCCAAGTCTTTTGCTGAATAATTAGGGTCTTTGTACTTTTTCTGAACAACTACAATGTTCAAAATCTTATCATACAATTCATCGGCAAGTTCTGCTCTAATCAGAGATCTGTAAGCAGCCTTTTTCTCTTTCTTTTCTCTCAGGTTATACGGTTTTTTCTTAGGAGCCGCTTCCTGGGTTTCTGATTTTTTTTCCACGTCGCTCATCAGTTAATTTTTCTTTTAATTTTTCGTTGTTTGGTTAGTTATATAAATGCAAATATCTAATTTTGGACAAATGTGGGAAAAGTTTTTTTCATATGCAACTTTTTTTGCTTAATTTATTTCTTAAATAATCACAACACTTTGTTTTTTAAGTGGCAAAAAAGTTTATTTGTCCAATCTACAATAACCAACCTCTCTTTTAAGCAGTAATTTCAAAACAAATGAATTATGAATAAAAGTATATCTTATTTACTATTATTAGGCAGAGATCCCTACCAAATCTAAAGATTTTACTACCTTTGTAACCGATTACATTTTAAAATAACAAACAGATATGTTCCAAACTCTAAAAAACTACTTTGGATACGATAGTTTCCGTCCTTTACAGCAAGATATTATTCAAAATATATTAGCTCAAAAGGATACTTTGGTATTAATGCCTACAGGAGGAGGAAAATCCATCTGTTATCAATTACCGGCTTTACTGATGGAAGGTACGGCCATTGTCGTTTCACCCCTTATTTCTTTAATGAAAGACCAGGTGGAAAGTTTACAAGCAAACGGAATTGCAGCACGGGCACTGAACAGCAGCAATAATGAAACAGAAAATATAAACCTACGTCGCGAATGTCTTCAAGGAAAAATCAAATTACTTTATATTTCACCTGAACGATTACTTATAGAAACAAATTTCCTGCTGAAAGATATCCAAATTTCTTTATTTGCCATTGATGAAGCTCATTGCATCTCACAATGGGGACATGATTTCCGGTCTGAATATACCCAATTAAAGGTATTACGTAATCAGTTTCCCAAAGTACCGATTGTAGCATTGACTGCTACAGCTGACAAAATAACCCGAAAAGACATTGTACAACAATTGGCCTTGAAAGATCCTAAAATATTCATATCTTCCTTTGATCGTCCCAATCTGAGTTTGGAAGTTAAAAGAGGCTATCAACAAAAGGATAAGATGCGGACTATTCTTGAATTCATTGAAAAACACAAAAATGAATGTGGTATCATTTATTGCATGAGCCGCAGCAAAACAGAAAATGTGGCCGCAATGCTGATGAAACAAGGTATCCGTGCAACCGTTTATCATGCAGGATTAAGCAGCGATATGCGTGATAAGGCACAAAATGATTTCATAAATGATCGTGTACAGGTGGTGTGCGCCACTATTGCTTTCGGGATGGGAATTGATAAATCCAATGTACGCTGGGTTATTCATTATAACCTTCCTAAAAGCATAGAAAGTTTCTATCAAGAAATAGGACGTGCCGGGCGTGATGGTATGGAAAGTGATACTTTGCTGTTCTATTCACTGGGAGACTTGGTTATGCTTTCCAAATTCGCTACAGAAAGCAGCCAGCAGGAAATTAACTTAGAGAAATTACACCGGATGCAACAATATGCTGAATCGGATATCTGTCGGAGGCGTATCCTGCTGAACTATTTTGGTGAAACCATGGACCATGATTGTGGCAACTGTGATGTGTGCCGTAATCCCCCCGAACGCTTTGACGGAACAATCATTGTACAAAAAGCTTTGAGTGCAATAGCCCGAACTAACCAACAAATAGGTACTCACATGTTAATAGACATATTGAAAGGGTCAGCAAACCAAGAACTGATTGACAAAGGTTATGACAAACTGAAAACATATGCCGCAGGAAGAGATATTCCCGCACGCGACTGGCAAGATTATCTGCTGCAAATGCTGAATCTAGGATATTTCGAAATAGCCTATAATGAGAACAATCACCTCAAAATAACTGAAAGCGGGCAAAAAGTATTGTTCGGCAAAGAATCCGCCATGCTGGTAGTCATTAAACGGGAAGAATTCGTACCTGCTAAGGAAAAACGCAAAAAGAAAGCCAAGGAAGAGGTACTCTTTCCCACTCCGGTTACTTTTGGTAATGAAAACAAGGACTTGTTCGAGGAGTTACGTATACTGCGTAAAAAGCTGGCGGACCAGCAAGCTATACCTGCCTATATTGTTTTATCCGACAAGACTTTGCACCTGATCGCCACCCAACAACCTACAACAATAGAAGCATTCGGCAACATCAATGGTATTGGCGAATATAAGAAAGAAAAATACGGAAAAGAGTTTATAGAGTTGATAAAGAAGGTACTGAAGAAATGAAAAACTATTCTTCCCATATACCAACAAGAGGCTGTCTCAAAATGAGACGGCCTTTTTTTGTGTTTGCAAAAAAATCGGGCAAGTCCTAACTTCGCTCAGTCAGA
>PPYF01099839.1_pt1 | contig 12959 bp, 15 predicted proteins | sample 1559871 | NCBI WGS metagenome assembly PPYF01 (sample SAMN08240021, study PRJNA423297) | Human gut metagenome, whole genome shotgun sequencing project. | reverse complement strand
ACACTATAGACTTCTGGTATATGATAAAAAATAAATAAGCAACTGAACGCGATGCATTGGAATTTTGCCATATTTTGAACAAAATTCCAATGCATCGCGTTCAGTTGCTTATTTATTTTTTATCATATACTCGAAATTTACAGTTGGCCAACCACCACACAATTAAAATTTATTTAAATTTCGGTTTATCATATGTAAACGTAGCATTAGAAGCATAAACAGATCTAAATTGACTATACATGATATATCCGATCTGTTTCGCATAAGCAGGGTCGGTTGCATATTCATGCCACAGATTTGAACTGTTTGGATGATAGCGGAATTTGTATAAAGTGTTCTGGTTATGTGTCTTATTATGAATATACTGTTCACTTACATACTGAGCGGCACCATAAATGGCTTTGTCTACACTTGTCCATTTATGGTAGTAAGCATAACTGAATCCGCAAAGCTGAGGAGCACTGTCATAGGCTTTGATACCATATAAGTTATACACTTTCTGTTTGGAAATTTTTGAAGTAATGTATTTTCCATTGACAGTTTTAAATCCAGTAACTTTTCCAGTGCTTCTGTCTTTTACGACCGACTTTCCAGAAACAACAGAGGTTACTGATCTACCTTGTGATAAAACACTCTGTCCATAACCTGTTTCAAGAATTGTCTGACACAGCAGATATACAGGATCAATGTTGTATTTCTTTGCAGCTGCGATCAGTACATTTCCTTTATTCTTTAATACACTACCTGATTTTAATTTTTTGTTTAATAAGTTGTTATAAGCTGTAGCATTTACTGGGCGGTATGTATTTAGACGAAGAAACTGATAATTGTGTGTAGCATCTTTCGCTGGATTGATATAAGTTGTATAAGTAGATGTAGAAATACTCTTGCCGCCATAAGCTGGATGCTGTTTCTTTTCAGCTGTTACATATGCGGATAACGTTTTCGCATAATTTGTATATACAGTTGTAGTTTTTGCGGCAGAGCCTGTTGCCGCAGGTTTTGATTGAGCAGTAGTTGCCGCACTTGAGCTGTTTGTCAAATAACTCATAGAGACTCTGTGGGAAGAAGATGTATATCGGTAGGTCATTCCAAGTCCCTGAACAGTTTCTTTTGCAGGCATTAAGATAATTGTGCTTCCAGTAGAGTAATATTTTACCTTTGTAGGTGCAACACTAAATGTCTTTTTTGCCCCATTTAAATAGTAAGTACGTTTTCCAGAATAAGCAGTCAGTGTTTTCTTACCATATTTCAGAACGATCTTACCAGTCTTTGATGAATAAGAACGTTTTACTTTTGGCCCCTGTTTTACAAGATAGAAATAATAAGGTACCATGTTTGTATTATTAATCTGGATTCCTGCATATTTTCCAGAAAGTTTCTTGTTTTTATAATCAAAAGTTAACTGTGAACCATTATAGTAACGGGTTTTACCGCCATAACCGATCTTCATAGTTGCTGCATTCGTGTTATGAACAGGAACTGTACTTGCAGTACATCCTAATGTTAAAGCAGCAGCAAGAAGTTTCTTGTAATGCATAATAAATTTCCTCCTTTTATACAATGTTTAGAATACCACAAATTTCATGGAAGCTCAATAAAAATGTAATAAAATTGTAACAAAAACAAAATGATACAGATTGACAAAAGAAAAGAACTTTGATATTATGAAACAAACACTTTAGCATGGTAGCGTGCTGATTGAATAAAATGTATGAAGGAGCGATAAATTATGAAAAAGTTTTTAGTCGGGTTATTAACAGTCGCACTTGCAGCATCTATGCTCGTAGGATGCGGAAAGAAAGAAGAGAAGAAGAAAGCAGATAACTCATTGAAAGATGTACAGTCTAAGAAAGAATTAGTTCTTGGACTTGATTCATCCTTTCCACCAATGGGATTTACAGATAAGAAAGATAATATTGTAGGATTTGATATCGACCTTGCAAAAGAAGTAACAAAGAGAATGGGAATCAAATTAAAATTACAGCCAATCAACTGGAATTCCAAAGAACAGGAACTTAATACAGAGAAAGTTGACTGTTTATGGAATGGTGTTACATACAGCAAAGCCAGAGCAAAAGAAATGTTATGTTCAGAATCTTACATGGATAACCATCAGGTACTGATCGTACCAGCAAACAGTAAGATCAAATCTTTAAAAGATATTACAAAAGATACAGAAGTTGGAATTCAGTCAGGATCTACAGCAGCTGATGCAGCAGATAGTGTAAAAGAATTAAAGAATTCAAAGATCAAACTGTTACCAGACAATGTTCAGATTTTAAATGATTTAGGACACGGATTAGATGCGGCTGTTATGGATGAAGTTGTTGCAAAATACTACACAAAGAAAGATGCTGGTAAATATAAAGTATTAGAAGACAGTGTAGCAAAAGAAAAATATGTCATTGGATTCAGAAAAGATGACAAAGCACTTTGCAACGAAGTTGTAAAACAGTTAAAAGCAATGGCAAAAGATGGTACATTAAAGAAGATAAGCGAAAAATGGTTTGATGAAGACATCACAACAATCAAATAATTAAAGAAATAAATTTTAAGGAAGAAAGGGCTTACGTGCTAAAGCCCTTTTTCCGTTTATAAAGATATTATAAAGGAATAACCCGTCCCTTATAAATATAGATAAAAATAAGTAACATAGGAGTAGAAAATTATGGATGGAACACAAAGTTTTCCAGAAATCGTAAAGTTATTAATTGAAAATGGTCTGCAATCTACATTGATCTTATTCTTTCTGACTTTGATTTTTGGACTGATTCTTGGTATGATAATTGCTAAAGGAAGAATGTCAAAGCTTCTGATCATTCAGATGCCAATTCGATTTTTCCTATTGATCATGAGAGGAACACCATTGATCCTGCAGTTATATGGATTCTATTTTGGACTATATTATATCGCAGGATTAAGCCTTGATCGTATGACAGCGGCGGTTATCGGTTTTTCTTTAAATTACGCAGCATATTTTGCTGAGATTTATCGAAGTGGTATTCAGGCAATTCCAAAAGGTCAGTATGAAGCAGCGAAAGTATTAGGATTTAATAAGACACAGACATTCTTTAAGATCATTTTGCCGCAGGTTGTAAAGATTATCACACCATCGCTTGGAAGTGAGTGTATGACACTGGTTAAGGATACATCCTTAGCTCATGTTATCGGTGTTATGGAGATTTATGTTGTGGCAACCAACCAGATGGCACGAAGCCGTGGAATGATCTACCTTGTTGTAGCAGGTATTTTCTACCTGATCATGAATGCCATTGTATCGAAAGTATTCTCAGTTATTGAGAAAAGAATGAACTATTATCGTTAGGGGGAAAGAAGATGAGTATTTTATCCGTTAAAAACTTAGAAAAGAAATTCGGAAATCTTACCGTATTGAAAGATATTTCCTTCGACATCAATGACGGCGAGATCATTTCGATCATTGGATCATCAGGATCAGGAAAATCAACATTACTGCGTTGTATGAATCAGTTAGAGACGATCACATCTGGAACGATCACAATCGATGGAAAGACATTGGTTGAGACCAAGAATGGGACACCAGTTTACGCAGGCAAAGATGTGTTGAAAGAAATTTTAATGGAAACAGGATTTGTATTCCAGAACTTTAATCTGTTTCCACATTATAGTGTTTTAAGAAATGTAATGGAGGCCCCTGTATGTGTTGCAGGAGTTCCTAAGAAACAGGCAGAAGAAAAGGCAATGGAGCTGTTAAAGAAATTAGGTCTTGAGACAAAGGCAGATGCTTATCCATGTGAATTATCTGGTGGACAGTCACAGCGAGTATCGATCGCAAGAGCATTAGCCTTAGAGCCAAAGATCTTATTCTTTGATGAGCCGACATCTGCACTCGATCCGGAGTTAACTGGAGAAGTATTAAAAGTTATCAAATCGCTGACAGATCTTCATATTACAATGGTGATCGTCACACATGAGATGGCTTTTGCAAAAGAAATTTCAGACAGGATCATTTTTATGGATAAAGGAGTCATCATTGAAGATGCATCTCCAGATGAGGTATTTAGTTCTAACAATGAAAGAACACGAGAATTCCTTGGAAAATACCATGATGTAAACTAGAAACGATAGCAATTGCTAGAAGGGAGAAAAAACGATGGTTAAAGATATGCCGAACAAGTTTTCAGAGGTAACCCCTGAGATTAAAGAACTGGCTAAGAAATGTAATAAGAAGATCGACGAAGAATTATTTGCAAAATATGACGTCAAAAGAGGTCTTCGTAAACGTAACGGTGAAGGTGTCCTTGCAGGATTAACTGACATTTCCATGATCAATGCTTATACAATGATCGACCGTGAAGTTGTACCGTGTGAAGGTAAATTATATTATCGGGGAATTGACATCGAAGATATCGTAAAGGGATTTATTGAAGAAGACCGTTTTGGATTCGAAGAGACAGCATATTTACTGTTGTTTGGAGAACTCCCTAATAAAGATGAGCTTAAACAGTTTGAAGGAATGCTTGGAGAATACAGACAGCTTCCTACAAACTTCGTAAGAGATATCATCATGAAAGCACCAAGCCGTGACATGATGAATACATTAGCACGAAGTGTCTTAACACTATTTTCATATGATGATAATGCAAGCGATATCTCACTGCCAAATGTACTGCGCCAGTGCATCCAGTTGATCGCACTATTCCCAGTACTTTCTGTGTACGCATATCAGGCATATAATCATTATGAAAGAGGAGAAAGTTTATTCATCCATCTTCCAGACCCAGGACTGTCTACAGCAGAGAATATCCTGCATTTATTAAGACCAGACAGCAAATACACAAAACTGGAAGCAAAATTATTAGATATGGCGTTAGTACTTCACGCAGAGCATGGTGGAGGTAACAACTCTACATTTACAACACACGTTGTATCATCATCAGGAACCGATACATACTCAGCGATCGCAGCGGCTCTTTGCTCATTAAAAGGACCAAAACATGGTGGTGCAAACATCAAAGTTGTACAGATGTTTGACGACCTGAAAGCTAATGTAAAAGATTGGTCAAATGAAGATGAAATTCGTGAGTATTTGTTAAAACTGCTGAATAGAGAAGCATTTGATAAAGCAGGATTGATCTATGGTATGGGACACGCAGTTTACTCACTGTCTGACCCACGTTCCAAGATTTTATCACGCTTTGTAAAACAGCTTTCAGAAGAAAAAGGAAGAGAAGAAGAATATCATTTATATACAACTGTAGAACGTCTTGCAAAACAGGTCATCGGCGAGAAGAGAAAGATCTACAAAGGAGTCAGTGCAAACATCGACTTCTATAGTGGATTTATCTACAGCATGTTAGGATTACCACATCAGTTATATACACCATTATTTGCAATCGCACGTATCGTTGGATGGTCTGCACATCGAATGGAAGAATTGACGAATGGTAATCGTATTATTCGTCCAGCTTATAAGGCTGTGGCACCACGGAAAGAATATACACCAATCAATGATCGTTAATTTTTGTCACATAAAACTGAAGTCTATCGAAATCACTATACAGAGTGTATGTTATAGGGTATTGGCTGATAAGTTTTGTATTTGTTAACGGAAGATTAAAGAGACTTATGAACACCGATTTGATGAGATGTTTGAAATACATTCTAACTTCATATATATCTTCTGTCTGAGAAAATCCCAGTTTAAAGCCAGTAACATTTTCCATACACACCCACTAGTGGTTTCGATTACGTAAATTATTTGAATATTATAAAAAGGGTTATCTGTCCGAGACCGTAGGAACACGCCGCAGACAGATAACCCTTTTTATAATATTCCACCAATAACTTCCGTCATCAAACCAGCAAATTAAAATTTCACAACATTACATGCCTGTTTTCCGCGTGGTCCTTCTTCAATATCAAAGCTTACCTGCTGTCCTTCTTCTAAAGTCTTAAATCCTTCACCCTGGATTGCAGAAAAATGTACAAACACATCATCTCCAGATTCCTGTGAAATAAATCCATAACCTTTTTCTGCATTAAACCATTTTACTGTACCATTACTCATCTGGGTACCTCTACTTTCTTATTAATAAAAAATACATGTAACTGTTAATGACAGCCATTTTAATAAAAATTCTTTATAAAAAAGAAAAAGTCCACGAACCATTACTTGTTTTATGCATTCATAGAAATAAATAAATGCATCCGTATCGGTCGTGAACATTAAAATCTATCAATAACAAAATTAATCATAGCACAATGATTTGACGATTACAAATATTTTTTTAAATCATTGATACTTTTTTCATGAAGGGAAATAAGCTTCTCACCAAAGTGTTTTGCTTCTTTTGAAGCGTCACAGTAGAGATGACTTTTTTGGATTGCCTTCACCATTCCCATCGTATATCCCTGAATGCACATTTCAGCAAGATGGCTGACATTTTTATCACTCATGGCTTTTAATTTTGTCATCCATTCAGAATAGGTTTTTAATAGATCATTTAATTCTTCAGTAGAATCTCCATTTGAAGTAATAGCGTCTTTTACAGAGTCTGATAAATTTTGATATGATTCCTCCTGCCCAACGATCAGAGCTTTAAAATCACAATCTGTTGTGATCTTACGAATTTCTGGGATTGTTTCTAAAACCATTGCAATGTTTTGATAAATACTGTTTAATAAATTTTCATTGTCCATAATTAAAACTCCTTTTTCTTATAGGATACCGAATATCGTAATTTCTATACATCAAGAGGATAAAGTATGATAAAATGTCAGACAGAAAATGAAACATATATATCGTTTATATACAAAATATAAAGTACGATACAGGAGAAAAATAAGATGAGTAAAGAAAATTTTGAAAAGCAGATCAGAAAACGAATGAATGAATTAGAAAAGATAAATGCACATGGAGTGTTTAAGGAACTAAAAGGAAAGATCACGGGATTTGATTATGATACGAAAAGTCTTACAATGACCTATGAGGCAACAAAATTTCATGAAAATGCATTTGGTATTATGTTTGGTGGATCAATTGTAGGAATGTTTGATATTACATTTGGAACATTAACCGCAGGTTTAGGAGATTATAGTGTAGCACCGACTGTACAACTGTCTACAACATTTTTAAAAGGAATTCCAACAGGAGCAATTGTAAGAATTGAGGCAGAAGCAGTGTCTGCTGGTAAAACGATCATGAATTTTGTTGGAAAAGCATATGTAGAACAAGAGCTCATGGCAACTGCTAGTGGAACATTTATGACACCAAAGCCCTTTAAAAAATTTATAGAAGAATGATAAAAGTAACTGTAAAATAATTTTAATAGTGCCTGTTCACAAACAGTGAGCAGGCACTAAATTTTTTAGAAAGAAACTTCTTCAATTTTTTTTACAGCATCAAGGATCATATCAGGAGTTACTTCATAAGGCCATTTACGAACATCAATTCCAGACAAAGCCTTTGTGATCACAGCATCCATATCATCAAGCGTTGCATGAATATCTGCAAGCTTTACAGGGAATCCCATATTTTTAGAAAATTCATAGATCTTTTTAAATTCATCTTCCTGATGATCGACCTTTAATAAGATCAGGATACAATAAGCAACGATCTCGCCATGCAGATGTCCATGTTCTTCGGTAGATCTGCAAACGGTAAATCCATTATAGCATGCATGTGCAAGGCCCGTATTTAGATCAATACCTACAAGGTTTGACACAAAGCCAGTAGAAACAATAATTCCAAGAATAACTTCTTCTAAAGCTTTTCCTGGTCTGTGATTTTTACATTCTTCCAAAGCTTCTACACCATATTTTACTAATGGCTTTGCACACAGGTTACTGATCTGTACTCCCATAGAAGTACTGTGGTCTAATTCATCACCATCACCACGTGCACTTGTCGTACATTCATAAAATTTCGCCATTGTATCACCAATTCCAGCCCACAGATATTTTACAGGCGCATTGGCAATTACTTGTGTATTGATAAAGATCCATTCAGAAGGTTTTTCCTGAAAAGAATATTCACGAAGGGAACCATCTGGGTGATAGATGATACCAAGGGATGTGCAGGAAGCACAAGTAGAAGCAATCGTTGGAAATGTAAAGAATGGGCGTTTACTTTCCTGCGCTAATACTTTACAAGTATCAATCGCTTTTCCACCACCACAGGCAAAGATCATATCAGCATCAACGACTTCTTGATGAGAATTTAATTCATCAATATGCTCACGGCTTGCTTCACCACCATATTCGAAGACGCCTGTAATCGTAATCTTGCTGTCTTTGACGGCCTCTTTGATCAGATCAGCGGCAGCGGCTAAAGCACGCTTTCCACCGATGATCACAGCTTTTGTTCCGTATTTTTCACATACCATAGGGATGTCGGAATATGCGTCGGTTCCAATGGAGTAATTTGGGTAATATTTTCTCATAAGTGTTATAACTCCTTCTATTTTAATTGTTTTTATTATACTCCGGAAAGAATGTTTTGACAAATTTGATGGAAGTAGTAAAATAGCTTTATATGGGGTATTTTACATGGTACCTGAAAACTTAAGGTGGCAAGTAACATACTGAGTGTAAGTACTTTAACTAATAAGAACTTAAGATAATAGGGAACTTACGGAACGAACTAATACAAAAGGAAGGTAATATAAAATGGCAAAGATTGATATTATATCAGGATTTTTAGGGGCAGGTAAAACAACACTGATCCAGAAATTATTAAAAGAAGCATTAAAAGGAGAGAAAGTCGTACTGATCGAGAATGAATTTGGTGAGATCGGTATTGATGGTGGATTCTTAAAAGATGCAGGAATCGAAGTAACAGAGATGAATTCAGGATGTATCTGTTGTTCCTTAGTTGGAGACTTTGGAAGTGCATTAAAAGAAGTTGTAACACAGTATGATCCAGACCGTATCATCATTGAACCATCAGGAGTTGGTAAATTATCTGATGTGATCAAAGCGGTACAGGGTGTTGCAGAAGATGTTGATTTAGATTTAAACAGTTTTGTAACAGTTGCAGATGCAAAGAAATGCAAGATGTATATCAAAAACTTCGGTGAGTTCTACAATAATCAGGTAGAATATGCAGGATCTATCATTTTAAGCCGTACAGGAGATGTAGCAGAAGATAAGTTAAATGAAAGCGTAGCACTTCTTCGTGAACATAATGAAAAAGCAGCGATCATCACAACACCATGGGATGAACTTTCAGGAGAACAGATCTTAAAAGTTATGGAAGACGGAAATGATATGGCCAAAGAATTATTAGAAGAAGAGGAAATCTGCCCTGTATGCGGTGGACATCATGACCATGAACACGAACATGAGCATCATCATCATGATCATGACGAAGAATGCGGATGCGGACACGATCATGAACACGAACATCATCATCACCACCATCATCATGCAGATGAAGTATTTACAAGCTGGGGTAAAGAAACACCTAAGAAATATAAGAAAGAAGAACTGGAAGAAATCTTACAGAAATTATCTAAAGATGACAGTTATGGCATGATCTTAAGATCCAAAGGTATCTTACAGACAGAAGACGGATCATGGGTTCAGTTTGACCTTGTTCCAGGGGAATATGAAATCCGTGAAGGAAGCGCGGATTACACAGGAAGAATCTGTGTCATTGGATCTAAATTAAAAGAAGATGAATTAGAAGGTTTATTCTTTTAAATAACAGGAGGAAAAAAGATGTACGAAATACCGGCATACCTGGTATGGGGATTTTTAGAGAGTGGAAAATCCACATTGATCAAAGAAACATTAAGCCAGGATTATTTTAATGACGGCGAAAAAACAATGATCCTTACATTTGAAGAAGGAGAAGTCGAATATGACAAAGAAATGTTGGAGAAGACAAATTCTTTCGTGATCAATATTGAAAAAATAGAAGATTTTACAAAAGAATTTGTCAGAGCATGTCAGAGAAATTATTATCCAGATCGTGTTATGATCGAATACAATGGAATGTATTCCATTGATGATCTGATGGATGTGATCGATGAGACAGATCTTGAATTATATCAGGCGATCGTAACGGTTGATGCATCCACAGCTGATATGTATCTAAAGAACATGAAATCTTTATTTATGGAAATGTTTAAGATGGCAGATCTTGTCATTTTCAACCGCTGTGATGATAACACGAATATGGGAAGTTTCCGAAGAAGTATCAAAGCAGTTAATCCAAGAGCACAGGTAGGGTTCGAACGTGCCGATGGAAAAGAAATGGAACAGGATGAACTTCTTCCATATGATGTGAACGCAGAAGTGATCAAAGTCGAAGATGAAGATTATGGAATCTGGTATATTGATGCTATGGAACGTCCACAGGTTTATGAAGGAAAGACAGTGGAAATGCGAGTTCAGGTTCAGAGAAGTCCTAAGATGCCTCCAGGAATGATCATCCCTGGACGTAAAGCAATGACTTGCTGTGAAGATGATATGACATTTATCGGATATCTGTGTAGATTAAATCATACAAAATCTAAGACATTAAAGAGAATTCTCAATAATGAATGGGTTACATTAACAGCACAGATTCATTCAGAATACAACGAAGCATATGATAAGACAATGCCAATCCTGACAGCTATCCGTATTGAAAAATCAGAACCACCAAAAGAACAACTGGTATATTTCTAGATTTTAAAGTTAGGATAGGAAATAAAAATGCAGCGAAATTTAACAAAAGGACCGATTACGGTCAATTTATTACTTTTCGCCCTGCCATTAATGTTTGGAAATCTATTACAACAGCTGTACAATGTAGCAGACACCTGGGTTGTCGGAAGATACCTAGGTGCCAATGCGTTGGCAGCTGTTGGTTCTTCTTATACACTTATGACATTTTTAACATCAATAAAAGGATTGATGAAAGATTATTTATGGGTAATATTTTTAGGAATTCTTGCAACATTTTTATATAATTATTTTGCCAATCTGTTGCGAGCGATCGGGAACTCTATGGTACCGTTACTGTTTCTGGCAGTATCGTCAATCTTAAATATTATTTTAGATTTATTGTTCGTACTAAAATTCCACTGGGGAGTTCAGGGAGCAGCAGGAGCAACTGTATTTTCACAATATGTATCGGGAATTGGAATCTGTATCTATGCATATGTGAAAGTGAAAGATATCAGGATCACAAAAGAAGATATGTATTGGGGAAAAGAAAATCTTTCTCTTATCCTTAATTTATCCGTTATGACAAGCTTACAGCAGTCAATCATGAACTTTGGAATTCTGATGGTACAAGGATTAGTAAACAGCTTTGGAACCGTTATTATGGCAGCATTTGCCGCCGCAGTGAAGATAGACTCCTTCGCATACATGCCAGTACAAGACTTCGGAAATGCATTTTCAACCTACGTGGCACAAAACTACGGAGCAAAGGAAGAAAAACGAATTAAAAATGGAATTAAGAGTGCAGTGATCCTGACGATTGCGTCGTTAGGAACCAGAGTATTACTGGCCTATGTATTGTCAGCAATTCCAGTGATTGGTGTTACGGGAATCTGGATGTCAGTGCCGATAGGGTGGTTTTTGGCGGACATTATTGGAATTTTCTACTATTTTAAATCAAAATAATAGAAAAAGAAATTCCTTTTATCTTCCGCTAGCGAATATTCAACCAATAATTAACGTTATCAAACTCTAGAAACCTGCATAAACTGTAAAAACAACATTTACAGGGGGCTTTTCCATTGAAGAAATACATGGAAGAACGGGTTATTGAAAGTGCAACTTACATTATCGAGCACAATGCAACCGTCCGCCAGACAGCTAAGCAGTTTGGAGTCAGCAAAAGCACAGTACATAAGGATGTGACAGAACGATTAGAGATGATCAACAAAACACTTGCAAGACAAGCAAGGAAAGTGCTTGATATCAACAAATCGGAACGTCATATCCGGGGTGGGATGGCAACAAAGGAGAAATATCTTCATAAGTAATAAAAATAATACCATTCAACAAAAAATGTGAATGGTATTATTTTTATGCAAAACATATTGTTATTCATCTTCAGTAGAAGCTGTATATTTTTCATAAATCTGCATCAGATCACGTCTACGTTTTATATCAACTTTTGCAAATATATTATGAATATGAGCTTTTGTAGTACCAACGGAAATACATAAAGTTTCACTGATCTCTGTATTGTTCACATCATCAAGGAGTAGTTTTAAGATATCCTGTTCTCTTGTGGTTAATTAATATTTTTTACAGAACAGATAAAATTTAGAATAATCTGTTTCTTCATCTTCTTGTGTTGATAGAGCTGCATTAACCTCTGGTAAATAGATTCTGCAGGATTCTTTCACATCATAGGAAGAATGCACCATTAATTCAGCTATAATCTTAGTTAGCATACGGATACAGATCAAAGCAAGAAAGATGATCAAAGGATTACAATGGCAGAAATATTAAAAGAAGGAATGCTGGCTGAAGTGATCGTGTTAGATAGAAATCTGTTCGAGGTTAAGCCAAAAGAAATATTAGAGATTGATGATGGCGAATTATTGAAGGATGTAATTGAAAAAACAAGAAATTTACTGACGATGGAATCAATGAGTAGTTTATTTTATGAAAAATTTTTAATTCCAGAGGCAAAGAAAAAAACATTACAAAATATAATGGAAAAGAGTATATATGGTTACTTTTTTTCTTTGGAAGAAAACTACATGTTTATTTAGATCAATCTGATAATCATAGAGAATATATTGCAATAAGTAAATTAACAGAATTCCTTAGAATTTTTAAATCTGATTTAAAAGGAATAGAAATTGATAAAAAAGAAAATCAAGATGTTTGGATTTGTGATCTTGTGATGAATTATGAAACTTACAATATTCATGCAGAGTATGAGAGTACAGGAACTTGTGAGTAGTACATGAATTGATTCGTTACAAAAGCATACTCGTTGAAGTAGGAATGAAACATAA
>PPYF01552581.1_pt1 | contig 12960 bp, 13 predicted proteins | sample 1559871 | NCBI WGS metagenome assembly PPYF01 (sample SAMN08240021, study PRJNA423297) | Human gut metagenome, whole genome shotgun sequencing project. | reverse complement strand
CCTCTGTATTCAGGTTCTATATATACACCGAATATATTCACTGTCCGCTTCTCTTCATATATCGATATCGAACCGATTTCCGTATCGTCAATTGAAAAAAAGTAAGTACTTTCAATCCCACCGTCTTTGTCCGGCTCCATGCTTTCGATTTCACACTCAAGAACGGTACAACAATGTGGCAGCAGCTCTTTACCGCAATATTTCATAAGACATTCTTTGTAAGTATCTGACATTACAACCTCGAAAAAATAATAAAATAGTCTTGACAAATCAATTGTCCTGTTGTATATTATCACTTGTGACTGTCACAGGTCAATACAAATACATAATACTTTATATGCGCGAGTGGCTCAGTGGTGGAGCGTCTCCTTGCCAAGGAGAAGGTCGCGGGTTCGATCCCCGTCTCGCGCTTTTGCTTTGCCCAAAAGTGGTCCGTTATTTAGTGTACAGGAAGGTGGTACATTGCGTAACGGACCTTTCCTTATGCGGTTGACAATTTTTTTGCATTGGATGTATAGTAATGATATCAGGAGGATTTATTATGTTACGTAAAGTTGCAATACTTGGGGCCGGCGCGGTAGGCTCATATGTTATATGGGGACTTTCGGGCAAAGAAGGAATAGAACTTGGAATTATTGCTGACGGTGAAAGAGCTGCAAGGCTTGTGAAAAACGGATGCGTGATTAACGGAACGGAATACAGACCGCAGGTGTGGAACCCGGATGAAGCGGGAGATATTGATTTGCTGGTGGTCGCACTTAAATATGGTGCATTGGAAGGTGCGATTGAAAGTATTAAAAAAGTGACCTCGGATAATACAGTGATAATGAGCCTTATGAATGGTGTTGACAGCGAGGAAATCATAGGCAGAGCGGTCGGCGAAGAACATATGATATATTCTTTGATAAGGGTAGCGTCACATAAGGAAGACAGAGGGTATATTTTTGACCCGGACACAACGATAGGAATTATATTCGGTGAAATTGATAAGACACATGGAAATGACCGCGTGCATGAAATAGAAAAATTATTTGAAGGCACAGGTATTCAGAACATATGAGAGCGGTAAGTGATGGATTGCGCAGCGAATTGAAAGCTATAGCGGCGGCAAAAGGAATAGATATGAGTAAGGCTGCTGCCTCGTCTGTACATGGAAGCCCGGTTGCGCCGTCGACATGTTATTCGACATTGCAGGACCTCAATTCCGGCAGGCATACCGAAATAGATATGTTTTCGGGCGTGCTTATGAGAATGGGAAGAGAACTCGGCATTCCCACTCCGTATAATGAATACACATATCATATAATAAAAGCACTTGAAGAGAAAAATGACGGACTTTTTGATTATTCCGGCAGGGATAATGAAATGATATGGTCAAGATAGAAAGCCCGGCAGGAGATGGTAAAATGGAGAAAACAGTTAAAGAATCGATGATTGAACAGGTGTATGCTGTGAGACCACAGCATCTTAACAGTGCCGGAAGACTTTTTGGCGGCAAATTAATGGAATGGATAGATGAAACGGCAAGTCTTGCGGCTGTAAGGCATGCGGGACACTATGTTGTGACGGCATCGGTTGACAATCTTACTTTTATAAGGGGTGTCAATCAGCATGAAATAGTTGTGCTGGTGGCAAGGCTGACTTATGTCGGAAGAACATCAATGGAAGTCAGGGTTGACACTTATGTTGAGAAACTTGACGGAATGAGGTATCCGGTAAACAGGGCATACCTTACCATGGTAGCAGTGGATGATGACGGGCGGCCATGCGAAGTTCCCGGCCTTAAGACTGAGTCTGTAGGTGAGCAGGCTGAGTGGGAAGCCGGTAAAAAGAGAAGTGAACTGCGGCGCAAGAGAAAAAAAGAGGGATTTTAAAATCCTTGTATTATTGGTGTTAATGGCTTATAATATATATAAGAATTATATGCATTAAGAGAAAGGCGAGTATATGTACGAGAATTATAAGGTAATTGCTTTGTGCATATCGCATATAAGCGACACCAGGCATTACGAATTTATAAGCGAACTTTACAATCACATCAGGGGAACGGATTACAGGCTTTTTATTTACCAGACATGTTCGGATATGCATTGGGATAGTAAGACTTCGACCGGGGAACAGCAGATTTTTGACCTTATGGACTACAATATTATTGATACTGTTGTGATATGGGATGAAGCGTTTTATGACAAAACAATTCCGCAGGCGATATGTGATAAGGCGCATAAGAACGGGGTGCCGGTAATCAGTATAGGTGCTAGCAGGAAAGGCTGTTGTAATATTAATTTTGAATACACATCGGGATTCGAGAAGGTAGTAAGGCATATAGTTGAAGAGCATGGAATCACCGATGTATTTGTGCTGGCGGGATCTGAGGGAAACAGATATTCGGATGACAGAATTGAGGTATGCCGTAAAGTCCTTTCGGAACATGGCGTTGTTCTTTCGGATGACAGGATCGGATATGGTGATTTCTGGGATGTGCCTACCGAGAGAGTTATTTCAGGATTGATAACGGATAACAGACTGCCGCGAGCTGTTATTTCAATAAATGATGTTATGGCTATCACAGCCTGCAATGTATTGCAGCGTAACGGATACCGGATACCGGAGGATGTGATAGTGACCGGTTTTGACGGACTGGAGGAGGCACTTTGCTGTACGCCTTCAATCACTACATGCGGATGTGACCTGGGAACAATATCGGCACATATAGTCGAATGCACTGAGAGAGCTATTGCCGGAGAAGATATATGCGGTGAAATTGAAATTCCGTATATGCTGATGCTTGAAGGATCGTGCGGATGCAATAATGAGAACAAAATAATGAATACCGGACATCAGAGGCAATTACCTGTAAGAACAGACAGGAATTTGTTAAGTATCTTAAGAATTTTAAATTTGAGGATACATGTATCGTTGTCAGCACAGAGTGTTTTGATGATTCGCTTGAGCCGGGCAAGGCGCTTCCGGGAGGGTTCGGGGAAAATATGTATGAGATATATGCTGACGGAACCAAGGTAAGAGAACTACCGGTGCTGATAAAAAAGAAAGATATATTCGCTGATTTTGACAGTATTATGCAGAAAGACAGGCCGGTTATATTTGTTGCGCTTACGTATATGGGCATGTCAATAGGATATACGGGATTTTTCTTTGAAGTGAATACTAAGAATTATTGTATGGTTATGCAGTTTGTGACACTCATAAACACAACGCTCAGCGGTTACCGGAATATGCGGTATCTTCAGTATACAGCCCGTGCCATGGAGAATATGTACAAATACGATCATCTTACGGGACTTTATAACAGACATGCATTTTATAATGAATTGCAGAAGATGATGTCTGAACCTTTTATGGAAGATGTCGAATATATGGTTGCGGTAATCGATATGGACGGACTTAAGTATATTAATGATACATATGGCCATCAGGAAGGTGATTTTGCAATAAGTGTGGTAGCGCAGGCCGTTAAGAGTATCCCTGTAAGGGATAAGATTCTGGGACGTTTCGGCGGCGATGAAATGGTTGTATGCCTGCGTGTGGCAGATGCAAGTGAGAAAACAGGCCAGCTGCGGGCTGATATCAGAGGCTATCTTGATTATGTCAACAGAACATCGGACAAGCCATATAAGATTTCGGTCAGCCTCGGAGTGGTAACGCATAGTGCTGCAGATTTTGATTTTGACTCACAGCTTAAACTGTCGGATGCTCTTATGTATACAGAGAAGATGAACAAGAAGACCACAGGACGCTGAAATACAAAAATTACACCATATCGCACTAATAATTACTATATACAATATCTGCCCGAAATATTATATTGAAGAAGTGGTAAGGGAAAATAATATTGATTATTTCCTTATAAAAAAGAAAAGGAGTTTTGGAAATGACATCTAAAAAATTACGTTTCACGGCCCTTCTTCTGGTTCTGGCAATGGTAATTACGGCAATCTGCGGATGCGGTAAGAAATCAGGTACGGGTACAGATGCAAAGGGAGCCGGGGAGAATGAGACGCAGTCGGGCAAGAGCAGCGAATATGCTGATATGACTGCAATTGAGTTTACAAGACTTATGGGTAACGGAATTAACCTTGGTAATACATTTGAATCAGGTGACCGTACCAAACTCGGCACTAAATCAGCCATTAATCTTTATGAGACTAACTGGAATCAGCCGGTTACAACCAAAGAAATGGTACAGGGAATGAAAGATGCGGGATTTGATTCAATCCGTATTCCTATTGCATGGACATGTGCAATTAACTATGAAGATGGCGATTATACAATCAGGCAGGAATTCATGGACAGAATCAAGGAAGTTGTAGGATATGCTCTTGATGCCGATATGAAGGTTATCATTAATGACCATTGGGACAATCAGTGGTGGGGCATGTTCGGTGACAAGGATACATCAGTTCGTGAAAATGCAATGACACTTTACAAAGAAATGTGGAAGGGAATCGCGGAAAGCTTCAAGGATTATGACGAAAGAGTCGTATTCGAGGGAGCTAACGAGGAACTCGGAGACAGACTTAACGATAACTGGAAGAATACAGCAGGCAAGCAGACAGGTGTTCTTACACAGGACGAATGTTATGAGACAGTCAATACCATTAATCAGACATTTGTTGATGTTATAAGAGCTGCAGGAGGATATAATGAAACAAGATTCCTCCTTATACCTGGATATGATACTAACGTTGCAAAGACTTGCGATGACAGATATAAGATGCCTACTGATACAGCTAAGGACAAACTTATCGTATCAGTTCACTATTATGATCCGTCCAACTATTGTATCGACGGAAGTGTATCCGACTGGGGTGTTAAAGCGGATTACACCAATATGAACACAACACTTAAATCTCTTACCAAGTTTACGGATGCCGGATACGGTGTAATCATTGGTGAGTGGGGCGTCTTAAAGAGCGAAGGCGGCGAGGATATGTGCAATTATTATGAGAACTTCCTCAATAACTGTGATGCATACGGATATGCGCCAATGCTTTGGGATTGCAGCACTGTATATGACAGAAGCACATGTAAGATGAAATACGATGATGTGGCTAAGATTATTACAAATCACAGCTTTGATAAACAGAAAGACGCTGATGTTGAAGAGTTTAAGGCTGCAGCACTTAAGAAAACACAGAAAGCAGAATCCGATGCGCAGGATGTTGTTATAGAAGACGGTACGGCATGGATTATGTTCAACTCAAGTGACTATCAGGTAAGTTATGCAGTAGGTGATGATCATCCGTCGGGAGGTACAGCCGGCATCAAGGCAGAGGAAGCTGTTGTAACAGGGGAAGGTACATATACTGTATCTCTTGATTTCACTGAGACAGCAGGAAAGTATGCTACAAGCTTTGTATTCGCAGCAATCGGTATTTACAATGGTGAGAAACTCTTCCCTGGATATATAATTGATATTCAGGAACTTGTTATCAATGGCGAGAAGGTTGACATCAAAGATAAATGGTATACAACAACAGATGATAAGAAATGTACAAGACTTAACCTTTATAATGGATGGGTTAGCAGTATTCCTGATGCAGCAAGAACTTCTGATGGAGATCCGGCATCAGCTAATCCTACAGGTGTAATTCTTCCGGAAGATTATACACAGATTAAGACAATCTCCGTAACATTTACATATGGTCCAGCTAAGTAAAATATAAATTTTGGCCGCGCACCGTGATGGTGCGCGGCATTTTAATTTGTGTAAAAATTTTGTTAAAGCATATTGACAAAAACACATCTATGATGTATAGTACATATTGCGTTGTGATTAACGCGATATGCGCGAGTGGCTCAGTGGTGGAGCGTCTCCTTGCCAAGGAGAAGGTCGCGGGTTCGATCCCCGTCTCGCGCTTTTAGTTTGCCCAAAAGTGGTCCGTTATTTAGTGTACACTAATATGGTACATCATGTAACGGACCACTTTTTTGTGCAAAGAGAGGTGCGGAGCACCTCTCGAACCCATGCGAAGCAAGGGTTCGGGTCTCCCCCCGCCTGAAGTCGGGCTCGGTCGGTTCGGCGGAAAAAAGGTCCACCGGACCTTTTTTTGTGTCCGCCTCACCCCGTCTCGTGTCTTTGTTTTGCCCAAAAGTGGTCCGCTATATGTTAAGAATATTCCTTACAACGCCCCAGATAATGACCAGAATAAGGAATACGATATTTATCCAGGCAGGTTTGGGATTAAGACTACTGCTGCCTGTGCGTACATAATTTATGGAAGTATATATGACAACCCATGCAATGTAAATGATTATAAATGGTGCAAAATAGTTATAGCTTATAGCGTCGGCAAATCTGAATTTGAGACAACTGAGTGCGAAACGGCTGATTCCGCATCCGGGACAGTTTAAGTGTGTTATAAGTCTGAATACGCATGGAATACCGATGCCTGTAATGTTAAAGAATATGGCATATGCAATCATAATTGCATTCATGATATTACCAAAAGGGCTCCCGGTATGTGCCGGAAGCCTTTATCTTTCAATATGATGTTGAATGAATTAAGCAGCTGGTGTAAGCTTGTTGATTTCATTCTGTACAAGACATACAAGTACGATTGGTAAGAAAATACCAAGTATTATGTAAAGTACCTTGTTATCTGACGCAGGAATTCCTCGCTTAGCCTTGATAGCATTGATGTTAGCATCTGCGTTGAGTCCGAAAAGAATGAATCCTACATAGAAGAACATTAAAATGAACTGTGCTACAGCAGGCATGTTACTGTTCTGACCCTCGTTATCAAGTGCTGAAATTGTTACCCACAACCAATAGAGCTGGTAGATACCACAGGTAATGATTGAAAGAATGATTACCAGTGCGATATTACGGTTCTTAAGCATATCCTTTTTTCCTCCTAGAAATATAATATATTTTATACATTCACTAATATACACGTCATGCGGCATTTTGTCAATGAAATTAGTGTAAAATTTTACTTTAAAAATTACTCTGTTTGCCTAAGCGTTATACGGAGGTTGGGACAGCTTGAAAATAAACGCTCTGTGTGATATGATTTAGCCGGTTAAAACCAAAGGAGATGACAAAATGAAAGCATTAATTATCGGAGCAGGAGCTGTAGGCGTGGCGATAGCGGCATCTGTCAGCAATGAAAATATGGAGACGGCGCTTGTCGCAAGAGGCAGGACCGCGGACTATATAGAGCAGAACGGTGTAAAGCGTACGGGAATATTCGGCGTGATGAGTGCGCCGGCAGATAAGGTTCGTGTATACAGAGATTACGGACAGATCAAAGAAGCATACGATTATGTTATTATAAGTGCTAAAACACTTGCCAATTCCGAGATTGCTGACAATCTTGAAAAAAACAGAGGTATCATTGCGGATGACGGTCATATTGTTATTTTTCAGAACGGATGGGGCAATGATGATAAATACACAGAATTATTCGGCAAGGATAAAGTATATAATGCACGAATTATAACCGGATTTGAAAAAGAAAATCCGGGTACAAGCAAGGTTACGGTTCATACAGCGCCGATTCTTCTGGGCTCATTATTCGGATTTGATAATGAATGTATGAAACCGCTTGCAGATGCGATTAACGCATCAGGCATTCCAAGTGAAGTCTCGGACACAATAGAAGAAGCATTGTGGGCTAAAATGTTATTTAATACTACACTCAATCCGCTGGGCGCAATACTTGGAACCACATACGGAGCAATGTCCGAAATGAACAATGCAGTCCAGATAATGAACAGCCTGATAGGAGAAACTTACGATGTTATGGGTGCCGCCGGGTACAAAACATACTGGCCGGATGCAGATACGTATAAGAAAGTTTTCTATTCAAAGCTGGTTCCGGATACATATGCACACCGTTCGTCCACACTTCAGGATATGGAAAAAGGAATACCTACGGAAATTGATACACTTAACGGATGTGTTATCAGAATTGCAGATAATTATTCTGTCGAAGTGCCTGTACATAGAACAATATATAATATTATAAAATCTATGGAGCAGAGAAATAAGTAGACCATTACGCCCGAATGTAAGGTTATTATAACAGATTGCAATTTGTGTTATAGTATGTTATGATATTGAGCGGAGTAAGCGAAAACAGCATTCGGAGGATAAGAATGAGTTATTTAATTTTTTCAGATGTTTCACTTGATATTGATAAGAACTTTGCAGATAGCCATGATGTAAGATATGTCCCTATGGAATATGTACTCGGAGATGAGACATTCCATTGTGATAAGCCGGAAAGCGATTCCATGATGCATAATTATTATGAGAAACTCAGACAGAAAGTCAAGACTCAGACCAGTCAGATTACACCGACACATTATATGGATCTTTTTGAACCGCTTATTAAAGAAGGCAATGACATAGTATATCTTTCGCTTTCAAGCGGACTCAGCAATACATATGAATCAGCATGTCTTGCGGCCAGAAATCTTAAAGAAGATTATCCGGATGCCGTTGTTGAGATAGTGGATTCCTTAAGTGCGACAGGCGGAATGGGACTTTTGACAGAATCGGCTTTTGCCAATAAAGAAGCGGGAATGAGTGCATCGGAGAATGCAGAGTGGCTCAGAAAATATGCACTGAAGGTACGCCATTGGTTTAAGGTTGAAGACCTTATGTACCTTAAAAGAGGCGGACGTGTATCTGCTGCAACCGCAGTGGTCGGAACTGCACTTAATATTAAGCCGATACTTTGCATCAACCGAGAGGGTAAGCTTGATACAATAGATAAGAAACGTGGTAATAAGCTTGCGCTTAAAGCTCTTGTGGATAAGTTTGAAGCTACTTACGACCCATCGGTAAGTGATGTGGTATATATAAGCTGCGCCGATTGTGTAGAAGAAGCACAGACACTGAAAGAAATGATACTCGTAAACCACCCTGAACTTAAAGTAAGGATGACAATGTTAAGCCCGATTATCGGGGCTCACACAGGCCCGGATATGCTTGCACTTATTCATTACGGAACAGAGAGATAATAATATGAAAATATTATGTTTTGTACAATAAATTTCGGCATTGTGGTTATGCCGGTCTTCATTAAATGAATTGTATCCCTCCATGGCATCACAATTCTCGGGATTAAGATGAATTGAATCCAGGTATCCGCGTTCTCTGAATGGGTGGGCCTGGACAACAAGACCTCCGTCATTGTGTATTATATCATATTGCATACTACGGCTGTAAGACAGAATATCCGGATGATTTAAAAGCCATTCCTTATCAAGCCCGTAAATCAAAAACTCATCACCTTCAAAATTAGCTTCCCATCCGAAATAAACAGGAAATCCTATTGCATCGCCGGCTTCTTTGGCATGTTCATAACCAAGGCAGAATTCATTGACGCGCTGTTCCCAGCTGTCATACTTAGGAATCCTTGTATTGCCGTTGAAAAAATGGTCAGTTATGAATATACCGTCATATCCTAAATCTTTATAATATTGAGGATACATGCTGCCGGGAGTAACCCCGCACAGGCTTCCTTCGTATGTATGCAAATGTGTCTCATATCGGAACATATACAGCCTCCGTAAATTATCTCAATTAGAATAAAATTATTATATCACTTTTTTAATAATGGCTGTAAATTTTTTCGGGTTTATGATAAAATTTATTGCATAATAGGCGGATGATCTGGGCGGATGATTATGAATAAGAGAATAACAACGGATATATTAAAAATAACAGCCATGGTATCAATGCTTACAGACCATGTTGCTGTCGCGTTTGCCGGATTTGGAATGCCGGCAGGCATATACTGGACAATGAGATGCATCGGCAGACTGGCATTTCCCATATATGTATATTTTCTGGTGCAGGGATATATATATACACATTCTGTGGGTAAATATGCAATAAGACTGGGGCTGCTTGCTGTTATCTCCGAAATACCGTATGATATGACGGTATATGGATGTTTTTTTGATTTCAGGCATAATAATGTTTTATTCACACTTGTACTTGCGCTGCTTGTTTTATGGGCGACTGACAGCCTTTATAAGAAAAACCGATGGCTGGTGCCGGTTGCGGCGGTTATTGTCATTTGGACAGCGGCATTAAGTCACATACTTGGACTTGATTATTCTTACAGATGTATTCTGCTTGCGCTTATTTTCTATTACGCAAGACAGTATGAAGTAATTATGTATACGGCGGCTGCAATCATATCGGCAATAAGCGGAAGCCTGGCAAGTCTTGTGACTCCGCTTGCACTTGTACCGGTGTATTTTCACGATGGAAAGAAAGGACATATTCCCAAAGCGGTTATGTGGAGTTTCTATCCGGCGCATCTTCTGATTATAGGGATGATCAGAATGTTTTTTTGAAAGGATTAGGGATATATGGCGAATTTGATGGATTATATGGACTGGCGGGGGGATATAACATTTGAACAGGATGGATTTAATGTAATTGATGCATTAATAATGTCACAGCTGTCATATGTGGATTTTGAAAATGTGGGTTTGGATGCCGGCAGTCCGGTATGCATTAAGGATGCAGTGGCAGGGTGCCTTAAACAATATGAGAATCCGGATGAAATGCTTGATTCGCAGGAATTAAACGAAGGACAGAAGACGTTTATCAGGATGAGAAAATGTGACAGGTATCGTAATCTGGAGCTGGTATTTTATTCACAGAAGTTCAGCGAAGAAAAGGCCATGCAGTTCGGCGCGGTGACAATTCTTCTCGGTAACGGTGACATTGTGGTGGCGTTCAGGGGGACTGACGGAACGATTACAGGCTGGGAGGAGGATTTTAATCTGTGTTATATGATGCCGGTGGCATCACAGGTTGAGGCTGACGAATATCTTGACAGTGTAATGAAGACACTTGCCGGAAAAGTATATATATGCGGACATTCAAAAGGCGGAAATCTTGCAATATATTCAACATTCCACAGAAGTGACGAGCAGATTATGAGAATCGAGAAGGTATACAGTTTTGACGGGCCGGGATTTATGAAGGAAGTTGTAGCGGGAGCGGAATACAAACGGATAATTCCAAAGATTGAATCATATCTGCCACAGAGTTCGATAGTTGGTATGATAATGTATAGTGGAGAAGATTATAATATAGTACATAGTGAAGCGCATGGGTTAATGCAGCATTTTGTGTTGTCGTGGAATGTAATCGGTAAAGAGTTTGTGCCGGACGAGCAGCTTAAGGATGTGAGCATTGTTTTTAACAGTGCATGCCGTAAGTGGATTGACGGCATATCTCCCAAAGAACGTCGTCTGTTCACGCATATTGTATTCAAAATCCTCAAAGCGCCGAATGCCGATTCGTTCAGTGAGTATTCATCCAATCTCATCAGGACTGCAAACAGCATTATTAAGTCCTATGGAAGTCTTGATAAGACGACAAGGCAGATGATAAAGAAGATTGTGGCACAGATGATTAAAATGAGCCGTGAATCACTCTCGGAACACATTGAGGGAATAAGAAAACCGCAGGCTGCCATAAAGGAAGCCCATAATGTCAAATAGTGTAAAATATATTTTGATTTATCGGCTTGTTTATGTTATTATGTTAAATACGGGAAATGTTAGTAAATATATATTAAAATGATATTTTTGGTTAAGAGGTATGAATTATGCGGGTGGAAAAGACGATTACGGAGTCACTTACGCGGCTGCCGTATATTGATTATTTTAAAAAGACGGCCGGCAGACTTATGAAGCAGGATATGATATCTCCGGTTGTATTATCGTTGGACATCAGTAATTTTAAATTTTATAATCAGATGTATGGGTATGAAGCGGGCGATAAGCTTATTGAACGATGTGTATATCAATATTGTCATATGAATTCAGACTGTGTGCTTGCCGGAAGAATATATGTTGATCATATTATTCTTCTTGTGGAAGCCGGACATCGCGACAGACAGGATTTCAAGATGAAATACGACACAATGAACAGGAATTTTTCCGATGAGATTAATGCTGAATTCCCATTGGCGAGAATACGTGTTTATGTCGGTGCATATTTTGTTGATAACGTTGATGAAGAGATTAATCTTATAATAGATAAGGCTCAATGTGCAAGGCGAAGCATTAAGGTCAATTATGCTGAGACGATAGCTGTCTTTACTGACGATATGGCGAAGAAGACCCAGAGTGAGGCAGGCGTGATTCCGATGTTTTTCTCGGCACTTGATAATGACAGAATAGAAGTGTATATCCAGCCTAAGTTCTCTATTGAGGAACAGCAGCTTATAGGCGGTGAAGCACTTTCCAGAATTAAGGACAGCAACGGGAAGATAATATCACCGGCGATATATATTGATACACTTGAGAATACAGGGCTTGTATCAAGACTTGATAATTATGTGATAATGAAGGTCATAGAATTGCAGAAGAAGTGGATGGATGCCGGTTATAAGCTGACGACCATTTCAATGAACCTGTCACGGATGGATTTCTGGGAAACCGGATTTATAAAGCGTATAGATGATGCTATACGTAAGACAGGCATCCCGGCGGAATACTTCGAGTTTGAACTTACGGAAACCATTTTCTGTGAGAATCTCAGCGAGATTACCAGACAGATAGAATTTTTACGCAACAGAGGATATAAGATAAGCATGGATGATTTCGGATCAGGATATAATTCATTATATATGCTTGGCAAGATACCTGTCGATGTTATTAAATTTGATAGAGGTTTCGTACTTAACAGTCTGGGTGTTGAATCAGGACGTAAGATAATGAAGAATCTTATGAATACATTTAAGGATATCCAGTTTGAAGTTATCTGTGAAGGAATCGAGAGCCGTGAAGAGGAAAAAATAGTCCACGAATGCGGATGTAATGCAGTTCAGGGATATCTCCATGATAAACCGCTGCCTTATCAGGCATTTGAAGATAAATATATGAAACCTGCCATGCGCGATTAGAAGCGTAATATATTACATATAGATGGAGGACATTGATTATGGCAAGAGG
>PPYF01612451.1_pt1 | contig 12962 bp, 15 predicted proteins | sample 1559871 | NCBI WGS metagenome assembly PPYF01 (sample SAMN08240021, study PRJNA423297) | Human gut metagenome, whole genome shotgun sequencing project. | reverse complement strand
CCGGATCGTAGTCTTTGCCGTCACGCGGGACCGGAATTTCACCAACCGCCGCGGTGACTAACTCCTGAAGCAACGGTCGTACGTCTTCCGGCGTCACGCTCTTGCCGTCCTGTGGCAGAGGTAAAGCCGCCACCGCCTCGCTGACCATAGCGCCAATATCCGGCAATTCAGGGATTTTCGGAGCCGGGATGGATGCCACTGCATCAGCCAGTTGTGCTGTAATGTTAAGTGCCGTGGTATCCTTTAGGGACATAACCTCCTGAGATAGGAGGGTCAGTTTTTTTTCAGTTCTCTGCTGATAGTCATTAAGGCTTTTGTCGAAGGACTCACGAAGCTCGCTTAGCGCCTGGGAGAACTCCTCTCCAAGAGCCCTGATAAGGGAAAGTTCACGTTCATTCATTTAGCTAACAATCCTCGCAGCATCGCTTTTGCCGCCGTCAGTTCAGATTCAGACATGGCTTTCCCGCCCGATTCCTCTGGTGCCGTTACGCTGCTGGCACCAGATTTGGCAAATGGATCATCAGAAGCATCACGCCGTGCCAGCGCTTCAAGGCTGAAGTTTTGTTGCTGGAGATACAGCGCGTCACCGCCGGGTAAAGGAGGAAGATTTTCACTCCTGCGCGCCTCATTTGGTGTCAGGATTGTATTTTTTACACCCTCCCCAAGCGTTTTGATCCGACGTTCGCTATCCATACGCAACAGCGCATTAACATCGAACTCTGTACCGATATCGCCTTCAAGCTCGAAAGCTTCGTCCAGCAGTAGCTCTATCGATTCGATATACGTTTGCAGGCACTGCGAGTAATACTGCTGTTCCAGCGCTTCAATGTTGTCGTTAGAGGGGAAGTCACCTATCCCTGCTTTGTATGCAGGAATGTGGTAGACCGAACAGCAGATTTTGGCTGTCATTTGGAGCTGCTCGACCATTTGAGCATCTGAAGCAGTCATAGCCGTCGTAATATACTTTGCACCGTTGCTCAAAACGGCCGTTTTCCCGGCATTTTCTCCCGTATATCCCGCGTCCCAGTTGTTTTTAAGGATCCTGGCGTTTTCTTCGGTGATGCTCCCGGGTACTTCAATGACCCCGCTAGGTTTGCCACCATTTTTAAAAAAGAATGCAGCATTCTCCTGGATATGATGGCCCTGCATTGCTGCCAAGCCAGCAGCGTAAATCGGAGACAATCCAATCAGAGGATGAAAGAGACAGTTAAAACGATCATGGATAACCTCCCGAGCCGGCACCGTTACCGGGGTATCAATACCCGCCATGTTGTCGGCATTGATCTGATAAAAGATGGACCCATCATCCGCTACAAGCGGGGTGACTTTTTCCCAGTCCAGCACACGTAACTCAATTATTTCTCCACGAGTGTTCCGGATTTTTAGAACAATGGTATTCCCGCGGGTGAGTTTCGAATTGAGCCAGCATTCGATAAACTGCATTCTGTTTTGATAGGCATTAGGCCGCCTGTAAATTTTCGCTGCGGCGCCGGCATTAGTTTCTTTCCATATGCCATTTTTATCCCTTCGCATCTGACGTAAAGGCATTTTAGAAATATCACTTGCGATAAGCGATATGCAGGCAAACACAGCATGGAAAGACAGAACAGTTTGATCGTTAATCTCCATGTTACGCTGCCATGCGCCGGCGAACGGCTCACGAACATAGCTTATCAGTGAGGTCCAGAGTCCGCGGGCAGCAGGCTGCTGCAACGACTTCTCTTTTCTCCGGAAAGGGTTCCACATCAGCCGTTCCCCGCATTATTTCTCTTTTTCCCGACACCTGAGCGCTTTCCGCCGGTGTACTCAGCTTTGCCCAGCAGAACCAGCACTCTTGCGCACTGGTCATTTACCGTTTTTTCATCACCGGGTTTAGAGTCGTGGGTACGCTGGAGGTATCTGATTTTTGCCATGCAAAATGGCGGGGTTTCCCCCGCCCTCCTTTGAGTAATTAGCTGCCGGAACCAGTGCCGTAGTTCACACCGGAGATAACAGCTACTGCTGCAGTGCGGCGACGTTTCCAGTTGATCCAGCGTTCTGCGCGGATGGCCACGCTATTGGTCTGGAACATGGACACCAGTTCTGTACCAGTCGGGGTGACACTGTCGCCAGTCGGAGCGCTTTCCATTTCCAGAGATGCTTCACGCGACATGTCGACAGCAACTCCGCCATCATCTGCCAGGTAAATATCCGGCGCATTCACCAGCACCAGCTGGTTACCTACGTACTGCGAAACGATCGCCGGGAGGCCTTGGAAAGTACCTCCTAACAATGTCATTTCCGGATATTCTTTCTGCCCAAGAGCGTTCTTACGCATTGAAAGCGCCAGCGCATTGGTGCTGGACATTAACCAAACGGCGCCATTCGGCTGCAGATCTGCAGCAACAAATACCCCAAAGGCTGCAGCAGCATCATCATCCGGGTTTCCGGTAGAAGGGATAGCCGTAATGCCATTGGTAATAGACGCCGGCGATACGTTCGGCACTTCTGCTTTAGCCGGATTGATAAAGTCCGTGTCCAGACGGGCAATTACGGCCTCTGCAAGGGCATTTCGCACCAGTTCATCGGCAGCCGGGTTAGAAAAACGGATCAGCTCATCGGTTAATACTGCGATGGCAGCCACTTTTGCGAAACTAAAAGTGATCGGCTCAAAGTCAAAACGGGTGAGCGGCTTTGCCTTGCCCTGGCCAACCCAGTTAGCCGAACCGCCTGAGGTTTGAGCAGTAATACGGATATTAAACGGTACCCGGCGAAGGGCCGGAATGGATCCCTGACCAAAGCGGCCAACAATGGTCTGTGGTCGCAGAAAATCGACAAAATCCTGCGCGTAGTCCTGGTATTCTACCAGTGCACCGGCCCAGCTAGGATCGGTGGTGGTTCCTGCCCCAACAGCTGCCTTGAGAACGTGATGAAGTTTGGCATCATCCGGATATTGCTTACGGGCGATCTCTAGCGCTTCGGAACGGCTGCCGTTCGCAGCGGCCAGTGCTTTAGCGAAACGCGCGAAGGCGATACCTTTTTCCAGCTTCTGCTCGACACGAATAATGCCGGGAGCACTTGCTTTCACGACAGCCACTTCACCATTTGCGGCCTTAGAAACTGGCTTGGCGGTAGATGCCATATTGTTTTCCATTTCATGCAGACGCTTAAGGTGAGCATCGACGGATTTAATTTCTGCTGAGGTATTGTCGTAGCTCTCTTCTTCTTCGGCATCCAGGGTACGCCCCTCTTCCGCAGCTTTCGACATCACTTCATCAAGTGATGCGGCCAGCGCTGCACGCTTCGCTTCAAAGCTCTTAATCTGTTCTGAGATATTCATCGTGTTGTTTCCTTTATTGATTTTTAATGCTGTAGCGCCAGCGGTTTTAGAGGTTTTCACTACCGGTTTCTCATTGCCTGACGCGGCGAGAAACTGGCGATCGAAAGATTTAACGGTCTGGATGGAACATTCGGCATTGGCAGGAATAGTCACTGCCGAGACTTCAAGTAGGTCCCAGGAAAGAAAGCGAATACCACCTTCATCAAGGAAGGAATACTCAATAGGCCGGAAACCAATTGAGAGTCCGCGAACAAGGCCTGCTTTAATGGATGCCCATGCCTCATCGAGTCGCGCTGCAAGTTGTGAAGGCATATCCGGGGTTGGTTTAACCAGCTTTGCTGTGATTTCAAGACCGCCCTTCACCATTTTCGGGGTACAGGTACCAATAGGTTGTGAGCGGTCATGCTGCCAGAGGAACGGCGTGTCACTTCGGAACTTTGCCCCCTCTGGCTCCATGATGTCACCATCACGATCTGGCGATGGTGTGGAGGCGATGCCGGTAATGATCCGCTCATCCTCGTTCACCGACTTCACCGTCATGAGGGTACATGCGCGTTTAAGCGTCATTTAGCTGCCTCCTGAAATGAAAAAACCCGCCGGAGCGGGTTGCAAACTGACTTTACTGTCATATGAAATGCACCTGATAATCCTGCTTCTTCGCTTCAGGGTTAAGTGCCATCAGCGAAACGCTGTTAAAGAGAGCCATAAGGGGATCAATCTTCCCTTTGCCGCTGGCCTGCTTGGTGATCAGAATAGCGTTCCCTTTAGGCTCAACCCGGGCATTACCAACACACCAGTCCATCAGAGGCTGACCACCGTGGATTAGGACGCCCTCTGCAAGTTTGCGTTCAGTGGTTTTAATGGCACCACCCAGCCGCCAGCCCTGGCTCACACCAACGACTGAATCAGCAGGGATCTCTGCTTCTATCAGCGCATCGAGAATTTGTCCCACACCGGACGGGTCAATACCGATCTTATCCAGCAACTCAGCCGCGTAGATACGGCTGACGTATTCAGCCACGTCTTCCGTATCCTGTCCGACGCGCTTCACAATGGTTAGATCGCCGGCTTTCACGAAGTCGTTAAATCGGGACTCTTCACTTTTCCGCCGGCTGACCGCTATCTCATGTGCCCACGCATGACACCAACACAGCCATTCACGTGTTTTAGGATCGCGACCAATAGCAGCGAAACCCAGCAGATCATCAAGACCTCCGCCATCAATGCCTACGGTGATGACCTCGGCGCGCCGGAGTAAATCTTCAAAACTGACACGCTGCGCCTGCTGTTCCCAGAAATCGACGCCCGCCCAGCGGTCGCTGCGCAGGTTAAGGCCGATTTCGATGTTGAGATGCTTTGCCAGAAACTGCTGCAGCGTGCCGTCAGTTTTCGCCTGGTTCTTTCGCAGGTTATCGGCAATCCACTCCGGACTGACGGAAAGCCCGATATTCGGGTTGGTGATATAGAAGTTCTCAGGCTGCAGATAGGCCTTGCTCTGGATCATGCTGTCCGGGAATTCGTAGAGGATGCCCAGCGTTTTAGGATCGTTGATTTTGCCGTCGCGCACATCGCGCCAGTAATCGAGCCGCTCCTTAAACACGCCCGCCGGCGGTTCATCGCTCTGCGTGGTAAGGTAAATAACCCAGCCCTCATTACGCGATACCTGGCCGCCAAGAGCCTCCATAAACATCGCCTCTGCGTTGGCACGCTTGCCGAAAAGCCAGAGTTCGTCGACGAGGATTCGGCCTGATTTCTTACCGGAGACAGTGTCGGTATCAGCGGCCACCACCTTCAGCGTATTTCTTGTCACCCGGTGCGTGATAGTGCGGATATGATCCTGAATCTGGAACATATCGGACAACTCCTCATCAGCACGTATCATGCCCGCTGCAGGTTTGAAGCTGTTATCGGCGACCTCCTTTGTCGGCGCCAGAATCAGATGCTCTTCATCCTCGCGCCAGCAAAGGATCAACGCGGTAAGCATAATTCCGGCGGCGATCGTCGATTTTGTGTTTTTTTTCGAGATCAACAGACCATATTCGCGGATAAGCTGATTACCCGTCTCGGCGTCGTATCCACCGAATATCACTTTTACAAAATCGAAGACCCAGTCTTCAGAACACTCCCCAAAAGTTGGCTTACCCGGGAGATCAGTAACCCGCAGTTCACGGAAAATGCCCAATGCCTGCTCCGCCTGATCAGCGTAAATCGGCGGCGGGATAATGGACTCGCCTGCAATCAGACGCGATTCCCAGTCCGGACAAGCCGTAGACCACTGCGCCATAGATTACCCCTTATTGTTAACGACGAGTTTTGGCGGTGCCATTGCTCCAAACTTGCCTTTGCCAGCAGCTACTTTTGCTGCAGCATTTCGGGCATCTTTTTTTCCTGTTTCTCCCTTTTTGGGATGGATGTAAGGAAGCATGGCCTTTGCTGCATCCTTTCTGACGTCAATTTCTTCAGTTGAATCGTTCATGACCGCCATCAGAAACTGAAGAGGATCATCAAACTGGCCGACAACTATGGGGCCCTTGGCCGGTGCCACTGCCCCTTCTTTTTTTTGCGGTGAGTTTACTGCTGGGGTGTAAACCTTTTTACCGTAGGTGGGAACGTCGTCAGTCTCGATGACTTCCTTTTTTTTACGACTAATAAACGCGATGACTTCCGGGTCCTTTGCAAGCTGCGACCCTTTGGACCGTGCGGATTTCTCCGAATACCCCGCCTTTATTGCCGCATCTTTCTGAGACATGCCGGACATCAGCGCGACCGCGAATTTTCGCTTTTGCGCTGTTAACATGTTTACACCCTCCAAAAGGGGATTTTTTCTGTGCGTGAGAGGGGGCGCGGTGTCCAGGCCCGCCGACGTTTACTCCAAACCCTCCCCCCCCACCTGAAAATGAAAACAAATATCATTTACTGTGATATAGTTTCACGTGAAATCATTTCGCAGGATATTGATATTGATTCCGGTTTACCTAATAGACCTGAAAAGATCCCGCTTCGCCCTCATCTGGTATTGAGTGCTTTAATGCCTCCTCATCTGGCTGACCACCAGCGGCTTCGCGAGCAGACTTACCGGCATGACATTCAGTACAAAGCGTCCATAGATTTTGTTCTGAGTTGTCGCCACCAAACTGAAGGGCTATCCGGTGATCGAGTTCACTCTCGTGCAGGTCAACAACACGAGCGCACATGCAGCATTGTCCACTGTCACGAACCCAGATGCGCCGTTTAAGACTTACCCGGGCACTACCGCTAATGCGGCGATGCTCCCCATAAACCGGCTTGATACGGCGCGTATCGATTACTTTTAGCCGGGGCTTTAAAGTCGTCAGCTTAGCCATAAAACCTCCATGCGCGTCGCCGTTCATTGCGATGCTGACCATCGGGATGCTTCTCGACAGGCTTGCCATCAGCATGATCCACCAGCGAATAACACGGGTATATCACCGGGCCGCCGCAGGCATCACCAATCGCGTAATCAGCAGGCTTGCTCGCATCCCAGCGCGACACCACCTTCGGGATTAACTTCGTGGGTACGCTGTAGCACACAGCATGCACCAGGCGCTGCATGGTGATGTGGTCAGTCCTTTCGCGGTCAGCGGCGATAAGCTTTGTGGCTATCTCCAGCTGATACTGCGGAGGGCGACCAGTACCGAGATAGAAGCTGATGAGGGAATCCGGGAAGCGGGTCAGCCATTCAGTGACCATTGTCTGAAACCCTTCTACCGGCAGCGCGTCATCCTCCAGCACCACAACGCGACAGCTTTGCTCTGCAGCCCATTGCAGCGCGCGGTAGTGATTCCAGTTCGCGCCGCAGTCGTCCTCATCCACCAGCAGATAAGCACCCAGTGATTCAGCAAGCTGCTCGGCCAGCTCTCGCCGGGCATGATGGCCGACCACCACGAATTTAATGTCGCTCATGATTGACCTTCACATAGAAAATAAAAAAGGCCACACAATGGCGACCTGATTTGAGGTGAGCATTCAGCCTGAGACGGCTTATCGTCTCTCTTCTCCCTTTCGGGTGGCGCTTAACGCTGGGCGTTCAGCTGAATGCTCAAGTACATTATGCTCTAACAAGCTCACTTATGCCGCCACCAGGCGATCTCTTTGCCAATACCGTCAGTTTTGAATACGGTATGAACCAGAGGTCCGGTGACCAACCTTTCAGCGAATGACTGCGCGACAATGCCAAAAGCGATCATATCCCCCACCGCGGCGCCAGTTTGCTCTTTCTTCCAGAAGCGATAACTCTCGATGCGGTAATAAAGGCGAATGATGCCATGCGCGAACGCCATTACATCAGCACGAGTGCCACCCAGCAGACCAGCGTTAAGCATCACATCATTGCGGTGTGCTTCGATGAACTCCTGATAGATACGCTCTGGATGATGCTGCTTTGCCCAAATGTCGGCATAGGTCTTAGGTTCTGAACCGACATAGACCTTACCGGGAAGCATTTCTTCCCACGGCGCACGGAGCATTTCGACATCGGTGCCATCCGTACACCAGACGAACCGATATTCAGGATGCTCACGAAGGTGCTGCCAGATGTGCAGCCAGCGCCGGAAGTAGACGTTCATCTTGACGTCGGGAACGTGGTACAACTCTATGCCTGCCGGTGCCGTTTGCAGTTCATCCACCAGCGCGATACCGACACACTGTCGAAGCGAGGAAGCCCACTTGTTCAGCATGTCAGGCGATGCCGTCATTTTCGATCCGCGCTGCGGATCAGGCTGGCTGGTAAGCAACGTTGTGATTACAACGTCACTCTGCCGCCGGTACTCAACATAACCGGTAAAGCCGGTATCACGCCGCTCGTTGTGGATCTTCACATTTCGTTCTACCAGCACCACACGGTCAGGCTTTGGTACTGACCGTTCTACCGCCTCATGCTCATCGAGAGAATGAATCAGTTTTTCGGAGCCAGTTACATCGGCATAAGCCCACGTCGTCAACCCGGCGTTATGGATACGCAGGGCAAGGTCGCTGTGTTCGTACATACCGCGACCGTAGACAGAATCGAAACCGCCTACTTTCTCTATCGCACTACGATGGTAATACAGCATGACACCACGCTGGCCGGTATAGGCAACATGCCTTTCATCCCTGTAGAGTACCGCCAGATCATTCAGCTTATTGCGGCCAGCAAGATCGAGGAACTGATAAGCCAGATGTGGCTCATGTGACTCGATGTAAGGTTGGTGCCAGTCGTCGGCTATTGGCCAGGCGTCATCGTCCCACAGGAAAAGATGCTCACAGCCGGCGTCCATAAGCACAGACAGACTGGCGTTCTTCGAGGCCACAATACCGTGGGATTTATCATGCCTCAGCAGTTGTACACCAGAAGGGACGACAGCGGCGGGGCTTGAACCATCATCTACTACGACCACCAGCGCACCAGCAGGTAGATGCTTCATGTGCTGATCAATGGCTCTTTTCAATACCTCTGGACGCTGATGCGTGGTTATGGCAATTCCGACCCTTGCGTTTCCATTTGCCGCGGGCAAATATTCAATGCCGTCAATAATGACCCGCATTATTCACCCCTGGAAACAGAGTTAACCACCGTTCGGTAGTTGCGAGCGGCAGCTTCAGCTACAGCCATTTTTATCAAATCAACCGTTTGTGAATCTCCTTCGTCGTCTAAGCGGATGGCGATTTGGTTTTCGGCATGCTCGTTATTCATATTAAAAACTGCAGTTATTAAGGGTATGCCCTTCGCATCGGTATCAACTGTCGTTGAAACCTGCCCATCAAGAAGATTACCGTCTACTGCAATTCCGTAACCCATAAACCGACCATAGCGATAGACCTTTGCGACCTGGAATTTCATGAGCGTTTCCTTTTAGACGTGAGCCTGTCGCACAGCCATGCCGCCCGAGAGGTAAACGCCACCTAACGGCATAGCCCAGGCTCACTACTGAAAGACTCTCTTTGTGGGGCGCGTGCGATGCGCATAAAAAAGCCCCGCATAAGCGAGGCGTAACCATTACGGATTAAATCACCACCAGCGGGTGCTGGTAGCTTAAAGAGGTTGTGGTGGTCGGTGCTGATCTCCGGCATTCCGTTGGCGCTTAGCTGGGAACCAACGGCGCGACTTGCTTCGCTTCACATCCACGCGCTGAGCATCAGCCTGCGCATTCACCACAATTTGACATTATCACAGGCGCTCAGCGAGTGCCTGCTGTAATGCCTTAGCTCGCCTGCTCTGCGATGGTATCAAACAGCGCCAGCGCTTCGGTCGCTTCCTGAATCGCTTTACGGGTCTTCGAGACAATCTCACTTTCAGTGAAGACGCGATCGAAAGAGTCAGCGAATAGCTCAGCTTTCAGATTGCTATCACCAACCCAGTCAATGGCCAGCTTGGCCGCTGCAGTGTCGTAGTTAACTTTCTTGATGATATCCAGGCGGATTTGCTCGGATGCGGTGATCTCTGACATGTCTTACCTCTGTGCGATGTGGAGAGCATTATCGAAGCCACTCGGTGAATGGCTCTTGTAATGTAGGTTGCTTAACTACTCACAGAAAAATGATTGACATCGATCACGCTTATGAAATAAGAGTAATCACCATTTATGAATGATAAGGAGGTGTCAATGGCGCACATAATTCTGCTAGTTGTGGCGGTTATACTTTTTGGCGTTGCAATTGGTTTTCTAATATCCTATTTACGGGACAGGCATAGCTTGGCGTCAATGTTCAAAAAGCGTAAATAACATCAAATTACGATGTCTGGTTACTACTTTTAGCCCACTAAGGGATATGGAATAAATTATCCCTTAGTGGGGTTAACAGTCAGCATCAGGCCGGGCGACTGCGCGGCATGCCCACATACAGGCTTCCTGCATTTTGGTGCGGGCTATTGCCAGGCTGCTCAGAGTTTGAGGGTCTGGCTCTGATTCGCTTTCATGAACGAATTTGAGAAAATCCAGCTTTTTGAGGAACTCGCGGCTTATAGCTTTGACCTCATTCATCATCTCAATGTCAGCTGGCGTTAATGTGCGGTAGCCTTTTACAGTGCTGCCGTCCTGCGGTTTTGCTTCACTCATCTCGTAGCCTTTTCGGTTGGTTGTCAGAATGCCTACAGCTGCGCCCTGTTTTCGTAACGGGAAATGGTCTTGCCGTTTGCGTTCATCACGTACGCAACCTCTCCCTGTTTCAGGAATATGTCTTGGTCCATTCCCGATACGGCAATGCTCTGCTGGTCGGGGTTGAAACCAACGCTCAGGCCACAATGGATTTCTTCGCCGCCACCAGGCGACATCACTTTTACTGTTAACATGCTTCTTCTCCTGCTTCTGGTAATAAAAAGCCCCGCATAAGCAGGGCTGTAGATTCACACAACTGTTTTTGGCTACTGATATCTCTCAGCAAAATGCCCTTCGATCTGCTCTTTGATATCAACAGCTTCATCTAACTTTAAGGAATCATAACCCTTAACATGGAAATTAGGCTCATATGCGTAAATCGTAATAAACGCATATGATCCTTCATCTCCTGAGAAAATCTCATATTTGACGCGAGAAAGACCGGCCCCAACTAACATGTATGTATCTAAAAGCTTCTGGGTATTCATTATCCATTCCTTTTCCTTTAAAAATCCTTACCAGCATACATGCATTCGATGGATAACGGCAGCAATACATCCTTGAAGACTTCGAAAAGAAACCTCAGCGTCAGTGAGTTAATACCCACACAGCCATCCAATAATTCCAAAAAATAAAGCGGCAAGTAGCCAGCCAAGTGCAGTTTTCTTCATTAACACTCCGTAAAATGCTATAGACATCCCTAGACAGAGCGTTATAAAAACTGGCCACATAGTCAATAACAAAAACAAATAACTGACTAACCCACTATTAATAGTTACATTCACCACTAACTTAACCCTGACGTTCTAAATATGAGCTGTGTCTCCTGACACCATGCAATCTGCTCTCTCTGGTGAACTATAGCATTATCAACGATACTCAGTGAATGCTTGATGCCTTAGCCGCTGAGCTCCGTTAACTGATTTACACCCGCTACGCTTGTCATATCCGGAGTGTTATCTAAACTATCTTATGACTTTGCTCTGCCATGACAAAGTCCACTGTTCTACCCGTGAGCTCAGGGATGAGCCACTCCCTGTAGTGTCAGACCTTCTATTTTTACTCAAAACAAGTAGTAAAATGCCTCACAATCTGACTAAACTCCGACATTGGCTGCCCCTGCAGCACCCCGTAGCTTTGGGATTTCCTCCACGGGGTTTTTATCAGGTTTTAACCCGATTTTTCGGTTTAGCATTATCGAAGCCCCTTAGCTCAGGAGCTTCTGTAATGCCTACTGCTGGGTCCTGTGTTCGTAACGGGAAATGGTCTTGCCGTTTGCGTTCATCACATAGGCCACCTCCCCCTGCTTCAGGAACACGTTCTGGTCCATTCCAGACACTGAGATACTCTGCTGATTGGGGTTGAAACCAACGCTCAGGCCGCTATGGATTTCTTCGCCACCATCTGATGACATTACTTTTACTGTTAACATGATTCTTCTCCTGCTTCTGGCAATAAAAAAGGCCGCCATTGGCGACCTTGGTTAGATTCATACTAATTGTCATGACGTATGACACGCATAACAGCAATAATAACAGCCATTTGATTGCGTGTAGGTTTTCTTGGCTTCGCGCACAGCGGGTGAACACGATTCAAATATCCCAAGGAAAAGCCTGTTTTCAACTGCGGGTAATCTGGCACAGGAACTTACGTGTACCTCATGATCACCATTTGACTGCGCATTTTTATTAACATAATAATAATTACCCATAGGTATTGCCCCAGAGCGATACTGCCAATTGCAGCAGCAACACTTTATCCACTGGCAACCCCTTAATTAAGATTAGTCTTAAAAAAGTATGAGAATTGTCACTTTAATTTCTGGCAGTTGACTACTACTGCTTTGTTGTGCGCCAGAATGTCTCGCTTGGTCTGACGGTCCATCACGTCAATATCGTGGTCGGTCAGGTAGATGACCCTCACCCAGCTGCAGGCCGTATCAACGACTACCGGGGCGGGTAAATCCTTCGCGCAGCTCGCGATCAACATCGTCATCGCCCATACGCTTAACGTCTTCCTGTACATCGCTTGCCTCTTTCACAACTTCCGCCTTACGTTCTGCCGCGGCGACGGTGGCGGCGGCCTTCTCTTCGGTACGCTGCTGATCGGCTTTGGCTTCCGCCTTACTGGTCCCGCGAGCATGGCCGATGCCGAACGCGCCAGCTATAGCGCCCAGGATGACGACCACCAGCCCAGCAATAATTTCAAAGCTCATTGCTGCGGATCCTTCAGTTCGTCGGCCTTCTCTTTCAATGCTGGCTGGCGCACGTATTGCGATAGCACGGCCAGCACCACCAGCGCAGGGCTAATCAATGCCACGATGTTTGGCGGCAGGAGGTTTTTAATATCCGACGGCAGCATCGCCCAGGCGTGCAGCGCAGCATCCGGGAACGACTGCGCCCATACACCAATCAGCGCGCCGATAGCTCCCAGCTTTACAGACCACGTTTTCAGCAGCAGGCTGGCATGACCTACGAACTCCAGCCGGGTATATTTGCGCAGAAGTAACAGAACGAGCACAGCCACCAGCACAAGCAAAGCGAAAATGA
>PPYF01470734.1_pt1 | contig 12962 bp, 10 predicted proteins | sample 1559871 | NCBI WGS metagenome assembly PPYF01 (sample SAMN08240021, study PRJNA423297) | Human gut metagenome, whole genome shotgun sequencing project. | reverse complement strand
TGGCATTGATGGTGTCGGGTATGACGATTGCCAATCTTTTTGGTGTACCTTTGGGTACGTTCATGAGTAATATAATGTCTTGGCGTATTCCTTTTCTCTTTAATGGAGTATGGGGACTGATTACTTTGTTCTATATTTGGAAATGGGTTCCTTCACTGCCTGCTTTGCCAGATACAGGTTTGAAAGGACAGTTCCGTTTTTTGAAGAATCTGGCTCCATGGTTGTTGATATTTACGACCATGTTCGGAAACGGAGGCATCTTTTGTTGGTATAGTTATGTTACTCCTTTGATGACGCACGTGGCAGGTTTCAGTGAAAACAGCATGACTTTTATTATGGTGTTGGCAGGTCTTAGCATGACTGTAGGAAACTTGATGGGTGGAAAGTTTTCTGATCAGTATGGGGCTGCCCGTGTGGTAAAATATACACAGGTTATTATGGCTTCCGGTTTGCTTGCCATTTTCTTTGCGGCTTCTGTTTCTTGGTTGGCAGTAATATTGATGTGTATATGTACGGCAGGATTATTTGCTGTTTCGGCTCCACAACAATTATTGTTACTCCGGAATTCACGCGGAGGAGAAATGATGGGAGCGGCCTGTGTGCAAGTCGCTTTTAATTTGGGCAATGCCATTGGTGCTTATGCCGGTGGGCTACCCATAGATGCCGGATTGGGTTATCGGTATCCGGCTTTGGTGGGTGTCTTTATCGTATTGATCGGCTTTGTCGCTGTTTCCCTTTATTCCAAAAGGGAATCGGCTTCTCTTTCCAAGATATAAATTACATCTCCACTCTTTTTAACCTCTACCCGGCTACCTTCCGGATTCAGGTTGAAAGGTGTGGTCTTGTCTGTTTTGTTATCTACGACCATCAGTACATTATCTTCGGCAAAGCGTTTTATCTCCACTTTCAGGTTGGCGTCGGGCATGGTTTGGTCCAGTAGCAGACTGTCATTTAGATATACCGCTATACTGTCTCCGGCAAAACTGTTAGTCAGTTCTATGTTGTAGACTCCTTCATAAGTCTGTACTTTGTCAGCCTTGCGTTGGAAACGGAAGGACATATACAAAAAAATGATAATAACGGCAAAGACTCCAAAAGCCAGCATACCGTTACCTATCATGAACTGCTTGTTCGTATTTAAACTGTTTTTATCCATAGTGTTATAAGTTTCTGCAAAACTACAATTTTTTAATAGAATATTTTGTAGCACTGGTAGATAATTTGTATCTTTGCACCGAAACGGATGAATGGTGGGGCTTGATTAAGCCCTTTTTTTGTTCTTAATAGTGAATAAATGATAGATAAAAATGTAGTAACCCGGATTGTTGACGAGTGGCTGGAAGGTAAAGATTACTTTTTGGTAGATGTCACGGTGAGCCCGGATGACAAAATTGTGGTAGAAATTGACCATGCCGAGGGAGTATGGATTGACGATTGTGTAGAACTTAGCCGCTATATTGAGTCTAAACTGGACCGTGAAGAAGAGGATTATGAACTGGAAGTGGGTTCGGCCGGTATAGGACAACCTTTCAAGGTATTGCAACAGTACTTGATACACATTGGTAAGGAGGTGGAAATCCTGACTAAAGAGGGAAAGAAGCTGGAAGGTGTATTGAAGGATGCAAATGAAGAGAACTTTACCGTAACCATTGAAAAGAAAGTGAAACCGGAAGGAGCCAAACGCCCCAAACTGGTAGAGGAGAATATTACTTTTGCATATGATGAGATAAAATACACTAAATACTTAATTAGTTTTAAATAATTATGGCCAAAAAAGAAGAAACAATCAGCTTGATTGATACATTTTCGGAATTTAAGGAATTAAAGAATATTGATAGAACAACTATGGTGAGTGTACTCGAAGAGTCTTTCCGTAGTGTGATCGCGAAAATGTTTGGCACTGATGAAAATTACGACGTTATTGTGAACCCTGACAAGGGAGATTTTGAAATATGGCGTAACCGTGAAGTTGTAGCAGATGAGGATTTGACGAATCCCAATATGCAGATCTCATTGACCGAGGCACAGAAAATTGATGCGTCTTATGAGGTGGGTGAGGAAGTGACCGATGAAGTAATCTTTGCCAAGTTTGGCCGCCGTGCCATTCTGAACTTGCGTCAGACACTGGCATCGAAGATTTTAGAACTGGAGAAAGATAGCTTGTATAATAAATATATTGATAGGGTGGGTACTGTAATCAGTGCGGAAGTCTATCAGATATGGAAGAAAGAAATGTTGTTGCTGGATGATGAAGGCAACGAACTGCTTTTGCCCAAGACTGAACAGATTCCGAGTGATTTCTACCGTAAAGGCGAAACTGCCCGTGCCGTAGTGGCCCGTGTAGATAATAAAAATAATAATCCGAAGATTATTCTGAGCCGTACTTCACCTGTGTTCTTGCAACGCCTGTTTGAAATGGAAGTACCCGAAATCAATGACGGGTTGATCACTATCAAGAAGATTGCGCGCATTCCCGGAGAACGTGCTAAGATAGCAGTTGAGTCGTATGACGACCGTATAGACCCGGTAGGTGCCTGCGTAGGTGTAAAAGGATCACGTATCCACGGTATTGTGCGCGAGTTGCGTAATGAAAATATCGACGTGATCAACTATACTTCTAACATTCAGTTGTTCATTCAGCGTGCGTTGAGTCCGGCTAAGATTTCTTCTATTGTGTTGCACGAAGAGGAGAAAAAAGCAGAAGTATATCTGAAACCGGAAGAAGTGTCTTTGGCAATCGGTAAGGGGGGAATGAATATCAAACTCGCCAGTATGCTTACCGAATATACGATTGATGTGTACCGCGAATTGGATGAGAGCGCGATGGATGAGGATATCTACCTTGATGAATTCAAGGATGAAATTGATGAGTGGGTTATCACAGCCATCAAGAATATTGGATTGGATACAGCCAAGGCTGTATTGAATGCTCCGCGCGAGATGTTGATAGAAAAAGCGGACCTGGAAGAAAACACGGTTGATGACGTGTTGAGAGTTTTAAGAGCTGAATTTGAAGAGTAACTCTTCAGTCCCGGCTCGTAGTTAATAATTAAAAAACGAGTATGACGATTAGACTGAACAAAGTAACAAGAGATTTAAATGTAGGAATAACGACGGTAGTTGAATTCTTGCAGAAGAAGGGCTATACCATTGAGGCTAGTCCTAATGCGAAAATTACCGAAGAACAATATGCTGTACTTGTGAAAGAGTTCAGCACAGATAAAAATTTAAAAATAGAGTCTGAAAAATTTAGTCAGGAAAGACAGAACAAGGACCGCAACAAAGCTTCTATCTCTATCGAAGGTTTTGAATCTAAGAAAGAGAAAGAAGAGGTGGTGAAAACTGTTATTCCTGAAGAGGCACGCCCCAAACTGAAGCAAGTGGGTAAAATAGATCTGGACAATTTGAACAAGAAAACTGCGCCAAAGGTTGTAGAACCAGTTGCGAAAGTTATTGAACAAACTCCGAAAGCAGAACCCGTGGTGGAAAAGGTGGTTGAGAGGAAGGAAACTCCCCAACCCGAGAAGGAAACGCCGAAGCCTGTGGTGGTAGAGGAAAAGAAACCGGAACCTGCTCCTGCTCCAGTTCTGGAAGAGAAGAAAGAGCCTAAAATTGAAAAGACGGAAGAAAAGACACCCCAGGTGAAAGAGATGGAAAAAGAAACACCCGAAGCAGCACCCGTTCAGGAAAAAGAAGAAGACGATGTATTTAAAATTCGTCCTACTGAATTTAAATCGAAAATTAATGTAGTAGGTCAGATTGATCTGGCTGCATTGAATCAGTCTACCCGTCCGAAAAAGAAATCGAAGGAAGAAAAACGGAAAGAGAGAGAAGAGAAAGATAAGCAGCGTCAGGAACAGCGTAAACTGATGAAGGATGCTATTATCAAAGAAATCCGTAAGGGAGACGATAAGATTTCTAAAAACTCGGTTAACGATGATGCTGCAAAGAAGAAAAAACGCAATAGAATAAATAAGGAACGTGTGGATATAAATGCTGCCGGTACAACAAATGCTGGAGGAGCATCTAATAATAACCAACGTAACGATAACGCTAACAGACCGAATAGGAACAATAACTCCAAACCTAATGGCAATAACAATCAGGGTGGAGGCAAATTTAATAAAGACCGTTTCAAGAAACCTGTTGTAAAAGCGGAAGTTAGTGATGAAGATGTGGCAAAGCAGGTTAAGGAAACATTGGCACGTCTGACTAACAAGACTAAGAACAAGGCTGCCAAGTATCGTAAGGAGAAACGTGAAAATGTTCAGAACCGCCTGATGGAACAGGAGGAGATGGAACAGGAAGATAGCAAAATATTGAAACTGACCGAGTTCGTTACTGCGAACGAACTGGCAAGTATGATGGATATTCCTGTTACTCAGGTTATCGCTACTTGTATGAGTATCGGTATCATGGTCTCTATCAATCAGCGTCTGGATGCCGAGACAATCAACCTGGTAGCGGAAGAATTCGGATACAAGACAGAATATGTAAGTGCTGAGGTAGCACAGGCTATTACAGAAGAGGAAGATAACGAAGAAGATTTGCAGCCGCGTGCTCCGATTGTGACAGTAATGGGACATGTTGATCATGGTAAGACTTCATTACTGGACTATATTCGTAAAGCAAATGTAATTGCCGGTGAGGCAGGTGGTATCACCCAGCATATCGGTGCTTACAATGTGAAATTGGAAGACGGACGTCATATTACATTCTTGGATACTCCGGGTCACGAGGCATTTACCGCCATGCGTGCCCGTGGTGCGAAAGTGACGGATATTGCTATTATTATTGTAGCTGCCGATGATAATGTGATGCCGCAGACCAAAGAGGCGATTAATCATGCTATGGCTGCCGGTGTGCCTATCGTATTTGCTATTAATAAGGTGGATAAGCCGCACGCCAATCCGGATAAGATTAAGGAAGAACTGGCTGCCATGAACTTCCTGGTGGAAGAGTGGGGTGGTAAGTATCAGTCGCAAGATATTTCGGCAAAGAAAGGTACAGGTGTACACGATTTGTTGGAAAAAGTATTGCTGGAAGCTGAAATGTTGGATTTGAAGGCTAATCCCGACCGCAAGGCAACCGGTTCTATCATTGAATCGTCCTTGGACAAGGGACGCGGTTATGTGGCTACTATGTTGGTGGCAAACGGTACGCTGAAAATGGGCGATATAGTCTTGGCTGGTACTAGTTATGGTAAGGTGAAAGCCATGTTTAATGAACGTAACCAGCGCATCAAGGAGGCCGGTCCTTCCGAACCGGTATTGATTCTGGGACTGAACGGTGCTCCTGCGGCAGGTGATACTTTCCATGTGATTGATACGGAACAAGAGGCTCGTGACATTGCCAACAAGCGTGAACAGTTGCAGCGTGAGCAGGGCTTGCGTACTCAGAAACTGCTGACATTGGATGAAGTGGGCCGTCGTTTGGCTTTGGGTGATTTCCATGAGCTGAATGTGATTGTTAAAGGTGACGTGGACGGTTCTGTCGAAGCGTTGAGCGACTCATTGATAAAACTGTCTACAGAACAGGTACAGGTTAATGTGATCCACAAAGGTGTCGGTCAGATTTCTGAGTCGGATGTGACTTTGGCTGCTGCATCAGATGCGATTATTGTAGGTTTCCAGGTTCGTCCTTCAAGTTCTGCCGGCAAACTGGCTGAGCAGGAGGGGGTGGATATCCGCAAATATTCTGTTATCTATGATGCGATTGAAGAAGTGAAGGCTGCTATGGAAGGTATGCTGGCACCTACTTTGAAGGAACAGATTACTGCAACCATCGAAGTGCGTGAAGTCTTCAATATTACCAAGGTCGGTTTGGTTGCCGGTGCTATGGTGAAGACAGGTAAGGTGAAACGTTCTGATAAGGCACGCTTGATTCGTGATGGTATTGTAGTCTTTACCGGTGCTATCAATGCTTTGAAGCGTTTCAAGGATGATGTGAAAGAAGTAGGTACTAACTTTGAATGTGGTATCAGTCTGACAAACTGTAACGATATCAAGGTCGGTGATATTATTGAAGCTTACGAAGAAGTAGAGGTTAAACAGACTTTGTAATACACTGAAGTCTGAGAATATAGATGGTAATGTCATCCTGAGCATAGCGAAGGATCTGGCACCTCGCCCAGCGCGTGGGCTGGCAGATTCTTCGCTTTGTTCAGAATGGCATTACTGCTTTTTGTAATAACGATAAAGATGGCGACAATAGATATTATTATATTGGCTATGATTGGTGTGGGTGTCATTATGGGATTAATAAAAGGATTTGTGAAGCAGATGGCGTCTATTGTAGGGTTGATAGCCGGATTGCTGATGGCTCGTGCCTTGTTTGGCATTGTTGCCGAAAGGTTGGCGCCGGTTCTAGGTACTTCGACGACTGTAGCACAGGTCTTGGCTTTTATATTGATCTGGATAGCTGTACCTTTAGGTTTTGCGTTCGTCGCCTCTTTGTTGACAAAAGCATTGGATGCTGTGCACCTGGGATGGCTGAACCGTTGGTTAGGCAGCGGATTGGGAGCATTGAAGTATATGATACTGATAGGGTTAGCTATTCATGTGATAGAATATATAGATCCGAACAATGAGATGATCAGTGCAACAAAAAAGAAGGAATCAGTGTTATATTATTCTATGAGGGACTTGTCCGGTATCTTTTTTCCGGTATTTAAGAATGTAACAGAACAATTAATAGAAATATAAGATAGATATGCAAGAAGAACCCAATAAATATGTGAAAGAACTGACGCAGGAGAAGTACAAATATGGCTTCACCACAGAAGTTCACACAGATATTATAGAAAGGGGATTGAATGAGGATGTTATCCGCTTGATTTCTGCAAAGAAGAACGAGCCGGAGTGGTTGCTGGAGTTTCGCCTGAAAGCATACCGCTACTGGTTGACCATGGAGATGCCTGCATGGGCACACCTCACTATCCCTGAAATAGATTATCAGGCTATATCCTATTATGCGGACCCTACAAAGAAAAAAGAAGGACCGAAAAGTATGGATGAGGTAGATCCTGAGTTGATTAAAACTTTCAATAAATTAGGTATTCCTTTGGAGGAGCAAATGGCGTTGAGCGGTATGGCAGTAGATGCTGTCATGGACTCTGTATCCGTCAAGACTACATTTAAAGAAACCTTGTTGGAAAAAGGGATTATTTTTTGTTCGTTCAGTGAAGCGGTGCGTGAGCATCCCGATTTGGTGAAGAAATATCTGGGTTCGGTGGTCGGGCCGCGGGATAATTTCTTTGCAGCCTTGAACTCGGCAGTATTCAGTGACGGATCGTTTGTATATATTCCGAAAGGAGTGCGTTGTCCTATGGAACTCTCCACTTATTTCCGTATCAATGCAGCCAATACCGGTCAGTTTGAGCGTACACTGATTGTTGCGGATGATGATAGTTATGTTTCTTATCTGGAAGGATGTACGGCCCCTATGCGGGATGAGAACCAATTACATGCGGCCATAGTGGAGATTGTGGTGCACGACCGTGCGGAAGTGAAATATTCTACCGTACAGAACTGGTATCCGGGAGATGCCGAAGGCAAAGGAGGAGTATATAACTTTGTGACAAAACGCGGTCATTGCAAAGGAGTGGATAGCAAATTGAGTTGGACACAGGTGGAAACCGGATCGGCCATTACTTGGAAATATCCCAGTTGTATCCTGAGTGGAGATAATTCTACTGCTGAATTCTATTCGGTGGCAGTAACGAATAACTATCAGCAGGCTGATACGGGGACTAAAATGATTCATTTAGGCAGAAATACCCGTAGTACCATTGTTAGTAAAGGAATCAGTGCCGGAAAGAGCCAGAACTCTTATCGTGGTCTGGTACGTGTGGCTCAGAAAGCAGACAATGCCCGTAATTACAGTCAGTGTGACTCTTTGTTGCTGGGGAGCCAGTGTGGTGCTCATACATTCCCATATATGGATATTCATAACGAGACAGCTGTGGTGGAACATGAGGCGACAACCAGCAAGATCAGCGAAGACCAGTTGTTTTATTGCAATCAGCGCGGTATTCCTACAGAAGATGCTATTGGGTTGATTGTCAATGGATATGCAAAAGAAGTACTGAATAAACTTCCAATGGAGTTTGCGGTGGAGGCACAGAAACTGCTGGCTATTTCTCTAGAGGGAAGTGTAGGATAAATGAAGAACTAAGAATTTAATAGAATTATGTTAGAGATAAAAGACTTACATGCCAGTGTCAATGGCAAAGAAATATTGAAAGGTATTAATCTAAGCATAAAGAAAGGTGAAGTTCATGCTATTATGGGACCCAACGGTTCCGGAAAGAGTACCCTTTCGTCTGTGTTGGTAGGCAATCCGGCTTTTGAGGTAACGAAAGGTTCGGTGACTTTTGAAGGAAAAGATTTGTTGGCTTTGAGTCCTGAGGATCGCAGTCATGAAGGTCTGTTTTTGTCTTTCCAATATCCGGTGGAGATTCCCGGAGTCAGTATGGTGAACTTTATGCGTGCGGCGGTAAACGAGCAGCGTAAATATAAAGGCCTCCCTGCATTGACAGCCAGTGAGTTCTTGAAGCTGATGCGCGAGAAGCGGGCTGTGGTGGAATTGGATAATAAATTGGCAAACCGTTCGGTAAACGAGGGATTCAGCGGTGGTGAGAAGAAGCGCAATGAGATCTTCCAGATGGCTATGCTGGAACCTAAGTTGAGCATTTTGGATGAAACGGATTCCGGTCTTGATATTGATGCGTTGCGTATTGTAGCCGAGGGTGTGAACAAACTGAAAACTCCCGAAACAAGTTGTATCGTCATTACGCACTATCAGATGCCTAAAGAAGAAAGTGATTATGAGAGCAGAACAACAATATATTGATCTCTTTTCTCAATGTGAGGCGATGATTTGCCGGCATAGTGCCGAGGTGCTGAACGCTCCCCGTGCGCAAGCTTTCGCAGATTTCGAAAAATTAGGTTTCCCTACCCGCAAACAGGAGAAGTATAAATATACGGATGTGAGCAAGTTGTTCGAGCCGGATTATGGTTTGAATTTGAACAGACTCGACATTCCGGTGAATCCGTATGAAGTGTTCAAGTGCGATGTACCTAATATGAGTACCGCTCTTTATTTTGTAGTAAACGATGCTTTTTATCGTAAGGCTTTGCCGAAGGCACAATTGCCGGAAGGAGTGTTGCTTGGCAGCTTGAAAGAGCTGTCTGAACAATATCCGGCTTTGGTCAAGCAGTATTATGGCAAGTTGGCAGATACTTCCAAGGATGGTGTGACCGCCTTCAATACTACTTTTGCCCAGGATGGCTTTATGCTGTATGTGCCGAAAGGCGTGGTGGTGGACAAACCCATTCAACTGGTGAACATATTGCGTGCTGATGTTAATTTTATGGTGAACCGCCGTGTGCTGGTTGTGCTGGAAGAAGGTGCGCAGGCTCGTCTGTTGATTTGTGATCATGCCATGGATAATGTAAATTTCCTTTCTACTCAGGTTATTGAGGTCTTTGCAAAAGAAAATGCTACTTTCGATCTTTATGAACTGGAAGAAACCCATACCAGCACAGTGCGTTTCAGTAACCTCTATGTGAACCAGGAGGCAGACAGTAATGTGCTTTTGAATGGTATGACTTTGCATAACGGTACTACGCGTAATACAACTGAAGTAACTTTGGCCGGACGTGGAGCTGAGATCAATTTGTGTGGTATGGTCATTGCCGATAAGAATGAACAGGTGGACAATCATACTTTCATTGACCACAAGGTTGCTGATTGCACTAGTAATGAGCTGTTTAAATATGTATTGGATGATCAGGCGACAGGTGCGTTTGCCGGAAAAGTATTGGTACGTGAAGGAGCACAACATACTAATTCCCAACAAACCAACCGCAACCTCTGTGCTACTCGTGATGCCCATATGTACACTCAGCCGCAACTGGAAATTTATGCGGATGACGTAAAATGCTCTCACGGAGCTACTGTCGGTCAGCTGGATGAAAATGCGTTGTTCTATATGCAACAGCGTGGTATCAGTCTGAAGGAAGCACGTTTATTGCTTATGTTTGCTTTTGTCAATGAAGTAATAGATACGATCCGCCTGGATGCATTGAAAGACCGTTTGCATCTGTTGGTGGAAAAACGTTTCCGTGGTGAGTTGAATAAATGTCAGGGATGTGCGATATGTAAATAAGACGCCATGTACGATATACAAAAAATAAGAGAAGATTTTCCGATATTAGATCGGGAGGTGTATGGAAAGCCGCTTATTTATCTGGATAATGGGGCTACCACTCAGAAACCGCGCCAAGTGGTTGAAGCCATAACCGATGAATATTATTCGGTCAATGCCAATGTGCATCGTGGTGTGCATTTCCTGTCTCAGCAGGCTACCGAGTTGCATGAAGCTTCTCGTGAGACTGTACGTCGTTTTATCAATGCACGCAGTAGCAATGAAATCGTGTTTACACGGGGCACGACGGAGAGTATCAATGATTGCGACTGCCCATGCACACGGTGTTCCCGTTTTGATTGACGGGGCGCAGAGTGTTCCTCACATGAAAGTGGATGTCCAGGATTTGGATGCCGACTTTTTTGCTTTCAGCGGACATAAGATATATGGTCCTACCGGTGTGGGGGTGCTTTATGGAAAGGAAGAGTGGCTGGATAAGCTTCCACCTTACCAGGGGGGAGGCGAGATGATACAAAGTGTCAGCTTCGAGAAAACGACTTTTAATGAATTGCCGTTTAAGTTTGAAGCGGGAACTCCCGATTATATCGGCACTACCGCCTTGGCAAAAGCGTTGGATTATGTATCTGCCATTGGTATGGAGAACATTGCTGCCCATGAGCATGAACTGACCCTATATGCCATGCAGCGTCTGAAAGAAATAAACGGGATGCGTATCTTCGGAGAGGCTGAGCATAAGAGCAGTGTCATTTCTTTCTTGGTAGGAAATATTCATCATTTGGATATGGGTACGTTGCTTGACCGTCTGGGCATTGCCGTACGTACCGGGCATCATTGTGCTCAGCCTTTGATGATTCGTATGGGGATTGAGGGAACTGTACGTGCTTCTTTCGGTTTGTATAATACCAAGGAGGAGATAGATATGCTGGCTGCCGGCATTGAGCGCGTCAGCAGGATGTTTTGATTTCTCCAAACGAAATAAGTCGCCTGCCATTGATAAACATTATATTAATGGCAGGCTTTTTTTGTATAACAAGAATCAGCGGAACTTCCCACAAGATTGGGAGAAACTTCTCACAAGATTTGCCGCATCTTGTAACAAGATATCAGGCATCCCGGTTTCTTGCGTCTTTTTATGTTCTTTTCTGTGGGCATATTCCTCTTCCGGTGGGAAATATGCCCCTCCCGAAGAATTGCCCCAAAAATCCTTCAGAAGTTTCAGCCTCTCCGCAAACTGCCTGTTCATGGGCTTTCCGGCTGAAGGATTGGCTCTTAAAATTCTTCAGCCGGGTATTTATTCTTTCAGCCGGCATATACGTTTTTTCAGCTATGGCTGTGTACTTTCCGGCATCTTCGGAGTTTTCCCCATGTACCTGCGTGCTTTTCACCTTTCGGCCATTGGGTACGCTGAAGAATTTTTTTTCAGTCTGAAAGATTTCGAGGTATCAATTCTTCAGCCGGAATGCCGATGAACAAAGCGTTTGCGGCATTCTACTCATTCATTGGAGAATTTTTATCACTTCTGAAAAGAGTGTATTGGGGGTAACAGGTAATACGATATAAAAGTAGGGGGCCGCATTCATCACGAGTGCAGCCCTCCTTGGTATTGTATTATTTATATTAAGGTAAAAAGAGAGAGTTTATTTGCCGTAATCATCGTATAACATCAGCAAATGTGATGAACTCCAACTGAAATGGGGAGCTTTTAACAATTCACCGGTGTGTGTGCCATAGTTTTCATGTATCGGTGCGCCTTCTTTCAAGCCTTGCAGACGGTCGAATACCTGGAGGGTGTATTCATCCGCCATCTTGTTATATCCATAATTGCGCAGGCCGCGGATAGCGAAGTAAGTCTGGTCCAACCAGATAGGACCACGCCAGTAGCCGCGCGGATTGTACTTCGGATGGTCTGCTGCCACTGTGGGGAAGGGAATGTATGTAGAAAACTTGGCTGTATCGGTCAGCAGGGGCAGCATGGCTTTTACCTGATCGGCCGTGGCAACTTTTGTCCATAAGGGGGTGTATGCTTCGCATCCCGGTTCCTGTATGAAGCTTCCGTCTTTTAAGCGGCGATCGAAGAAGAAACCTTTTTCTTTGTCGAAGAAATAATCGGCTACCTGGCTGCTGTAATCCGGACCATCGAAAGTTACTCCCAAAATGCCGGCGAACTTTTTCAATAACTTGCATTCCAAAGCCAGATAGGCATTCAGGTCAACACTTTCCTGATCCATGCTCCATGCATCCTCCGCACCGTCATTTTTCAGCATCTTGGCATCATCGAAACGGATGGCGTTATCCATGCCGCTTTCCCATGCTGCCGCTTCCAGTGTACCATCGGTGGAACCGTATTCACACATACCGTTGCGGTTATGGTCACGCTTGTTGTACCACCATTTGTAATAGGCCATCAATTGCGGATACATTTCGCTGATGAATGCCGTATCATTGGTATGGGTGAATATTTCGTCTACAGCCCAGGATACGAGAGGAGGTTTGCTGTCGCGTGCATTGTTTTCGGCAGGATCGGTGTAGATGCAGTCTATAATCATGCCGTCCGGTTGCTGGTAGTCAAACATGGCGCGGATGTTGTCTTTGGCAAGTTTAGGATCGAATTTTGCCAGGGCGGCAGAGAAGCGCCAGGTGTCCCAGGCCCAGAATCCTACGAAGTAGTATGCTGCATGACTCGGAACAATTCCTTCGTGGAGCAATCCGCCACGGTGGGTACGCCAGTTGCTGATAAGTGTAACAACTGCTTTCACGGCGATACGGTCATACTCAGGTTTCATATCTTTGC
>PPYF01545983.1_pt1 | contig 12965 bp, 9 predicted proteins | sample 1559871 | NCBI WGS metagenome assembly PPYF01 (sample SAMN08240021, study PRJNA423297) | Human gut metagenome, whole genome shotgun sequencing project. | reverse complement strand
ATGTTGTATCGAACGACCCTCCCGCTTTCTTTCTCCGGCTGAAGCGCCGCATGGGGCGACCGGCTTTCTTAAGAAAGGAGATGTGATGGTATTTGCCTCACGAGGAGGGAAAACCGCCGAACTTCTCCCAATTCTGGAAATTTGTGAAAGAAAAGGGATCTCCATCATTACCATTACGGAAAATATGGATTCTCCCCTCGCCCGCAGTGCAAATGTCGTTTTACGTCAATACGTAAATCGAGAGACAGATAAATATAACGCGCAGGGAACCACTTCAACGACTGCTTTATGCGTATTGTTTCATGCTCTTCAGGCAGCTTTAATAGAAGAAACCAACTACCAAAACGAACAATTTGCACTGATCCACCCCAGCGGAGCCGTCGGAGAACGCCTCAATCACACAAAAATATTTTAATTGGAGAAATTTTATGCTGAAACAGAAGTTGAAAATAGATACACGCAGGAATAAAATCATCGAGATTTTAAATCGGGACGGACAGGTAAAGGTTTCAAAATTAAGTGAAGAATTGAAGACAACGCCTGTTACGATCCGCAGCGATTTAGACGCACTAGAGCGAGACGGCTATCTGGAACGAATACAGGGCGGCGCCGTGCAGACCGCGGTTAATTATTATAATCGGGAATTTTTACAAAGGAAACGCCTGAATGCGAATATCAAAAAAAGAATTGCCTCTGCAGCGGCGGAATTAATTCACGACGGAGACACAATATTAATCAACTCCGGAACGACTGTGTATTTTACCGCTGTCGAGCTGAAGCAGCGAAAAAACCTGCGAATTGTTACAAATTCCCTGACGGCAGCAATCGAGCTAGGTTCTGTTCCTTCTTTTCACGTCATACTGCTTGGCGGTGAAATCAATTCCAGGGATTCTTTTACGTATGGAAACGATGTGCTGGAGCAATTGAAGAGATACCGTGCAAATTATGCAATTTTATCAATTGACGGCGTATGTGCAGAGACAGGCATCAGTACCCTCCATGCAGAAGAAGTAATGGTTGAACGAATGATGATGGAACGTGCAAATGAGACGATCATCATTGCGGACAGCAATAAACTTGAGAAAGAAGGCTTTCTTTATGTTTGTGATACAGAAGAGATCGACAAGCTCGTCACCGACCAGTCCGCCGACCCTTCGATCATCAAAAAGTTAAAACAGAAAAATATTAAAGTGATCTTGGGATAACTTCTATCTGTACGCAATTACCATTCATATGCTAAATTTTGTCAAACAGGAAAGAAAAAAGCCCCAATACGCTGGAAATTTCAACGTTGGGGCTGATTCACAATAATTGTATCATTAAGATAAATTCAATTTATTTTTCAGTAAATGTCTTGTGACAAAGTATGCTACAATGGAAAATACAAGGAAGGAAGCAGCATTGATGAAAAATGAAATATCAAACACTCTGTCAATTGCAATTTCATAATTCGAACTGTAACTATCCTGATAAGAATTTGCAACAGTGAACGTAAAAATAAAATTGACAATCATGACAAAGATACTCATTACTGTATTGAGACCGTAATAAATTCCGATTGCCGCCAAAATCTTGTGTTTTTTGGCAATGATAGAACCGATCGTAAGGGCTAAATAAATCGAAAGCACTCCGTACAAGAGGGAAATTATGAAAATCACAACGATTTCCACTATATATTTTAGAATGACCCATGCGGAATATGTTTGCGTCAATAATTCGAGTGCATTTTTGATTTCCGTAAATATTTTGCTGTTAATCAGCCCTTCTTCCGCCGTACCGAATATCACATATAGGAAGATACAGAAGAATACGACCAGTACTGTATATACGCTCCAGATCAGAGCATTGATCAGCTTGGAATTTAAGATGGAAGATGTCTTCACCGGTAATGTAAAGGTAAGATATCCCTCATCTGTAAAGAGGTGTGTATAGTAGCGATACATGATCAAAATTTCCGAGAAAACGCTAAATGCAAGCAGTGCCAATATTGTTGAAACAAATATAAGTGCCAACGCGCTGGTCAGAATCCAGCTAGCATTCTTTGTGTTATCTATAGTTTGCATGATACGAAGTGCAGCCGTACCTGCAATCGTTGTTCCAACTACAGCGATAGAAAGCGGTACAAGAAGATGTACCATGCTTTTCATATCATATTTTAAAAGTTTTTTTAACATCTGAATACCTCCCTGAAAAGTTCATCTATTGATTTTCCGTTTTTCTCTCTTGCCGCATCAACAGAATCATACATAACAATATTGCCGTTATTAATAAAGACGAATTCATCTAGCGTCCGCTCAATATCGGAAATCAAATGCGTAGATATAATCACCGTGGAATCGGAAGCATAATTTGATATGATTGTCTCTAAAATATAATCTCTTGTTGCGGGATCGACACCGCCGATCGGTTCATCCAGAAGATAAAGTTTTGCACGGCGCGACATCACCAGAATCAGCTGCACTTTCTCTTTCGTACCTTTTGAAAGTGTTTTCATTTTAGCTTTGGGATTAATATTTAATTTTGTCATCATATCTATAGCCTTTTTTCTGTCAAAGTCGCTATAGAAGTCTTCAAAATAATCCAACATTTGTTCCGCATTCATCCATTGACTGAAATAAGGACGTTCCGGAAGATAGGATACGATCGCTTTTGTTTCGATTCCGGGCTCATATCCACCGATGAGGAGCTGTCCTGATGTGGGCACAAGCAATCCCGCAGCCAATTTTATCAGCGTAGTCTTTCCGCTTCCATTTGGCCCAAGTAAGCCGATAATTTTTCCTTTTGGCAGAATTAAATTGATATTATTCAATGCAACCGTCCCGGGAAAACTTTTAGTAATTCCTTTGATTTCCATAATTGTTTCCATTAAATCTCCTCCTCTGAATGCAGAATCTTATCTGCGGCTTCTTGCACAGTGAATCCTAAAGCTTGTATTTTAACAATATATGCTTTCGTAATACTGTGAAATTGTGTTTCCTTCTCTTGTTTGATCAAATCAAGGTCCGAGGTGACCACCCGCCCATTTGTTCCGAGTGTAATGATAAAGCCATCCCGTTCCAAATCCGAAAGCGCTCTTTGCATTGTATTGGGATTGACGGATGCTTCCATCGCCAGATCTCTTACTCCGGGAAGTTTTTGGCCCGGCAGGTATTTTCCGTTTATAATATCATTTTTGATCTTATCTTCTATTTGATAATAGATTGGTGTTGCAGCATTCAAATTCCATGACATTCCGATCCCTTCCTTTCATTTTAGGAAACACAGTTGTATTACTGTATTAATGCAATAATACAGTAATTGGACATTTCTGTCAAGCATTTCAACAAATATATTTAAAGGCCTTTTGGATACTGTATCTCATCTTCCGTAAGTTCCGGAGTTCCTTCTAAAGGGTAAGAAATTCCAAGCTTTTGATATTTTTGGACACCCATTTTATGATAAGGTAAAAATTCAATTTTTTCAACATTTTTTATGCGATTGGCGAACTTTTGTATTGCCGCGATTTGAGATGGTTCATTATTAATGCCCGGGACGATTACAGTCCGCAACCACAGTTTTTTATTTTTATGTTGCAGCAATTCTAAAAATGCCAAAAAGGGTTCCATCCTTTTCCCCGTGATTTCCTTATACTGCGCAGGATCTACTGCCTTGAGATCCAATATCACAAGATCGGTTTGCTTGATCAGAGAAAGAATCCCCGGCAAATCTTCAGGAGACTCCGTTACAGCACCAGAAGTATCGAGACAGATGTGAATTTCATTTTTTTTTAAAATTTCAGAGGTAAGAGATAAAAATTCTGCTTGCAAAAGCGGTTCTCCTCCGGAAAATGTAACTCCTCCGTGTTTCATATAATTTTTATATCGAAGGATACAGGCTGCCAACTCTTCTGGGGTATATTCGTATCCTTGTCTCAGCGGATCCCAAGTTTCTGGATTATGACAATATTTACAGCGAAGCGGGCAACCCTGCATGAAAATAACAGTACGGACACCGGGGCCATCAACAAGCCCCATCGTCTCGATGGAACTGATTTTACCGATTATTTTATCTGAATCACAATTGTTCATGGAATGTTCTGCTGATAACCTCCAGCTTATGTGCGTGGCTCAATTTATTGAAATTTACGGCATATCCCGACACCCGAATCGTTAACGTTGGATATTTCCCAGGATGTTCCATCGCATCAATCAACATTTCCCGATTCAATACATTGACATTGAGATGATGCGCCCCCTGCATAAAATATCCATCCAGAACATCCTCCAGATTTTGAATTTGTTCTTCTAACGTTTTACCGAGCGCTTTAGGGATGATACTGAATGTATTCGATACGCCATCCATACAGGAACGGCAGTACGGAATTTTTGCAACTGAATTTAAAGAGGCTAGCGCGCCACTGCGATCACGGCCGTGCATCGGGTTTGCACCAGGCGCAAAAGGTTCTCCCTGTTTTCTGCCGTCCGGAGTCGTACCTGTTTTCTTACCATACATCACATTAGAAGTAATGGTCAGTGCAGAAAGCGTATGTCGTGCATTTTTATAGAGCGGATGCTTTTGAAGTTCCGCGTAAAATTTATCTACGATTTCTACGGCAATTTGATCTACGCGATCGTCGTCATTTCCATAACAGGGATATTCCCCCTCTGTGATAAAATCTACCGCAAGGCCCTTTTCGTTAAGAACCGGCGTGACTTTGGCATATTTTATTGCAGAAAGCGAATCTACTGCGACGCTGAGCCCGGCCATCCCGAACGCCATTAAATGTTCCACATGTGTATCATGAAGAGCCATTTGGCTGCGTTCATAGGCATATTTATCATGCATATAATGGATGATATTCATTGCATCTATATATATGGAAGCAATTTTTTCGATCGCTGTAAAATATTTACTTTTCACGGTTTTATAATCCAGAACACCTTCCGTTTCGCCTTTTTCAAGGCCTTCTACTACAAGGTTTCCGCTAATTTCGTCATAGCCTCCGTTAATAGCGTATAGTAATGTTTTTGCCAAATTGCAACGAGCGCCGAAGAATTGCATCTGTTTGCCGATTTTCATGGCGGATACGCAGCAGGCAATGGCATAATCATTGCCGAATTTCGATCGCATCAGATCATCGTTTTCATATTGTATCGCGTCTGTTTTAATGCTAATTTCAGCGCAATACTTTTTAAAATTTTCAGGAAGATGTTCTGACCAAAGTACTGTTAAATTCGGTTCTGGGCTACTGCCCAAGTTGATCAAAGTATGCAGATAGCGGAAAGAGTTTTTTGTTACAAGGCTTTTTTTATGATCCAGCATACCTCCGATACTTTCCGTTACCCAAGTAGGGTCTCCTGCAAAAATTTCATCATAGTCTGGGGTTCGCAGATGTCTTACCAGGCGCAGTTTCGTAATGAGCTGATCGACCAGCTCCTGCGCTTCCACCTCAGTAATTGTATTTTCTTTTAAATCTCGTTCCAAATAGATATCTAAAAAGGTAGCGGTTCTTCCAAAACTCATTGCAGCGCCGTTATTTTCTTTAATTGCAGATAAATATCCAAAATATAGCCACTGAAATGCCTCTTTTGCATTTCGTGCTGGATTTGATATATCGAATCCATACCCAGCTGCCATATCCTTGATGAGATTGAGTGCGCGGATCTGTTCCGCGACTTCCTCCCGGAGACGAATATTTTCTTCTCGCGAGAGATCTGTAATCTTCTCCAAATCCGTTGCTTTTTCCTCTTTTAAAAGATCAATGCCATACAGTGCGATTCTTCTGTAATCGCCAATGATTCTTCCTCTTCCGTAATTATCTGGAAGACCTGTCAGAAGTCCTGCCGTTCTCGCGCGACGAATCGCTGGCGTATAGGCATCAAAAACGCCATCATTATGAGTCTTGCGATATTCCGTAAAATGTTTTTCTATTGTGGGATTTAACTTTTTTTGATAGCATCCCAATGATTTTTGAACCATGCGGATTCCTCCATACGGATTTACGAGCCTTTTTAAGGGCTTATCCGCCTGAAGGCCTACAATGACATCATCTTCTTCGCAGATATATCCCGGCTTTAATGTATTGATTCCAGAAATTCGGTTCGTTTCTACATCAAGGATTCCTTTTTCATTTTCTCTTTTAAAAAGATTCAGACATTTCTTCCAGATTTTTTTCGTTTTTTCTGTCGGCGGTACAAGAAAATCTCCAGTACCTGTGTATTCAGAGTAATTCTGCTGAATAAAATCAGACACATTAATTTTATGTTTCCATTCTTCTCCTTTAAAATTTCTCCAAGCTTCCGTTTTTTTGTTTTGCATATTATTTCCATCCTTCTTATTCGATCATTCTTTGACACATATATATAAATAAAATATTACAATATGTTGTATATTTCTTTTTCGCTATACCATATATCGTATAGCGGTGCCATTATATCATATATGTATAATAATACAAGTTGCATTTGCAACGGTAGCTGGAAGCTTCTGAGAAATTATAGAAAAGACGCCTCTATAAATTGTGGATCATTTTAAAAAAAATCCTCCCGGATTCCTCTTGCTTTAAGAGGAATCCGGGAGGACGTAAAACGTTATTCTGTCTCTTTGTGCTCTGCTTTATTTACAGAGTTTAATTACAGAGCAGCTTTCTTTTTTCTGTATAGGATCACTCCTGCCGCAGAAACCACTACAAGTGCAGCAACCGTCAAATAAATGCTGCTGTCTCCCGTTACAGGAGGTTTCGGCGGGTCCACGGGATCTGTTGTATCTGCGCTGAGCGCTTTGAATACTTCCCCTGCGTCTGTTTCTGCCATCAGGTTAAACATTGCAAATCTGGTGCCGGACACGTCTCCTAACGTGGAATTTGCATACATTTCGAAGTATGTCGTGTCTTCCGTATTTAGAGATGCACCTGCCTTCATATGCATACCGGGTTTCGACGCGTCATTTTGCGCAGTAACTTCTAAAAGGATAAGATATTCACCTGCTTCGATTTCTTTTCCGAACTCAACGGAAAGGATCCCGTCTCCTGTCGAATTACAATCAATCGCTACTTCTGCAGTTCCAGCTTTTGTTGTTTCAAAATCGGTGTCCCATTTGAATACAGAAACCTTGTAATCAATCGATCCAGATCCGCCGCCTGGCGTCCACTGGTCAAATTTCAATCCGTTGAATTTAGCGCTCGAATTGAAACGTACGCCATAGTACTGATTTGTACCGAGAATAATTCCATAAGACGGCTCGGATGTGTGTTCATCGCTCGTTGCCATAGGATATTCGGTATATTCGGGTTCTACCGGTGCCGATTCCGCTACGGTAAACACAATTTTATTGGACTGAACATCGTACCAGCCACCTCCGCCGAGCATAACTGCATGATAAGTTCCTACGGGAAGCGTTTCTATATTCGGCTGATAGAAAACTTTTGTAACGTCATCATAAGTCTTATCTTCTGTTGCTGCCTGTGCAGCGGTTCTGTCCGTTCCATCTAAATCGTTAAATATTACAGTTCCGTTACCTCCAATATATGCGTATTGGAGAGAAACCGGTCCTCCCGATACGCCATACTCGGATTCCGCACCTGCATAAATGCACAGCCAGTCACTGTTCGAACGATCGGCGTTATTGAAATTAATTTTAATTTCTTCACCGGGAGCAAATGTAGTTTTCTCCATCGAAATGGTCTTATCCTCAACGGGGGCCACATAAGCGCTTAATTTGATATTGTCAACAGAAAAGCTTTCAGCACGCGCACCAAATGCAATTGTATTCTGTGTGGAAATCAAAGCGTTTTCTATCGTTTCAAGTACTGCTCCGTCAGCAGAGAGAATTTTCGCATTGCTGTAATATTTTTCCGAGTACATCGCATTGATCGGAAGCTTTGCGTCAAAGTATGTTACCTGTGCGAACAGAATGTCGTCAGCATAGAATTTCATCGTACCATTGTTGTCATCAAGGACTTTGTAGGTATGCATATTGTTGATACTGTCGACAACATCTTTGAATACATATCCTTTAACCGCAAGTTTATTTGTTGCAGCGTCAATGTATTTCACAACGATTTCAATCCCATTGTCTTTCCGGAAGGAAAAACCAACGCCAGTCGTACCAGTCGTACACGTTCCGGAACCGTCAGGACGCGCACCGTCATTCTCATAAAAGGGGGTGCTTCCCTCTTCACCGCATCTTACAAAAAATCCGCTGAAGTTTCCCAAAGGTCCGTTGTTCTTGAGCGCAAGCGAAATTTCTCCAGCGCCTTGCCATCTTTCGTCAAATGTAATATCGACAAAACCGTTAAACAACGCTGTCTTATCGGCAGCAACCACGATTTTTGTATCAGGAGTCGCAGCTTTCGGGGTCCACATTTTTCTGAAGGGGTTACCCGAAGCGAAAGAGTTTCCAAACAGATCATAGTCAGCTTCGAGATCATCGAAGTTAAACGTATATTCCGGAATTGCAGGAAGTGCGTTCGGAATTACCTCTACGCGCGGAGGCGGCTCAATTTTATTTAAAGTGTTATTTGCACAATATTCCGCATCATAGGCTTGTGCGTCCGCTTCACTCTTAAAGAATCCGATATACGCAAAACGGGATTCCCGATTTTTTTTCTTTTCCTGCACGAATACGGGCGCTTGTTATATTGCTGCTTCCTACGCCTGTGAATTCCGTTGTGATATCGTATGTCTTTAAATGCCACTCGTCATCCGCAGTCATATTCGGGAGCGAATAGGAACCCGACTGGCCCCATTGAAGACCACTATTTGTGGCAACATAGTGGTTATTCCCTTCGAAGTTTGTCGTGGAGATTCCTGCATACTTTATTGCAAGAATTTTATATTCACTCGGAATATTTAATCCATCCAGTGCAAACCAGGAATCGTCACCTGTCGTAACCAGACTGACGTATGCGCCATCCTCTGAAACCGTTGCAGTTACATCGTTATAATTTGGCGTTTGCTCTGACAGCACATAAGCATAACTGTTGTCTACGGCAGCAAATATCTGTATGCCCTGGAACATCATCATGAAAAGCATAACAGATAATAATACTGATAAAACCTTTTTCATTATACAACCTCCTACCTGATAAGTATTATTGTAAGATATAATATTGCAAAGCAGATCTTTTGTCAATCTTTTTTAATTTATCGTTCAATTTTTGTTTCTCTTTATACACAGAAATCCGATTACTATTAACAAATTTTCTTTTCAAATATTTTATTCAATATAATTTTGATTATTTCATAGAAAAAAGTCTTGTTATTTCGCTTCTGATTTGCTATGATAAAAATATAAATTTTATATTCTGTTCTGCGGATGTGATGAAATTGGCAGACATGTTGGATTTAGGTTCCAATGCGAAAGCGTGCAGGTTCAAGTCCTGTCATCCGCACCAAACCAATATAATCCGAACTTATTTCCAATCGGTGATAGGTTCGGATTATTTGTTTTCTTTGAACGATACGAAAGCACCTACTTCCGCAACGGAGTGAAGCGCAAGCCGACCTCCAAACCGAGAGGCCCACGGAAGAAGCAAATCCCATAAACGCAAAAAGGCGGGGCGTCACCATTTTCTGATGACGCCCCGCCTTTTTGCAGATATATCATTATATGAATTGGGCATTTGACAATTTTGGAATTATGCAGTATACTAAAGGTGCTCTAAGTGTAGACTTAGAGGAAGAAGATTGTTGTCAACAGTCCAGAGCAGATTTCTTCCAGAAATCCACGATGGAACTGCGTGTCACAAATCCGAGCCAGCCGAACGGCTGCCGCTAGGACGATGATGCACAGAATCATGTTGATACAGTCCTCCCTTTCAATTATACCATGATTGAAGATTGGGCGAATTGAAGGATAGCTGGTATGATATGCACAGCAAGGCTAATAGCCAAGTAAGAATACCAAGTTAAAAAGTATACCCGTCAGCTAAGGAATGCTATCCTCCGTGCTGACGGGTATTGCGCTATGTGGGGGATTTTATGGACGCGTACGAATGGAAAGAGAAGCAGTCTCAAAAACCTGCTCCACAATACACTCACTTTGACCGAAGAGTATCACTTGAAAAATGTTTTGGCTACATCACATCGCCTGATAAAGTTTCTCATCACGGTTTTTATCCGTTTATCCACTACACAATAAAGAGCCGAAAGGTTAAGAATGGCAAAAAGTCTGAACCAAAGAAACGCCAAATTTATTACGCTGCACACATAGATGGATGGATTTATCGTTACTATGCACACCTAATAAACGAAGTTTATAATCGAAGGGTAAAGGAAGATGGTATTGATTCTGTTGCAGTAGCCTATCGAACAGATTTGAAAAAAAGTAATATCGATTTTGCGAAAGATGCATTTCAACACATTCGAGAAGCCCGTTCATGTTATGTGATGATCGGTGATTTTACTGATTTCTTTGACAACCTAGATCATGTTTACTTAAAAAAGCAGTTATGTGATTTGCTGGCAGTCGACAGTTTGTCAGATGATGTCTATGCTGTGTATAAAAATGTTACTCGCTTTTCCTACGTTGAGTTACAGGATTTATTAGCGCTGAATGGGTTTGAAGATACACCCAAAGGCCGAAAAGAATTTAATGATCGTTCCCGTAAACGAGCGTTATCCTCCAATCAATTTAGACAGAACAAAAATCTTATTCATGCCGCTCCACACTCAGGGTATGGAGTGCCACAAGGTTCACCAATCAGCGCGGTGCTTGCCAATGTATATATGCTTTCGGCAGATAAGAAACTACAAGAATATGTTTCTTCATTTTGCGGCATCTATATGCGTTATAGCGACGACTTTATTGTTATCATACCTCAAGGGGTGGTGGATTTTTCCACTCATTACAAGGCCGTCAAAGCTATTCTGGATTCTATTCCCAATCTAGAACTTAAAGATTCAAAGACAAAGGTATTCCATTTTGAAAATTTGTCTGTCGAGAATTGCACAAGTAGTTTCATCAATGATGGGGGCAATGGTAAAAATGTTATCGAGTTTTTAGGTTTCTCTTTTGATGGGGAAAATATTCGTATTAGAGATAAAACGATTTCCAAATATTATAATAGATTATACCGAAAACTTCGTACCATTGTTAAAGATCAGGGCTATACACCCAACAATCGGCGGATCAGTGGTAAAAATCTTTACAAGAGATATTCTTACAAAGGAAGCCTTGGCTATCTAAAGAAAAAAGTGAAAAAGACAGGTAAACCACTTGACAAAAATCAAGCGCATGGAAAAGGCATATGCAAAAAATACGAAAAAAGCTAAAAGGTATTCCCAAATAAACAAAGGCGGGGCGTCATCACAAGAGTCGTGACGTAATATTTTGTATAAGCGATTTCCGACAAAGTTAAGAATTTGCGTATAAAATACGCACATTTCAGCCTATTTCCCTTAGTCGTCCGGCTCCCCGGTAGCTGTGGCGGTATGCGCGACGCTTGCGGCGTGAATGCCGCCGCAGTTCACCGGGGAATACTGATCCAAGGGGATCAGCTGGCTTGACGGTCGGCGAACATAATCTCCAACTAGCTAAGAACCAAGTCCCAGTTCTGGCATTGGAAGTTACCGAGAACGAGAGAGAAGAATTTGATGAAATAAGGTATGCCTGAGTGGCAAGCCTATCGAAACGGAAACACTCGTAAAGGGTATTGGGCAGTAGCAGGAAGCGGAATACTTAACCAAAGAATAACAAATGAAAGACTTGCACGCAGAGGATATTATGATATATCCAAAGCATACAAGTCTCTGCATTATTTATGATTGAACCGCCATATACGGAACCGTACGTACGGTGGTGTGAGAGGTCGGCTAATCAATTAATGGTTAGCCTCTTACTCGATTAAGCAAGAAAAGTGGTGGAAAAGTTCACATATTGGTACTATAATTATCATGGATTTTTGTATTTAGGGGCAAGGATGATGGATACAATTTCTAATATCCCAGAAATATCTGCAATCTACTTTGCATTACTGCAATGCGGATATGACTTTTTCACTATTGAGCGAAGCCGGGGGCATAATGACCGTATATGGGGTTTTGTTGATGACGGAACCATTCCGCCTTTTTTCTCTGGGGTAAGACAGGACACTTGCGAGGTCTACCCCTACTGGCCACTTGCGGCCATTCTGGAAACCGCATCTTTTTACCTCCAGCCCGACTATTCGCAGTTCCGTGATTTTGATTCTTTCCATGAGCGCATCATGTCTGCCGGTAATATTGCAGACAATGAACGGGATCAAAAACTCTGGACTTGGATAACCGATTTCCCGGCAGCACTTTCCGAAGTCCTTGCCAGCGATGCCTTTCGCCGCTACCTCGAATGGGAAAGCAAGTGGGTCACAGAGCAGAACTCGAAGTACGAAAAGGAACTGTGTCTGATCCAGTCATGTCTGGATGTGTGCGTAAACAAATACGGTTCCCCGGTGCGGAACATCCAGATCGTCATTAACCCCATCAAGTGTGTGTATTCCGCTGATTACTACTTGAATGGTGACAGCTTCTTATTCAGTTCCGGTGCGTTCCGGGCCAACTCTGTGATACATGAATTTCTGCATCATGTGGTTCATCCTGTTGTGATGATGCTTAAGGAAATGGTGCTTGCCAGAAAGGACGTATATCCAGACATCGACAGTTCTTACTATCTATCCGGGGATGCAGGCCAGCTCAGTGCCTTTGAGGAATACGCTGTGCGGAAATTGACAAAGGATGTTCTGACAATGGATTACCAGGAGATTATTACAGACTATTTGAAAAGCCTGGTATAAGCTATGATTGAGCAAATTCTACATTATACCGCTGTCAACTTTAGAAAGGAGCGACGACTGATGAACTGAAAAGTATACATTGCCAACCGGAATTTACGAGAGAGGTGAAATTAATGGATTTTATATTTATAATTGGTCCCAGCGCTGTTGGCAAAACTACGTTGGCCAGAGAATTATATAAGCATTACAACGGCGTGTATCTTGAACAAAATATGGT
>PPYF01371589.1_pt1 | contig 12965 bp, 11 predicted proteins | sample 1559871 | NCBI WGS metagenome assembly PPYF01 (sample SAMN08240021, study PRJNA423297) | Human gut metagenome, whole genome shotgun sequencing project. | reverse complement strand
TTTTGTCTAAATGAGCTTTATCATTAACACTTTGTTAACTTGATCTGGTTTATATGGCAGCAAATTTGATATACAAAGGGGGATGATTGCCTGTATGGATGCTGCCCGAAATACCTTGCGAAACATAGACTGGTTCTCGGCTGGCAAATGAGAATAGAAATGAAAATCCTGCTTAACTGGTCGCCATTGCGCCAGCTCTTCACTTACATTCAGGAGCGCTTTACCTTTCTGGTGCTGCTCTGCTGGCCAGCGATTATCTGGTTGTTCTGCCGGGTCGGCGTGTGGCTCACCGATAACGTTTATGAACTGCTGGGAAAATCACCAGCCCAGTCCTTCACCGTGTATCTGCAGCCGTTTATGACCCCCGGCACGCTGCTGCGCATCTCCATCAGCTGGGTGGTGTTGCTGTTCATTCTCTTCAGTATGGCGATGGCCTTCACCTGGGGTTTACGTCGCTTTATGAATCGCCATAAATAAACCATTCGGCCGCCGTAAGTCGACGGCCCTTCTTAAGCCTTTATGCCATCTCACCAATAGTCTTACGAAAACGCAGCAACGCGATAGTAAAGAACACTCCTCGTGGCGAACAGGCTGAGCGCCACCCCCAGCATAAACAGGGGAATCGACCCTTCAATGGGCACCTGCAAAATCCCCTGTACCATCAGTATCAGTGACAACCCGGAGACCACCAGCACCACCAGGCCCATCGACCAGATCTTGGCCAGCATAATTTCAAACGGCGTGATCGGCATCACCAGCAGATGCTCAATGGTGCCATGTTCCCGCTCGCGGATCAGCGCCGAATCGGTGAGGACAATGGCCAGCATGGTGATATTGTTGATGATCGCCATCACCGCGCCAAAGCGCTCCTGCTCAAGGTTAGGATTAAAACGCATCCTGACCGCCAGCTCTACCGGCAGCACGCTGTTATCCCGATAGCGGGCGATAAAACTGTTTACTTCGCCGGTGATAATATTCTGGATGTAACCGTTGCCGGTAAAGGCCTGACTCATGCGCGTGGCGTCGACGTTGACCTGGATTTCCGGCTGCCGATCGGCCAGTACATCGCGCTGGAAGTTAGGCGGGATGTTGATGGCGAACGTGTAGCGCCCGGCATCCAGCCCGGCGTCCATCTCATCAGCGGTGATCAGCTCCGGCTCAAGAAACCAGGGACGGTAAAAAGCGTTAATAATGCGTGAGGAGAGCTGGGATTTATCCATATCAGCAACCGCGATCGGCGCCAGGTGCAGCGAACCGGGCATCACCGTGGCCGAGGAGTACACCGACACGGTAAACGCAAACACGATCAGCGCCAGCATAGCTTTATCACCGAGCAGGCTGCGCAGTTCTTTGACGCCAAGATTATAAATATTGCGTAATCCGCGCATCATCCCTCCTGTTTCTTCAGCAGCAGCACGCTCAACCCGAGCACCAGCGGCACCGCAATCAGTAGCGGAATGAATGAGCCCCACAAATCGCTAATATTCAGCGCTTTCGAAAAGGTCCCGCGGGCGATAGTCAGGAAGTGGCTGGTCGGGTAGATTTGCCCAATCCAGCGCCCGGGACCTTCCAGCGAGGCCACCGGATCGATCATTCCGGAAAACTGGGTTGCCGGGATCAGCGTAATAATCGCGGTACCGAAAATAGCGGCGATTTGGCTCTTCATAAAGGTTGAGATCAGCAGCCCCAGACCAGTGGCGATGGTGACATACAGCAGCGCCGCCAGGGTCAGCGTCAGGAAACTCCCCTTATGCGCGACGCCAAAGACAAAGACCGACAGCGCGCACAGCAGGAAGAAGTTAAACATCCCCAGTACGATGTAAGGCAGCTGCTTGCCGAGCAGGAATTCGCTGCGGGTGGTTGGCGTCACGTACAAGTTGATAATCGATCCGAGCTCTTTCTCACGCACTACGCTCAGGGCGCTGAGCATCGCCGGGATCATCATCAGCAGCAGCGGGATCACCGCCGGGACGATGGCCGGCAGGCTCTTCACATCTGGATTGTAGCGATAGCGGGTCTCGATGGAGATGAGCGAGGTATCGCGCCGCGGGCTGCTCTGGCGGCCGGCCATCTCCTGCAGCCAGGCCAGATGCATCGCCTGTACGTAGCCGCGCACGGTTTCCGCGCGGTTGGGCATCGCGCCGTCCACCCACACGCCGATTTGCACCGGCGTGCCGCGGGCGATATCGCGGCCAAAGTTCGGCGGGATCTCTATCGCCACCGCCAGCTCGCCGTCGCGCATCCGGCGGTCCAGTTCGTCATAGCTGTGCAGCGGCGCCTGTTCGATAAAGTAGCGTGAGCCAGCGAGATTCTGCGACCAGCCCTGGCTGCTGAGGGTTTGATCGCGGTCGAGGACGGCAAAGCGCAGATCCTCAACGTCCATGCTGATCCCATACCCCATGATAAACATCAGGATCACCGTCCCCAGCAGCGCCAGCGTCGATCGTACCGGATCGCGGCGCAGCTCCAGCGCCTCGCGGCGGCTATAGCTAAACAGCCGGCGAAGACTGAAGGCCTGCCGTGGAGTCGTGTGTCGGGAATACGATGCCACAGCAGACGTGGGTTCTTCTGGTACTGGAGAGGACGGCTGGGCCTCTTTAAGCCAGGCGATAAACGCCTCTTCCAGGCTGTTTGAACCGCGCTGCTCGACCAGCGCCTGCGGCGTATCGCTGGCCAGCACTTTGCCGGCGTGCATCAGGGAGATACGATCGCAGCGTTCCGCCTCATTCATAAAGTGGGTGGAGATAAAAATGGTCACTTGATCCTGCCGCGCGAGGTCTACCATCAGCTGCCAGAACATATCCCGCGCCACCGGGTCGACGCCGGAGGTCGGCTCGTCGAGGATCAGCATCTCCGGGCGATGGATGACCGCCACCGCTAACGACAGGCGCTGACGGATCCCCAGCGGCAGATCGGCGGGAAGCGCGTCTTCAACCTCGGTCAGCATAAAGCGCTCGCACATTTCCGCCACCCGGCCGGGGATTTCGCCGTCCGGAATATGGAACAGGCGGGCGTGCAGCTCGAGGTTTTGCCGGACGGTCAGTTCGCTATAGAGCGAGAAGGCCTGCGACATATAGCCCACCCGCTGGCGGGTGGCGATATCCTTCGGGTCGACCGGCTGGCCGAACAGCCAGGCTTCACCTTCGCTGGCGGGCAGCAGGCCGGTGAGCATCTTCATGGTGGTGGATTTGCCGCAGCCGTTGGAGCCGAGGAAGCCGAAGATTTCACCGCGGGCGATGCGGAAATTAACGTGGTCGACGGCAACAAAGTTGCCAAAGCGCATGGTCAGGCCGCGCGCTTCGATGGCGATCTCTTCCTCACGGCTGTCGCGCGGTGGGATAACTACCGCCCTATGCGCCTGACGCTGTGCTTCTGGCAGCAGGGCGATAAACGCCTGCTCCAGGGTCTGGCTGCCGGTCTGGGCTTTGAGCTCTGCGGCGCTGCCGGTCGCCAGCACCTCGCCGGCGTTCATCGCCACCAGCCAGTCAAATCGCTCGGCCTCTTCCATGTAGGCGGTGGCCACCAGCACGCTCATCGCCGGCTGGCGCTGGCGAATACTGTCGATAAGCTCCCAGAATTGCGCCCGGGAGAGGGGATCGACGCCAGTGGTCGGTTCATCAAGGATCAGCAGCTGCGGATCGTGGATCAGCGCGCAGCACAGGCCGAGCTTTTGCTTCATCCCTCCGGAGAGTTTTCCGGCGGGGCGATCGCGAAACGGCGCCAGCCCGGTACTCTGCAGCAGCTCGTTGATGCGCAGTTCGCGCTCGGCTTTATCGTGGCCGAACAGGCGGGCGAAGAAGTCGACGTTTTCATACACCGAGAGAGTGTGATAGAGGTTTTTCCCCAGCCCCTGCGGCATCCACGCGATTTTCGGACACACCTCGCGGCGGTGATGCACATCGCGCATATCGCCGCCAAGCACCATCACGTTCCCCTGCTCGATGGTCCGCGCCCCGGCGATCAGCGAAAGCAGGCTCGATTTGCCGACGCCGTCCGGGCCAATCAGGCCAACCATACGCCGTGCCGGGATCGCCAGACTGATATCGCGCAGCGCGATGGTGGCGCCAAACTGCTGACCAACGTGTTCCAGCAGGGCGACGGGGGGCGAGGTATCCTGCGGCGTTAGTTTCATTGCGGCAACCTCACCGCCAGGGCTTCAGGCCAGGGTTGTTGTTTATCCAGCCGTACGTAAGCCATACCGGGCAGGCCGGTTTTGACATACTCCAGGTGCTGCGCCAGCAGCTCCGGCGGGATACGCGCTTTGACGCGGAACATTAGCTTAAGGCGCTCGTCGCTGGTCTCGACCGTTTTCGGCGTGAACTGGGCGACGCTGGCGACAAAGCTGATATTGGCCGGGATCACCAGATCCGGCGCGGCATCAAGGACCAAGCGCGCTTCGCTGCCGAGCGCCAGCAGACCTGCCTGTTCGGTGGGCAGAAAAAAGGTCATATAGACATCGGCGAGATCGACCATGTTCAGTACCCGGCCACCGGCGGCCAGGACTTCGCCTGGCTCAGCGACGCGATACTGAATGCGGCCGTCGCGGGGGGCTTTCAGCTCGCTATCGTCAATATCGGCGAGGATCCGCCGCTCGGTCGCCTGGGCGGCTTCGACGCGGGTTTGCGCCTGAATAATGCTGGTGCGGGCAGCTTCGATGGCGGCGCGGGCGGCGGAGACCTGGGCTTTCGCCGATTCCAGCGCCGCGCGGGCGCTCTCTGCGGCCGCGCGATCGTCATCCAGCTGCTGGGCGGAGACGGCGCCACGCTGGGAGAGGGCGTTGGAGCGAACATGCCGTTTCGCCGTGGAATCCAGCTCCGCCTGGCGCTGCTTCACTACCGCTTCGCTGGCGCGCATTTCACTTTGTCGCTGATCGAGCAAGGCTCTGGCGGCCAGGACCGCGCTTTCCGCTTCCTTGATTTGCGCGGCGGCTTCAAGACGCTGCTCGTTCAGTACCCGGGTATCCATTCTCGCCAGCATCTCTCCCTGGTGCACGAACTGACCCTCTTTGACCAGAATGGTGTCGATACGCCCGGCGATTTTACTGGCAATATCAACTTCGGTGGCTTCGATTCGGCCGTTGCTGCTGGCAAACCCCGCCGGGAGTCCCGGCGGGCGCAGCAGCCACCATGCGGCGGCGGCGAGCACCACCAGTAAGCCGACAAAATACCCTGCCCAACGTTTCTTTATTTTGTCCATACGCGACTCGCTTGATTCCCTTTGCTGAGTGGTGCGCGTGTTTCCTCCGGCGGGCGGAGCGTCCTTCTTGCGAAGGACGAAAAAGTGGAGGGAGGGCCGCTGACGCCGCGCTCTGCCGCGCCGATGCGCAGCCGCTCGCTGGGCTACTTATGTGGTCATCATCAGCGATCCTGGCCTTAATGAAACACGCATAGTGAGAGCTACCGTTAACGCGATAGTAACAGCCGGGGCGATATTGTCCATACGAAAGACAGGGTCTTGTCGGCGTGTTAACAAAATTATCCGCACAGGGAGTATTTCACCATCTCAGAACAGCACAGGCAGACCCAGCCCACGCTTCACCTCATGCAGCGTCTGCTGTGTGAGGTGGTGGGCGCGTTCGCTGCCCTGGCGCAGCAGCTCCAGCAGCATCCCTTTATCCTGAATAAAAGTGGCCCTGCGTTCGCGGATCGGCGCCAGTAGCGCCTGCAGGCAGGTCTCCAGCTCATTCTTACACTGGCGATCGCCCAGCCCGCCGCGCTGATAGTGGGCTTTCATCTCTGCCACCCGCGCCTTATCGCTGTGGAATGCATCGAGATAGGTAAACACCACGTTGCCCTCGACATGCCCCGGATCGCTGACTCTCAGGTGCGTCGGGTCGGTATACATCGCGCTGACCGCGTAGTGGATCTCCTCCTCTGTGGCCGATAACGTCAGCGTATTGCCCAGCGATTTCGACATTTTGGCGTTGCCATCGACGCCCGGCAGGCGACTCACTTCGCTGAGTAGCGCCTTGCAGTGGCGCAGCACCGGCTCGCCGGTGAGGCTATTCATCTTGTGGACGATCTCGTTGGTCTGCTCAATCATCGGTAGCTGATCGTCGCCCACCGGCACCAGTTCGGCCTTGAACGCGGTGATATCGGCCGCCTGGCTAATCGGATAGGCGAGAAAACCCACCGGCAGCGAGCGGGCGAATCCCTTCTGGGCAATCTCATTTTTGACCGTCGGATTACGTTCTACGCGGGCGACGGTGACGATATTCATATACAGCGCGCTGAGCTCCGCCAGCGCCGGCAGGGCGGACTGCAGGCAAATAGTGGTGAGCCTGGGGTCGATGCCGACGGCCAGATAATCGGCCATGACTTCGAGGATATGGTGGCTGATTTTTTGCGGATTGCTGCCGTTGCAAAGCCGCCTTCCGGCGGCTTTGAAAATGGAAACGTGTATCGTGCCGCCTGTTATGCAGGCAGCCACCAACGGCGGGGATAGGTAACGATAACGTTTCTGTTCATAGGGAGTATCCTGCCACGGAAGGGGCTGGAGGCGCAATCAAAAATCACATACTTTTCCTGATGTTATTTATGTGATTGTTTTTCGGTAAATAACGAAGCGGGAAAAATATATTTTCTCTGCGACCCGATCATTATTCTGGAACAACAAACTATGTTGCATTTTTTTGTGAAAAAGCTCACGCCACAGGATTATAGTATTATTATCCATATTTATAGCTGAATATTACCTGTCTGCTGTTACAGCTTGTGTTTATTCTCTTCTAAATTATTAACATTATTACAATTTCTATCTATTTTTCCGCTTTGCGTCATACCCCTGTCTGACTACAACGTATTGAGGCTAATTATTATGCATAAACGTCTGGTCGTTAATATTTTTTCATCATTGCTGTTGGGGGCTGCGCTTATTTCCGCGCCGGTATATGCGGCGGAAAAAACCGTAGTCAATATTTCAAAAGTGGACGGCATGCCATGGTTTAACCGGATGGGGGAAGGGGTAGTCCAGGCCGGGAAAGAGTTTAACCTCAACGCCTCCCAGGTAGGGCCGTCCAGCACCGATGCGCCGCAGCAGGTGAAAATTATTGAGGACCTGATTGCACGTAAAGTGGATGCCATCACTATCGTGCCTAACGATGCCAACGTGCTGGAGCCGGTATTCAAAAAAGCCCGTGACGCCGGCATCGTGGTACTGACCAACGAATCGCCCGGGCAGCCGAGCGCCAACTGGGATGTGGAGATAATCGATAACGAGAAGTTCGCTGCTGAATACGTGGAGCATATGGCCAAGCGGATGGGTGGCAAAGGCGGCTACGTTATCTATGTCGGTAGCCTTACGGTACCGCAGCACAACCTGTGGGCCGATCTGCTGGTGAAATACCAAAAAGAACATTACCCGGACATGCATGAAGTCACCCGCCGAATGCCGGTGGCGGAAAGTGTTGATGATTCCCGCCGTACCACGCTCGATCTGATGAAAACTTACCCGGATCTGAAAGCGGTGGTCTCTTTTGGTTCGAATGGCCCGATTGGCGCGGGGCGCGCGGTGAAAGAGAAGCGTGCGAAAAATAAAGTCGCGGTCTACGGGATGATGATCCCCTCGCAGGCGGCCTCTCTTATTAAGAGCGGCGATATTACCGAAGGGATCACCTACGATCCGGCGACAGCCGGCTATGCCCTCGCGGCCGTCGCCAGCACCCTGCTGAACGGCAAAACCATTGAGCCGGGATTTGAACTGAAAGAGCTCGGTAAAGCGGAGGTCGATAGCGACAAGCATATTATCCGCTTCCATAAAGTGCTGCTGGTAAATAAAGACAATATTGATTCGCTCTACTAATCCACCTTCCGGGGCGCCAGCCGCCCCGGCTTAACCAGCCAGGGGATGCTATGGAACCTTTCCTTTCCCTTCGACACGTCAGCAAAACCTTCCACGCCAACCGCGCGCTCAATGATATCAGCATCGACTTTATGCCCGGAGAAGTGCACTGCCTGGCCGGGCAGAACGGTTGCGGGAAGTCGACGTTGATCAAAATTATCTCTGGCGTCTATCGCCCGGATGAGGGCGCAGCGATGACGCTGGGCGGCAAGACGTGGCCCAAACTGACGCCAGCGGCCTCTGTCGCCCATGGGATCCAGGTGATTTATCAGGATCTGTCGCTGTTTCCCAATCTCAGCGTGTGGGAGAACATTGCTATAAACCACTATCATCGCGGCGTGCTGGTGAGGCGCAGCGAACTGCGACGCAGTGCGGAGCAGGCGATGCGCAGTATTAACGTCTCGCTGCCGCTGGATGCCGCCGTGGAATCGCTCTCCATCGCTCGCTGTCAGCTGGTGGCTATCTGCCGCGCGCTGGCGCAGGATGCCCGGCTTATCATTATGGATGAACCCACGGCCTCATTGACCCATCAGGAAGTGGAGGGACTATTGCATGTGGTGCGCCAGCTGCGTGAGAGGGGGATCTGCATCGTCTTCGTAAGCCACCGTCTGGAAGAGGTCATGGCCGTATCGGACCGCATCAGCGTGCTGAAGGATGGCAATCTGGTCGGCACCATGCCGGCGGCAGAGGTAACCACCCGCCGGCTCGGTTTTCTGATGACGGGCCAGGAGTTTGACTATCAGGTGCGCGATCTGTGGCAGGGGCAGGGCAGTACGCCGGTGCTGGAGGTGCGCAATCTCAGCCGCAAGGGGGAATATCATAACGTCTCCCTGAAGGTCGAAGCCGGAGAAGTGGTGTCGATAGTCGGCCTGTTGGGCGCCGGGCGAACAGAGCTGTGCCTGAGCCTTTTCGGCATGACCCGCCCTGACAGCGGCGAGATCCTGATAAATGGCCAGCCGGTGCGGTTGCGTAGCAATCAGGACGCTATCCGCCACGGTATCGGCTATGTCTCCGAGGACCGTATGTCGCGCGGCCTGGTGATGAGTCAGTCGATTGAAAACAACATTATCAGCACCGTGTTTCATAAAGTGAAAGGCGCTTGCGGACTATTGAGTGATAGTAAAGCTCAGCAGCTGGTCGCAAGAATGGTCAACGCGTTGACCATTAAGGCGCCGGATACGCATCTGCCGGTGAATACCCTCTCCGGTGGTAATGCCCAGCGCGTTTCTATCGCCAAATGGCTGGCGATCTCTCCTAAGCTGCTGATCCTTGATAGCCCAACCGTGGGGGTGGATATCGCAAACAAAGCCGGGATCTATCATATCATCAGCGATTTGGCTGCCCATGGTATCGCCGTGCTGATGATTTGCGACGAGATTGAAGAGGCGTGGTACCAGAGTCATCGCATCCTGGTGATGAAGCAGGGCGAGTTGACCCATAGCTTCCTGCCGGACAGCAGTACCCAGCAGCAGATAGCGGAGGTGGTCAATGGCTAATCTGTTGAAACGACATGAATTCTGGTTAGGCATGTTCATTACTGCGCTGTGCCTGCTGCTGGGCTGGCGCAGTGAGGAATTTTTCACTTTCGGCAATCTTTACGACCTCGCTAATAACTATGCGATGCTGACCATTCTCGCCTGTGGTCTGTTCGTGGTGCTGATCGCCGGCGGGATTGATATCTCCTTCCCGGCTATGACCATTATCGCCCAGTACGGCATGGTGGTGATGCTGCAAAAAGTAGGCGGCAACTTCGCGGTGGCTTTTGTGCTTGCCGGCGGCATCGGCGTGCTGCTGGGGCTGATGAACGCGCTGTTGGTTAATCGTCTGCGGGTCCCCTCGATCATTATCACCATTTCTACGCTCAACATTTTCTACGGTTTGCTGCTGTGGTTAAGCAAAGGTGTCTGGCTCTACGACTTCCCTCCGTGGTTTGAAAAGGGGGTTATGCTGTTCAAATATACCGATGCCGATGGTTACGATTACGGTCTGGGGCTGCCGCTGCTGACGATGATCGCCGTGGTGCTGTTGACCGCGTTTATCATGAATTTCACCACCGTTGGCCGCAAGATCTATGCCATGGGCGGCAACCGGGAATCCGCCAGCCGCGTCGGCTTCAGCGTGCTCCGCCTGCAGCTGTTCGTTTATGGCTATATGGGGCTAATGTCGGGGGCCGCAGGTGTCGTGCAGGCGTGGACAGTGATGACCGTTGCGCCGGATTCACTGCTGGGCTATGAGCTGACGGTGCTGGCGGCGGTGGTGCTGGGCGGCACCAGCCTGATTGGCGGGCGCGGAACTCTCACCGGTACGCTGCTGGGGGTGATTTTACTGGCGGTGATGCAGAACGGCCTGAACCTGCTAGGGGTCTCCTCCTACTGGCAGACCCTGATCACTGGGGCGATCATCGTCGTCAGCATCAGCGTAACGGCATGGAGCCAGCATCAGAACCGGAGCTTGTTATGAAAAAATCGTGGCGCAACAACGTTGAGTTTTACCTGATCGGCCTGCTGCTGCTGATGGTTATCGCCTTTAGCATCGCCATGCCAAACATCTTCTGGTCTGTCAGCAATTTCCAGTCGATTGCCTCGCAAATGCCGGTGCTGGGGATCCTGGCGCTGGCGATGGCCATGACTATGCTTTGCGGCGGCATTAATTTGTCAATTATCGCGACGGCTAACGCCTGCTCGCTGGTGATGGCCTGGGTGGCGACGAGCTATCCGCCAGGGGGCGCTACCGCGCTGGCGACGCTGCTGGCTGGCGGAGGGGCGGCGATGATCATTGGCCTGTGCAACGGGATATTGATCGCCGGGATCCGCGTTTCGCCGATCCTGGCTACCCTTGGCATGATGACCCTGCTCAAAGGGATAAATATTCTGATCACCGGCGGCAGCGCCATCGCTAACTATCCGCAGTGGGTGCTGTGGCTGAATCACGCCCAGTGGTTCGGTATTCCGCTGCCAATGTGGCTTTTTGCGGTGGTGGCGGCCGGGCTGTGGGTGCTGCTGGAGAAAAGCCCGCTGGGTCGGGCGATCATGTTGATCGGATCCAATGAACGGGCGACCCATTATTCCGGGATCAATACCCGGCGGGTGTTGATGTGGGTATATGTCATCTCGGCCCTGCTCTGCGCGGTGGCTGCGTTTCTGATGATGTCGAAGCTGAACTCAGCCAAAGCATCTTATGGGGAATCGTATTTGCTGGTGTCGATCCTCGCGGCGGTGCTTGGCGGCGTGAATCCGGATGGCGGTAGCGGGCGCATCGTTGGGATGGTGCTCGCGCTGTTCCTGCTGCAGATTATTGAGAGTGGGTTCAATATCCTCGGATGCACCGCCAGGCCGCTTTGCCCCGGCGCCAGCTCCGGGCGCAGCGTCAGCGACGGGATCAGATAATCGCCATGATTCTGCCGGCGGAATGGAATGGGCTCGGTTTGCCACAGCGTGTCCAGCCGCTCGGCCAGGGCGGCGCACTGATCGGCGAACTGCCCGGCATCGGTTTTATCCGTGCGGTAGAACACCAGCGGCGGAAGCACCTCAAAGCCGGGATAGAACAGCATACCGTGCTGAATGGGGAACAGGATGTCGTCGATGGGGCCATTGATCCCGCGCGGTGAATAGTGTTCCGCCCAGCCGCCGGCGGTGACGATCAGCATCGCCCGTTTGCCGACGAAAGTGCCTTCCCCGTAGCGATCGCCCCAGTGGCGGTCGCTGTGCTCGCCGACGCCATAGGCAAAGCCCCAGGCGTACACCCGGTCGATCCAGCCCTTCATGATGGCGGGCATCGAGAACCACCATAGCGGGAACTGAAAAATCACCGTATCGGCCCACAGCAGCTTTTCCTGCTCGGCTACGATATCCGCACTTTGGGTGCCCTGGGCAAAGGCCTGTTTGGAATCGAGGGTCGGCCGCCAGAACTCGCCGACCGGCGGCGCGCCGCTGTCGTCGGCGTCATACCCGGCCTTCCAGCGCATGGCATAGAGATCAGAAACCTGCACTTCATGCCCGGCCTGCTGCAGATGGCGAATGGCGAAATTTTTCAGCGCGCCATTGAGCGAGCGCGGTTCCGGATGGGCGTAAATCAGCAGTACTTTCATAATATCACCTCTGGCGTATGGAGAGCTGCAGAGTAGGAAAGCTGACGCTATAGTAGAAATTAATTACTTAAATTCCCGGTATAGTCGTGATTAATTTACAGCGTCTGGATCTCAATCTGTTGCGCACCCTGGATGTGCTGCTTAGCGAAAACAACGTTACCCGGGCGGCGCAGCGGCTGAATCTGTCGCAGCCCTCGGTGAGTATTCAGCTCGCCAGGCTGCGGGAGATTTTCGCCGATCCGCTGCTGATGCCGGGCCCGCGCGGCATGCAGCCCACCGCCCGCGCCGATGAGCTTCGTCAGCCGTTGCGCGCTGCGTTAGCCGCGCTGGAGCAGGCGGTGGCGCCGGTCAGCCCTTTTGATCCGGCCACGGCGGCGGAGACCTGGCGGGTGGCGGCGACGGACTATATGGCCTCGGCGATCCTCCTGCCGATGCTGGCTGGGTTACGCCAGGCCTCTCCCGGCAGTCGGCTGGCGGTATTCGAACTGCAGCCGGCGCGGCTGGAGCAGCAGGCGGCCAGCGATACAGTAGATCTTTTCTTTCATACCCGCGAGGGCGCGCCGCCGGGGCTGCATCAGCGCCTGCTGTTTCGCGAACGCTACGTGCTGGCTGGCCGGGCGGAACATTCGGCGCTGCGGCCTGGACTTAGCCTGGAAACGTTCTGTCAGCTGGAGCACGTGATCGTCTCCCCGGACGGGGGCGGCTTCAGCGCGGCGACCGATATCGCGCTGGCGAACCTCGGATTGATGCGGCGGGTTGTCCTTTCCGTGCCACATTTCCTGTTTATGCTGGAGACCCTGCGCAATAGCGATCTGGTGGCGGTCCTGCCGGAGCGGCTGGTGCGCGGGCAGAGCGGGCTGGTGGTCGTCGAGCCGCCGCTGGCGGTCGCCGGCTTTGAGATGCTGATGCTGTGGCACGAGCGCTGGCACCGCGACCCGGCGCATCAATGGCTGCGTCAGTTCATTGTGAATTCACTGGAGGAACAGACATGCTGAGTGGACTGAATCACCTGACCCTGGCAGTCAGCCAGCTGGCGCCG
>PPYF01370831.1_pt1 | contig 12976 bp, 8 predicted proteins | sample 1559871 | NCBI WGS metagenome assembly PPYF01 (sample SAMN08240021, study PRJNA423297) | Human gut metagenome, whole genome shotgun sequencing project. | reverse complement strand
GCAGGCTGGTACGCAGGCTGCGAATGGCTTCAATCGCCAGGTCCGTTGGGTTCCCCACCGCCAGCAGTTGACTCTGCTTGTAGCGCTTCACGCCGTTAACGCTTTTGACGCTGTCGTGGGATTTTTGCCACTCCGAAAGCGGGATGCTGGCATACACGTTGATGCCATGTTCTTCCAGCGCCTGCGGGCTTTCGATACCACGGTTGAACAGCGAGCGCAGCAGAACCCCAACAATAGAGAGCATCAGGCCAAGAATAATGCTGCCCAGAATAATCAGCGCTTTCTTCGGCTTCACCACCCCCGGCTGGGTAATGGCTGGGTCAACGATACGCACATCGCCCACGGTGCTGGCTTTGGTGATTTTCAGTTCCTGCTGTTTATTCAGCAGCTGCATATAAACCTGCTGGCCGGATTCCACATCGCGGGTCAGACGCACAATTTCCTGCTGGGTTTTCGGCATCGCCGTGACGCGCTGGCTCAGCTTCGCTTTCTCTTCTTCCAGCGCCCGCCGTTTTTCCAGCAGCGTGCGATACGCCGGGTGAATACGGGTGTAGAGTTTGGAAATTTCGGCTTCGCGGAAGGTCAGCTCGTTAAGCTGGGCATCAATGTTGACCATGGAATCAAGCACCGATTTTGCTTCCAGCGGCAGATCCACAGAGTCCTTTTGCTGGCGATAGGCATTGAGCTTATTCTCAGCGACATCCAGCTGACTGCGCACCTGCGGGAGCTGAACTTCGAGGAATTCAAGACTCTTCGCCGCCTCTTCCGACTTACGCGCGACGTTTTGCGCCACGTAGTTGCGAGCGATGCTGTTAAGAATATCGCGGATCTGATCTTTATCTTCACCGACCATGTTCAGCGTCAGCACGCCGGAGTCCTTACCATCTTCCGTCACGCTCAGGCTGTTTTGCAGGGTATTGATCATGCCCAGGGTCGAGTATTTAGTCAGCGTAAAGCTGGCGCCATCGTGGGCCGCTATTCCGGCTACCATCAGCGACACGCCGCCTTTGTTAACCACCTCACCCACTTTACCTTCAACGCTAAAACCATCGTCATTGCTCAGGCGATAGCTCGTTGGGCTCAGCACCTCCAGCGTAAAGGTGCTATCCGCCATCGCCGCTGGGCGATTAAAGGTGGTCACCTTTACCGCCTCGTTCTGGCGACCCATCAGTCGTTCCCAGCCGGCGCCCAGAATAGGGAACGTGTTCTTACTGACCGCAATATCCAGATCCAGATCGTCGACGGTTTTCCCCAGCACCAGACGCGACGTGATCATCTGGATCTCCGCCTCGGAGGCCGGCGGCTTACTGGTTAACGCATTGCTGATATCTTGCACCAGCGCGCTGCCCTGATTTTGCTCAATACGAACCAGCGCATCTGCACTATAGATAGGCGTCGCGAACAGAGTGTAGATAATCGCGGCGGCGGCAAAGACGGCGGTAATGCCAAGAACCCACCATTTTGCTTCAATGACCGTGCCAACAAGGCGGCCAATATCAATCTCATCACCGCCCGAGACCGGCGGGCTTATCTGTTTTACTTTATCTGTCATGGTTATCCCTGCTGTGCTTTCAACGCCTGCGCCCACTGGGCCGCCGACCTGTCGAGTAACTGGTACACCGCTTCAAATGCCTCGCGGCTTTTGCGATACGGATCGGGAATATCGCGTTCGTTATCCCAATGACCGAAAAGCATGACTTTGCCGCGCATCTCCGGCGCCATTTCATGCAGGGTGGCGATATGCCGTTTTTCCATCGCCAGAATCAGATCGTACTCCCGGCACATCCGCCCGGAGAGCTGGCGCGCACAGTGACCATCGAGGGAAAGATCGTGCGTCGCGGCCACGCTGGCGGCGCGTTCATCCGCCGCTTTCCCCACCAGCGCCCCCAGCCCTGCCGACTCTACGGTCATCTGCGGCAGATGGCTTCTCAGCAGCCGTTCAGCCGTGGGGGAACGACAGATGTTCCCCACGCAAACCACAAGAATTTTGTTAAACATGTCGGTTACCAGGTATGAATGTCTTTCGCCGAGTCGGTCATGTAGCGAACGCCACTGATGGTCGGCAACAGTTGGTTGATCAGACGGTTCCAGCGGGCAACCGGTGCGGTCGTGACGTACACCACGTCATACGGCTGGAGGATAAAGTTGGTAGCCATCACCAGCGAGGTTGCATCAGACATATCCAACTGATAGATGTTGGCCATCTTGCCGCTGTTGCCCTCTTTGGTTGGGCGAATCACGAAGATACCGCTGGCGTCGGAAGTGGTCAGATCGATACCTTCTGCCTGGCCCAGCGCTTCGGTCAGCGTCATGCCGCTGAAGTCCATTTTGAGGGTGCTCTGTTTTTTCACTTCACCCATCACGAAGACTTTCAGATCATCGTTGCGCGGCACGAACAGGATGTCGCCGGGATACAGCAGACGGTTCTGACTCAGATCGCCATTTTGCATCAGCGCCTGTACGGAAATTCGCTGTTCACGGCCGTCGTGGGTCAGCACCACGTTGCGCCAGTCAGCAAGCTCGCCAAGACCGCCGGCGGCGTTGAGCGCGTCCAGTACGGTCAGCGGAACGTTAGTAATGGCCTGCTGGCCTGATTTATTCACCTGCCCGGACACATACACTTTTTGCGAACGGAAGGCCGCCACGTTCACATCGACCTGTGGGTCGGTGATATAGGCAGCGAGGCGTTGGGTGATAGTCTGGCGAATTTCCGCGAGCGTGCGGCCTTTCACCTGAACTTTGCCGATATAAGGATAGAAAATGGTGCCGTCAGGCTGAACCCAGTTGCCGGTATCGCTAGAGCTACGATACTGCCCGGCAGGGGTAGTCAGCTCCGGGTGATCCCAAACGGTGACGTTCAGGACATCGCCTGAGCCCACGCGATACTGGTAATTGCTTAACTCCTGATCCAGCGACATGTTAGGTTGCGCGACGTTAGGACGTGGGCGTAATTGTTCAATCAGTCGCGGGGTCAGCGGATAAACATTCACCATTCGGCCAATGTCATAATCAGCATCCTGCTGCTTAATCACATCTTTTCCGTAAGTAGACATATTGCTGCCTGGAAGTATGGTGCAACCACTCATCAAGCTTAACGACACCAATAATGGCATCAATTTTAGTTTGGATTTCATCATTGATTATTTATCACTTTGGCAGAAAAATTATCCTGTGCGAATTAAATTAATCCGTACCATTTGATTACCCGAGCATTCACCATGCATTTAATTCCAGGTGAATATAACTGGCATATATCCGAAAAAAGATTGGATTCATCCGCAGGCTATTGACAGAATAATCGAGACTTCGCTTCACGCCTTTAGGCACGCTACCGCCCTTGGCTTTCAGCTACCAATTCACCTTAAAATCATGTTGTTATGTAGAATGGAATCAAGCCATAAATGAATATGGAATATTCCTGGATATATATGAACAAATGAGTTTCGTCATATGCATATTTTATGACTGCCACCAATGGCTATTTCATTCAGTACCGGGAGAATTGTTGCAGCTAAGTGAATAGCAGGCAAGGTAAGGCTCGCTGAAAAAATACTTTTAAGAATAATATTAAGACTAATGACCGCGGAGGTTTTAGGAATTTCTTTATATTGACAAATTATATTAATTCCCTATCCCACAATTTATTATCGAAAATATATCACAGACTCTTTATGGTTATTATTCATAAAATTCCCCTGATTTTTATCAGGAGAAATCAGCGGCAAACATTGCATTTTGCCTCGCGTTTATCCATGATCAATTTGTCTTGTAACATAAGGTTTTAACTAACGTATGGAATGGATTGCCGATCCGTCTATTTGGGCGGGACTCGTGACGCTGGTCGTCATCGAGCTGGTTCTCGGAATTGATAATTTGGTGTTTATTGCCATCCTGGCCGAAAAGCTGCCGCCAGCCCAACGCGACCGCGCGCGCGTCACCGGGTTGATCCTGGCGATGCTGATGCGCCTGCTGCTGCTAGCCTCTATCTCATGGCTGGTCACGCTGACAAAACCCTTGTTTAGCATCCGCGACTTCACTTTTAGCGCCCGCGATCTGATTATGCTGGTCGGCGGCTTCTTCCTGCTGTTTAAGGCCACGGTAGAGCTTAACGAGCGGCTGGAGGGCAAAGACAGCGATGGCCCGACGCAGCGGCGCGGTGCACGCTTCTGGCCCGTCGTCACGCAAATCGTGGTTCTGGATGCGGTCTTTTCCTTAGACTCAGTGATCACCGCTGTGGGGATGGTAGACCATCTGGCGGTCATGATGGCAGCGGTTATTATCGCCATCAGCCTGATGCTGCTCGCCAGTAAAGCGCTCACCCGCTTTGTGAACAGCCACCCGACCATCGTTATTTTGTGCCTTAGCTTCCTGCTCATGATCGGTTTCAGCCTGGTCGCGGAAGGGTTCGGCGTCATTATTCCGAAAGGCTATCTGTACGCGGCCATCGGATTCTCAGTGATGATTGAGTTTCTCAACCAACTGGCCATCTTCAATCGCCGTCGTTTCCTGTCGGCCAATCAATCGCTGCGTAGCCGCACCACCGATGCGGTCATGCGTCTGTTGAGCGGGAATAAAGAAGATGCGGAACTGGATGCCAGCACCGCCTCGATGCTGGTCGATCAGGATAACCAGCAGATTTTCGACCCGCAGGAGCGACGAATGATTGAGCGCGTGCTCAATCTCAACCAGCGTACGGTCAGCAGTATTATGACCTCGCGCCACGATATTGAGCATATCGATCTCAGCGCGCCGGAAAGCGAAGTGCGGGCGCTGCTGGAGAAAAACCAGCATACCCGTCTGGTGGTCACCGGCGGCGAGGATGAAGAAGACCTGCTCGGCGTGGTGCACGTCATTGATCTGCTGCAGCAATCGCTGCGTGGAGAGCCGCTGAATTTACGCGTGCTCATCCGCCAGCCGCTGGTCTTCCCGGAAGCACTGCCGCTGCTGTCAGCGCTGGAGCAGTTCCGTAATGCGCGCACCCACTTCGCTTTTGTGGTGGATGAGTTTGGCTCTGTTGAAGGGGTCGTGACGTTAAGTGACGTAACGGAAACCATCGCCGGCAACCTGCCTAACGAGGCGGAAGAAATCGATGCTCGCCATGATATTGCTCGCAATGCGGACGGTAGCTGGACGGCGAATGGTCATATGCCGCTGGAAGATCTGGTGCAATATATCCCGCTGCCGCTGGACGAGAAGCGCGAGTACCACACCATCGCCGGGCTGTTGATGGAGCATCTGCAGCGCGTGCCGAAGGCCGGAGAAGAGGTGCAGATTGGCCCGTGGACGCTGAAAACCTTACAGGTTGAAAGCCACCGCGTACAAAAGGTGCAGATTATCCCGCCACCGCAGGACGAGCTGGATTACGAAGTGTAGTGACAATGAAAAGCCCGGCAGTGCCAGCCTGACCGAAAGATAATAAAAAACCGGCAGCGTGAGATGCGCTGCCGGTTTTTTTATTGTTTATCGAGCAGTTGCTTCACATCTTTGCCCGATTGGGTGTTCTTATTGCGTTCTGCCCAGTCGTTGAGCCGGCGCTTGGCCTCATTTTGTAGATGACGACGCAACACCTGGTCAACCTGCAAACTGTAATTCAGCTCGTTCCATTTGCCGTAAACCCGCAGCGGAATCGCCGTCGTTTTCAGGATATCCACCAGCTTACTCTGGCCTTGCCAGCCGCCGGTTACCTGAATGGCAAACTGCAAATCGCCCTCTTCTTTGACCAGATCCAGCGTGCCTTTACCGGTCAACGCCATCAGCGCAGAGAGCCCGGCCATATTGCTGAAGGTCATGGTACCGCTATCGAGATCGATATCCGCCGTAAACTGGTCGAGACGCGTGGCGCTGTCGTAGTTATCCTGGCCGCGAATATCGGAGCTGCGCTCAACCGCCTGCTGCACCAGTTGCTGGAAGTTTAGCCCTTCGGTGCGAGTGTCCTTCATGTCGATATGCGCCTGCCCCTGCCAGTCACGGCGGAAATGCTCAGCGTCAATCATCGAGCCTGAGAAATCGCCGGCCAGCGACATCAACCCAGTCATGTTAATGGGGTAATTAAAGGCCTTCAGCAGACTGGCAATCTGGATATTGTCGAGTTTAGGCTGGAACTGTGCCACCGGCGTGCCGCTGCGGACATCGAGCGTCCCCGGAAGCGATAGCTGCCCGCCATCGAGCATGCCACTCAGTTGGGTGATCTGTAGCCAACCCCGCTGGTTTTCAGCCTGTACGCTGACGTTCGCAAACGGCATGCCGCGCCAGATCACCGTTTTTGCCGCCATCGCCAGGGTGCCGTTAAAGCCGGTCAGCCCGCTATAAGGCATAGCGCTCACGCTGCTGGCTATCACCGGACGCGGGCGCGAAGGCGCAGACTGCGCTTTTTGCGCTCCGCCGTCGCTGCTGGCGATAGCCGAGTGCAGCAGCAGGTTATCAAGATTCAGCTTATCGGACTGCAGATTAAGCACCCACACGGGAATATCGCCCAGCGTCACGCTCCCCTCGCCCGTCAGCGTACTATCGTTGGCCGTCAGGTTAAGGGTATCAAAGCTGATTTTTTTCCCGCTTTCCTGCCAGCTGGCGTTAAGGCTGCCGCTGCCGGAGATCCCTTGAGCGGGGAGATCGGCGCCTTGCAGCTGCCAGCTAAGCTGAGATAGCTGCGCATCCAGGCGGTGAGGATAGTCCCCGGCCTGCACCTGAGCGGAGAAATTGAGGGTTAAATCGCGCTGGTCGCGGTTAATGCGACCGGAGAAGTCAACGGACGCCTGATGACGGTCATCCTGCTCCATTTGCAGATGAATATCGCGTATCGTGAGCTGTTCATCATCGTCATGCTGGAATACCAGGACGCTATCGACTACCTGCAGCCCGGCGATATCGAAAGACCACCCGCGGTCGCCCGACTCCTGCGGCAGCGAAGTGCCTTTTGGCGCAACGGGCGCATTTTCAGCGCGCGAGGCTTCAGTTTGCGGCGTCAATTGCACCACCGCACCTTTCAGCATGACCTGCTTCACCTGCAGTTGGTGCGAAAGCAGCGGTAGCAGTGAAACATCAAGACGCATGTTATCCGCACGGATAACCGGTGCGCTGGCCCCCGGTGCGGTTAACGTCATACGGCCGGACAGAATGCTCAGCCGCGGCCAGACGTGCCAACGCAGGGAACCATCAAGCTGAAGTTGATATCCGCTACGGCTTTCAACCTGCTTCACCATATAGCTACGGAAATCGTTCGGATTCACCAGCAGCACCAACGATGACAGGCCGGCAATCAGCACTACCAGCAGGATCATCAGCGTCGTCAATATTCGTCTCATGGCACCCTCATCAGGTTAGCGACGGATGGTCAGTCTTTATCAATACGACTGGCTACCGCGCCCTGCTGATCGCGATATTTCGCGTCTTCACGACGGTTATAGGGGCGCGCAGCCGGGCCGGAAAGCGGCTCAAAGCTTAAGGCGCCAATCAGCATCCCCGGGCGCAGCGCCAGCGGCAGCTTACCGGAGTTATAGAACTCCAGCACGATGCAGCCAGACCAGCCGGGATCGATACGGTGAGCGGTGACGTGGACCATGAGCCCCAGACGCGCCAAAGAGGAACGTCCATCGAGCCAACCGACCAGATCCGCTGGCAGCGTGACCGATTCCAGCGTGACCGCCAAAGCCAGTTCGCCCGGATGAAGATAAAACGCATCGCCCTCTGCCAGCACGATTTCATCGCTCATCACCCGATCCAGCGCCGCGCTGACTTCAGCCTTCGGTCCGCTTAAATCGATATAGGCCGCCGTATGACCGCTAAAAGTGCGAAATTTATTACCTAAACGCACGTCAACCGTTGCGCCATTGATACGCTCAATTGGCGGGCGCGGATTGATCGACAGTCGCCCTTCGTCCAGCCAGGCTTCTATATCTCGGTCACACAGACGCATATCACTCTCCTGTTTTACTACCTGCCCTCTTCCGGCATGGTTAAGGGCCTTTACAGCACGTTACACAATTCACGTGACTTATTCAAAAAACTGGCTAATTTTCGCTTTCAGAATATCAATGGCGATGCGGTTTTTGCCCCCACGCGGCACGATAATGTCAGCGTACTGCTTGGACGGTTCAATAAATTGCAGGAACATCGGGCGTACCGTTTTCTGGTACTGCGCCATCACCGAGTCCATCGAGCGGCCGCGTTCGTTAACATCACGCTTGATACGGCGCATCAGGCAAATATCCAGCGGCGTATCAACGAAAATAGAAAAATTCATCTCATCGCGCAGACGCGCATCGGTCAGCAGCAGAATACCTTCGAGAATAATGACTTTTTTCGGTTCGATATGAATCGTTTCCTGCTTACGGGTATGTTCAACATAGCTATAAACCGGAAGTTCGATAGGATTGCCGCGCTTGAGGGTCTGCAGATGCTGGAACAACAGGCTGTGATCCATCGCATTAGGATGGTCATAGTTGGTTTTAACCCGATCTTCCATGGACAGGTGACTTTGGTCTTTATAATAACTATCTTCAGGAATAACACCGATGTGCTCATCACCTACCTGCTCGCGCAATTCGCGATACAGCGTACTAGCAATGAGACTTTTACCTGAAGCCGATGCGCCGGCGATACCTACAATGACGCACTGATGAGACTTATCAGTCATAAATTTTGCGACCCGATTAACCTGGATGAAAGGAAGGACGGCGCGAATAAACATGCTTATTCAACAGGGGTGTGTTAGGAATAATCCCGCGTATTAGCGCCAAACGCGGCAATTATAGGGATTTCAAGGCTACGATACCAGTCGTATACGCCAATCTGCGGCGACAAAAGATCAATCCCGGTCAGGACGCTTTCGACGATAACCCCCGCAGCATCAATGAGATATTACGGATGGCACTAATCGACGATTATTGTCAATTAGTGTCATAGATCCGATAAACGCGGCCGCAGTTGATGCATAATCAGGGTTACTCTCGGTTTGGCCGGGGATAATATCCCCGGAATTTGTGGTAATGAAGAACGACATCCAACGCAGTTCCCTTGTCCCAACCTTATCCTTCCACCCAATGCAGATCCTCTGCGGTTTGGGAATCGTGACCTGCCTGTTCACGCTATTTTCCTTTACCCTAGTCCACAAACCCAGCGATCTTTCCCCGGTTTGGTTCCCCACGGCGATAATGATGGCGGCCTTTTATCGCTTCAATGTGAAGCTATGGCCGGGAATCGCCCTCGCTGGCATTCTGGGGATTATTGCCGCGACCTGTATCTATTCGCCGTCGGCTATCACGCTGTTCTATCCGCTGGTGAATACGCTGGAAGCCCTGACGGGCGCACTGCTACTGCGCCGCTGGTTGCCGCTCGATAATCCGCTGCGTAACCTGCACGACTGGACGCGAATGGCCATTGCCTGTGCGCTGATCCCGCCGCTGCTGGGCAGCGTGCTGATTGGTACGTTTGCCCCCGGTACCAATGCGTTACAGACATTCTTCGTTTGGATGATTGCCGAAGCCACCGGCGCACTGGCGCTGGTGCCATTAGGCATATTGCTTAATGCCTCGTTCCTCAAACGCATGCGCCACACGCAAGCCTTGCTCAACGTGATACTGACCACGATTATCACCCTCGTGCTGAGTATTCTGTCTATCTTCTACATGCCATGGCCGTTTACCTTCATCATGGTCCTACTCATGTGGAGCGCCGTGCGCCAGCCCCGCGTCGAGACGTTTTTGATTTCCCTGGTGACCATCATGGCGGTGCTGACATTAACCGCCCAGCATCCGATGGTACAGGAGATGATTGAGTCGACCCTCAACATCTATAAGCTGGCCAATATGCCAGGCCTGCCGTTCATGCTGGTGCTGCTACCGACCGGCGTGATGAGCATCACGATGTACGCCATTGATAGCGAAAGAAGGCATATCACCGAAAGCGAGACCCGTTTTCGTAATGCCATGGAGTACTCGGCCATCGGCATGGCGGTTGTCGATACCCACGGGCAGTGGCTGCAGGTGAACAAATCGCTGAGTACGTTTCTTGGCTATAGCCAGCAGGAGCTTCAGCGAATGACCTTCCAGCAGGTGACATGGCATGAAGATCTCGAAGGCGATCTGGCCCAACTTGATCGGCTGATAAGTGGTGAAGTGGACAGCTATTCGCTGGAAAAACGCTACTGCACCCGAGGTGGTGAAATCGTCTGGGCGCTGCTCGCCGTCTCACTGGTTCGCCATGAGGACGGGACGCCGCTCTATTTCATTAAGCAGATTGAAGACATTAACGACTTGAAAAAAAGCCGTGAAGCCAACCGACAGCTGATGGCAAAAATCACTCAGGCCAACGACGCGCTGTTCCAGGAAAAAGAGCGGCTGCATATTACGCTGGACTCGATTAGCGAAGCGGTGATCAGCACCGATAATGAGCAAAACATTATCTTTATGAATCCGGTCGCCGAGAAAATGAGCGGCTGGAAGCAGGCTGAGGCTCAGGGGAAACCCCTTTTGGACATCCTGCGAATCACCTATGGCAGCGACGGTTTCACCCTGAATCAGCTCAATAGCGAAGAGAAATCAAACGGCGAGGCTGAGCACGATAAAATCCTGCAAAACCGCTACGGCGGCAACTTTGATATCCATTACACCATGACGCCATTGAAAACCCAGGAAGGCGAGCGAATTGGTTTTGTACTGGTCATTCAGGATGTCACCGAGTCACGCAAACTGCTTCGTCAGCTAAGCTACAGCGCCACGCACGACGCGCTAACCGATTTACCTAACCGCTCAAGCTTTGAAAGCCAGCTTAAAGGATTACTGAAACTGCTGCCGGGAAGTCATCAGTCGCACGCGCTGGTGATGCTCGACCTCGATTTCTTTAAAGCGGTCAACGACAGCGCCGGACACGCCGCGGGAGACGCCCTACTGCACGAAATTGCCACGCTAATGCGCTCCATGCTGCGGCCCAGCGATATTCTGGCGCGGCTGGGGGGCGATGAATTTGGCTTTATCATTCGCCACTGTTCAACCGAACAGGCGCTGAGCGCCTGTGAGCGGGTAGTCGATGCCATCAACCATTACGAATTCACCTGGGGTGGCCGCCGGCACCAGATTGGCGCCAGCGCAGGCTTAACGCTGATCCACGAACACAACGCCAGTCTCGCCGAGGCGCTGGTACAGGCCGATACGGCCTGCTATACCTCAAAAAATAACGGTCGCGGTATTGTCACGGTTTATACCCCGACGCTTCATTCCGGCGACCAGCTCTCCGAATACCAGATATGCAATAACGCGTAAGAGCGCCAGGGCTGCCAGCGCTCGGCATAGCGGCGGATCTGCGCAGGCGTCATGCCCGGGAAACGTTGTTTAATCAGGTAATCATCGGGCAGGAAAATATCCTTCGCCTGCCAGCCGCGCAGGGCGAAGTAATTCGCCGTCCAGCGGCCAATTCCCGGATAGCACTGTAGTGCTTTAAGCGCCTGCTCGACGTTTTCGGGCAGCGCCTGAGGCAGCTCATCGTTCGCCACTGCGTGGGCAAAATGAATTAACGACTCCGCACGCTTTAGCGGCATACCCAACGCTTTCAGTTCTGCCGGGTCCGCCATCGCCAGCTGTCCCGCGGTGGGAAACAGAAAAAAGCCCTCACCGTCTTCGAACGGCTGTCCGTAACGCGCCACGACTTTTCCCGTCAAGCGCGCAGCCATCGCGACGCTCACCAGTTGCCCGAGGATCGCGCGCACGCCCTGTTCAAATACATCCAGCGAACCGGGCAACCGTAGCCCCGGTCTGGACGCGGCCAGCGTGCCCAATGCCCGTTGAATCGGCTGTGGGTCGCAGGCCAAATCCAACAGTTTTATCACCCCTTCCCGCACCTGCTGCTGTCGCGGTATTAATCCCGGCGTGAGCGTAACGTGCAGCACCTGGCGCGCCTCATCAGGCGTCATGGTTATCAACCCACAGTGCGGCCCACAGCGCCAGCTACGGGTGTAGCTACCGCCTTGAAAACGTTCAATACCGGTCACCGCACGCGCCTGTAAAAAAGTGAACATCCAGTGCCAGTCATACGGCGCAAGCCACGGCAGTTCAAACATCATGCTTCCTTATGCAGGGAATTCACCAAAGGGTTACAGCATAGCGGCTAATCGCGGTGAAGACCTTGCTTTCATATTCCAGTTGCCGCCACTGCCACATTCCGCTAAAGTCGCCCCCCTTTCTTCACTGGCATGGGGATGATTGACGTGTTTATTGGTTTTGACTATGGGACAGCGAACTGCTCTATCGCCGTCATGCAGGATGGCGCACCGCGCATGCTGATGATGGAAAACGGCAGCACTCTGCTGCCTTCGATGCTGTCCGCACCGACGCGCGAATCGGTAAGCGAGTGGCTGTACCGCCACCACCAGGTACCGGCGTCAGGCGATGAGACCCAGGCGCTACTGCGCCGGGCAATGAATTACAACCGCGATGAAGATATCGATGTGCTGAGTAACAGCGTGCAGTTTGGCCTCGCGTCGCTCAAGCAATACATCACGGACCCGGAAGAAGTCTACTTCGTGAAATCGCCGAAATCTTTCCTCGGCGCCAGCGGGCTTAAGCCGCAGCAGGTTGCAGTCTTCGAAGATTTGGTCTGCTCTATGATGCTGCATATTCGCCAGCAGGCGCAGACGCAGCTACAGGGCAATCTGGATCAGGCGGTAATTGGTCGCCCAATTAACTTCCAGGGGCTCGGCGGCGATGAAGCCAACGCCCAGGCTGTCGGCATCCTCGAACGCGCGGCGAAACGCGCCGGTTTCCGCGAAGTGGTCTTCCAGTATGAACCGGTTGCCGCCGGTCTTGATTTTGAGGCCACCCTCCGCGACGAAAAACGCGTACTGGTGGTGGATATCGGCGGCGGGACCACCGACTGCTCGGTTCTGCTGATGGGGCCGCAGTGGCGCACCCGCCACGACCGTGAACAAAGCCTGCTTGGCCACAGCGGCTGCCGCGTCGGCGGGAACGATCTCGACATCGCCCTGGCG
>PPYF01470798.1_pt1 | contig 12978 bp, 7 predicted proteins | sample 1559871 | NCBI WGS metagenome assembly PPYF01 (sample SAMN08240021, study PRJNA423297) | Human gut metagenome, whole genome shotgun sequencing project. | reverse complement strand
AATTAAGCACGCTCCTGAAATATAAAAGTACACAACAATAATCAGAATAAATACTGTCCATGAGAACTCGAATCATCACTATTATCACTTTACTGCTATCCACTCCAATGGTTATTGCACAAAAATCAATGGATGAGATAGACAGAGAAAGCTTTGCAGCAAAGCTATCTCCAATGGAAGTAAAAGGTATACAGATGACTGAAACAGGAAATATTCCTCTTGTCAGAGATACTCCTGCAAACATCTTTTTGGACGGAACCTGGCAACTGGCAGAAGGAGGAACTGAAAAAGAACGTTTACACACTATCTGGACAGATCAAATACCTGCCCATGTGCCTGGTAGTATTCACACCGCATTAGTAGAAAATGGAATCATACCCGATCCATACATCGGACAGAATGACTCTATTGCAGAAAAACAATCTTACAAGACATGGTGGATGAAGCGGGAGTTCGAACTAGACTCCCCCTCATCTCACTGTATATTATCTTTTGGCGGAATTGCTAACAAATGTACAATATGGCTCAATGGAAAACTTTTAGGAACACACGAAGGTATGTTCGGAGGGCCCGATTTTTCAATAGGTAACTATTTAAAGAATAAAAACACTCTCATAGTAAAACTAGAAGCCATCCCTCAAATGTTTCTGGGCAACTGGCCTCCCAACGCAAATGAAAGTTGGAAATATACAGTTGTATTCAATTGCGTTTATGGATGGCATTATGCACAAATCCCATCATTAGGAATCTGGCGTAGTGTTCAATTAAAAGAACAAGCCGCAGTAGAAATAGAATCACCCTTCATCGCTACTCGTTCGCTCGATGGTCAAATGCGCTTAACTCTTGATCTGCATAAAAAATCATCTCCATTAAAAGGAGTATTATATGCAGAAGTATCTCCCAAGAACTTCAAAGGAATAACACAATATTATCGTTTCGACATAAATAGTCAGAAAAAACAGGAAACTTTATCTTTAGACTTTCAAATCAAAGATCCGCATCTTTGGTGGCCCAATGACAGAGGAGAACAATCACTATACGACCTCAACCTATTCTTCGTTCCACAAAAAGGGAAGACAGCCCATATAAAAACGTCGTTCGGTATACGGACTATTGAGATGAGACCATTAATTGATGGTGCTAAAGAAGATTATTATAACTGGACATTCGTCATCAATGGCAAGCCGATGTTCATAAAAGGAACAGGCTGGTGCACTATGGATGCATTAATGGACTTCTCAAGAAATAAATACGAGCATTTGCTCCAGATAGCCCAAAGCCAGCACATACAAATGTTAAGAGCCTGGGGAGGAGGAATGCCCGAAACCGATGATTTTTACGAATTATGCGATAAATATGGTATTTTAGTCATGCAAGAATGGCCAACGGCCTGGAATAGCCATAACACGCAACCGTACACTATCCTGCAAGAAACAGTGGAAAGAAATACCAAACGATTAAGAAATCACCCTTCTCTTATTATGTGGGGAGCAGGGAATGAATTAGATAAACCATTCGGACCTGCAATTGACATGATGGGACGACTTAGTATAGAACTTGACGGAACACGTCCCTTCCATCGTGGGGAAGCCTGGGGAGGCAGCCTGCACAATTACAACTGCTGGTGGGACGATGCTCATCTTAATCACAATTTGAATATGACCGCTCCTTTTTGGGGAGAATTTGGGATAGCATCATTGCCTCACATCGAGACAGTGCGTAGATATTTGGACGAGGAAAAAGAAGTGTGGCCTCCCCAAAGGAGCGGTAATTTCACGCACCACACTCCTATCTTCGGAACGATGAGAGAAATAGAGAAACTTACTCAATATTCCGGTTATTTTATGCCGAAGGACTCGCTGGCTTCTTTCATACTCGGGTCACAGTTAGCACAAGTAGTAGGAGTACGCCATACATTAGAACGGGCACGCACATTATGGCCTCATACTACCGGAGCACTTTATTATAAGATGAACGATAACTATCCTGGTGTATCATGGTCATGTGTAGACTATTATGGTATCATAAAACCCGTTCACTATTTTGTGCAAAAGTCTTTTGCCCCGTTAGCAGCAGTCATGCTATTTGACCGCAGCAACCTTGCCAGTCAAGAAGTCAGTCTTCCTGTCTATCTACTTGATGACTGCCAAACATTAGAGAAAGAACCTTATCAAGTCAAAGTGTCTATATACAATGCATTACTAGATACTGTTGCCACCCATACTTTCAACGGTATCGGCGATGATAATGTCGTCAAAAAACTAGGAGAAATAAATCTGAATAGAGAACAAACCAAATCGACCATGCTATTCTTTGTTCTGGACATAATCAAAGATAACAAAAACATATATCGGAATTATTACTTTACCAATTACGAAGTACGTCCGGGCTCCATCGTATCAATGCCCCAAACAGAAATTAAAATGGAACGCACAGGTAATATGGTGACTTTAACAAATACAGGAAAGCACCCTGCTATCGGAGTACACGTAGAAGTACCAGAAAAAATGGACCAACTTATCGTTTCGGAGAACTATATATGGCTTAACCCACAGGAATCAAAAATATTAAAAATAAATTTGGAATCTCCAGTTATTGTAAAAGGCTGGAATCTTCAATCACCCTATTAAACAGAACATTATGAAAAAAGTTTTTATTTCGGCTTTTCTACTACTTAGCCTTCTTACTCTAAATGGATGTAAAAGTAATCAACCTCCGGTAAAAGAGACAGGTGAACCTTACGGAGTAAACTTGGCATGCGCGGACTTCGGTTCATCTTTCCCCGGTGAGTATAATAAAGACTATACCTACCCGACAGATCAAGACCTCGAATATTGGCAAAAGAAAGGGCTGAAACTTATCCGGTTACCATTCAAATGGGAACGGCTACAACTTGACTTAAAAGGACCGCTAAACCAGCATGACCTCAATAAAATGAAAGAATTGGTCAGAGCAGCAGAGAAACGCGATATGGTGGTTATTCTTGACTTACATAATTACTGTCGCCGCTTCATGAACAACGAACATACCCTCATTGGAAACAACGGATTAACAATCGAAGACCTGGCTTCTTTCTGGCAAGCTATCGCTAAAGAATTCTCCACTTTTAAAAACATATATGGTTACGGGCTAATGAACGAACCACATGATCTGGCCCCGGAAACCAAGTGGTTCGACATGGCACAAGCGTCCATCAATGCCATACGAGAAGTCGACACAAATACGCTTATTATGGTAGGCGGCAACGACTGGTCATCAGCAGAGCGTTGGATCGAGCAGAGTGATACACTCAAATTCTTAAAAGACCCGGCTAATAACCTTGCTTTTGAAGCTCATGTATATTTTGACAAGGATGCATCCGGTACGTACAAATATTCATACGAAGAGGAAGAATGTTATCCGGAGAAAGGAATCGACCGGGTAAAACCATTTGTAGAATGGATTAAACAGAATAAATTCCATGGTTTTATCGGAGAATATGGAATCCCCGACAATGATCCCCGTTGGAATGAAACCCTCGACTTATTCTTGGGATATTTACAAGAAAATGGAATCAATGGTACATATTGGGCTGCGGGTCCGTGGTGGGATACCTATTTCATGGCAATCACCCCCAAAGACGGAAAAGACAGACCGCAAATGCCTATCATTGAGAAATATACAAGTACCTTAAAAAAATAGAATTATGTTCAAACGATTCTCCATCTGCTATATTTTATTCATGTTTTGTATAACTGGAACTTCCGCCCAAGAAGACCGGTGGACAGGAAACGCCACGAATCTATCCAAAGGAAACTTAAGAGTAAATTCTTCAGGACGTTACCTAGAATACAGTGACGGAACTCCTTTTCTCTACATGGGAGATACAGCATGGGAACTCATCAGCCGCTTAAATGACAAAGAGACTGAACTATATTTGGAGAATCGCAGAGAAAAAGGATTTACCGTCATACAAACGGTAATCCTGGATGAATTAGATGATATGGATGTTTCATCTAACGGAGAACCTAAGTTAATTGACGGCAATATTGACAAGCCCGCTCCCGGCTATTTCACTCATGTAGACAAAGTTATTTCTCTGGCAGCAGCCAAAGGTTTATACATAGCTCTATTACCAACCTGGGGAGATAAGGTAGACAAACAATGGGGAAAAGGACCGGAGATTTTTACACCGGAAAATGCATATAGATACGGCAAATGGTTAGGAGAACGTTATATGAACGCACCCAATCTGATATGGATAATAGGAGGTGATCGAAGTGGAGACGGAAAAAACTTTGCCATTTGGAATGCATTAGCAACCGGTATTAAAAGTGTAGACAAAAACCATTTGATGACCTATCATCCTCATGGAGAGCACTCATCCTCGTTCTGGTTTCACAATGCTTCGTGGCTGGATTTTAATATGTGTCAATCCGGACACGCACAACAAGATTTCGCAATCTATCAACGTCTGCTTTTGCCCGATTTAAAAAAGGAACCACACAAGCCATGCATGGACGGAGAACCCCGATATGAAAATATTCCGATCAATTTCAAAAAAGAAAATGGAAGATTTGGAGATGATGATATCCGCCATACACTTTACCAAAGTATGTTCAGCGGAGCTTGTGGATATACATACGGCTGTAATGATATATGGCAGATGTTTGATACCGGACGTGAGCCTAAATGTGACGCCGACACTCCATGGTACCAATCAATGGATAAACAAGGAGCATGGGACTTAATTCACTTTCGCAGATTATGGGAAAAATTTGACTTTACTCAAGGAAAAAACCAACAAACCATCTTTGGCAATATACCTTTAGAAAATAAAAACTATCCCGTAGCATTCGGCAACAAAGACTACTTATTAGTATATTTTCCACAAGGTGGAGAGAGAACGATTTATTTGCCTTCAATGAAGGCATCCAAACGGTCTTTAAAGTGGATGAATCCTCGCAATGGAAGAATCACATTCCATCAAAATACAACAGCAGATACCATTCCCGTATCCTCTCCCACAAAGGGAAAAGGAAATGACTGGGTTTTAATTATAGAATAATTAACCGAGAAAAATAACTATAGAATATGAAAAGTAATAGATTAGAAGAGCTAACACAAAATTATGAAGCTCTTATCAACCGAAAAAATGAGATATGTAACAATAGCAACGGTATATATAAACGTTACTACCACCCTGTATTAACAGCAGAACATGCACCACTCATCTGGAAGTATGATTTTGATGAAAAACAAAACCCATTCATGGAAGAAAGAATTGGTATCAACGCTGTAATGAATACGGGAGCCATCAAGATCAATCATAAATACTATCTTGTGGCGCGTGTGGAAGGAGCAGACCGAAAATCATTCTTTGCAGTAGCAGAAAGTAATAGTCCCGTAGACGGATTTCGTTTTTGGGATTATCCGATAGAAATGCCGGAGACAGACATTCCTGATACCAATATGTACGATATGCGCCTGACCGCACATGAAGATGGATGGATTTATGGCATTTTTTGTGCGGAACGCAAAGATACAAACGCTCCAGCCGGTGATTTATCTTCCGCAGTAGCCGTTGCAGGTATTGCACGAACAAAAGACCTAAAAACATGGCAACGCTTGCCGGATCTGAAATCTCCGAGCCAGCAACGTAACGTAGTGCTTCATCCGGAATTTGTGAATGGGAAGTATGCCCTGTATACCCGCCCTCAAGATGGTTTTATTGACGCCGGCAATGGAGGAGGTATCGGATGGGCACTCATAGATGACATCTGTCATGCCGAAATAAAAGAGGAAAAAATCATCAATAAACGGTTTTATCATACGATCAAGGAGGTAAAAAATGGAGAAGGGCCACACCCCATTAAAACTCCACAAGGATGGTTACATTTAGCACATGGTGTAAGAGGATGCGCAGCCGGATTACGCTATGTATTATACTTATACATGACTTCTTTAGAAGATCCGACAGAAATTATAGCTGAACCTGCAGGTTATTTCATGGCCCCTATAGGAGAAGAAAGAATCGGTGATGTATCGAATGTATTATTCTCAAACGGATGGATTGAAGATGATAACGGAAAAATTTATATCTATTATGCGTCTTCGGACACCCGTCTTCATGTAGCCGAATCAACAGTAAGCCAGCTTGTAGATTATTGTCTGCACACACCAACCGACGGTTTCCGTTCTATAGAATCTGTGAAGCGGATCATTACTATGGTAAACCACAATAAACAATACCTGAAACAATAAATACATCACCATGGAAAACATAAAACTAAGAGAAAAAATCGGGTATGGATTAGGAGATGCTGCTTCTTCCATGTTTTGGAAGTTATTCACAATGTATCTGCTATTCTTCTACACAGACGTGGTAGGTATCTCTTCGGCAGTGGTAGGAACAATGTTCCTTATCACACGCATTTGGGACACTTTCCTCGATCCGTTTGTCGGAATATTAGGCGACCGGACAAACTCACGCTGGGGTAAATTCCGCCCCTACCTACTATGGATAGCCATACCATTCGGCATCTGTGGTATACTGACCTTCTCATCTTTTGGAGATAACATGACTACCAAAATAATATTTGCCTATGCCACATATACCCTTATGATGATGGTATATTCATTAATCAATGTTCCGTACGCATCTCTATTAGGAGTAATGTCTGCCAATCCACAAGTACGCACAGAGTTCTCCTCCTACCGCATGACATTTGCTTTTGGAGGAAGTATTCTGGTACTATTCCTCATTGAGCCACTGGTTGATATATTCAGTAAAATGAAGATAACGGAAAATATACCTGACATCGCTTTCGGCTGGCAGATGGCTGCAGTCGTATTTGCGATTATGGCTAGTGGAATGTTCTTATTAACTTTTCTATGGACAAAAGAAAGAGTGCAGCCCATAAAGGAAGAAAAAGGATCACTGAAAGAAGATCTGAAAGATCTGGGCAGAAACAAACCCTGGTGGATTCTTTTATGCGCAGGAATCATGGCATTAGTGTTCAATTCTCTTCGTGACGGTTCTGCTGTATTCTATTTCAAATATTATGTAGACAGCTCCGATACATTCTCTTTCTCATTCATGAATAGTGCCATTACTCTAATCACGATCTACTTGGTATTAGGACAAGCCGCCAATATCCTCGGAATCATGTTTGTGCCATCACTCACCAAAAGAATCGGTAAAAAGAAAACTTATTTTGTAGCAATGGTTGGCGCTACCATTCTAAGTGTTTTATTCTACTTCCTTCCTAAAGATTTTATCTGGGGAATTCTTTGTTTACAGGTCTTAATAAGTATCTGTGCGGGTATTATTTCTCCTTTATTATGGTCTATGTATGCAGATATATCAGACTATTCCGAATGGAAAACCGGAAGACGGGCAACCGGCCTGATATTCTCTTCTTCGTCCATGTCTCAAAAGTTCGGTTGGACAATCGGAGGTGCTTTGACCGGATGGCTACTGGCCTATTTCGGTTTCAAAGCAAATGTAATCCAATCCGACTTTGCTCAAACCGGCATTTGTATGATGATGAGTATCTTCCCGGCAATTGCCACCATGCTATCAGCATTCTTCATTTCACGTTATCCGTTAAATGAAAAAAGATTATATGAAATATCAACAGAACTCGAAGAGAGAAGAAAAAAGTAAATTCATCACTAACCAACTAACCAATATGGCTCATATTCCAATTCGGTCCTATTTATATTTACTATTGGGCACAACCCTATTCTCATGTGTACCTCAAGAGCTAAAACCGCCATTTGAATTAAAATGTGAGAATATACCCGTTCCTGTAGGAGTAGATACTCAAACTCCCAGACTCTCCTGGAAACTTCCGCTGCTAGAGGAAGATAGTATCAACAGAGTTGAAATATGGCTATCAACAGACAGTACTCAATTATCAGGCAGACAGTCCGGTTATTGGAACAAATCCATCATAGGAGCTCCCATAAGAGTCTCCTATGATGGACAACCATTAGATTCATATACAACATATTATTGGAAAATAGGCTATCAAACCTCTTCCAAACAGAAAACTACATTTTCTCCAATATCCTCCTTCACGACAGGATGTTTATCACCCGACAACTGGAAAGGGAAATGGATTACTGACAAACATGACATCACATACCGTCCGGCACCCTATTATAGAAAGAGCTTCCAATTAGACAAAACAATCGAGCAAGCCTTACTCACTATTGCATCGGCAGGCCTGCATGAGCTCTCAGTCAACGGGCAACGGGCAGGAAATCATTTCCTGGACCCTATGTATACACATTTCGACAAACGTATACTATCAGTCACTCATGATGTTACGTCATTACTATCTCTGGGTGAAAATGTAATAGGAGTACAACTGGGGAACGGCTGGTATAATCATCAATCCACAGCAGTATGGTTTTTCGACAAGGCTTCATGGAGAAACCGCCCTAAATTCACAGCACAACTCCATCTGCGTTACACAGATGGAACAACACCGACAGACGACAGCGATCCTTTTCAAACAGACATCGTCATACTTAGCGGAAAGCAAGATAGATTCATGCCCAAATTCAACTACAAAGGTTTTCAGTTTGTAGAAGTCTCATCATCTGCCCCCATTCAATTATCCGACGAAAATCTTATTGCAGTAGAAATGCACAGTGATGTTCCGATCATCGGCTACTGGTCTTCGTCATCCGATCTGCTAAACAAAATATGGAAAGCCACTAACAGTTCCTATTTAGCCAACTTGTTCGGTTACCCGACTGACTGCCCTCAACGGGAAAAGAATGGCTGGACAGGAGATGCACATATTGCCATAGAAACAGGATTATACAATTTCGATGGTATCTCTATATATGAGAAATGGATGAACGACTTTTGTGATGAACAAAAAGACAACGGAGTCCTCCCATGTATCATCCCAACTTCTGTATGGGGCTATGATTGGGCCAACGGGGTCGACTGGACGAGTGCTGTCGCCATTATCCCCTGGGAAATTTATCGATTTTACGGAGATACCACATTACTCCGCCGCATGTACGGACCAATCAAAAAATATGTCTCCTATATAGAATCCATATCAACCAATCATCTTACAGACTGGGGACTGGGCGACTGGGTACCTGTACGCTCAAAAAGCAATATAACCTTGACTTCCTCTATCTATTATTATACGGACGTCTGTATTCTAGCCAAAGCAGCCAGACTTTTCGGATATGCCGAAGATGCCTCCTATTATAACACGCTGGCACAAAAAATAAAAGAAGCTATCAACACCAGTTTTCTCAATAAGGAAACAGGAATATATGCAGGGGGAACACAGACAGAACTTGCCATGCCATTATACTGGGGAATCGTTCCGGAAGAAGATAAAAAGAAAGTTGCTGCCAGACTACATGAATTGGTAGAAAAAGACGATTATCATCTGGACGTAGGTTTATTAGGAAGCAAGGCCCTACTTTCCGCCCTGTCAGATAACGGATATGCGGAAACAGCTTACAAAGTCGCATCACAAGACACCTATCCTTCCTGGGGGTACTGGATCAAACAAGGTGCTACAACTCTACATGAAAATTGGCGGACAGATGTCGTTATCGACAACTCATATAACCATATTATGTTCGGAGAAATAGGAGCATGGCTATACAAAGGACTGGGAGGAATTCAGATAGATGAAAAACATCCCGGATTCAAGCATATTTTGCTAAAACCTTTCTTTCCGGCAGACATGAATGAACTTACCATACGCTATAATACTCCCTATGGCTGGTTAAATATCAACTGGGTTCGTCAAACTAATGACTGCATCCGTTATACAATCGATATTCCGGCAGGCACTTCTGCAACATTTGTTCCTTTTACAATGCCAGAACCCCAAAAATCGATAACTTTACAAGCCGGAAAACATTCACTTGAACTTGATTTTATTCACCAATTAATCAATCAACGATAACTATGTACAAAAGAATCACCTTATTCACATTCATTTGCCTGCTCGCTTTAGCAGGAATAGCCCAAAATAAAGACACTTATACCATTTTATTATCCGGAGCATCTTTTGCCGAACCTAACAATAAGTGGTTTGAAATGGGATGTCGTGCCCTTCACGCCATCCCCATCAATCGGGCTGTAAGTGCAGAATCTATTGCTCACACTGCAAATAAAATGCTGGACGGCACTCTCTATACCCCGGAAGAGTTCGATAGCATTGATGTATTCGTCTTGATGCAAGTACATGAAAAAGACGTATATAACGAAGCAAACTTAAAAGAGAACTACAAGGATTATAAAACTCCTTTTGATGCTTCCGACTATGCCGTTTGCTATGATTATGTCATCAAGCGCTACATATCAGACTGTTATAACCAGAAATTCAATCCAAAATCCAGATATTACAACACTCCTTATGGGAAACCTGCTTCTATTGTCTTATGTACTCATTGGCATGACAGTCGTCCGATATTCAACACTTCGGTCCGAAAACTGGCAGAAAAATGGGGATTCCCAGTAGTTGAATTCGACAGATACATCGGATTCTCCAAAAACCAGAAACATCCGGTTACAGGAAAACAATATAGCCTAATTTACACTGGGGATTCACAAGAGACTCATGGAGAAGTATTTGGATGGCATCCGCCACATGGAGAACATTCATTTATTCAACAGCGCATGGCTGCAATCTTTGCCGATACGCTTCGTAAGATATTGCTTCCCAAAGAATATATTAATGAATAATCACCAAATACTCATCGGATGAAAAAACTTCTATCATTAACAGTTTGCTTGCTATTTGTCCTATCACAAATAATGGCACAGCTTTCCGTACCTTCTTTCTTTTCAGACCACATGGTGCTGCAACGTGAGAAGCCAATCAATATATGGGGAACTGCCAATGCCGGTGAGCGAATTAGCGTAACATTAGGAAATGCTCAAAAGAGTACCCGAACCGATAAAAATGGGAAATGGTCAGTCAGCCTACCTCCTATGCAAGCCGGTGGACCGTATACTCTAAATGTAAAAAGCCCCAAGCAGACTTTATCATTTACAGATATTTTAATCGGTGAAGTATGGATCTGTAGCGGACAGTCAAATATGGAGTTTCGTCTGCGTAGCGCTAATCATGCTACCGAAGAAGTCGCAACTGCCAATTACCCTCAAATCCGTTCATTCAACGTAATTCAAGAAATGGGACACACTCCTAAAACCAACTTAAAAGGTAAATGGGAAGTATGTTCACCCGCCTCCGCTTCTAATTTTTCAGCTGTCGGCTATTTCTTTGCGCGTGAATTATACCAAAAACTCAATATTCCTATCGGATTCATCAACTCCTCATGGGGTGGTACGGACATCGAAACTTGGATGAGCATGGAAGTGATAGAGCATTTCCCGAAATATGAAAAATCATTAGCCCGTATGCGCTCTTCTGAATTCGAAGAATACATCAAGCACAGTGACAAAGTCAAAAAAGAATTCGAACAAGCCATCATAAACGAACCGGGAGAAAAAGAGAAATGGTATTTAGAAAACACCCCTACAGAAAACTGGAAGGAACATATTGTTCCGTCATTATGGTCAAATGAAGAGTTATCCGGTATAGATGGAGTTGTATGGTTTACTTATCAGTTTTCCATACCGGCCAACTGTTTAGGACAGGATGCAGAATTGAGTCTCGGTACTATCGATGACGATGACATTACCTGGGTTAACGGACATGAAGTAGGACGAACGGTAGGATATGACCTGAAACGTCTATATAAGATTCCGGCAGAAGTAATAAAGGAACAGAATACCATCACTATTAAAATATCCGACTATCGTGGAGGAGGCGGTCTATATGGTCCTAAAGATGAAGTATACCTGAAAATCAACAACCGAATTTTCCCTTTGTGTGATAATTGGAAGTATAAAGTTGCAGTATCGAGTGCACAATATGATTATGTAGAATATGGTCCTAACGCTTTTCCTTCTTTGCTGTTCAACGCAATGATTCATCCGCTGGTAGGTTTGGGGATGAAAGGGGTAATCTGGTATCAGGGAGAAAACAATGCCGCCCGAGCCAACGAATACATTGATTTATTTCCGGCTTTAATTAAAGACTGGAGAAGCAGATGGAATAACGAATTCCCATTTTATTGGGTTCAATTAGCAAACTTCATGTCTCCGGCCAAGCAGCCTTCCGAAAGTCATTGGGCAAACCTGCGAGATACACAGTCGAAGACACTGGCCTTACCACATACAGGACAGGCCGTCATTATAGACATCGGTGAAGAAAATGACATACATCCCCGCAACAAACAAGATGTAGGTAAACGACTTGCTTTGCATGCTCTCCACAATGATTACGGATATAACTCTATTGTTTGCACCGGCCCGATATTCCAGTCGGTAAAAAGAATCGGAGATGCACTGGAGCTCACCTTTAACGCTTGTGACGAACAACTAGTAGCTCGTAATAAATATGGCTATTTATCAGGATTCGCCATTGCCGGCGTAAATGGAAAATACCAATGGGCACAGGCTAAAATCGAAAACAATAAAGTAATAGTATGGAATAAGGAAATACAGCAACCGGTCTCTGTACGATATGCTTGGGGAGATAATCCCGATGATGCTAACTTATACAACGCAGCCGGTTTACCTGCCTCGCCTTTCGAAGGACACATCAGCCAATAAACGGCCTACAAAAACAGAAAAAGAATACCGGCAATGAATGTATGATCATCATTTCCGGTATTTTTCATATTTACAGTCCACTCCCTAATCATCCAGAGACTATATTTTCTCTTTCCCACACGTTGTAATTTAAAGATTATCACGTATCTTTGCCTGCTCAAATCATAAATACGAGATATGGCTATTACAATCAAGAAAGTCTCCACAAAGAGAGAACTTAAGAAATTTATCCGTTTCAATTACAGAATGTACAAGGGTAACCCTTACTCTGTGCCTGACCTCTATGACGACATGCTCAACACCTTCAACAAGAAGAAAAA
>PPYF01548168.1_pt1 | contig 12981 bp, 8 predicted proteins | sample 1559871 | NCBI WGS metagenome assembly PPYF01 (sample SAMN08240021, study PRJNA423297) | Human gut metagenome, whole genome shotgun sequencing project. | reverse complement strand
GGTAGAGACTTATCCTGTAGAGGTAAAGTCCGAGACTACCGAGGTAAAGCCCGCCGAGGACAAAATCCTGCCCGTCGAGGCTGAGAATGAGAAAGAGGAGTTGGGACAATAACAAGCAATGATCAAAACACCCCAGTCGCTCCATTTATCGGATGATCCAAAAGAAAAACAAGGAAAAGTTTGGCCCACTAAGCTAAAAACCGTATCTTTGTGCCAATGAAAAAGCAAGGAATCAATCCCGTCAATTGGAGCAAGAATATCATCATCGTCGATGCTGATTTCGTCGATCACGTCGCCTTCGACCTGATAGTCAACTTTGAACGCATGTTGGGGCGTCGTATCCCCCAGGCCGACCTCAGTCAATGGCTGGTGGACGTCGCCCTCGATGGACGCCTTCGCCCGGGCGACCACGAGACCCAGGTCGTGTTGCTCCACGACCGCAAGACCCCGAAGCTCCTCCATTTCTCCCCCGCCGACTATGAGACCGAACTCGATGGCAAGGCCTTCCGCTCAGAACAGTTGGGCGAGTTTATCATCAACTGCATCGCCACGGGCGAGGAGGGACAGGCGAAAGGTCCCGTGCTGACCGACTTGGTCCGCCTCTTGCTTTCGGAAGAAGAAGTGACGCGCCTGATGATAGTCCCCGATGGCAGTGACTCCTCGCTCTGGCAGGAGCTGCGCCAGGCCCTCCGCGATGTCGATGACGAGAAGAAGCACGTCACGCTCTTCACCATGCAGCCCACGCAGACTGCCGGCTGCCGCGAGGAGATGCTCGGATTCTCCCTCATGGACGCCCTCGGCATCACCCAGGCAGAGATAGACCAAAAGATGAAATAACAAGATAAAACGAAACATAGAATGAGCAGAGTATTAATGATCGGCGCGGGTGGCGTGGCTACCGTCGCCGCCTTCAAAATTGCGCAGAACACGGACGTCTTCACCGAGATGATGATTGCAAGCCACCATGTGGAGAAATGCGACCGGCTCGTGAAGGCCATCCACGACAAAGGCTACAAGATGGACATCCAGACGGCCGAGGTCGATGCCGACGACGTGGAGCAGTTGAAGACCCTTATGTCGAGCTACAAGCCCGAATTGGTCATCAACCTCGCCCTGCCGTATCAGGACCTCACCATCATGGAGGCCTGTCTGGCCTGCGGCTGCAACTACCTCGACACCGCCAACTATGAGCCCAAGGACGAGGCCCACTTCGAGTACAGTTGGCAGTGGGCCTACCGCGAGCGCTTCGAACAGGCGGGCCTCACAGCCATCCTCGGTTGTGGTTTCGACCCGGGTGTCTGCAGTATCTTCACGGCTTATGCCGCCAAGCACTACTTCGATGAGATCCACTACCTTGACATCGTAGATTGCAACGCTGGAGACCATCACAAGGCCTTCGCCACCAACTTCAATCCGGAGATCAACATCCGCGAGATCACGCAGAAGGGCCTCTACTACGAGGATGGCAAATGGCTTGAGACAGACCCGCTGGCCGTCCACAAGACGCTCAACTATCCCAACGTGGGACCGCGCGAGAGCTACCTCATGCACCACGAGGAGCTGGAGAGCCTCGTGCTCAATTTCCCGACCATCAAGCGCGGCCGCTTCTGGATGACCTTCGGACAGCAGTATCTCACCTATCTCGACTGCATCATGAACCTTGGTATGGGACGCATCGACGAGGTGACCTACGAGGCGCCGCTCGCCGATGACCCGACGAAGAAGGTGAAGGTCAACATCGTGCCGCTGCAGTTCCTCAAGGCCGTCCTCCCCAATCCGCAGGACCTCGGCGAGAATTACGAGGGTGAGACTTCCATCGGATGCCGCATCCGTGGCATCAAGGACGGCAAGGAGCACACCTACTACGTCTATAACAACTGCAAGCATCAGGAGGCCTACAAGGAGACGGGTATGCAGGGCGTGAGCTACACGACGGGCGTCCCGGCCATGATCGGTGCGAAACTCTTCTTGGAAGGCGTCTGGAAGAAGCCGGGCGTGCACAACGTGGAGGAGTTCGATCCGGATCCCTTCATGGCGCTGCTCAATAAGCAGGGACTGCCCTGGCACGAGGAGTTTGACAAGGACTTGGAGTTGTAATCATCCCTTTTCTCTCCCCCTGCTTCGCCGAAGACCCTCCGTGGCTTTCGGTCAAGCAGGGGAGGAGGGAGGTTTAGCAAGATAATACATAGAAAAAAATATGGCAAAGAAAGAAGATGCCGCGCAGGACCCGAAGGCCGACAAGATGAAGGCCCTTCAGGCAGCGATGGCCAAGATAGAGAAAGATTTCGGCAAGGGTTCCATCATGCGCATGGGCGATGAGCATGTGGAGCCCGTCGATGTGATCCCCACGGGCAGCATTGGCCTCAATGCAGCCCTGGGCGTGGGCGGCTATCCCCGTGGCCGTATCATCGAGATCTACGGACCAGAATCTTCTGGTAAGACGACGCTCGCCATCCACGCCATTGCCGAGGCACAGAAGATGGGCGGTGTGGCCGCCTTTATCGATGCGGAGCACGCCTTCGATCGCTTCTATGCCCAGAAGTTGGGTGTAGATGTCGATAACCTCTGGATCTCGCAGCCCGACACGGGAGAGCAGGCCCTGGAGATCGCCGACCAGCTCATCCGCTCCTCCGCCATCGACATCCTGGTGGTGGACAGCGTGGCGGCCCTGACTCCGAAGAAGGAGATCGAGGGCGACATGGGCGATAGCAGCGTAGGACTCCAGGCGCGCTTGATGAGCCAGGCACTGCGCAAACTGACGGGTACGATCTCGAAGACCAACACCTGCTGCATCTTCATCAACCAGCTGCGCGAGAAGATCGGTGTGATGTTCGGCAGTCCCGAGACCACCACGGGTGGCAACGCCCTGAAGTTCTACTCCTCCGTCCGACTGGATATCCGCAGGATCTCCTCCATCAAGAATGGCGACCAGGTCATCGGCAACCAGGTTCGCGTCAAAGTGGTCAAGAACAAGGTGGCGCCGCCCTTCCGCAAGACGGAGTTCGACATCATGTTCGGTGAGGGCATTTCCAAGGCTGGTGAGATTATCGACTTGGGTGTGACCTACAATATCATCAAGAAGAGCGGTAGCTGGTTTAGTTACAAGGACACGCGCCTGGCGCAGGGCCGCGACGCCACGAAGCGACTGCTCCAGGACAATCCCGAACTCTGCGAGGAGCTGGAAGCGCTCATCATGCAGGCCATAACCAATCCTTCCGAGGAACAGAAGGTTGCAGCGAGCACAGCGTCCAAAACCAACGTTGGCGACAGTATCGAAGGCAGCGAGGCCTAATATATCATAGCCGCAGGCGGCTATGATATAGAAAAAAGGGGATGGAAAGCAATTGCTTCCCATCCCCCTTTTTTGGTCCCTGGCCCTCAGGCCAAAGAAATTATCTGTCAGCCTGGAAGAGCGGATCCTCCGGCATCACCATGATCGGCTTCTGCTGCTCGGCCTTGATGATCTCCTCGGAGCAGTACTTCTTGTTGACCACCAGGCGGAACATGAAGTTCTCAAACCACTCGTTGGTCATGATCAGGCAACCGCCCTGACCGTAGCTGGCGCCCCAGCTGTTCTCCACCTTCCACTTCTTCGGCTGGCCGTTCTCGTCGAGATCGACGGCCACGAGCGTCATGGCGTGGGTGGAACCGCTATCGAAGGTGCTGATACGGTCGGCCTTGTCCATGGGGAAGGTTGTTCCGTAGAGCGATCCGTAGTCGTAGTTGTCCATGGCGAGGTAGCCGCGCTTGCGGTCAAGCTGCTTGCCTACGTCGTAGCTGGAGTACATCTTCGTGCTGTCCTTGAGTGAGGCGATGGCGAGTTTGGCAATCTCTTCCACGGGCAGGTTGAGATACTTCCAGTTGTGGCCGTCGTAGGTGTGGCGGTCATACTCCACCTCGTAGGTCTTCCAGTAGGGACGGCGCGGGTCGTTCATCACCATCACGAAGGTGCCGTTGAGCGGATGGCCCACAGTCTCGTCGTAGAACTCCTTCGGGGTGTACTTGCGGGGCTTGCCCACGGTCTTGCCGTTCTTGTCCTTGAAGGCGTAGGTGAACTCCTTCACCGGGTTGCCCAGCGAGACGGTCAGCATGTGATAGACCGTGCCGAGCATCTCAGTCTTGCGGGCCTGAATGTCGCGCTTCGACTTCTTGGCAGCCACCATCTTGCGCAGTTCCAAACCAAACTCGCGCAACTTCGAGGAGATCAGCTCCGCCATACGTGAGGTGTTCTCTGCGGAGTAGGGCTCCGGCATGGCCTCCATCGGCACGACACCATACTTCTCAGCCAGGTCGGCAGCACCACAGAACGTACCGCCGTCATTGAGCGGATTTTTGAAGAAGAACTGCACGCGCTGGTCGTCAATGGGTTTATCGGCGCAGTCGATCACGCCCTGCAGCATCAGGTTGGCCTTCTCCAGCTGGTCGTAGAAGGAGAGATAGACCTGACTGTACTCCACGCGGATACTGTCCTTGTGCAGACGGGCGAAGTTGGCACGCAGCACGTTGAGGCCCGAGAACAGCCAGCAGCGTCCCGAACTCTTCTGGTTGTGAATGCTCTGTGCGGGGGTCTCCACGCTGAAGTAGGTGTCCAAACGGCCCTGCTCCTTGAAGTTCAAGGCCAAGTCGTCAATCTTGTTGGTTGCCAGCGCATTGCTGATCACGCGGTCACTACTCTGAACGCCATTGCGCTCGATCTGTGTGAGCATCTCGCTGGAGATGCCGCCACCCTTAGTCGGCGTCTGCGCATGGCCCTGCATCGTGAGGCAGAGAAGAGCCGCCGCTAAAATTTGGTTCTTTCTCATACTTTGGTTGGTTGTTTCCCCGCCCCACATCAGCACTTGCCGATGGGGGCGGGGGGATAGATATTAGGATTTGCTATTTTATTGTATTTCTCAAAATCGTGTTGTTTCTCTCTCAAAGCCGTTAGGTCCCTTGAGCCTCTGGCCCCGAAGTCCTACTTCTCGAGGTCGTAGGCGTGCTTCGGGTAGTCGATGGTGTAGTGGAGTCCGCGACTTTCCTTTCGCTCGATGGCCTGTCGTGTGATGAGGTAGCCGACGTTGATCATGTTGCGTAGCTCGCAGATGTCCTTCGTCGCCTTCACGCGTTTGAAGAGTGCTTCCGTCTCCTCATAGAGCAAGTCGAGGCGGTCCCATGCGCGCTTCAGTCGCAGGTCGGAGCGGACAATGCCGACATAGTTGGACATCACCTGTCCCACCTCCTTGATGCTTTGCGTGATGAGCACTTTCTCCTCGTTGGTCATCGTGCCCTCGTCGTTCCACTCCGGCACACGGTCATTCCAATCGTAGCCGTCCACCACCTGCAGGCTGTGCTTGGCTGCTGCGTCCGCATAGACCACGGCCTCTATCAGCGAGTTGCTGGCCAGTCGGTTGCCACCGTGCAGTCCCGTGCAGGAACACTCGCCCAGGGCATAGAGACGATGGATGGAACTCTCGCCGTTGAGATCCACCTTGATGCCGCCACACATATAGTGGGCCGCCGGGCGCACGGGGATCATCTCCTTCGTGATGTCAATGCCGATGCTGAGACATTTCTGGTAGATGTTGGGGAAGTGCTGGCGCGTCTCCTCCGGGTCCTTGTGGGTCACGTCGAGGCAGACATGGTCCAGGCCGTGCGTCTTCATCTCCTTGTCGATGGCCCGCGCCACGATGTCGCGCGGGGCCAGGGAGAGGCGCTCGTCATATTTCTCCATGAAGGTCTCACCTGTGGGCAATTTCAGAATGCCGCCGTAGCCGCGCATGGCCTCGGTGATGAGGTAGGCCGGATGGGTCTCACCCGGGTGGTAGAGCGACGTGGGGTGAAACTGTACGAACTCCATGTCCTTCACCGTGCCCTTGGCGCGATAGACCATGGCCTCGCCGTCGCCCGTGGCGATGATGGGATTGGTCGTCGTCTGATACACCGCTCCGCAACCGCCCGTACACATCAGCGTTACGCGGCTCAGATAGGTGTCCACCTTCTGGGTCTCTGGATTGAGCACGTAGGCTCCGTAGCATTCGATGTCGGGCGTGCGCCGCGTCACCTCAACGCCGAGGTGGTGCTGCGTGATGATCTCCACAGCGAAGTGGTTCTCCTTGATCTCGATGCGCGGATGGTTGCGGCAGGCCTCCATCAGGGCGCGCTGGATCTCGGCGCCTGTGTCGTCGGCATGGTGCAGGATGCGAAACTCGCTGTGGCCGCCCTCGCGGTGGAGGTCAAAACTGCCGTCCTCCTTGCGGTCAAACTGGGTGCCCCATTCGACCAGCTCCTGGATCTGTGCCGGCGCGTTGCGCACCACCTGCTCCACGGCTTTGCGGTCGGAGATATAGTCACCTGCTATCATGGTGTCCTTGATGTGCTTGTCAAAGTCATCTACGGCGAGGTTCGTCACCGAAGCCACACCGCCCTGCGCGAACGAGGTGTTGGCCTCGTCGAGCGTCGTCTTGCAAATCATGCAAACCCTTCCCTTGTGCGCCTTGGCTATTTCTAAGCAAACAGTTGTGCTCCCTATGGGGAGCGGAATAACGTTTCGCCCGCAAAATTACTCATTTATTGGCAGATGGGCGAATGTTTCTCCCGATTTTTGTGCTTAGTTCCTTTGTGACGGCAGGAAGTTGCATGTTTTTTGAGAATTTATCGCCCAAGGCGAGGTGTAGATCTATTTTTCTTGGATCGAAATGGGAGTGGCTCCCCATTTTTTTCGTACCTTTGCAGTCGAACTATGACAAGAGTATTTCATCATCGACTCACGCTGGGCGAACTGTGTGGCATCCTGCTCCTCGCCCTTGCCTCGCTCTATTGCTTTTGGTTCGGTACGTGGCCCATGGCTGTGCTTGGCGCGCTGCTTGTGGCCGTGGCCGTGCGGGGCATCGACCGTGGCATCCATACCGACTATGTCCTTGACGACGACCAACTGACCACGCAGAGTGGCAGGATAGGGCGCCAACGGGGACAGGCCATCCCATTGCAGACTATCACGGCACTTCGCCGTATGCCCCGCCACCTGCTCACGGGCAGCTATGTGATGGTGGAGCATGGCGACCACAACATCAGTATCTTCACCCCGGAGAACGAAGCTTCGTTTGTCGAGGCAGTCGGCAAGCGTGTCTCTCTTGCCAAGAACACTTGCCAAGAAAAAGAAACAGAATCTTAATCTTAAAAACCTAAAAAAACAATGACAAGTATTCGTAGAAAACTTTTCTTCCTTTTGGCCGCCCTGCTGGCTCTGCCCATGCAGGCGCAGGTCAATCTCGTCTATGTTGACAGTGCCCGCATGGCTCGTCTCCTGGCCGAGGACGCCGGGCTGGTGGCAGCACCCGTTGCCGAAGTGGCCGACACCGACACGGTTCCTTTGGCGGACCGTCCCGTCGTAGCCGATGGCGCCGATTTCGACCGCCTTTGGACCGACAGTTTTGCCAGCCGCATGGCCGCCATCATCGAGGATCCACTGCTTCAAAGCACCCAAATGGCGGTGATGGTCTGGGACCTCAGTGCCGACCAGTGTGTCTATCGCTTCAACGAGGCCCAGCGGATGCGCCCGGCCTCTGTCCAAAAGTGTGTCACTGCCATCACGGCCCTCGACCGCCTGGGCGTGGACTATCAGTTTTCCACGCGCCTCTATTGCCGTGGCGACATCGACTCCACGGGTGTGCTCCACGGTTCGCTCTATTGTGTCGGTGGCATGGACCCCCTCTTTGGCGACGCCAATATGCGCGCCTTCGTCCGTGCGCTGCGTGAAAAAGGCATCCGTCGTATCACGGGCGACCTGCTGGCCGACAAGTCGATGAAGGACGACAAACCGATGGGAGAGGGCTGGTGCTGGGATGACGACGATAGCAATCCGCCGCTCTCGCCCCTGCTCTACAACCGTCGCGACCGCTTCATGGCCGAACTCTCTTCGCGCCTGCGAGCGGCCGGCATTGTCCTGGAGGGAACGCTGGGCGACGCCACGCTCCCCGCAGGATCCACGCTGCTGGCCGAGGAGACCCACGACCTCACGCGGGTGTTGCAGCGGATGATGAAGAAGAGCGACAACCTCCATGCCGAGTCGGTCTTCTACCAGTTGGCCAAGAGCACAGGTGTGCGGCGTGCAGGTGCGCGCCAGGGCCGACAGGTGATCAACCAGGTGGTGCGTGCGGCAGGCCTTGATCCTGCGCAGTACTACGCGGCTGATGGTTGCGGACTCTCGCTCTACAATTATGTCACGGCCGACCTCCTCGTCCACCTCTTGCGCCTCAACTACCATAACACGGCGGCCTACAAGGCCCTGCTTCCCACGCTGCCCATCGCCGGACGCGACGGCACGCTCCGCAAGCGGCTTCGTGGCACGGCGGCCGATAGCAATGTGCGGGCCAAGACGGGCACGGTGACGAGTGTCAAGACGCTTGCTGGATTCTGCACGGCCAGCAATGGCCACCGCCTGGCCTTCTGCATCCTCAACCAGGGGACCATCCGCGCCAGCCAGGCCAATGGACTGCAGGACCGCATCTGCCGGGCGATGTGTGAGTAGGACCGATAATAACTTTCAGAAACCATCAACCAAATACCCTATATATAATGACTAAGATCGTAGAAAGAATAGCCGCGCTCCGCCAGGTGATGGAGCGCGAGGGACTGGGGGCTTTCATCTTCCCCAGCACAGATGCACACAATAGTGAGTATGTCGCCGACCATTGGAAGGGCCGCGAGTGGATCTCAGGCTTCAATGGTTCGGCCGGCACGGTCGTCGTCACGATGGATGCTGCCGCGCTCTGGACCGACTCCCGCTACTTCCTTGCTGCCGAGGAGCAACTCCGCGGCACGGGTATCATGCTGATGAAACTCAAGGTGGAGGGCACGCCGACGATCACCGACTGGCTGGCCGAACAACTCCGTGGGGCCTCCCATCCTGTGGTGGGTCTCGACGGATGGGTCAATGGCACGGACGAGGTGCAGAGAATGCAGGCCTTCTTCCAGGGCTACGATATCCAGGTGCGTACCGATTTCGACCCGCTCAACGAGATTTGGACGGACCGCCCCTCCATCCCGACAGCGAAGGTGGAACTCCATCCCCTGGAGTTTGCTGGCGAGACGACGGAGAGCAAATTCGCCCGCATCCGTGAGTCGCTGCGCAGTTGTGATGCCGAGGCCATGCTCGTCTCAGCCCTCGACGACATTGCCTGGACTTTGAATCTGCGTGGCTCCGACGTCTATTGCAATCCTGTCTTCGTCTCCTACTTGATGATAGAGCAGGAAAGTGCCACGCTCTTTGTCAACGAGGAGAAACTCGACGACGCGGTGCGTCGCTACCTCTCCGACCTTGGCGTGGCGGTGCAGCCCTATGTTGCCGTGGCCGACTACCTGCGGTCTCATGCCTTCGAGGGCGGTCTGCTGCTGGACAGTGTGAAGACTTGCTACTATCTCGCCTCCTGTGCCCTCGGAAAATCGGTGGTGAGGTTTGCCCCGTCGCCCATCCCCGCCATGAAGGCGGTCAAGAACGAAACCGAGATAGCGGGCTACCGCCGTGCCATGACGCGCGACGGCGTGGCGATGGTGAAGTTCCTGCGCTGGCTTCAGCCTGCTGTGGAGGCAGGAGGACAGACGGAGATCTCCCTCGACAAGAAACTCACGGCCCTGCGTGCGGAGCAAGACCTCTTCCGTGGCATTTCCTTCGATACCATTGTGGGCTATGAGGCCCATGGTGCCATCGTCCACTACGAGGCCACTCCCGAGACGGATATCCCCGTGGAGCCCCGTGGCTTGGTCTTGATCGATAGTGGCGCGCAGTATCAGGACGGCACGACCGATATCACGCGCACGATAGCTTTGGGTCCCGTCACCGAAGAACAGCGCCGCGTCTATACGCTGGTGCTCAAGGGCCATATCCAGTTGGAGTTGGCAAAGTTCCCCGATGGTTGCAGTGGCACGCAGATCGACGCCTTGGCACGCGAACCGCTATGGCGCGCGGGTCTCAACTACCTCCACGGCACGGGCCACGGCGTAGGTTCCTACCTCAATGTCCATGAGGGTCCCCACCAGGTGCGCATGGAGTATATGCCGGCTGCCCTGCGTGCGGGAATGACCGTCACCAACGAGCCGGGCATCTATTTGTCCGACCGCTTTGGTGTGCGCATCGAAAACACGTGCTTGATCAAGGATTATATGGAGACCGAACTGGGCCGCTTCTTGCAGATGGAGTCGCTGACGCTCTGTCCGATAGACCTTGCACCCGTCGATTGTTCCCTCCTCACCGCCGAGGAGAAGCAGTGGCTCAACGCCTATCACCAGATGGTCTGCGAGAAGCTCGCTCCCTATCTCGATGGCGAAGACTTGGCCTGGCTCCAGGATCATTGCAAGCCCATCGAGGCGTAACCTTAGGTCTTGTCTCAGAAACCATGGCAATGTTGTCTCGATTGCGACGTGGCGTGTTGTGGATGAGCCGGGCAAAGTATTGCCGTGGCTTCGGCATACAGTCGCCCTGGGCCTACCGCTTCGTGCGCTATGTCGTCAATGAGCACTATCCCTACTATGCCTACGACGACCTCCGCCCCCTGTTCCCGCATCTCTCAAAGCGGGAACGGAGGGTCTGCGAACTCTACCTCCGTATCGCCAACCACCAGCAGGCTGACGTTGCTCTGTTGGTGGGCGATGTCTCGGAGGCCAAGCGGGCCTACCTTCATGCGGGTTGCCTCCGGATGGCGTTTTCTTCGATGGGGGAGGGGGCTTGCTCACTTACTGAGGATTCCTTCTCGCTGGCTGTCGTGGCCCATGGACAGGATATGGAGCAGCAGGTCTTGTCGCTCATCAACCGGGCCACAGATGCTTCCCTACTCATCATGGAGGGCATCCACCGCAATGGAGAGACCCGCCGCAGCTGGGCACGCATCTTGCAGGACAAGCGCGTACGCGTCAGTTTCGACCTCTACTATTGTGGTCTTCTCTTCTTCGATAAGAAGAAGTATAAGCAGCACTATAAGATCAACTTTTAGTGCAAGAGGCTCCCGTGTGCTCCCAAGATTCGTGGCTATTTCTATTGATATAGGTAGTTATTCCTGCTTATATAGGTAGTTATTTCAACTTTGTTTGCAGTGTGTGCGAAAAAATACGCCATAGCGCTTGCAGTTCAAATAAAATATAGTATATTTGCACGCAATTTTTTATAAACTTAAAGACAGAAGACTATGTATTGGACTCTTGAATTGGCTTCAAAGCTGGAAGACGCGCCATGGCCCGCAACAAAGGATGAGCTGATAGACTATGCCACACGATCGGGCGTACCTCTGGAGGTGCTCGAGAACCTGCAGGAGATCGAGGACGAAGGAGAGGTTTATGAGGGCATAGAGGATATTTGGCCCGACTACCCCACCAAGGAGGATTTCCTCTTCAACGAGGACGAGTACTAATCGCTCACAAGCTGACTTTCTTTATCTCAGCTCGAAGCATTGAATATAAGCGGCATGGGAATTTCGCAGCAAGATTCCCATACCGCTTTTATAGCCTTTATCGCCAGGCAAGCTGCTTACTATAGATAGCATGTTGGCATAGATTAATAGCGTGATGATACTACTGTTCGTCCTGTAGCAACAGGGTAAGCGACGACTTGATTTAGGTCAAAAATGGGCGATTTTCTACCCAAATCTCCCTTTTTGGCATAGATTTGGGTAGAAAATCGCGTGTTTTTTCTTTTCACCCTCAAATAGCTCGCAATAAAAAAGCGGAGCGAAAACCGTGGGAGGGCTGAGCCCCGACCCGTAGTCTCTCTCCGCTTTCATTGTTCCATTGCTGGGCAATGGGCGTCTATGTGTGTGCTTTTCTTAGAAATCGAGGTTTACGCCGACACCAAACACCTTGTTGGTGCGGGTGAACTGGTCGGTGTTGTGGGCCGTGGCCGACATGCCGGCTGCGCTATACTCCTGGTCATACTCCTTGTCGAAGGTCTCGTAGTTGGTCCAGAAATAACTGGCCTCCACCGTGACTTTCGGGGCGACGCGCACCTTTGCGCCAAAGCCATAGGAGTAGCTGCTCGTCGTGAATGACATGTCCGTGAGGTAACTGCCGTCGCCGAGACCATATTTCGTGCGCTGCATTCCCGCACTCACCGTGAGGGCGTCCGAAATGTCATACTCCGATCCCAAGGCCCACTCCCAGGTGTTGCTGCTGAGCAACTTCTGCTTGTCCTTGTCCATGCGGGCGTCCTTGTCGAAGTAGTAGTGGTAGCTCGCCATCACACGCCAGGTCGGCAGTATCTCGTAGCAACCACCCACGGTGAGGATGCCCGGGATGTCGTTGGGCGTGTTCACACCGTCGGCGAAGAGGCCCGTGTCGTCCACCTTCGTGTCGTTCTCGATGTTGAGATGTGTCGTGAACTCCAGGCGCGCACCGAGGTTGAGTTTGCCCCAGCGGTAGTCAACACCGATGATCGGCGTGATACCCCATCCGCGCTGCGTGCAGTCGAGGTTGCGGTCGGCCACCTGACTCCGCACGCCACCAATGGCCTGCGCGCCACCCTGCGCCAGTTGCGCACCCTTCGTGAGTTGCTCAGCAGCGGCAGCATACTGCTGTGCGGCCTGCTCGTTGCCAGCGAGTGTCGCCTCTTGGGCCAAGCGAGTATAGTTGCTGGCCTGCTCCTGATAGGAGAGCGCCTGATTGGCCAGGGCGTCCGCCTTGGTGCCGAGGTAGCTATAGAGATTCTCGTTTTGGCCGTTGATGTTCACGGTGATGTTGGAAATGCTTCCCTCATACTTGTTGTAGATGTAGTTGAAGCGGAAGCCGCCATAGACGGCCAGATTCTCATTGACCTTGTAGGTGGAACCAAACTGGAATCCGAAGACGTACTGCTGACCGTGGATGTAGCTCTCTACGGAGTAGCCCGGCGTGTTGCTTCCCAGTCCGAGGTCGATGCCATACTGCTGCTGGTAGGTGGTGTTGGCCAACTGCAGGATGGAGGGCAGCAGGGCCACCTGGCGCTCGAAGGATCCGAGACCGCGGTTGAAGGTACACTTACCG
>PPYF01671819.1_pt1 | contig 12982 bp, 10 predicted proteins | sample 1559871 | NCBI WGS metagenome assembly PPYF01 (sample SAMN08240021, study PRJNA423297) | Human gut metagenome, whole genome shotgun sequencing project. | reverse complement strand
GCTATACATAAATCCTAAAATTTTTGTTCGCAGCGAAGATAGAGATTTCAATTATGAGCCAATTTTTGACTGCTTACATAAATAGCGATAGAAGGGATTTAAAATAATATCTTTTTTTTAACTATTCCAATAAGAATCTTTCATAGGATTTCCTTGTAACATGTAAGTAATTGTTCTATAATATTACGAGGATTGTGTCGATTTTGAGCAAATAACATGGTATTTTTTGAATAAAAACGCATTCGTTCGGGATCATTAACCAATTCAATAATAGCATTTGCTAATTGCCAAGGATCATTTGCCGCAACTAATTTACCATCTTTGCCATTACGCACTAACGATGCTATTCCTCCTACCATTGTAGAAATAACAGGAACTCCTAGATATTGAGCTTCACAAATTGCATTCGGACTATTTTCTATATAGGCAGTATGAACAAGCATGGTAGAGGAACAAAGAAGGTCTACCAACCTGTCAGCTTGCACATTACCCAAAAACTCAATATTATTCTCAGCATAAGCGAGCTTCTCCTTATATTCAATTATTAATTTGAGCATTGGAGGAAGAGTACCTGCAACTTTCCATTCAAAATCCACACCTAATGATTTTAAGACATGAGCTGTTTTCAGCATTACATCAACACCCTTCCAAAAAGAGCCGCAGCCAACAGAAAGTATACAAACCTTATTATTCTGAGGCATTTTCCATCGTTTTGAAGTCTGCAAGAATGATGGACGCAATGCTTCCTCAACATGAAAATAGCGAGCTTGAGGATGAAGAGTATTCATTAGCGCATGATCCCATTCTGTACGCCCCATATAATTATTAACAAGTTTCCAAATGCGTTTCTCCATTTTTAAACGTGAAGCATCTTTATAGGTAGATCTCCAAAACCAAAATTGGTATCTAAGGTTTAATCCGGCACCTCGAATAAAGGTATATCCATTATATTTAGGTGGGTAAAGCGCATTGTTATAAGGAATAATGCTTCCTTGTATATGGATAACGACTGGAACATTAACATGCCCTGCAATAAGTCCAAATGGCCATTCACAACCAAATACGTGTATTAAATCGGGTTTATAAACATTTACTATTTTAATACATTTCTCTAATAATTTCTTTTCATTTACTTTCCAAGTGAATTTTGCATACTGTTGTTCCCAAAATGTATAGTGAGTTACGAGAGGCACATAAGTAACGCCATCAATTATTTTAACTTCACTACCTTCATGAGCTTCAAACGCTATAATAAGTTCAATATCAGAACATCTTTTGACAATGCATTCCAAAGAATCTTGCCACCCTCCCACCACTCTATTATCAGAGTAGTAGCAACTAGGAGTACTTATTTCAAACCAAAGAACTTTCATTAAATAGATTTATTAAATACTTAATCATTTAAAACCTTATCAAGAAAAGAGTAACTGTCTTGAATGTAAGGTGCCAACATACTATTCACTGATAAATAATCTATATTTTTATTTGAACTGCAACAGGGATTAAATCTTTCTTTTAAATGTATAGTAGCCAAAAAATCGCTCATACGGGTAGAATTATCATGTCCTTGTAATGAAAATACATAAAATTCTCTTTCCAATATAACTGAAAAGGCTGTAGCATGAAAAGAATTAGATACAATACAAGAAGCACAACGTATTAAATTTAAAAATTCTAAAGGTCCTGCGTTAGATATGTTTATATCAGCATATTTACGCTTTTCAAAATCATTGACTGATACAATTTTTAAGTTCTTTTCAACCGAAAGCACCTTTACAAACTTTTCAATTCTCTCATCTCCTACAAAATCATATAGAAGTATAAAATCTTCGCAAGGTAATTTATACTTCCTAGAATGATTAAGTAAATGAAGCCATTTTTCTTTATCTAATAAAAAGACAGGGTCATTAACTAAAAACGCATCGTTTATACCTAAGTTCCGAAGTATCTCCAACCCTGTCCTTTCTCTTACTGAAATATAATCAAATTTTTTAAGTTGATTTTTTACAAAGGGTTTTCGGTCCTCTTGTATTGCATTTATTGCAAAGCTCGCAGCGTATGATGCCCGCTTTATATTTATGCTACCAAAATCTAAATAAAATGCTGGGTCACGGCCATTATTATAATTCGAATTCCAAATTTGATCACTTCCAGCTATATATAAATCTGCCAAAGGTGGCATATTCTTTAAAGAATCTAACGTATTATAAGACCGGTCGGTTAAACGAAGATACTGTTGAGTAAAATTATCAAAAGCTCTTTTTCTACCATAGTTTTTTAGTGCATCTCTTCTTTTAAGCAAACAATAGATAAATCTAATAATCCAAAATCGGGAAGCTACTGAATACATCCTTGAAATTGGTGCTATAAACCAAAAATTATAGCGCATATTCAAATACCAAGGCCTGTAATCGATAATTTTTACAGTATGCCCCTTACCTTCTAGATAGTTTTGTAAAGCATAAGCCTGTAATGATGCACCATAATTATACACACGGTGACAAGTGATTGTACATATCTTCATTACTTTCCTATTTTCTTCAATATATTCTTCATTGTCCGAACAGGATGTTTCAGTCTATTCATCACCTTTCTATATTTCAAAGCAATCAATAGCTGCCTATATATTTGGTTTATATCTAAATCATCTCTTTGAAGCAAAATTTTCATCCTTTTATAAAGTTCATCACATATTGGCATTTCCTTCATCTGTCCTTCAGCTACCACATCAAAAGAATGTTCTACAATCTCCAAGTTACATTCATGCAATAACTCCCACCCTCTTTGTGTGAAGGCAACAGCAGCACTCACCCCATCTTCATTATGTTTATACATTCTTCCCCACAAATCACCAATGCGAATATCTGCTGACGAACGATCATATTTAAACTTACATTTCTCATAGCAGGCTTTCCCCAAACAGGTATCGCTCAAAAAGAGACGATAAAAAACATCTCCTTGAGAAAGGCGAGAATTATAATATCCCTTTTCACCTTTAACCAATAGATTATAAGAATCATGCCAATCTATTTTTTCATTATCTATGATCATTGTCTTCATATCATGACAATTGATAACTTTATTACGCCACGACAAATAGGTGATTTTACCAATTGTTTTCTTCACTTCCTTTATGTACTTCTTCCACATTAACATAGAAGGAACACCATGACAAAAAAAGTCCATCAATATGAAGTTTTCCTCTTTCTTGAATTTACGAATATAACGACGAAAAGAATCTATCTGACAAGGAGTACCCGTCACCAAATATTTCTGTTTCCGATCTATTGCCTTGAAGCCATCCACTGTATAACTCTGAATATATTTACTCCCAATAGAAGGGATTAATTCTTCCACAGTAGAAGCGATATAATGCTCTGCACGATTTATTTCTGTATTATATCGAACACCACAAACTTTATATCCTTTGTTAATCAAAATACGTCCCACTTCAAAACTCACTCCACCAGAAGAGCATTTTTGCCGGACTGCTTTTTCTTTGCTCCAAGCGGCACAACTCTGTATTTCCACCTTCTGTAGCGAAAGCTCATCGTGAAGATAAGAACAAACTTCACAACATAACCCACAGTCTATACATTGTGAACTATCTAAAATAACAGGTTCATAAAAACCTAATACATTTAACGATATTCCTATTATATCCCGTGGACACACGGTGGCACATACACCACACCCGTAACAATCTTTTATAGATTCAATATTCATCGAATAACTTTTGATATAATTACTCCTATTTTTTGTTTTATAAAATCTCTTTCGTTTTTCTTTAATCCGATATAATAACAGGAAAGCATAGTAGAAATAACACATACTATACAAACAATAATAAAAGAAAGCCAAGTAACATCCAGACAGGAGTAAAGCCAAACAGGCATAAGCAAAGCAAATAGGGAAACAACAAACACCCTAAACGTAACCTGAAGCAAGAAACTTGAAATTGGAAAACCTATTATCTTTCCTAATAAAACAAGTCGTGCAAAATGGCATATAAAAGCGATAACAACACCTACAATCATAGCTGAATAAGGAGGATATCCATTTTTTAAGAATATATATGCAACAGGAAGGGTTAATAACGAAATAGTCCCCACTATCAATTGGTAATTACGAACTCTGCCCGAAGCGTGCATGGAAGTAATAAGTGTCCCGGATAAAGAATCAATTAATGCTGTGATCAAAACCAACCTCAAAAAGATTGTCGTATATTGGGGAACTTCTTCCAACCATAAATTCAATATAAAAGGAGTTTCAATTAATATTGGGAGTGAGAATAGAAGCAACATTAAATAGGAAAACTTACTACCTTTATAAACTAATTGAAACATAGCCTCTTTTTCACCTGCCGCATAGGATTTAACGATCTGAGGATTCATTGCCAATTGGAAATTATTTACAAAACCATTTAACGCATTTAGTACCTGATAAGCAATGCCCCGTGCTGCATTAACAGATGCACCAAAAAAAATATTTAAAACAATATTTATACCTTGTTCTTTTGTTACACTTGCTACAGAACCAATCAAATTCCAACTGACAAATGAAAACATCTCTGCACCATGCGACTTATGATAAATCCAATTGCAATGACAGTCGGTGAAATATCGCTTACAATATAAACCATAAACTAATCGAATAGTAACTGCAACTAATGCCAATAAAAAAGCATAAAGTATAAGTTTGTCAACAGAAGATATAACAAGTAAATAAACTATTAAAAGTTTCAATGTCACTTCAATGATACTTACATAAGCAAATGCCTTCATTCGCTCATAAGCTATAATCGCAGCATTGTAAGGCACACTAATTACATTTACTATAAAAGTAATGATCGAAAATTGAAATACCCAATTAACTGCGACATAACGATTCTCTGGAAAATTCATTTGAGTATTAAGAAACCACAGACCTATAGTTTCAGCTAATATCAAGACAATTCCTCCAAGAAATATATGTATTATTACAGCGGTCGTAAAAAGTGTACTTACATTACCCTCTTCACCTTTCCCTATTTCATAAGAAATAAAACGCTGTGTAGCTGAAGTCATCGCTCCACTAATTACAGAAAACATAGCTACAAAGCCACCCACAACATTGTAAATGCCAAAATCCTCAATACCTAGCGTTGCCAAAACAACACGAGAAGTATATAGACTAATCGCCATTGTAAATAACATGCGGAAATACAAAAGCAAAGTATTCTTGGCTATTCGCTTATTATTTTGCTGCACGGCTATTCCTTTTCAAAAAAGAAGTAATAAGGATGCATTTGCGTTACTGAGTTCTTATCATAATCTGTACAAGCAATCATGTAAGACCTAGTGAAATAAATGACAATTATCAATAGAACCACTTTTACTATTTTACATCTTTTCATACTAGCTCTATACCTTTCTCCTAGAATCCATGTTATCACCACTATTATATAAAATGAAAATCCCATAGTAAATCGATGTATCATAGGAACATCATAGAAAATATTACTTACAACAACACTAAACACACAGATTTTCGTAAATAAATGACTTACTTTTTCGTTATCCATTAAGAGGATAGCTATTAATACTAATATGGTAGGTCTTAGCAATAAACTAACAGATGTTGTATCCCGTATATCATCCCAATATAAATAAGAATCCAAACGTTCTGTTGCTGATATCCCCCCCCAATTAATATACATATTAAAAAAGTCCATGAAATTTAATTGTTTAAAAACAATCCCAAGCATAGCACTTCCAAGAATAGCAACATACAAATAAAGTTTTCTTTTTATAGGTATAAAATATAATATTGTTATTACAGCACCATAAATAAAAATTGAAGTATGCATAAAATAACCACCAATGCAACACAAGCCGTAAATTAGCCATTTATATCTACACTTTTCATTATTTAATAAAAAAAGAAGGCCACCTAAATAAACAGAAATTCCTAACATTTGCCTTAAGGCATAAAAGAATAAACTATAATCTAAAAAGAAAAAGAAAAATAATACAGAGAGCATCTTATTATAAGAATACTTATCTACCATCTTATATATAAAAAAAAGCCCAATGAAAGTGGTTACAAATAGATATAATGTACCATTATTGAATAAAAGCACCCGTAACACAGCATTGTATGCCATTAATAATGGTTCCAAGTCACGCGTATCATTTATATTATAAAAATTTTGCTCTCCCGTAAAAAAACGAACATAATTAATAGAATCAGCTCCACCTACCACCCTTGAGCGAAATCCAATAAAAAATAAGACAACCCATATTGCTATCACAAAATATGTGCGTTTTGGATTTTTCCAATATAATCCAGACAGCAATAACAAAAATAATATAAAAACAATATACGGAACATCCATCCTATAAATAATTAAAACTTGCTCTATTAATCTAGTTTATATTACTTTTTGCCATACTTTTCTTCCATTCCATAACCATAGCCATATTTATGGTTGTAACCATAACCATACTTACTACCATAGCCACTCTTTCTTGAATTCAAATCAATGCTATTAATAACTGTAGCCAATTTATCGAATTTCTTCTGATCCCGCAGCACATTAATATACTGATACCCCAACTTCGGAGTTACATCTGCACGACACACATACACGCACATATCAGCCACACGACTGGCAATAGCAGTATCGGTCACAATAGCAATAGGAGCCGTATCAAGAATAATGTAATCGTAACGCTCTTTCAATTTCTCTATTGCATCTTCCAGTACCGTACGCGCCATCAACTCTGTAGGATTGGGAGGAATAGGACCACCCGGAAGAATATCAAGATTAGGACTTACATCCGAATGTTGTATCATATCAAAAAGATTGGTATGCTCGGGGTCAGCCAGATAATTGGTAATACCTTCCGTGCGATGGGACAGATTAAAGACCTTATTCAGCCCCGGCTTGCGGATATCCAAACCCACAATAACAACTTTCTTACCCATATAGGCCAGACTGACTGCCGTATTTCCAGCAATAAAAGACTTACCTTCACCCGGCTGTGTGGATGTAAAAAGCACCACTTTCTGACTGGCACCAAGCATGAACAACATATTGGTACGCAGACCACGAAAAGCCTCCTCCATCATACCATTCTGATTCTCCTGAACCACAATGGCACCTTTTTCGGGCTTCTTACTTAAAGGAAGCTCACCCAAAATAGGAACATCCGTTATCTTCTCCACATCCTCGGCATTCTCTATCTTATATTTTAATAAATCCTTCAAATAAATGAAACCTACAGGAATACCCATACCCAATACAAGAGCAGTCAGCATAACAACCATCTTCTTAGGAGAAACCGGCTTTTTACTAGGAAGAGCAGCTTTGATGATACGTCCGTTATTAGCAGTGGATGCCAGGGTTATTGCGTTTTCCTCACGCTTCTGAAGCAACATAATGTAAAGGGTCGCCTTGATTTCCTGCTGGCGGGAGATAGTAAGAAATTCTTTCTCCTGCTGCGGCGCACTGCTGATCCTGCCTTCAAACTTCCGTGCCTGACGTTCAAGGTTGGACTGCGCTATCTGCAACCCTCTCAGTACACTGTTCACGGTAGTCTGCACATTGTGCCGCATGGACTCGATGCCCGTATTGATATTGATTACCGCAGGATTGTTTTCGGAAGAGGTACGGAGCAAACGCTTGCGTTCGATCAGCATCGTGTTATATTGGTTGATGATAGAACCCAAATTCTGGTCCTGCAACCCTACATTAGCGGGAATCACCTCGTTTGCATTCTTCGGATTGTTCACATAGTTACGCAAGGACTCCACCAGTCTCAACTGGGTGGCATTCTCGGTCAGTTGCTGTTCATATTTCGAACTCTCTTCCAAAGCCAGACGGGCATCGCTGGTCAAATCGGTCAATCCGGAGCGTTGCTTAAAATCGGCAAGTTCTGTTTCGGCAGTACCTAACTCCCGATTGATAATGCCAATACGCTCGTCTATAAACTCTGCGGATTTTTGAGCCACTTCATTCTTCTCGTCATTCGCGTCCAGATTATAAAAGTCAACCAAACAATTGATGAAATCGATACCGCGCTGCTTTACCGTATTCTGCAAGCTGATGGCAGCAATTGTGGTAGTCTTCGAAGTGGGTTCCACTGACAAATTCTCTACATAACTTTCCGTCACATCTGTAGGAGAATTAACGTATGCCACCAGATTCATATCTTCTTCCAAAGGTGGGACCGAGTCGTTCTTTGTAAAACTGAAAACTCCTACTGGAGTGGGGAAAACAGCCGGAATACTGTCAAAACTTACCTCAGTCTCCTGCTTCTCCTCGTCAAACATATATTCCACTTTTACATCCAATTTTCCATTCATGGTGTATTTTAGATGAAGCTTGGCTCCTTCTTCCAGATTGTCTGCCTCTTCAGGAGTCATATAAACTTTTACCGGAGTGGACTTATATAAAGGAGTGTTATAGCCGAACATACGTTCCTCGGCCACTGAAATATACAAATTCAAATGATTCACCACCTTTTTAATCAAGGTTCTTGACTTCAGGATTTCCACCTCATTGTCAAAATTGTTAGTCATGGAGAACATACCCAGATCCTGAAGGGCTCCCATAGGATTATTACTGCTTCCACCTTTCTTGTCACCTTCTTTGATGAGTACGGCCGCATCAACATTATAGACAGGAGCTTGATAACGGAGATAGATGAAAGCAGATATAATACAAACCAGCACACTGGCTACAAACCACGGCCAATAGGCAAAGTATTTAAAAAACAAGGCATAAAGATCAACGTTCTCCTCACGTTGCTCGGTACCCGAAGGGGTGTTCTTCTGTTCGTCAGTCATATCAACAGTTTGTAATCAACAATTATATTTATGAGTTTTATTTCAAGATGGTTGCCAGAAGGCTTGCAAGAGATACCAAAATGGATGTAGCACTGATCCATATGCTGGTGCTGCTGCCAATGTCCGAGTTCTTGGCTTTTGTCTTATTGGGCGTTACATAGATGATATCGTTCTGGCGCAGGTAGTAATAGGGAGATACAACCAGCTCTGCATTATTAAGATTCAAATTGATAATCTCACGCTTGCCTTTTGCATCTTCACGAATCAGTTTCACATTGTCACGGACGCCATAAACAGTCATATCTCCCGCCATGGCAAGGGCTTCAAGGATATTTACCTTTTCATTTCCTACGGTAAAAGTACCCGGACGGTTCACCTCTCCCAATACCGAAATTTTGTAATTTGCCATACGGACTGTAACGATAGGACTCTCTTTCAGATAGGGCTGCAATTGCTCACGGATCAAATCTTCCGCCTCGTTTTTCGTAAGGCCGCCTACCTTCAGACGACCGATAACGGGGAAATCTATCTCACCCTTGTTATTTACCAGGTATTGCTGGAGAGTGGGTTGTGTGGTAGTATTAATATTGGTCAGGGCTGCATTCAGAGGAGTCTGTACTGTCAGGTTAAAAGGAGCGGCAGCCTGAGGATCACTCGTGTTCACAGTTATACTCAGCAAATCTTTCGGCATAATCTTTGCATCATAAAGGGGAAGATCTTCCCTGTAACTGTTCACTACCTCGGGATTCTGCATGTAAGGTACATTTTTATAGGAGGTGCAGCCTGCCAACAAGGCGGATGCCACAACAAACAATAATAGTTTCTTTAAAGTCTTCATATCAGTTTTTTCATTTATTATTCAATCATCTGCCAAACAGGCGCGAAAAAAGACCTCTGCCGTGATTCTCCGAAACAGGAGATTCACCGGCATTACGTATCAAATCCGAAAAAGTGGTTCCGTCATGAATCATTCCATAAATAGTACCCCAATCGGGAAGGCCTCCCAAGTTGCGGTCATCTATAAAAAGATCGGCTTTGAGCTTGCGTGAGTAATGATTGTTACGCCCTTTCTCCTCCTCCGGATAGTCGCGGTTCACGGCATAAAATTCAAGACCGCGATCACGGCAAAAGGCAAGAGCTTCGTCAAGCAGACGCCCTTCACGCACTGTCCATAGAATCAACCTGTGATGTTCGTCACGCAATTTTTTCAATGTCTCAATGGCAAACGGCAACTCCCTGCCGATTGCCGGATACTTGTGCTCAACAATAGTACCGTCAAAGTCTACTGCTATGGTCATTGTATGTCAATATATAATTATATGTTAACTGAGTTTTTTTCCGCTATAGGTTCCAGCAATTCTCTAGCAATGGTAACTTTAGCACATCCAAGGATATCAATTTTTACAACCAGACTAGTAGAACCATCTATTTCACGACATATATTCCCTTCCAACCCTACTAGTTTGCCACCGTTTACACGGACACGATCGCCCAAATGCAGAGGGCATGACTCAATAGTGACATGTTCTTCGGCATCATTGACCATACGCATCAAGCTGTACATCTGATGATCTGGAATAATAGCTACGGGACGGCAAGTATTTCGGGAAGAACCGGCTATGTTAACCATGAAACGTTTTATATAAGGAAGGCAGACTATTTCTTTCCGTCTTACTGAATCTGTGCAGCGAATGAACACAAGAGCAGGGAAAACAATACGGTCCACTTTTTTACGTTTACCATCATGACGAATACTCATCTCCTGTTGGATAGGGACATAAACTTCATAAGCTTTCTCACTATCAGTTTCGTTTTTCAAACGTTTTCGTAATCTATCCTGACAGGCTTTTTCACTTCTGTTATTTACAACAGCCACATACCAATGCTTTTTTTCCTGATCATTTCGGAATATGCCTACGGCGTCGTCGGTCTTTTGAACCGTCGTTCCCAAAAAAAAACTTTTTTTATCAGTTTACAGTCTGTAAATGCTAGAAAATGAAAATAAATCTATACCTTTGCAGCCGATAGACGCTCTCTATATAAGAGTGCGTCCTAATTTCAAAATAATTCAAATATTCCCCTTCTTATAGATCTTTTAAAATATTTCTATTTGCATTATCTATCTGATTAGTCTGTATAGACGAAAGATAGATTTGTGTAGTAGTTTCTGAATCATGTCCCATCGCTTCGCTAATAATACCAATCGAGATGTTTTTCGTCTTAGCTATACTTGCCCAGGAATGGCGCGCCACATACATAGTAAGTGGTGTGGTCAATCCTGCCCGGGCTGCAATCTTCTTCAGCTTACGGTTCACCAGCAACATTTTATTCCGGTATTGTCTGCGCTCCGTGCCATCTTCTCGTTCTATAATAGGTAAAAGATATTGTGTTTCCGAATCTCCGTATCTGTCAATAATCTCCTGCATCTGTTTTTCCCACCGTATAATGAGTTTCTTACCTGTTTTACGACGGCTATAACTCACAAAGCCACTATTGAGATCTTTTTTACGCAAATAGGCAAGATCTATAAAAGACATTCCTCGCATATAGAAAGAAAAGAGAAAGATATCTCGTGCAAATTCCAATGATTTATGATCGGAAAGATCCAACTGCTTGATGTGTTTGATATCTGTCAGGGTGGCAGCTCTCTTTGAGGTCTTGTCCACACCAGTATATACATTCTCAAAAGGATCTGCAGGAAGGGCCAGTCCCTCACCCACTCCTAGGTTAATTAAATAAATCATCAAAGAAAAATATAATATCATGATTTATATTTTAATGAGGACTTAAATACTTGTAACGGCAAATAGATTCTTTAGAATTAAAGAGAAAGAACTCAGTGTGCTTATATCGACAAGTATATAACAATAAAAAATACAAAAGCGCGCAGCTCTGATAAACTGCACGCTTTTGCTTATTATTTATGTCCTTGTCTGAATTACTTCACTTCCTCAAAATCAACATGATATATCTATCAGCGACTTGCGTACACGTGTTGCAAATATAACGCAAACCCGAAAATAAGCATCCATAAGCAACACACGCTCTTGCTCACAAAAGTACGATTTTTATTCATAAACAAGAGATGTAAACGCATAAAAATCAAAAGAAAGCGATGTTTTTAACAGATTCTTCGGTTTTATCCTTACCTTTGTATATGATATTGGGATGTTATACCCGAACAACAATAAGGAAACTATGCAAATACATAACAATACATTGATAGCGGAATGCTCGGCTTACGATTTCAAGGAAATGCTGGAACGTAAGAAAGTAAAGTCATGGCTTAAATCCGTGTCGGCATTTGCCAATACGGACGGTGGCAGTTTGTTTTATGGAGTGAATGATGACGGTGTAATTGTAGGTTTGGAGAATCCACAAGCCGATGCTGATTTTATCAGTGAAATGATAAAGGCACGACTTGACCCTGTGCCGGAAGTTCAGCTTATTCCGATAGAACACGAAGGGCATACCTTGCTTGAAGTGAAAGTAAAGGCAGGAACGCTTACACCTTATTACTATTATCAGGATGGGACACGTACCGCATATGTACGAGTTAGCAATGAAAGCGTGGAGTGTAATTCGCAACAGCTTCTTTCATTGGTATTGAAAGGTACGCACATGACTTGGGATTCACTGCCTACCCAAGTGGATGCCAGCAAACATTCTTTCATCATTCTCGCCAATACTTTCCGTGAGCAAACCCATCAGGAATGGAATGACAAGTATCTGGAATCATTCGGACTAGTAACTCCTGACGGCAAACTGACCAATGCCGGATTGCTGTTTGTGGATAATTGTACCGTATTCCAATCACGTATTTTCTGTACCCGTTGGACTGGACTCTATAAAGATGATGCCATCAGTTCCGTGGAACATCGGGCTAACCTTGTATTGCTATTGAAATACGGCATGGACTTCATCAAGAACTATACCATGAGTGGTTGGGTGAAGATGCCGAACTATCGTCTAAACCTCCCCGACTATTCAGACCGTGCTATCTTCGAAGGATTGGTAAACCATCTTATCCATAGAGATTATACCGTGATGGGCGGTGAAGTACATATTGACATTTACGATGACCGTGTAGAACTGGTATCACCGGGCGCAATGCTTGACGGAACACAGATTCAAGACCGTGACATATACA
>PPYF01603038.1_pt1 | contig 12991 bp, 19 predicted proteins | sample 1559871 | NCBI WGS metagenome assembly PPYF01 (sample SAMN08240021, study PRJNA423297) | Human gut metagenome, whole genome shotgun sequencing project. | reverse complement strand
TGAAGGCTTTGCACTAGTAAAAATTTTAGAAGAGTTCAGGGATAGTGGCTATCACATTACTCCGAACTTATATAAGTTTGAAGAGTATGGCATACCGCAAGCTCGACACCGTATTATTATTGTAGGTATTCGAAATGACTTGTATGACGAGGGAATTCATTTCCATGTACCAGCACCGACTACACCAGACCCCAAAGATATGATGACTTGTCAGCAAGCCATTGAAAACCCACCAATTCCAGAAGATGCACCAAATAACGAATTACCAAAAACTACTAAGAAAGTAGCGGAGCGTCTTTCCTATATACCGGAAGGGGAAAATGCTTGGTATGTAGGCATACCCGAAAACTTACGTTTACATGTTAAAGGTGCCCGTTTATCTAGTATTTATAAACGCCTCGATCACACCAAACCAGCTTATACTGTTACCGGTTCTGGTGGTGGTGGAACCCATATGTATCATTGGAAAGAAAATCGAGCATTAACAAATCGTGAAAGGGCAAGGCTTCAAACATTTCCAGATAATTTCAAATTCATAGGAAGCAAAGAATCAGTTCGTAAGCAAATCGGCATGGCTGTTCCTGCTAAAGGTGCTGAAGTTGTGATGCATGCTGTTCTGCAAACATTCGCTGGTATTGATTATGATTGGGTAAAGCCAACACCGAAATTACAACTTGAAAATCTTGAAAAGGGTAATATCGCGGTTATTAAAGGACTAGGTAAATAGTGTCTGGGTTTAAATTCAAATCTTCGAAAAGCACAAGACAACGAATGTCGAGGGTACATTCGACAAACGGTAAGGATGAAGTTATTCTTGAAAAATTACTCTGGCATTCGGGTATAAGATACCGAAAGAATTATAAAAGTCTTCCCGGAAAACCTGATATAGCTATTACTAAACAAAAAGTAGCAGTCTTTATTGATGGTGAATTTTGGCATGGCTACAATTGGGAACACTATAAGCATCATATCAAAAGCAATCGTGAATACTGGATACCTAAAATTGAATATAATATGAAACATGACAAAGAAGTCAATGAACTTCTTAAAGAAAAAGGATGGATTGTACTTCGCTTCTGGTCTAAGAAGGTACTTAAATATCCGGAATATTATCATCAGTTGATACTATGGTATCTAAGAAAAGATAACGAGGACTCAAATTAACGAGTCCCCTTTTTTATTTTTCACTACGAATTTGACGACGAATCCTCTTAACCGTTGATTCAGAAACTCCCGTCACCAACGCCGTTTTTGAGATACTATGACTTAACGAATAATCATAAATTTCTTTGTAACGTTTTGTAATTACTCGTCGTGGTCGTCCTTCATGGTAATCCTTGTTGTGTTGCTTAGCGTAACGCTTGCCCTTAGCAGTACGACTTACTATCATATCCCGTTCAAACTCCGCAAATGCACTAATAACGTTTCGCATCAACTTTCCAGCCGCTGAACTATCCAAGCGCCCCATGTTAAGAATATTAACCGTGATATTATTGCTGGTACAATCGTCAAGAAAACTAATAATGTTACTGGTATTACGTCCTAAGCGGTCAATTTTCGTAACAACTAGTTCATCACCCGGCCTTAATTGCTCCTGTAACGACATGAACGCCGGTCTTTTCGATGTAGTACCAGTAAATTTCTCCTGATAAATACAATTTTCTGGTACTCCAGCATGTTTTAACTGTTCCACTTGGTCTGACAAGTCTTGGGAGTTTGTTGATACTCTAGCATATCCATAAACAGTCATCACTTTTTGACCTCACTTTTTGACCTATCTTCATTTACTATTTAAGCACGGATTATTATAGGGGTCAATAACTGTTAAATTCTGATCCTAAATTTGTTTATAGTTTAATTCAATCTAATCATTATCAAAAAGTTGCTAATGATACTTCGGGTACAAAAATGCCTAGATCAGATTGGAAAAAAGTTTCATCAACTGAATTTCAAATTCCCAGTTCCCTCGAAGAGCAGAAAAAAATAGGTTCATTATTCAAACAACTAGATAACACTATCGCTCTTCATCAACGTAAGTTAGATTTGTTGAAAGAACAGAAAAAAGGCTTTTTACAAAAGATGTTTGTTTAGGGGCTATAATTAACAAATAACCCCCCAAAAACATTGAAAGAATAGCCCCCAATATCTATAATGAAGATATTGGGGGCTATTTTAATTTATTTTTTTATAAGTGCCCCTAAACTATAGCTATTGATTCAAGATTTCATGGGAGCCAGTTGCAACCAATAACAAAATCAATTCATCATGATCTAGCTGATAAATAACAATCCAGTTGTCATAATTTTTACCATAGTTTCCATATCTGGCAGGGTGAAATTCACGATAGCCACGCCAATTTCCTTTTAATGCATGATCTTTAATCTGTTTCAAAACAAGTACATCTTGTTCAACAATTGCTTCTAAACAAGGCTTCAAGACAGTTATTGGGAAATGTTTTTTGACTAGTTTTTTTAATTCACGTTCAAAAGATTTGGTCTGTTTAATTTGCATCTAACTTATCGATCCAATCTTCAAAGTCAGTCAATGAACCAATGTTTTTGACCTGCCCTGTTTCTGCTTCTTTTTTAGCGGCTAAGGCTTCCGGAGAATCTAAAAAGCTGACTAATCGAACTTCATTATTGGCCGCTTTAACTAACGATAAGCGTATATACTCAGAAACGGTTAGCCCTTGTTTTGCTAGATTAGCTTTAGCCCGTTCACTAATGTCAGGTGTTACACGAGTTGAAATTGTCTTGTTTTTAATAATAGTATTACTCATTCTAATCCGCCTCCTTTAAGTTTACCATCGTACTACATTATAATATTCGATTTTTAGGTTTTCTGCAACTAAATTAATTTTAAAGTAAAGGAACTAACAGCTTATGCAACAAGTTGTCTTACCCATCAAAGATTCAAACGTTCTTAAAGAGGTTCAAGATACGTTACTCAATAACTTTAAAGCTGGCCGACGTAACTATACAATTTTTCAAGTTGGTAAAGCGACACTGCTGCGAGTCAGTGATGTCATGCGCTTAAAACAGGCCGATATTTTTAATCCGGACGGTTCTATTAAACAAAATGCGTTTATTCACGACCGAAAAACTGGTAAACCTAATACCTTGTACCTTAAACCTGTTCAAACAGAGCTCTTATTGTACCGTCAATGGCTACTTGATCATCAGCTGGATTCTGAATGGCTCTTTCCGTCCATTCAACACCCAGAACGCCATATCACGGAAAAACAGTTCTACAAAATTATGAGTAAGGTTGGCGATCTGTTAGGAATTAATTATCTAGGGACCCATACGATGCGCAAAACCGGGGCTTATCGGGTCTACACGCAATCAAATTATAATATTGGCTTAGTCATGAATTTGCTCAATCATTCCAGTGAAGCAATGACTTTAGCTTATTTAGGCTTAGACCAGGCTAGTACTGAAACGATGCTGGATAAAATTGATTTTGGTTAGGAGGCTGGCTTTATGGATTTAGATTTTGAAACCAACAAATATGAGCTGTTTGATGATTGGCATCAAAACAAGACTAAACAAGCCTTTACACAAAAGTTGCAACAACAAGCTCAAATTGAAAAAACACACCTGCCAAAATTATTGTCGCGTGAAGATTTAAAAATTCGTTGGCAGATGAACTCTCGTCAAAGTGTTCATCAAGTTGCTAGTAAGCCTGATTTTCCACAACCCGTTTTTGCTTTTAATCATGGCAAGACCCCACTTTACTTAGCAACTGAAATTCAAATTTTCGAAATTAATCACCCTTGGGTAATAACTCCCGGTGCTCGTCTTGCTTATAGTCATTGGATCCTTCGTAATGTGATTGATTAATCTTGAGATTTGGCTCTAGGATTTTTATCGTTGGCGCTAGCCTTCTAATACAAATAATCCCCATCAAAATGGGGATTAAATCTAACCTTGACAAGTGTCAAGGGTGTAAGTGCGCATTGACCTTGTTTCACTCGGTCTGCTGATAACCATGAAATTAGTTTTTGCCGTTGTTGAATTGACTGTATTTTTAATTCAATTTATGTTTGCCCCTAACTAAGATTGTTATGTTTTAAATATTTAAAAAGTGTTGCAGATCCCACTGTTTTAAGCCAAATTTTTTTTAATCGTTCTGTGCAAAGAATCTTTATGAGTTTGGTAACAAAACTGGAATAACGGTACTGTAAAATCTGTAAATCTAAACTGAAATAATTATTTTGATGTTAGGAGTCATTAAGATTGACGAAAAGAAAGTATTAAAACCCATTGATGAAATGCTTGCTGATCCTTGGCAAGTTGATATTCAAGAATTGTTTGAAGCTTCTGTCAATGAACCTGACGAGATTAAAAAGAATTTGTATGATTCCTTATACACTTATATTTTGCAAAAAAGACAAGAAGATATTATTAATCGTCCTGGATTCGTTATTTAGCCCTCTAAAAGCCTGTTGAGGGCTTTTTGTTTTTGCTTTGGTATAGATATATATAAACGGTCTCAAAACCGCTAAAAACGAAAAGTAAGGCCCTTAAAAACGAACATAGCCGCTAAATTCTTGTTAAGATTCAGAAAAACTAACTGCTTGCTGTCAATGGTAGCGGACGAGCGTAGCGTGGGAGCATAAGGAATTGACAGCTCTAAACCAGTCTTAACACTGAATTGGCGAAAGCAAAGTTTCTACAAAACTTTGCTTTCCTGCCTAACGGCGAGTGAAAAAGCGGTCAAGCTGGCTCAGCTTGGACGGGGTTTGGGGCGTGAGCGCCCGAATGAATGTGGCTTGCCACACCTTTTAGGCAACGAACAGAGTGAGGCGCAAGGAGCGTAGCGAATGGAGTTTAATGTGAGCCTGATTTTGGCTCACTCCTTTGTATTTTTGATTTTAGGTTTTGATCTCGTACAGTGGTGCCTCTTTTATAAACTCTTTTATAAACCTCTTTTAAACCTCTTTTAGACCCCTCTTGAGGCTTACTCTCCCAAGGCTTATAGAAGTTTATCAACGAGGTTTTGTCTGTTTATCAACGAGGTTTTGTCTGTTTATCAACGTAAGTTAGATTTACTCAAGGAACAGAAAAAAGGCTACTTGCAAAAAATGTTCCCTAAAAATGGTGAAAAAGTTCCTGAATTGCGCTTCGCGGGGTTTGCTGACGATTGGGAAGAGCGTAAGTTATCTGATATAGTATCGAGACTAAGTAAATCATCAAACAATAGTGAATTGCCTAGGGTGGAATTTGAAGATATTGTTTCTGGAGAAGGTCGCCTTAATAAAGATGTATCTCATAAATTTGATGATAGAAAAGGTATTTTATTTTCCTCACAAAATATTTTATATGGAAAATTGCGTCCTTATTTGAAAAACTGGTTATTAGCTGATTTTAAAGGAATAGCGCTAGGCGATTTTTGGGTGTTTAAATCAACATAAACGGGCACAAAATAATACTTATCGTTATAACCAATTTATTTATCCTTAAACTACCCTCATTACATATAGGGTGTAACTCGCTAAAAATTATAAGTTTTTTATAACTTTTAACTAATTCTTAATAACATTTATTACTTTGCTTTCAGTACGTCCTTAACCTGATCCTTAGTCATTCCCCATCTATCTTGGAATTCAGCTTTTGAAACCTTCCTGCTACTTTTTTCCGCCTTGAGTTGCTCCTGCTGTTCGGGCGTGAATGCTAGATATTTTTGTTGATTCTTTCCTCTACCCTTACGATTATGTCCACCCTGTTTCCGTCTCTTTTGCACCCAGCTTAAGTGGAAACATCCGTAATCATTAGCCAATTGCCAATACCATGGACTGTCTGTTCTGAATTCTTGCATGACACGCGCCTCTGCATAAGGCTGTTCTGTTGTATTAGCTTTTTTAGCTAGCTCATGGAAGTTGTCTAAGAATAAAGAATATACCTCCCCAGGTGTTAGAATATGGCTGCTCCCGAGGTCAACAATGGTCTGCATGGTACTTGCTAACGCCTCTGAATTACAAATGCTATTATTAATCGTTTTGGGGTCTTCTGGATCAATACTCCGCATTAATGCAAAGTCACTCTTGTTGCCCAGGAGCTTCCAGTTAGATCCAGCCCTAGTCAAAGCCGTATACAACATGTTCCTATTATAGAATTTTCTAGTATTATCAACGGGATCATCACCTAAAAATAAACAAACATTGGCTACCTCTCCACCCTGTACTGAGTGAATAGTAATAAAACTAGTCAACAGGAAATCTTCTTTTTTCCGGTTATTATCGAACGATTTAACAAAGCTAAATTTATTTTTCAATTCTTCACATCGAGGGTTGTCTGGATTCAAATAAACTTCTTTACGACTATTCTTGTTGCGTACAAAAGGAGCAATTTTTCTATACTTTTTAGCTCCATAATGCTCAATAAGTATTTGATTAGCTTGATTGCCTCTAGCGTATGTTGGCGAGAGTATCAAATAGTCGTCCTCAATGCACTCTACCAGCTCATTCTCGTAGTCTGTGCTTGTGTGATAGCTGAATAACTCATCTAATATATTAGCTTCACCATGATAATTTTTGACCGTTACATGCGTGGATCTAAGCAATTGGAATAATATTTTTTATCTGATTCTAGGTTGTAGTTTAGACGCTGCTTTATTTCTACTATTAGCCGCTCTTTGGATTTTTCGCTTGGTGTGACGATAAACACATCATGTCCATTCTTAACTAGCTTGAGAGCTTTGTCGATTAAAGCTGTAGATTTTCCTGTACCAGGTTCTCCAACGTAAACCTTCATGTCTGCTTTTTTCATGTTATTTTCTTCAGGGGGAAATGCTCCTTCTCTTATTATAAAGGTAGCTTAGAAAATCCCCTCGAACCTCCTTTTATTTCACGAATGTTGATATATCAGTATTTTGATGGGGTTAGAAAACCACTAACCCGCATCAGGTTGCAAAAGAAAGCAAGCTTTTTTTGCAACGTAAGGATATTTCTTAAACATTTCCTCCTACGGTTAATATGGATAAAAAATCGAGAATATGCCAAGAATGCTAAAAATTAACCTCTCATTGGTTAATATGTATATTTTTTTAGGATTCTGCCAATAATTAGCATAATTTAAAATTTATTTTCTTCAGGGGGAAATGCTCCCGCCTATATAATAAGAGACTTCGTTCCCCTCGAATAATTACGTTACAAAAAACAGCTTGCTGTTCTTTTGTAACCAGCGTGCCGTTTTTGGCTACAAAAATGGTCGCTAAAACTATGTCTTTAAATAATAAAAAAGCCCAGTAGTAATCACCACTGAGCTTATTATTTATTAATTAAACTGGTAACCTCATCAATTAGATCCTTTGAGACGAGGCACAAACCATCTATGCGATCTCTATAGCTTTGGTAGTTTTTATCATCCATCCATTCTGAGTAATCGCCTATGGTAATATTCAAACTTCTTAGTATTGCCAGCTTGTAGAGTACATCATCTTTTACGTCATCTTTTACATTTTCCATACACATAGCCTCTTTCTTTTAGGTTATGTATACAGTATAGGTTTAAACCTATATATTTTCAAGTATTTATATTATTTTTTTAAATGCTCTATTTGCTCATTAATAAGCGTTTTAAGCTCTTTTAAATCGTCCAGCCTATTTATATCACAATGCTTTATAAACCACTTAGCACGGCTCTTAGCTTGCTTTAATTTAGTTTGTTCAGGGTGTTCTTTTTCATACTTCTTACTAGCTCTCAATTGTGCTTCGGTTGCCATTAGGTTAGCTCCTTTTTTTAATCAATTGTATCAAAAAAAGGCTAGTCACAAGGGCTAGCCAACCATCAACAACCTAGAGCGCTGTTATCGCTCTACGTAGTATTTCTCTTTTACAACGCCAGGGGGGCGAGGTTATGCAATCAATAGTAATCTTTCGGGGCTTGCAACTCCCCTTACTTGATTGCACCGATATTATACAACACCCAGAAATAAAATCTGAGTTTTATGCTTACCATAACCTGGTGCAAGTGTAGTTGTAGTGGTAGTTGTGGTTGTAATTTCAAGGTCATCACTTTGATACTTTAAATTAGCATTAGCTATTGCATCAAAATATTTTCGATATCTAGGATCTCCTTTAGATATGAAACATTCTTTATCGTGATAGTCATATAAATAATAAGTTACCTCTTCCACATCGGTTTTGGCTTTTAATATCAATGCTCTAAATTTAATACCTTTTTTTAATTTTAAGCCGTCAAAGTTTAAAGTGATTTCGCCTTTATTTTCGATTGAATTAACGGTTGCATTATCTTTAGGATATATATAATAAGCTTCTTCAGTATCTGAATACTTGCCAGGAAATTGTATATCCTCAGTACTATTTACTCTTAACTTACCATCATCAGATTCTGCAATTATATAAAGATAAACTCTTTTAAAACAATGGTTATCGCTATTCTCAACTATGCCAAATGGAAATCTCTTAAGTATCCATTTAGGTCTTGCCTCAATATACTTATCATGATTACGAGCAGCATCATCACGTTTCTTCTTGATAATTTCTCTAAAATAATCTATAACCCGTAGTACAATCTCAACTATAGCACCTATAAAATCAAAATTACTCATTTTTATACTCACCTTTCTGTAGTAGCACCAACATACCTTGGCTAATATTTATCTATCTCTACAGTTATAATATAGGTAGTGTAATTACTTGACTTTAGGGGCTTTGCCTAGTTGCCTAGAGGGCTTCGAGGTTGGAGCAAGATACACTTGTTCCCTAGTCTCACGGATTTAAAAAAATCTATGAACTAGGGTGCAAGTGTATTAGTATTGCTAATTGCCTGTCAGGATCTCGGCCATCGCTTTCTATACGCTGTATACTTGCGGTATTACTACCAGCCATTACTATTAACCTACATTCTCGGTCAAACCTCTTAATCATTGCCCTAAGAAGCATTGTAAATATATTTGTCATTGACGATACTCACAATTAATAACAGCCACCGTACAATTAAGTACCAATGAACCGCCCGCGCCTTTAATGGTAGCGCCCACCATTCATCACCGGGCCATACAGCAAGCCTTTTGTGATATATCCCATAATTTTTGAAGCGGCTAGAGAGCAACCTGTCTACTTTTTATCTGTTGGTAATGCTATTACTAGCGTTACAAGGTGGCTTGTCTCCCACCTGGTCAAAATTACCCAACCACAACCGCTAGACAACCAGTCATTTCGGCGATATAATATCCTTTGTAAATTAGAGGATATTGTTGTGGTGTTCACGTCTTGCCGGACGTGGGCATTTTTTTATTCAATTTTTTGATAATAAAAAAGCTGATACCCTAGAGCCCCGTCAATAATGGACTTCTAGGATATCAGCTTCGAATTAGTCTTCTAATGTTGAATAACCCTTTACTATCATGTTATAATAACAGTATGAAATCCATTGGAGTGGTGGCTCTAATGGTCAACAACCTTAGCTCGCCAAAGCTGAAGGTTATTTTTTTGTACTTTTTTATTAAATTTGAGTAGGCTTATCGCTTACAATGTACATTGTACCACAGACTTACCACGCTCTGTTACATAAATATTACAGTTTTTGTTTTTTTGCTTTTTCTTCGTCTAAAATCACAGCTGTGGTTAGTTTTTCATTCTCTTCAGCAAATCCGGCAGCAAATTCCGGATCTTTCATTTCTTCTTTAAGCAATTCATCTAATTTCATATTTACCACTCCTTAAACCAAACTATACCAAAACCGAAAAAAAGCTAAGTTGACATAATTTAGAAATTATCCAGGGTACGTAGTAAATACACATTAACACTTATGAAGCTTTGGAATGCAAATGCAATGGGTAAACTTACAAATACAACTATCAAAGGGAGCTTGAATGATTGGGAATCATGGTTCCTGGGCTCTGATAAGGAAGGAAAACAAAGAACAATGCCTGCCGGTGTCTTTAAAAGAGATGTACTAAAAATAGCTGAACAAGAATTGCAGTCTTTGTATCCAGATGTTCAATTATTCTTAACCACCAAAAAACAGGGTGTTAAAGTTGTTGGATATGAACTAGATATAGTGAGATTAAAAACGCATCTTAAACTTTAACCAAATAACCGTTGCCAAAGCCCTTTCTTAGGGCTTTTTTGCTTATTGACATTTCCTTTTTCTTCTTTAGTTGTTGCGCTTGTGTTTGAGGTGTCGGTTGTTTCGCCATCTACTAATTGTTTATCAGAACCAGGAAGCATTTTTAATTTTTCCTGTAACCCTAATTGCAATTGATGAGATTCACGCAAACGATTATTTAGTTCATATATTTGTTTATCTTTAGCATCTAGTGCCTTATCATTTCTGCTTTTTTCTTCAGATAATTCTTCCTGTAGTGATGCTACTTGTTGCTGCAACGTTTCAATCAATAATTCATTTGAGGTTTTGCTCTTTTGCTCCTTGCTATCACTAGCATTGAAATGCTTTTTGAGGTGTTGCATTGTTGTTGCACTGTAATAGTTAGTGTTGCTTTTGACCATTGCGGGCGCAATGCTTTGCTTTTTTAAAAAACGATATACTGTTGTCTTGTTAACATTGAGAATGTCTGCCATTTCCTGCATGGTATAATCTTTTTCTTTTTTATTAGTCATAAGAATATCTCCCTATATTCACACATTGCACACTTGTTGCGCAATGTTTCACACAATACATTTATCCTTTTATTTATTATAATGCAATTCAAATAATTCCCGCCAAATTCCTTTAAAACATTGCAGCGTTACGGTTTCCACAATAAAATAGCATTAAGAAATACTCGGAGGAATCCTAATGGAATCAAGGAATTTTTGGTTTGTTACACGCCCCTTGCGTGATCCACAATACCATGCAGATGGGTTAAGAGCGTTGCAACAAGCAACCAGCAACTTTACTCAACCATGGAAAGGAAATCGAGAACTACATCGTAAGTATGAGCAGTTTTTGGCTGATGCTGGTATGAAACAGAATCATATTAGCAGAGATGGCTCAGGAGGCCGTACATGGGCTGCAATGCTAAAAACATACAATTATGTATACGAAGATGAAAATGGGTATCTACGTCCTACAAAGGTAGCCAAAGCTATTCTTAATGGTCAAAAGGTACCGGAAAATATTAAAAAACAGGTTCTGACACTGCAAATTCCTAATGGCTACTTTGTTAGCAAAGCCTTTCGTCCCAAATATGCTGATGGTTACCGTATTCAACCAGTTATGTTTTTAATTCGTTTAGCAAATGATGAACGGCTTAATAAATATATAAGTAAAGACGAAATTGTTCTTTTTGCAATGACTGCAAAACGCAACGACCAACTTAATGAACAAATTGAAAAAATCATTGATTATCGCAATGCAGATAGTGAAGGTAAACAACGAATAGCAGCTAAAATCTTTAACATAAATGGAGATATCACCAGAGTAGATAGTCGAAAAGATTTTAGCAAATATGGTGACGTAGCAACAACCTTTACTATCCTTTGTCGCTTTACGGGTTATACGCAACAAGACCATAGTAATGGTGGATTAAAAGGCATTGATAACCAAAAGCTATGGAAAGAGTTTGAAGTATACTGCCAACGTTACCCCTTTAATCGACGTATTGATACAGACCCAATGTTCTATACATTGAGTGCAGGTCTTGACGTTGATACGTATAAGACTCAGTACGGGGTCAATGCTAAACAGGCCTCGCGAACAAGGAAACGCAATATTAAGGCTAAGAAACTTTTAGCTGATTATCCACAACCTGAGGACCTTTCATTGCAAGAACTTACTAGTATTTTAAGTAAGGAATTTATATCATCAGATGCTCGGGAAATTGCTACTGATATAAAGGCTAAAAAATTTAAAGCTGCTTCAGATTCATTTATTGATTCATATCTACATGAAGAAGATAACCTTGAGTTTGAACGAAAAACAGCAAGAGTTGTACGTGGCCTTGGTTTTAATGTTGAAATGCATCCAGACCCAACAGCATCATTTAACAATACAAATGAAAACATTGATGTTATGGCTGATAATGGTGAAGTGTTGGTATTAGTAGATGCAAAGAACTATGCCAAAAACTTTAATTTGTCGGCAGCACTGAGAAACGTTATGGCAAACAGTTATCTAGCAGGTTATCAAGGCTTCAATGGACTTAATCCAATATATTATTGTTACGTCACAGCAAACACTAGTAGTAATGAATCTAATCTTACTAAAATCAATGAATTGGCTAAGAAAAATAGCAATTTAGATGTTCACGGAATGATGATTTCTGCTTCAGCACTCTACTGGCTGTTGAACTACTGTTCAGAAAATAATATTCCGGAAGAAAAAAGGCCTGAGATGTTCTTAAAACTTTTTACAGATAGGTCATACGAGAGCTTTGTCCAAGTTGCTGATACATTAGGAATTGACCTTTAAGAAATGGGAACTGAAAGGCTCCTATTTTTGTTGCTAAATTATAACTACAGGAGTACTATGTATTTATAAATTCTTTTAGCATACTTGTATGCTAAAACATACGTTCGGAGATGACTTGAATGAAGTTCAAAACAGGAGAATTGTTTAGTGGTCCTGGGGGGCTTGCACTAGGTGCCAAATTAGCAGGCTTTAAAGATAAAAACGGTGAAGAATGGTCGTTTACACATGCATGGGCTAATGACTATGACAAAGACACAGTAGAAACTTATAAACTGAATCTGTTACATAATCCAGATGCCAAAACCGTTTTTTGTGAGGATGTTAGTCAATTTCCAATTGGTAATAAGGAAATTCTTCCAGACATTGATGCACTAGCTTTTGGATTTCCATGCAATGATTACAGCAATGTTGGTAAGCAAAAAGGGCTCGATGGGACCTTTGGTCCTTTGTATAGCTACGGGGTCAGGGTCCTTCATGATTACCAACCGAAAATTTTTGTCGCTGAAAATGTTGGTGGCCTTTCTAGTGCTAATGAAGGCTTTGCACTAGTAAAAATTTTAGAAGAGTTCAGGGATAGTGGCTATCACATTACTCCGAACTTATATAAGTTT
>PPYF01244347.1_pt1 | contig 12992 bp, 13 predicted proteins | sample 1559871 | NCBI WGS metagenome assembly PPYF01 (sample SAMN08240021, study PRJNA423297) | Human gut metagenome, whole genome shotgun sequencing project. | reverse complement strand
ATCCGAAACAAGGATCGGATCTCCCTCCAGAATAGATTCCAGCATCCGATCTGTCTCCCGGTATAGTTTTTTCCGCCTGCGATACTCATACATCCCAAACAAAACACCGGACACACATCCTGCTGATAGAATTCCTGTTATGATCGATTCCATACCTTTATCGTTTCTCCTCTTCTCTCCAGATATATCCAAGTCCGTGAACCGTCTGGATCCACTGCGGATTCTGCGGATCTGCCTCGATCTTTCTGCGAAGTCTCCGAATATTGACGGAAACGGTATTCTCATCCACAAACTTTCCGTCTTTGTCCCAGATCCGCTCTAAAATCTGTTCCTTTGACAATATCTGTCCCGGATTTTCCAGAAAATACAAAAGCAGTTTGTACTCGATCTTACGCCGTCAGCATCAGAATGAACACATCACTGCTTTTCCGAATCTCACTGCACAGCGAAAAGCCATTTCCATCCGGAAGATTACAGTCTAACAGAATCAGATCGCAGGAAGATGTCTTCCATAGCTTTCGTCCTCTTTCTGCATTTTCCGCTGTCAGGATCTGATAGCCTTCCCCACTCAATGTATACTCCAGCCCTTCCCTGAGATCTGCGTCATCCTCTATGATCAAAATTGTATCCATGTCTATTTCCCCTGTTTTCGTTTTGTCTTTATTATAACAACAGGGAGTGTGGAAATCTATCTTTATTCTCGTTACTGTTCCATATTTAAATATCCGTAAAGAAAATCAAGACCAATCTCCAAATTCCCCTTGTACTCTCTTTCCCCGTTTATTATACTTAGTACAGAGTTTCTAAACCAGAAGGAACAAGGATATATGCTGCGTCTTCGTCTTCCGGGCGGTCATATTACAAAAGAGAAATTAAAATTCCTTGCAGACAAAATTTCTGAACATCAGATTCCTCTGCTCAAACTGACTACCTGCCAGACCATCCAGTTTCACGATTTGTCTGCAGACTCTGTTCCGCAGCTTGTTCGTGATGCCTTAAAAGTCGGCATCATCACACACGGCGGCGGAGGCGACAACCCGCGTAATGTCATGGCAAGTCCTCTGACTGGTACCGCTGTGGATGAGACATTTGATGTGTTTCCTTATGCAAAGGCTGCCGGAGAATATCTCCTGACCAAGATGCCGGGACTTCACATGCCCAGAAAACTGAAAGTCGGTTTTTCCAATACCCCGGCGAATGAAGTTCATGCCACATTCCGTGACCTTGGATTTGTAGCCAAAGAACGCTATCTGCAGGATACCCTTGGCGAAGAAAAAATCCGGAACTATTTCCTCCAGTTTGTGGAAGACGCGCAAAAAGAAATGACTCCATGGCCTGTAGAACCAGTCCATCCGATTTCCAAATCTGCTGACGGCACTCTGTCCGAAGCACTTCTGACAGAAAAACGGGTACTCCCACAGAAACAGAACGGCCTGTACACGGTTTCTTATCATCCGCTGGGCGGACGGCTTGCACCTCAAAAACCGTCTGAACTGTATGCCGTGATCAAAGAGATGCCGGAAACCGAGCTTCGGATCTCACCGGACGGCACCTTGTATATCATCAATCTGACTGCAAAAGAAGTACCTGCTGTGTTAGAAGCCACAAAAGACGGAGCTGCTTCTTTATTTGAAAGCAGTGTCAGCTGCATTGGCGTTCCAATCTGCCAACACGGACTGCGCAATTCCTATGCACTGTTAGAGTCCTGCATTCAGCGGGTCCGCAAGGAACAGTTCGCCGACAGAGTCCTTCCATGTATCCATATTTCCGGATGTCCTTCCAGCTGCGGAAGCCATCAGGCGGGAAGTATCGGTCTTGTCGGACACTCCAAACGGGTGGATGGAAAAATGGAACCTGCATTCAAATTATTTGTAAACGGAGACAGCGAAGAACCTGGAGCACATCTGGGCATCGAAAAAGGTGTTCTTCTGGAGACTGTAATCCCGGAATTTTTCGCAGCTCTCGGAAAACGAATTGCCGCAGCAGACAGTACCTTTGACGTCTGGTATCCGACTCACGCAGAAGAATTTGATACACTTGCTGCTGAATACGCAGAGAAGACACAATAGCTTCAAAATAAAAACCAGGCAGGATGCCTTCCTTTTTACGGGAACATATCCTGCCTGGTTTTTCTGATTATTCTGTTTCTATAAAATATCAATATGTTCGCCTGCAAGTGCCTTGTTCATACTTCGCACCGCACAGAATTTTCCGCACATGGAACAAGTATCCTCATGTTCAGGCTTTCTCTCATTCCAGATCCGTTTTGCCGTCTCCGGATCCATGGCACACTCCCACTGTGCTTCCCAGTCCAGATTTCTTCTGGCTTGTGCCATCCTGTCATCTGCCTGTCTTGCTCCCCGCACTCCTTTTGCAATATCTGCCGCATGTGCCGCAATCTTAGACGCCATGATTCCCTGTTTTACATCTTCCAGATTCGGAAGAGCCAGATGCTCTGCCGGTGTCACATAGCACAAAAATGCCGCTCCTGCCGATGCTGCCACGGCTCCGCCAATCGCAGAAGTAATATGGTCATATCCCGGAGCAATATCTGTCACAAGTGGTCCCAATACATAAAACGGCGCTCCCTGACAAATGGACTGCTGCACTTTCATATTTGCCTCGATCTGATCCAGAGGCATATGTCCCGGACCTTCCACCATCACCTGAACATCCTTCTCCCATGCCCGCCTGGTCAGTTCGCCCAGACGCACCAGCTCCTCGATCTGGCAGACGTCCGTTGCATCTGCAAGACATCCTGGTCTGCATGCGTCACCGAGTGAAACCGTCACATCATATTCCCGACAAATATCCAGAATCTCATCATAATATTCATAAAATGGATTTTCTTCCCCTGTCATACACATCCACGCAAATACAAGAGAACCACCTCTGGATACGATGTTCATTTTTCGCTTATGCTGCCGAATCTGCTCGATTGTTTTACGCGTAATGCCACAGTGCAGTGTCACAAAATCCACTCCATCCTGTGCGTGAAGACGGACCACATCGATAAAATCTCTGGCAGTCAGCGTATCCAGATCCCTTTGATAGTGGATCACGGAATCATAGATTGGAACAGTACCGATCAGCGCCGGACACTCACTGGTCAGCTTTCTTCGAAATGGAATTGTATTTCCATGAGAAGACAGATCCATGATGGCATGTGCGCCCATCTCAACTGCCTGCATCACCTTCTGCATCTCCACATCGTAATCTTTACAGTCTCTTGAAACTCCCAGATTTACATTGATCTTTGTACGCAGCATCGAACCGATTCCTTCCGGATCAATACAGGTGTGATTTTTGTTGGCACAGATGACAACCTTTCCTTCTGCCACCAGCGGCATCAGCTCTTCGGTCGTCATATGTTCTTTTTGTGCCACGATCTCCAGTTCTTTTGTCACAATCTGTTTTCTCGCTGCTTCCATCTGTGTTGTATAGTTTCTCATATGCATTCCTTTCCATGCCCGCCGCGGAGTATGCAAAAAGCTGCTGCAACGCAAACGCATTACAGCAGCAATTTTTCTTCTCAGATCCTATCACTTTCTCTGTATATCCCTACGTTGGCATTATCCAAATCAGGTTACGGGTTTTAAGCGATCCAGCTTTCTCTCAGCCTGCTTTCTGCAAGCACCCCTTTTTTGTTTCTGTTGATATTATAAACACTCTCATTCTTGGAATCAAGTGTTATCTGAATTTTCTTTTTGCCCTTGAGGAAGCTCTTCGCGAAGTCCCAGTATCCCTTCAACCAGAATCTTCACGTCATCCAGAATATAATCAAATGCACCGGCCTGACACATATTGATCAATACCAGTCCCAACGGAACTGCCAGAATCATACCAAAGACTCCCTTGATCTTATATCCCACATATAAAAGCAGCAGTGTCACCAGCGGATTCATTCCCATGCTGTCACCTACCAGCTTTGGCTGCAAAAGCTGACGCACTACCTGGGAAACTGCATAGATGATCACCAGACCGGCTGTAATTTTATATTCACCGATAAATACGGAGTAAATTGCCCATGGGATCAACGCAGTTCCCGTTCCAAAAAATGGCAGAAAATCCAAAAATGAAATCAAAAATGCAACCAAAACCGCATAATGAATTCCAAGCACAAGAAATCCGGCAAACAGGATCAAAAAAACAACACCCATGATCTTAAACTGCGCCTTGAAATATCCGCCTACTGCATATTTCAGATTATCCATCACCAGGATCATCCTCTTTTCCACAGACGGCGGTGCGATTTTATGAAACCATGCGATCACTTCTTCTCTCTGGATTGTAAAAAAGTAAGCTGCCAGTATCGCAACAATGAAAGAAATCAGATAGGACGGAAGTCTTTTTGCAAAATTTCCCGCAGCCGTCACCGTCGGCTCGCTGATTTTCGAAACAAGATTCCCCATATAAGTATCCAGATTCTCCACTATCGTTGTCCACCCATTCTGCACTCCCCGGGGAAGCCTGCTGAACGCACCGGATAAGGTATTTCCAATCTCACGCATCCCCTCTTCCAGCTGTGCATAAATATCCGGAAAGTTCTGAATCAGATCTGTCACTTCCGCTGCAATCCTGCTGACTGCAAAATATCCCACTAAAACGATCAGCCCAATGACCATGATAACAATCATTGCTGTTCCCAGCTTCTTTACGATCTTCAATCGCTTTTCCAGCCAGTTCACCAGAGGTGTCGCAATGGCAGAAATGATCCAGCCCACAACGAACGGCATGAGAAATCCGATTGCTTTTACGCCCAGGATAATAAACGCAGCCGTTGCCAGTATACTGAACATAAGACTTACCGCCACTTGCCAGTAAGGTCTCTTTCGCTCCATAAAAATCTCCTTCCCGCATCGTGCTTTTCCTGTTTACTCTATCATTCTCCGAAATTATTCTTTCGTTTCATCCTCCAAAAATCTTTCCGGAAACAGATATTCCCGCTCAGCCAGATCCCAGATTTCGTCTCTTCCCTGCTTTGTAACCGAAGAAAACGGGATTACTTTTGTTCCCGGAAGCAGATTCAGACCTGTTTTTAACATCTTCACATGCTTCTGCACCTGACTGCGTTTTAATTTATCCAGCTTTGTAGCAATGATGATCGGCTGAAATCCCTGATCGACGATCCACTGATACATCATCTTGTCATTTGCCGAAGGGTCATGCCGGATGTCGATCAGAAGAAAGACTGCTTTCAACTGTTTTGATGTATGCAGATACCGCTCGATCAGATTTCCCCACTGGATCTTTTCTTTTTCGGAAACCTTCGCATATCCGTATCCCGGCAGATCCACCAGATAAAGTTCCTCGTTGATATTATAAAAATTAATCGTCTGTGTCTTTCCCGGTGTGGCAGAGATCCGGGCATACGATTTTCGGTTCATCAGCGCATTGATCAGGGATGACTTACCCACATTGGATTTCCCCGCAAACGCAATCTCCGGTTTTTCATTTTCCGGCAATTTACTTGTAATTCCACAAACAGTTTCCAGATTGATATTCTTTATTACCATAGTTTACTCCCCTCCGGATATTTTATCCTGATCTTCTGACACAAATGCTGCCTTCAGCACTTCCTCCATATGCTCTACAGGCAGGATCTCGAGTCCTTTTGTGATTTCCTGAGAAAGCTCTTCTACATCTGCCAGATTCTTTTTGGGAACAAGAACTGTTTTTATCCCGGCATTTTTCGCAGCCAGAAGCTTTTCCTTTAATCCTCCAATCGGCAGTACACGTCCGCGCAGAGTCACTTCTCCTGTCATGGCAATATCTGCACGCACCTTTTGTTCTGTGATCGCAGAAAGCATTGCAGTTGCCATGGTGATTCCGGCTGACGGACCGTCTTTGGGCACTGCACCCTCCGGAATATGTACATGGATATCATGTTTTTCAAAAAAGTCATCCGCAATCTGAGCATTTGCCATCTGATACGTAAACTTCTCTTTTCCCAGATATTTGAACAGATTCTTCTCTGTAATTGTAACACTCTTTTTCCCGGTTGTAAGTATTTCTTTTGCTGCTTTTCTGCAAATATTGCCGATTTCTCTCTCCAGCTGACGTACTCCCGCTTCTTTTGTATAGTTGGATGCAATCTTCCAGACTGCATTTTTGCTTATTTTCAGCTGTTCTTTCTTCAGACCATTTTTCTCCAGCTGTTTTGGGATCAAATGCTCTGTCGCAATATGCAGCTTCTCATTCTCTGTGTAGCTGGTCACCTCGATCACTTCCATACGGTCCAGAAGCGGACGCGGAATCGTCTGCAGTGAATTTGCAGTGGCAATAAACAGCACTTCCGACAGATCCAGCGGAACTTCCAGATAATGATCACGGAATTTGTAATTCTGTTCACTGTCCAGTACTTCCAGAAGCGCAGAGAACGTATCTCCCTTATAGTCTGTGCTGACTTTATCAATTTCATCCAGAAGCATCAACGGATTCTTGACACCTGCCTGACGAATTCCATTTGCAATGCGTCCGGGCATTGCTCCTACATATGTTTTTCTGTGTCCCCGGATTTCTGCCTCATCCCGCACTCCGCCAAGTGAAATCCTTACATACGGCTTCTTCAGTGCCTTTGCAAGAGATTTGGCGATCGATGTTTTTCCGGTTCCCGGCGGTCCCACCAGACACAGGATCGGGCTCTCCCCTTTTTTCGTCAGAGAACGTACTGCCAGAAATTCCAGAATTCGTTCTTTGACCTGTTCCAGACCATAATGATCTGCTTCCAGCACTTCCTCTGCATATTTGATATCCTGATTGTCCTTCCCGGCTTTATCCCACGGCATCTCAAGCAATGTTTCAATATAGGTCCGTATCACACCGCTTTCTGCCGGACTGTTCAGTGAGCTTTTGAATCTGCTGATTTCTTTTTTCAGCTTTTCGTTCACTTCTTTTGGCGCTTTCAGATTCTTTGCTGCTTTTTCAAATTCTTCCGCATCGGACAATGTAGAATCATCCCCCAACTCCTCCCGGATCAGCTTCAGCTGCTCCCGAAGAATGTATTCTTTCTGATGCTTATCCACACGTTCCTTCACCTTTTGCTGCAGTTCATCTTTGATATCCATGATCTGCACTTCGTTGACCAGCTTAAACGCCAATGTCTCATATCTCTCCCAAAAATCCACTTTTCCGAGGATTTCCTGTTGATCAACATAATAAAAAGGCGTGTTTGCAGCAATCTCATCCACCAGCTTTTTCAGGCTTTTGATCTCCAAAATCTCTGCCACTGCTTCTTTTGACATTTTTCCGTTGCGAGCGGCATAGTCCAGAAAAGTATCTTTAAGACTCCTTGCCATTGCCTCTCCATTTAGATCATCCTGAATGACAAGATCGGACTCATCGATCACCTCGACCTCTGCTTGCAGATACGGCGTATCCTGCTGAAGCTGTTTTAAGATTCCTCTTGTTTCTCCTGAAACAAGTACCCGGACGATATGCTTTGGAAGCTTCATGATCTGTTTGATCGTTCCAACAGTTCCCACCTCGTAAACATCTTCCTGTGTAGGGTCGTCTGTTTCTATTGATCTTTGTGCCACAAGAAAAATCTTCTGGTCTCCCGCCATGGCTTCCTGAATTGCTGCGATTGATTTTTCTCTGCTCACATCAAAATGTACTACCATTTCCGGCATGATAGTCATTCCACGCAGAGCTACCATCGGAAGGCTTTTTATTTCTCTGTTCACCTGTATTTTCCTCCTGCTTTTTGTTTTATCCAAAATCAAAACAAGCGGGTACATGGTCCTCCCTATGCACCCGCCTGTGTTATCTATGCACTTTCAGATGTCAGAAAAGATTTTCGCTCTTCTCCATCGCACTCATACAATGGCTGCCCCTTTCCTTCCACAACATCTTTTGTAATCATACATCCTTTGATGGTATCATCAGATGGTACACGGAACATTGTATCCATCATAATATCTTCCATAATGGCTCTTAATCCTCTGGCTCCCGTTTTCCTTGCAAGAGAGGTCTCTGCGATTGCATCCAGAGCTGCTTTATCAAACTCCAGCTTTACGCCGTCCAGTTCCATCAGCTTCTGATACTGCTTCACAAGAGAGCTCTTCGGTTCTGTCAGAATCCGGATCAAAGCCTCTTTATCCAGAAGATCCAGAGATACTGTAACAGGAACTCGTCCTACCAGCTCCGGAATCAGACCAAACTTCACCAGATCCTGCGGAAGCACCTGATGCAGCAGTACATCTACATCCTCCTCATGCTTCTTAGCTATCTCTGCATTAAAGCCGATCGACTTCTTATCCAGTCTGGTCTCAATGATCTTATCAATCCCTTCAAATGCACCGCCGCAGATAAACAAAATATTGGTCGTGTCTATCTGGATCAGTTCCTGATGCGGATGCTTTCTTCCGCCCTGCGGCGGAACAGATGCAACGGTTCCCTCAATGATCTTCAAAAGCGCCTGCTGAACTCCCTCTCCGGATACATCTCTGGTAATGGAAGGATTCTCAGACTTTCTTGTGATCTTGTCAATCTCATCAATATAAATAATACCATGCTCTGCACGTTCAATATCGCCATCTGCTGCCTGAATCACTTTCAGGAGGATGCTTTCTACATCTTCCCCCACATATCCGGCCTCTGTCAGAGCTGTCGCATCTGCGATGGCAAACGGAACATTCAGTATCTTTGCGAGGGTCTGGGCAAGCAGAGTCTTTCCGCATCCGGTCGGTCCAAGCATCAGAATATTACTCTTCTGCAGATCCACGCCCAGATCAGAACCTGCCATGATCCGCTTGTAATGATTGTATACAGCAACAGAAAGAACCTTCTTTGCCTCGTCCTGTCCGATTACATATTCATCAAGGAATGCCTTGATCTCCTCTGGTGTCAAAAGATTGATATCATCAAATTCTCTTCTGTCATCATCGTATTCAAACTCTTCTTCTATAATCTCCGAGCAGACCTCGATACACTCATCACAGATATAAGCGCCGTTCGGCCCTGCGATCAGCTTTCTCACCTGAGACTGCGGCTTATTACAGAAGGAGCATCTTACTATATCATCACTTGCTTTTCCTGCCATATCACTCTCACCTCATATTGCCGACACAACATTAATGTTTGGCAATTACCTCATCTATTAATCCATAAGCTTTTGCTTCTTCTGCAGACATGAAGTTATCACGTTCTGTATCAGCCTTGATCGTCTCCAATGGCTGCCCTGTGTTTGCTGCCATAATCTCGTTCAATTTCTGACGGGTTCTCAGGATGTGCTCTGCTGCGATCGAAATCTCAGTTGCCTGTCCCTGTGCTCCGCCGGATGGCTGATGAATCATAATCTCTGCGTTTGGAAGCGCAAAACGTTTTCCCTTCGCTCCACCGGAAAGAAGGAATGCCCCCATGCTTGCTGCCATACCGATGCAGACTGTAGAAACATCACATTTGATGTACTGCATGGTATCGTAGATTGCCAGTCCCGCTGTCACGGAACCTCCCGGGCTGTTGATATATAACTGGATATCCTTATTCGGATCATCCGCTTCCAGGAAAAGAAGCTGTGCTACGATCACACTCGCAGATACATCATTGACCTCTTCTCCCAGAAAAATGATTCTTTCTTTTAACAGTCTTGAATAAATGTCGTAAGAGCGCTCTCCACGGCTTGTCTGTTCAATAACATAAGGTACTAAACTCATTTGCTTTTCCTCCTTATTATGCTGACTTAATCTGCCGCTGCCTGCGGCCCCCTCTCACTGCGGATTCACGGTACTGTTATGTACCAGAACAGATTATCCCTCTACAGATTCGTTTACAAGCAGAGTGATTGCTTCCTGAACTGCAAGATCCTCTTTGATCTGTTTCTTCTCGTTCTCTCCCATAAACTCTTTGAGTTTTTCAACTTCCATCTGGTATGCTTCCGCCATTTTTGTGAGTTCTTCTTCTACACGCTCATCAGAAACTTCGATGTTCTCAGCTTTTACGATCGCTTCCAGAACCAGTCTTGTCTTGATGCTCTTTTCAGCCTGTGGTCTCATCTCTTCCAGCATCTTCTCTGCTGTCATTCCTGTAAACTGGAAGTACTGTTCTACAGTCAGACCCTGCTGCTGAATACGGCGTGCAAAATCATCTGCCATTTGTCTTACCTGGAACTCGATCATTGCTTCCGGAATATCCATCTGTGCGTTCTCGATTGCCTGATCTACTGCCTGGTTTTCTTTCTTTTCTTTTCCGGTTCTCTCTTTGCGCTCTTTGATGTTTTTCTTTACTTCCGCTCTGTATGCGTCCATTGTCTCACATTCAGAAACTTCAGAAGCAAATTCATCATCCAGCTCCGGAAGTTCTTTTGCTTTGATTGTGTGTACTGTACACTTAAATGTAGCATCTTTTCCTGCAAGCTCTTCAGAGTGATACTCTTTCGGGAATGTCACATTCACTTCTACTTCTTTGTCGATCTCAGCTCCGATCAGCTGCTCTTCAAATCCAGGAATGAATGATCCGGAACCGATTGTCAGCGGATAATCTTCTCCTTTTCCACCTTCAAATGCAACACCGTCTACAAATCCTTCGAAATCTAATGTTACTTCATCTTTATCCTGAACTGCGCGGTCTGTCACTTCGATTGTTCTTGCATTGCGCTCGCGCTCTTTTTCAATCTCTTCATCAACTTCCTTCTGTGTCACTCTTGTAGATACTTTATCTACTTTCAGTCCTTTGTAATCTCCGAGTGTCACTTCCGGTTTTGTAGCTACTTCTGCTGTGAAAATGAACGGTTTTCCTTTTTCCATCTGTACAACCTCGATCTTCGGCTGAGACACGATGTCCAGTTCACTTTCATCATAAGCTTTTGCATATGCGTCCGGAATCATGTTGTTTGCTGCTTCATCATAGAATACTTCCGGTCCGTACATTTTTTCGATCATCTGACGCGGAACTTTCCCTTTACGGAATCCCGGAATATTGATCTGTTTGCGCTGTTTTAAGTAAGCTGCCTGCAGTGCTTTCTCTACATCTTCTGCGGCTACTTCTACTGTAAGCTTCGCCATATTATGCTCTAACTTTTCTACCTGTAAACTCATCTTTCTATTTCCTCCTTGATTCGTACCATTCAAACGCAAATTGTATATTCGCAGTCATTGAATTAGTATAGCATAGTCACTTCAATATTTCCAGTACTTTTTAATAATAAACTACTCCATGCCTGATTTCTTCTGCCTTTTCCTTTCCGCACAGGAGCTCGATCAGCTTCAATGCGAATGGAATCGCGGTTCCCAGTCCCCGGCTTGTGATCATATGCCCGTCTACATTTACCGGCTCTTCATTTGTCTCTGCGTGAGAAAGTCCTGACTCCATGCCCGGATAACAGCATGCTTTTCTTCCTTCCAGAAATCCCAGTTCTCCAAATACAGTAGGCGCTGCACAGATTGCTGCCAGATAACGCTCTTTTGCATAAAATTCTTTGAGCAGCGCACACAAATCTCTGTGTTCTTTCAAATGCTTTGTCCCCGGCATCCCACCCGGCAGTACGAGCATATCCATTCCCTCAAACTCCATCTCCTCAAACAGGGCGTCTGCCTCGACACCGATTCCGTGTGAGCCATGTACTGTCTTTTCTCCTGTGACCGATACGTTCGTCACAGTAACACCTGCCCTGCGCAGCAGATCCGTAACCGTAAGTCCTTCGATTTCTTCAAATCCTTCTGCGAGAAATACCGCAATCTGTTTCATGATCATTTCCTCCTGACTTAAAATCTGAACCTGATTTTCATTTCTTTCATATGGTAAAAAGTGTAGCAAATCCCTGTTAAAAATGCAATGCCTCCCCGTTTACATTTTCCGTTTTTCATATTATGATGATACCGGATATCAAACAACAAACGATGTTTTGAAAAAAAGATATGTGATCCCTCTTAAGGATTCCCTCTTTATTGAGCTTGATATTTTTTCCGGAGACCTTGCGCCTCTGATGCTTGCGGAAGTAGAATTTCCTGATGAAGAGACTGCCAATCACTTTACTCCACCCAAATGGTTCGGCGAAGACGTTACCTTTTCTTCTTCCTATCATAACAGTACACTCAGCAAACTCTGATATCAACTTTTTGTGGCTTTTTGTTCTTTCGCTACGTTTTGTCGCATAGATATCTATTTATAGGGAAAATTGTTATAATTTACTAAGCTTTTAACAATTCCCTGTAAATGGAGGTACAGCAATGTCTAATATTCAGCTTGTTGAAAATTTATACCGTCTTCGTAAAGCACATCACTACACTCAGCAAGAGATCAGTGACTTGCTCAATATTTCCAGACAGGCTTATTCCAACTACGAAACCAGTAAACGGACACCGGATCTGGATTCTCTGATGCGTCTGGCTGATATCTATGGAGTATCTCTCGACCAGCTGGTCAATCATCCCTGTACAAAAGACGGATCGGATTTCCTTTTTTTATTATTCTCCCAGTCCAAATCTCTCGTGAACTGCATTGATCGCACGTTCTACATCGCTTTCATTGATCAGAACCGTGATTCTTACTTCTGATGTTGAAATCATATGGATGTTGACTCTGGCATTTGTCAGTGCCTCGAACATCTTGGCAGCAACACCCGGATTACTCATCATTCCTGCTCCGACAATCGAGATCTTCGCTACACTCTCCTGAGAATTGATTTCCTGGATCGTCAGCGCTTCTTTATTTTCTTCCAGGATCGCCAGTGTATCCTGAAGATCATCCTCTGCCACTGTAAAGGAAATATCTTTTGTACCGTCTCTTCCTACAGACTGAAGAATGATGTCCACATTGATATTCTTCTTTGCAAGTGTATTGAAGATCTTGAACGCTGTTCCCGGTTTGTCTTCGATTCCGATGACAGAAATTCTCGCTGTATTTTTATCAGATGCAACTCCGCTGATTAACAATTTTTCCACTTTTACTACCTCCTTGACCACCGTACCTTCTTCTCTGTTCATGCTGGAACGTACAACCAGCTGTACTCCATATTTTTTCGCCATTTCCACAGAACGGTTATGCAGGACATT
>PPYF01621623.1_pt1 | contig 12995 bp, 15 predicted proteins | sample 1559871 | NCBI WGS metagenome assembly PPYF01 (sample SAMN08240021, study PRJNA423297) | Human gut metagenome, whole genome shotgun sequencing project. | reverse complement strand
AAACAAACCAATAAACGAAAAGAGGTAATTATCATGACACCAACAACTAACACAACAAATATCAAAGATGTAATCAAAGAAATCAAAGAGTATCAAGCAATGCAAGACGAGTTAAAAAAACAAATCAATGAACTTAAAGAAGAAGCTATTGAATGGCTCGATGAAAACGAACTTGATGAAATACTCACAGACGAGGGCAAAATAACATATAGAGAAGTAATCTCAAAACGATTCAATTCAACGGCATTTAAAAAGGACTTTGCAGATATTTATGATGAATATACTACAAAAACAAGTAATATGAGATTCACTTGCAAGTAGCAACAATAATTAAGTCAATACAGTGCTGAGGGCTACATAAGCCCTCGGTGCTTGTATCATAAATAACAAACTAACATACATAGAAAAGAGGTGTTAATATGTTAGTAGATGTACCTTTCATCAAGGTTGTTCTGCTGAGATGTGATGTATTCGAGACATTCATCGCAGACGAACGCAACTTCAATTCTTATGCAGAAGCCAAAGCGTATGCAGACTTGCATAGCGACATGGTACCTGTTATAATTGAGCTCTAGTCGTACATTATGCATGACTATAAACACAAACTAATAATCAAACTAAACAAATTATAAATAACATGAAAAGGATGATCGAATTAAGTATATGCATTGGCAGTGTATATCTCTTAAGAAGCAAGGTAATGCTTCATCTGTGCTGAATAACAAGATGTTCTATCTGCTATTCAGCACAGATCATTCTTTCTTGTGATAAGAGAAGAGAGGTGCAGTCATGCCAAAGAAAGCGGATCCAAACAAAAAAAAAGGTAATCAGTATAAATCGAAACTTCTTGCAGATGCAAGGTATACTGGCGAGGGGCTAAAGAAGTATAAGGAAGATAAAACGATAACAGAAGAAGAATATAATCAGGCAATGGCGAAAGCACGAAAGAGTGTCAGGCTTCGTATGTCAGGAGAATTAAAAGAAGCCATTGAAAAGTATATCGCAGATCATTCCGATCAGTATAAATCGGTTAATGACTTCATCTGCCAGACATTAGAAGAAAAAATCAAATAAGATTAAAATTGAAAATAACGTGAAATTCGTTTATAATAGAACAGTTAGTTGATGAGGCATTGTGCCTCAATTACCTCAAGAGAGAGTATCTGTGGTAGGGTACCTCTCTTTTTTTATTGCGTATATAGACAAAAAGAAAAGCCCCAGGTTATGAGGCTTCTTTTTTTCTCATTTCTTCCTGTAACTCTTGCTTATACTTGTAATAAGATGTCTTACATATTCTTGCAAGCGTCCATGTTTCTTTGTCTGTCAGCGTTCCACCAAACGCCTTGGCATGCTTTAAGATAATTTCCTTGGCTTCTTTCGATTTCTTCGTTGTTAGCTTCGTGCCTTTTGGCGTTCCGATACGTGCACCTCTCGCCTTGGCATCTCTCATACCCTCATGGATACGATCATGCAGCAAGTTAACCTCATGTTCTGCTTGCTCAAATGCTCGATATATGTCCTGTTCTACCTTATTGAGGATGAATTCATTGATCGCTCCCATGATTGTGTTTATCATTTTATCGGCTGATTCATCTCCTGTGGCTACTTGCACATTGATGATTCCTTGCATTGCCTTGCGATAACTGTCGGTATCAATGTGGTGTTCCTTTAAAAACTCAAGGTCAACACCTAGTAAAAACAGTTCTTTGTAAAGTGCGAAACCCTCTTCTGCATTTCTTGCCATTCGAGATACTTCATCGAACACTATTCGATCATGTTCTTTATATTCTTCTGATTTAGCATGAGATACAACAATCTTATACAGTTTATTCCAATTTGGTCTGTCGGTTGTTGTTCCTGTAAATCTATCTTTATATATTCGTTCTTGGTGTTCTGCAAGATCAGGATAGGCACCGATCACGTTCGTTAGTTGTCGTTCTACCTTTTGGTGCTTAGTTGAGACTCTCAGATAACTATATAATGCCATGTTTATCATTCCCTTTCTTTTCCATATTGTCCTGTAGGTAACTACTGTTACTTTTTACTGATTTTATTATAACATGGTACCTTGCAAAATTCAAGCCTCTGATTGCAAGTTTTAGGACTTTTTTCATTTTTCGGGGCAGACCCTACTTATAGGACAGTTTTCAGATGGAAATTATCATGGTATGGGCATTAATGTCCTTGCCAGTGGCACCGATGCCAAAAAACAGTGCTTCGGAGACGTCTTCGATGGAATTTTCTAAATCCTCAAAAATCCCAATAAATTGCTGACTTTTTTGTATTGGGAAATATTGTAATATTTCAAAAACGTGCAGTCGTACAAAACGATAAAAACCTAGTAATTTAGTAGGAAATATACAATTATCAAGGAAAAATAAGAAAAATAAAAACGTGCTTCGAAAAAGTGTAGGAAATATAAGGATTTTTTGATGCTAATTTTGGAAATTTTGAGATACTGGAAAAAACGTAAAACGCAAAAAATCCAGTAAAATTAAGGGCTTTCGGACCCTCAAAAATTACTGGATTTCAAAACGTCGCTTCGAGTCGATGGAAAAAATGACCTCTGTCACGTGCATATGGCATCTTATTTCATCATTTCAGCATCTTTCAGCCTTTTCTTCTCTGCGATCGCTCGCTCTAGCATTGCTTTCTGCCATCTTAGACGGATTAATTCTTGCGATTCTGCGGCTGCTTTTCTGGTTAATGTATTGGAAATTATCTGCTTCAACATATACTATAGCCCCTTTCTGGATTTTTTACAAAGTGTATTTTAAAATTAGTTTATATTTTATTTTGATAGATTTATGTTAACACAACTGCTGCCTTTTTGCAATAAACAAAAAAAGGCGTATCAAAGATATATTTCTCTGGTACGCCTTTTTTGTTTACAAGATATGCCCATAAGTGTTATGTTCCCGCATTTCTTTTATTTTACGACAAAATTCTAATATTTTTAGTTGTCCGTCCAGTTTATTCTTATGTTTTTCCTTTTCATCATCTAATATACTTGACGATGTACATAGAATAGACATTGCTCTGTCTAAATGATCCACAGCCTCGCTTAATTTTCCAATGGAAGTTAAATGATCGGCACATATTACTTCTTTTTTTATGGCTGTATTAGTTGATTTTTCGTTAAAAAAGATAAGTTCTGATGTAGAATCTTCCGTCATTTTCTCACATTTCTTGTTAAATTCCATTATTGAATTATACAAATTATCTTTTAATATATTTCCCATGATAAAACCTCTCTTTTTTGATTCATCATGAGTAACCGTTACATCATTCCGTTGAATTGATCCATCACAAAGAAATTCTATTGGTGCCTTTTTCGTACAATTTTTAACACATTTATAGTTGCAACGATTCAATTTAGATTTCTTACCTATACATTTTTCTTTTATTGGTATAATCATATTTTTCCCTATTCCTTGTAATGGAGTAGTTACCATATTGCACTTTTTAAAATCTTCTAATGTTAAGTTTTCTGCACGTCCTGTAATAGTTATAGAGTTTTCCATTGCATTATCGAATATATGTATTCTTTCTTTTTGCTTTAAAGATGGACATTTTTCACGGTAAAATGCAATATTCTGCTCAATCTGTTTTTTTGTAATAAACTCTAAATGAAATGGATCGACTGAAACATCAAATCCCGATTGATCTGGTCGTGTTATGTAATCAGCCCATTCATTATATACATCTGCGAACTCCTGTGACCGCATGGACATATTCGTTGTAATTCCTAAATAGTTTACTCTGATTCTTCTCTTTTTAAAGATTTTCAAGATCATTCGCAGCTCATCAACATATAGCATAGGCTCGCCACCAACAAAATGTAACTCGTCAATCCATAAAACATTATCACATATGGCATTGATTATATCTGGTGTGATTGCTACATCTTGAGATTCTCCTTGAAAACAGTGACGACACTTGAAATTGCATTTAAGCCCCAATTCGATTGTGGTATTTCGTAAAGATAACCTATATTTCTTCCTAATATATCTCATTTACGCCAATCTCTCCTTTAATGCTTCTGCCTGTTCTTCTGTATATCCAAAGATCGTTGCAAGATCACTGTAAATCTGTTTGATTACCTCAGCACTATCATTCATCTTTATGATTCCATCTTCCTGGTATGCGATAGCATGATATAATTTTCTATACATTTTCTTGACCTCTGCATGTAAGTCCGGATTATCCTTGGTTTCGTATAGATTCATAATGAATTCATTCAGCATTTTCTTATATTCTGCCGTGTCATTTCGCTGATCCATGATCTTTTGATACATTGTTAGGGCTTCGCTGTACGTGTTTATCTGAGATTCTGGTATCTTCTTGGCTTCTGATATGTCTAGTTCAGTGTTTTTTAATAGTTCTTCTTTGCTCTGGTCGAATAAGTATTTATTTTTCATGGTATTTATTCCTCTTCTCTTTCCTTGGTTTGGTTTATTTATTTTTACGGTGTATTTTTTAATTTTAATAATTTGGGCAGACACGTTTTTGCATCTGCCCTTAATTACATTAATTACAAAAAAAAGGATTAAATTATAATGATTAAACAAACAAAAGAATTAATTAAAATCTATCGCAAAAACTAAAACAACAACAAAAGATTAAGCTGATTTTTTCTCAGATTCATTAAGTAGTTCTAAAGCAATCAGATGCCCTTGCACGTTGTAAACTGTCCATTTACCAACCTTTTTGACTGGTTCCTGTGTCTTTGCAAGGATAATATCTTTCAGGTCGAGTCCAGTTTGTGCTACGATCTCTAAGGGATGCAGATTTCTAGCGTTCTTTGTACGAAAAATACCAAACTTACCAATACCATGACAGTGCCTATGTAAATACTTCGGTAACCAGATCAGATTTTCAGCTCTGTTGTCTTGCTCGTTATGATTTAAATGATGTATGTCTAATGGTATTGGATTTCCCTTTTTATCTCTTACATCTTTAAATAAGTTTGGGCAGAATAATTGTGCTACTGATCTGTGGATTGATACTTTCTGCTTCTTTTTCTTTCTCTTTTTACAAGGGCAGTAGTATTTATATTTCGTTCCATCGCCTTTGTTCTTGTTCTGAATCTTTATCAATTTCACGTTTTCACGCTGGCATGATATGATTCTTCCATAATTACTTACGTAGTAATTTGGATACTTAAACTGTGGCACGAATACCTCATCATCTGCAATGTATCCGCCTACTGATTCGACTTTGTAATTTGCTAATTTTCGACTCTTGATTCTGCGTTCAATCTGTCCTTTTTGCTCAACCAACTTCTGTAAATCTGTTTTAATCTTTGTGTTTACGTTTTGTTTTTCCATAAATTTTACCAATCCTTTTTTTGTTAATCGGCTGATCTCTTGGATGATCTAACTGCCTAAACATCTTTAAAGGATTAACGCATATGATAAAACAGTGTTATATGTCGTGTTTACTATTTGATTGTCAAGGTTCACTTGGTATGTCCACTTGATTTATATATGTAAAAGGAAGTATCGGTTAGCCTTTCACTATGTTAATGCCGAAAAATGATTCAAGATGATCAGCGTTTTTTTGTGTCACTGTCACGACTTTCACGCTGTCAAATGCCTCTTAGGTGTACCCCCTAAAAGGGTATACTTGGCACTTCTTCCTGAGTTTTTACTTCTTTTACATCTTCATTACTTTATCAAGTATTTCTTTCGCTTTCGCATTATTACCGATCAGATCGGTTTCATACTCCAGACTCTTTCTGAATCTGGTAAACTTCTTATTGCCTTTTTTGGGGCTGTTTTCTAACTCTTTCAATACAGATCGCACGTCCTCAATATCAAATAAAAGAGGTGTGCCGTTCTGTTCCTGGACGTATTTTCTTGAATCTCTTATGAAATTCGCTGTCCATTTATCAGAGTTTTTTCTATGGTAATCTACTTTTGCAAGCAATTCTCTATGATTCCAACGTTTCCAACCATTAAATTGATCCACAAAATCTCTCTTGAAATTCTTTTTAAAAAACTTCGCAATCTTTTCATCTGTCAACGCAACTACACGATCGTCGTTGAAGTTACATTCTGATTTCAAGATTCTTGAGTCTTTTATCGTATATTCGATACGCATAGCATCACATTTTGGCATGTCTGCCTCATCGACTGCTGCCGTATCTCTTAACTGCTGTAGTTTTGGATATATCTTCACTTGTGTGCTCTTGTTGTTGCCGCAGTATACAGTTTCTTTCATGGATAAAGGTTCTCTTTCCTTATCCTTAAGATACTCTTCATATGTAGTCTTGGCAAAATTTCTCACATAATGGCTGTTGTATACGCCTACCTTGATTCTCCTGTGATTCTGCGTTCCTGTGGCGTATCTTTCTGGTAAGATTCTTTCCATTAATGATAAGACCTGTCCATATTCATGGTATTTGTGCTTTATCCAAAACGTAGCATTGAATTCAATCATGTTGATTCTCAGATCAGGCATATAACCATCAATATCGACACCGTATTCATCACGTAGTTTGTTAAATATCCTAACAATTCTCTGCTGATATTCAAGGCAATTCATATTTTGGAAATTGTTTTTCGTTTCCGTAAAGACATTTAGCGTTGCGATTGTTCTGATTTCTCCAGATGATTCATCACCAATACACTTCATATATAGATTTCCGATGTCTTTGTCATCAATCCGCAATTCTCCAATTCTTCGTCCATCCTTAATTCTGAACTCCGACCAATCATTCGATACATAGTACATAGTACCCTTTACTTCTTTCTGTTTTTTTCCAAATAAGTCATCATCAATATTTCGCAGTGAGAAGCCTGTGATAACCGACTTGTCAATGCCGATACGTTCAATTAGACCGCTCTTACTCACTTGATTTCTCAAATTCGTTCATTCTCCTTTTAATAATGTGTTTGTTGATACATTTTGGTCTTTGTAAGACCCCAGCGTAAAATTGTGCTCGGCACAGCACAAAAAAGGTAACAAAAACCAGACACAATTACTTTGTGTCAAATTTCTTTATTCTGTTTTAAATAAGTCATCAATATGGGATTCTGAGGACAGATCAATTCCTCTTGTTAGATTCCGCTTGCGTTGTTCTTCTGATTTTAATATATGCCAACGCTTCTAATTTTGAAACATAAGTGTTTCGATATGTTGTATTTATTTCCTTTTTGCCTTAATAATGCAAGGCTTCATTCATACTTTCTTTTTTAAGCATCTTCCTTTCTTTTTATCTCTATATTATTAATATTCTCCTAATCTGTGGAATCAAACAACTTCGATTTTATTTTTAGTGTATAAAAAGTAATGAGTGATTCCATCTGTATATCACTGATTAGTTTCAAAAATAGCTTAAAATCAACGTATTCACATACCCTTATAGCAGATCAGGTAAATGATTACACCGTTTTTACACCATTTTCATAAAACGTATGCCAGTTTATGACAAGTTACAGTATTTTCTTCATACATGTATTGTATAACGTTTGACTGATTTATTCAATCAAACGATTGTATTTTTTCAATGTTCTCTAAATAACTATCATACCCTAGCACTCTGCGATATTCCAGTAAAATTTTTTATTTTTTTCGATTCTCAATTAACCGATAATCGTATTATAGCACCATGAAATTATATGTAAAGGTGTCTAAATTTTACTGCAAAATATTGCACAAAGGCGTTTTCGCATCTCGAAATTCTAACAGTACGTTCTCTTGCATTTTATTGTGGTTTCTGGCACGAATTTTCATTTTTATGGCTTGTTTCAATGTCTTAATACCCTAAATTGTATAATTCATTTAAGAGGCATTTACGTGCGTTGTGTAGCGTCCAATTATTTCCATATTCTTTGATGTTATCTAAAAATTTTTTATTTTTGTGAAATTTGCACATAGGCAGATTTTTAAAAGTGCACGTATAATTTAAAAAAATGCAAAAAAAGACACCAACATTTCTGCTGATGTCTTACGACTGCTGCCTTATTCGATTACTACCAATTCATAAGCATCTGATCTAACAATCTAACAAGTTCTTTTGATTCTTCTGATTGCTCTTGTGCAGATTCTAACGCTCTTATAATTGCACCGATTTCTGATACATCTTCAAATCTAACTGTATCTCCTGTTTCTTTTTTCATAGGTTCACTCCTTTAATCTTCGTAATGTGCCAGATCGTGTGACACTTGGTTTCGCAACGCTAGATTGTAGTGTTCATGCACATTATAGAGGCAAGTTGTGATATACGCTCTTTGATTTTTGACTTTTTCAGTCAGTCCAACAAATTGATCAATTACATACATGATCATATCTTGGTTCAGTCTCAGCATACGGCTAACCACTATTAATGTCGGTTTGTCTTGTCCCCCAACTCTGATTGTTGGTTCATCTGTATTCAATAATGTATACAGTATATTAGAGACATCGTTAATAAGTGATTCTTTCGTTGGATTCTCTGCTTTTAATTCGTCTAAATGATAATAGTCATTGATTGTCTGTTCTGAGTATCGTTCAATCACTTGACTTTTCTCTTGATTTTCGGTATTATTTTTTTTAGGTATAATTGAATTTTGAGGACTTTGCTTTAGCGTTGTGGTAGATGCTTCTGCAAAGTCTTTTTGCTTTATAACAATATATCCTTTTTGTTTAAGCCGTTCGATGACCGCTTGATCTTCATCTGGTTCTGCCTCATCGTCTAAGATAGTACCATCTTTCCATAATTTGGCATAGTCATGTAAAACATACAAATTACTCGTATAATCTCCGTTTTCGGTTTTTCTTCTCTTACACGTGATAACGCCCAATTCTTGCATATGCTTTAAACAGTTCTGCACTTTTCTTTTGCTGATTCCTGTTATTCTACTAATCGTACTTAGACTTGGATATGCTTGTTTTGTGTCATTATCTGCATATTTTTTCAAACAAATAAAAATCATCTTTTCGTAGTAGTCTAACAATTTGCTTTCCACAAAATCATGATAAATAAGCGAAAAACGTCTTTGATCATCTCTGGCAATTAATTCATCATTTGCCATTTACTTATGTTACTCCTTATTCTTCTGGTCGAATTTTTCAAGTTTTTCAACGATTGCATCTCTAACAAGATCAACAACTGTACAGTCTTGCATCACTGCGGTTAGTTTTAATTTTTTGTGTAAATCTGCATCAATGCTAATATTTAATCTTTTTTTTTCTGTCTGATCTGACATTTAATTATCTTCCTTTCTATGATTTTTCTATGATTATATTTTACTTCATTACAACATATAAGTCAAATACATAGATGTGCATTTGTGTATTTTTTCATTCTTTCATTCCGTCCTATGATAGATAGATGGATATAGTTCATTGTATATAGTTAGATGGGTATAGTTAGGTGGCACGTGGTGCCATACGGTATAGCACGATATGCCATAGGGTATGGTACGTGGTGCTATAGGGTATAGCATGATATGCCATACCTAAAACTCTCATTCAGCCCTATAAAAAATCGCACTCTATAGATCATAAATCCATTTTTATTTTTTAGATAACAAATTCTCCGCCTACATAATCAAAGTGCATTTTTAGTTTAATTTCATGCCACAAAATCAAGCAACTATGATATATGGTTTTTGCAGCTGCTCCCTTATCTTGTACTCGATCAGGCACCGCCAACTGCTCCCTGGGCAAATAAAACACAAAAATACAGCACATGAATGTGCGAAAACCCTTGTATTTACTGCATTTTCGTGATGTGTGATAAAATTTCAGTTTTATGTAAAGTTAAAATAATGCTATAAAAACGGTAAAAAAATAGCAAAAAACCCTTACAAATAAAGGATTTCTTGCTTCTTCTGATTTATGTAATCTCCAAAAAAGAGGAGATAAAACTATTATTTTAATATAAATTTGCAATAAAAAAAGAAGTTATTTGGTAGGCGTCGCCTCTCCTACATCTCTTTTAACCCATAGGGTGCGTGGTTGCAACGAATTTTACCACCTCAAATAACTTCTTTTCAGTCTTTATCCTATGTATATTATAACGTAATTATTCTTTTTTGTAAATAATATTTTTGTTTCTTATATAGTTATTCAGTCTTTTTTCTGTTATTTTCCATCCAGTAATTACTGAATTTTTGTAATCTTTATTATCTTTAGAAGTTATAATTTTAATTACTAATAATGAATGTTCTTCTTCGTTTATAATTTTCTTTACAACTATTCCAGAGTTTTCTTTTTTATCTTTAAATATGTAATCAGGATCGTCTAAAACATCTTTTACATAAAGTAATGTATCTTGATATGCTTCAGGATGTTTTTCACGAATATGTGATAATTGTTCTTCGGTAATAATTACCTCATCAGTAATAAAATCTGTAGTAATACAACTGTATATTTCTAAATTTAATTTTCCAAGGCTGTGTATTCCAGAGTTTTTCTGATTAAGATTCATAATGGTTCTCCTTTCGTCCTATAACTATTTAAGGTTAGTGAATACATTCCATACATGTATCCAGTTACATTTTTATAATAGCATAATCTCTCTTTTTTTTTCAATACTATTTTTAATGATTAAGTATTTAAATAAAGTAATAATAAAATAATGTTATAAAAAAGTTAAAATATCACTTTTAAAATAGTAAATAACTACTGCTTTTTTATGTACTCAATACAAGCATCTGTGACTAATTGCGAAAAACTCTTGTAATTTTCTTTTGCTAATTCTGATAATGTCTTGTAGAGATCAGGATTCATTGTTAAGGTATATTGTTTCTTTTTATTAGATACTTTCGGTCTGCCTCGCTTTCCTGGTTCTTTTTTTGGTAGTGCTGTATCTTCGACTGCTGCCTTTTCAGTTTCTTTGCTTGGTTCAGGTGTTTTTGTTTCTTCTGTCGCAGTTCTTTCAGCGATTCTTTTGTTTGGATTTTCTGCTTTAAATCCTTTTTTTGCCATGCTCTTATCCCTCTACTTTCTTCAATAATTCAGTGGTAAATGCCTTATAATCAATGTTCGGTTTACTGCTTTTTGCATAGTCAATTAATGGTACTCTCATAGTTTCTGCTTCTGGTACCGCAATGCCATCTCTGATTGTAGCATTGAATACAGATGTATTCATGTCACGTGCTGTATCCTCGATCATGTCCTTTATATCTCTGTTCAGGATCGTTCGATTATGATACTTAATAAGTAGGATACCTAGCACCTTAAGATCAGGATTCAATGATTCTTTGATGCTCTGGATTGTGTTATTTAATGTTCCTAAGCCCTTTAAAGCAAAAGGACGTGGCTCTGTCGGTATAACAACGTAATCGCTTGCAACAAGGCTCATGTAACTGAGATTGCCTAATGCTGGCGGTGTATCAATGATAATATAATCATAAAGGTTTTTATAAGGTTTTAATACGGTTTTTAAAAGGGTGCTTTCGACATTGTTTGACAGTTCGACATTCGGCAAAAACTCATCTGCTCCCAGTAGATCATAATATTTGCATTTAATCACTGCATCTGGCACTGCACACGTTTCGCCTAATACGTCCGTTATACTCTTTTCGAGCGTATCAATGCCACTGGCGTATGTGCTGTCACGTTGTCCATCCATGTCGATCAGCAAGACTTTTTTCTTTTTAAATCCTAGCGTAGAAGCCAATGCAAGGGCTGTTGTTGTCTTTCCGACTCCGCCCTTTTGTAAAGCAATTGAGATTGTAATTGCCATGTTTTCACTCTCCTTTTTATCATATTTTAATAAGGTTATTTTATTATTATAATATTGTTTCTTTAATGCCATTATAACATGATAATAATGTTGTGTCGAGTCGATAATGAAAAATAGACTCCTCACGTGTGTGTATCACGTTGAGGCGGTTTCTTCGTTTTTCTAATAACCAAATATGTAAAGTACCCCCTATTTATAAGCAAATAAAAAAAGAGGCTTCCAACTTAATGGATAAACCTCTTTTCCGAAAACCGTATATTAGCCGAGCGCAAAAGTTCCCTCGGCTTAACGAACGCAAAAGTTCCGTGGTTTCCACACAAGTGGGGAATTATTCAGCGAGGACGAATTGTACGTTGCAATCCATACATAACACGTTGATGTTCTTTGTCGCTCTGAAACTATTGCCACAACATGGACATATATATTTTCTCGTGCTACTTGGTTTCCTTATCTTCTTTGGTGCTTCTGCTCCGTTTCCGCTTTTCGTTCCGCCAACTGGTGCAATGTTTCCAAAAGATTTTCTAAAGATTAAAATGTCCTCAAATCCATGATTTATACAAAAGTCAAGTGTTTCTTCTGTTGGTTCCGTCAATGTCCAACCATAACGTGGATGACGTTCGATGTGCAAGCCTCTTTCTTCTGCTAATGCTTTAAAACGCTTGTTATGGTAGACACCTCTGTTTGATGTATCTTTGATGTTATTCTGCATAGCATACAAGTGACATGCTTCATGGATTAACGTTGCAACAACGTTTTCTATTGGTCGATTGAGATAGTCGGCTGACAAGTTCAACTCATGTGTTGCTATCTCTCCGTTAGTCCATAGTTTGCTCACGCTTACGTGTCCATACGCAGATGACGTTGACTGGATCGAAATCGTCGGCATTTCAAGTTCATTCTCAAAATACTCTTCATTTACTGCCTTAAAAACCTTTACAAGATAGTTGCTGACTCTCTGATAATTTGTTAGTTGTTTCATCGTTTCTTACCTCGTTCTTTCTTTATTAAATTGTTATGTGGTAGTCATTAAAGGCTCTCCTTTAACTGTCTTTATTATAACATGGTACCACGTAAATTGCAAGTGTATTTTTAATATTATTTATACTTTATTATAGTAATAAAATAATGTTATAAAAAACTTAAAATAATTTCAAAAAACTATTGACTTCTACATGGTACCATGTTATACTATAAACAAGTTAAGAGATAACAAATACTTAACTTACCTACCACAATAAACAAACCAATAAACGAAAAGAGGTAATTATCATGACACCAACAACTAACACAACAAATATCAAAGATGTAATCAAAG
>PPYF01188491.1_pt1 | contig 12995 bp, 9 predicted proteins | sample 1559871 | NCBI WGS metagenome assembly PPYF01 (sample SAMN08240021, study PRJNA423297) | Human gut metagenome, whole genome shotgun sequencing project. | reverse complement strand
CATGTCTTCCCGCAATAATCCGGCACGTATCGCCATCGTGATGGGGTCCAAAAGCGACTGGGCTACCATGCAGTTCGCCGCAGAAATCCTCGATATTCTGAATGTTTCTCACCATGTTGAAGTGGTTTCCGCCCACCGCACGCCCGATAAACTGTTCAGCTTCGCCGAAGACGCCGAAAGCAACGGTTATCAGGTGATTATTGCCGGTGCGGGCGGCGCTGCGCATTTACCCGGAATGATTGCCGCCAAAACGCTGGTTCCGGTGCTGGGCGTGCCGGTTCAGAGCGCCGCGTTAAGCGGTGTCGATAGCCTCTACTCCATCGTGCAGATGCCGCGCGGAATTCCTGTCGGTACGCTGGCGATTGGTAAAGCCGGCGCCGCTAACGCCGCCCTGCTCGCCGCGCAAATTCTGGCACAGCACGATGCGGAACTGCATCAGCGCCTCGCCGACTGGCGTAAAGCGCAAACCGATGAAGTGCTGGATAACCCGGACCCGCGAGGTGCCGCATGAAGCAGGTCTGCGTGCTCGGCAACGGGCAGCTAGGTCGCATGCTGCGCCAGGCCGGTGAGCCGCTGGGTATTGCCGTCTGGCCGGTTGGTTTAGAAGCCGACCCGGCCGCCGTGCCGTTTCAGCAGAGTGTGATCACCGCTGAAATTGAGCGCTGGCCGGAAACCGCCCTCACTCGTGAGCTGGCAGAGCACACCGCGTTTGTGAACCGTGACGTTTTCCCGATCATTGCCGACCGTCTGACGCAAAAGCAGCTGTTCGACAAGCTCAGTCTGGCAACCGCGCCGTGGCAACTGCTGGCCAGCGCCGATGAGTGGCCGGGCGTTTTTGACCGTCTGGGCGAACTGGCGATCGTCAAGCGCCGTACCGGCGGCTACGATGGTCGCGGCCAGTGGCGTCTGCGCAAAGACGACACCGCGCAGCTGCCGGAAGAGTGCTATGGCGAATGCATCGTCGAGCAGGGCATTAACTTCTCCGGCGAAGTGTCGCTGGTTGGCGCCCGTGCCCACGACGGTAGCACCGTGTTCTATCCGCTGACGCATAACCTCCATCAGGACGGCATTCTGCGCATGAGCGTCGCCTTCCCGCAGGCCGATGCCCAGCAGCAGGCGCAGGCGGAAGCCATGCTAAGCGCCATTATGCAGGAGCTGAACTACGTTGGCGTAATGGCGATGGAGTGCTTCGTCACCCCGGGCGGTTTGCTGATCAACGAGCTGGCGCCCCGCGTGCACAACAGCGGCCACTGGACGCAAAACGGTGCGTCCATCAGCCAGTTCGAGCTACACCTGCGCGCCATTACCGACCTGCCGCTGCCGCCACCGGTGGTTAACAGCCCGTCGGTGATGGTCAACCTGATTGGCACCGATCTGAACTACGACTGGCTGAAACTGCCGCTGGTGCACCTGCACTGGTATGACAAAGAGGTACGGCCGGGCCGTAAGGTAGGCCATCTTAACCTCAACGACAGCGACACGGGCCGCCTGAGCGCGACGCTGGAAGCGCTGGTACCGCTGCTGCCGGGCGAATACGCCAGCGGCATTGCCTGGGCGCAAACGCGTCTGAAATAGGCCTTTCGTGCCGGGGAAAGTATCTAACGCTTCCCCGGCCCCCTCCTTGAAGCGTAAAATCCTGCCCTGACCGCCTTACCCCCACTTTGTTAGAGAAGGATTGCCCATGAAAAATGGGACGGATTACTGCGCTATTCTGCGCGCAGAAACGCCCATCATTGACGTTCGCGCGCCGGTTGAGTTTGCACAGGGCGCGATGCCCGCCGCCGTCAACCTGCCGTTGATGAACGATCAGGAACGCGCTGCCGTTGGTACCTGCTATAAACGTCAGGGGCCGGAAGCCGCGCTGGCGCTGGGGCACGAACTGGTCTCAGGCGAAACGCGCCAGCGGCGTATCGCCGCGTGGCTGGAGGCCTGTCGCCAGGCGCCGCAGGGCTATCTGTGCTGCGCGCGCGGCGGGCAGCGTTCGCATATCACACAAAGCTGGATTAAGGCCGAAGGCATTGACTATCCGCTGATCGTCGGCGGCTACAAGGCGCTGCGTCAGGCGGCGATACAGGCCACGGAAGATCTGGCGCGCCATCCGATCGTGCTGATCGGCGGCTGCACCGGCAACGGCAAAACGCCGCTGGTCCGCCAGCAGCCGCAGGGGATCGACCTTGAAGGGCTGGCGCATCATCGCGGTTCATCGTTTGGCCGCACGCTTGATGCTCAGTTTTCACAGGCCACCTTTGAGAATCATCTCGCCACGGCGCTGCTCAAAGGCGCACATCAACAAGAGCGCGTTCGCTGGGTGCTGGAAGATGAAGGCCGGATGATCGGCGCGAATCATCTGCCGGAATGTCTGCGGGATCGGATGGCTGAGTCGCCGATCGCGGTAGTGGAAGATCCGTTCGATCTGCGTCTTGAGCGCCTGCGTGAAGAGTATTTCACCCGTATGCATCACGATTTCCTCGCCGCCTACGGTGAAGAAAAGGGCTGGCTGGAGTACTGCGAATATCTGCATCACGGCCTGTACGCCATTCGCCGTCGTCTGGGGTTACAGCGCTTTGCTGAACTGACCGCGACGCTCGACGAGGCGCTGGCCGAACAGCAGCGCAGCGGCTCCACCGAAGCGCACTTCGCCTGGCTGGTGCCGCTGCTGAACGAGTATTACGACCCGATGTACCGCTATCAGCTAGAGAAAAAAGCCGACAAGATTGTCTTTCGCGGCACATCGGAATCGGTCGTCCACTGGCTGGCTACACACGCTTAAACCTTAAATAGCCAGCAGGCCGCAAAGTGCCGCGGCGCGATCTCCTGCATCGGCGGCTCCTGCTGCTGGCACTGCGGCATGACGTGCGGGCAGCGGCTGCAAAATCGGCAGCCGCGAATGTCCGCCGTCGGACTAGGAATCTCGCCCTTCAATCCGCCTTCCTCCAGTTGCCGCACGCGCGGGTCTGGCGCCGGTACCGACGCCAGCAGCGCCTGGGTATACGGGTGCGCGGGCCGCTGATACAGTTCACCGGCAGGGGCAACTTCGACCAGTTTCCCGAGATACATCACCCCAATGCGGCTGGAAATATGCCGTACCATCGACAGATCGTGGGCAATAAACAGATAGGTTAGCCCCAGCTCCTGCTGGAGATCCTGCAGGATATTGACCACCTGCGCCTGCACCGATACGTCCAGCGCCGACAGCGGTTCATCGCACAGCACAAACTCCGGATTCACCGACAACGCGCGGGCAATGCTGATACGCTGGCGCTGGCCGCCGCTAAACTCATGCGGAAAGCGCGTCAGATGCTCGGATTTCAGGCCGACTTTGTCGAGCATTTCCGCCGCACGTTCACGCTGGGTCTGCGCATCATAGCCATGAATCTTCATCGGCTCCGCCACCAGCTGCTGCACCGTCATGCCGGGATTCAGCGACGACCACGGGTCCTGAAATATCGCCTGCATCCGGCGGCGTAGCGGCTTAAGGGTTTTCTCCGACGCATGGGCAATCTCCTGCCCGGCAAAGGCAATGTCGCCGGAGGTAATGTCGAACAGGCGTAAAATAGCGCGCCCGACCGTCGATTTGCCGCAGCCGGACTCCCCCACCAGGCCGAATGTCTCCCCCGGCTGAATATCAAAGCTGACGCCATCCACCGCTTTCACCAGCCGTTTGGGGCCTAACAACCCGCCGTTCAGCGCATAGTGTTTACGTACCTCGCGCAGACGAATTAACGGTAACTCGCTCATGCCGATGCCTCCTGTTCCAGCCATAACCAACATGCCACCCGATGCCCTTCACCGCAGGAATAAAATGCGGGCGGACGCGCACACTGGGGCCGACGATGCGCGCAACGCTCGGCAAACGGGCAGCCCGGCGGCGGGTTTAACAGGCCGGGCGGGGAGCCTTCAATAGGCGATAGCCGATGTTCCGGGTCATCGGCACGCGGTAAGGAGGCCAGCAGCCCTTGCGTATAGGGATGCGCCGGGCGCAGGAAGATATCTTCAACCTTCCCCTCTTCCATCACCTGCCCGCCGTACATCACCACCACGCGGCTGCACATTTGCGCTACCACGCCAAGGTCGTGGGTGATCAGCAGGATAGCGGTCTGCGTCTGTTGCTGTAGCGACTTCAGCAGCCGGAGAATTTGCGCCTGAATGGTCACATCCAGCGCGGTGGTGGGCTCATCGGCAATCAACAGCTGCGGGTGACAGGAGAGCGCAATGGCAATCATCACGCGCTGACGCATCCCGCCGCTGAACTCATGCGGATACTGTTCAAAGCGTCGCGCCGCATCGGCGATACCGACGCTATCGAGCATCGCCAGCGCTTTCGCTTTCGCCGCCCGGCGGTCCAGCCCCTGATTGCGCATCAGAATTTCGCTCATCTGGCGGCCAATGGTCAGCACCGGATTCAGCGCCGTCATCGGGTCCTGGAAAATCATCGCAATCTCACTGCCGCGAATCCGCCGCATCTGCTGCGGCGTTTTCTCCGCCAGGTCATCGCCGCGAAAGCGAATGCTGCCGCCGGTAATTTTGCCATTATTGCCCAGCAGCTGGAGAATCGATTTACAGGTGACGCTCTTACCGCATCCGGATTCTCCGACAATGCCGACCAGTTCTCCGGCCTTCAACGAAAAACTGACGCCACGCACCGCATGTACTTCACCGTCTCGGGTGAAGAAGGAGGTGTGCAGGTTTTCAAGTTCCAGCAGGTTACTCATCGCGGTTGGCTCCCGGTTCAAAGGCGGTGCGAAATACGTCGCCCAGCACGTTAAAGCTGAACACGGTCAGCAGAATCAGAATCCCAGGGAAGATCGCCAGCCACGACGCCTCGCCAATATACGACTGCGCGTTGTTCAGCATACTGCCCCACGATGCCGCCGGCTGCTGTACGCCGAGGCCAAGGAAGCTCAGCGTCGACTCCATCAGGATTGCCGAAGCGATGTTTAGCGTGGCAGCCACGATAATCGTCGGCAGCACGCCGGGAATGATATGGCGGGCAATAATGCGCAGCGGATTTTCGCCGGAAGCGCGCGCGTAGAGGACATATTCACGCTCCTTGATAGACAGCGTTTCCGCCCGCACCAGCCGCGACATGTTCATCCACGTTAGCAGGCTGATAATCAGAATGATGTTGTCCACGCCCGGCTTCAGATAGGCGTTCAGTACCAGCAGCAGGAAGAAAGCGGGAATTGCCATCAGGATATCGACGGCGCGCATCAGCAAATTATCCAGCCAGCCGCCAAAGTAGCCGCTCATCGTCCCCACCAGCGTGCCGATCAGCGTCGAAAACAGCATCGCCAGGAAGCCGACCAGCAGGGAAATCCGCCCGCCCCACAGCGCGCGGGTAAAATAGTCGCGGCCATATTCATCGGTGCCGAACCAATGGCTGGCATCGGGCGGCAGCATCCGCGAGGCCAGCGACATCTGGTCCGGGTCGTAAGGGGTCAATCCCGCGCACAGCGCCGCGAGAATAAAAATAAACAGTACCAGCAGCGAAAACTGCGCCGGGCGATTGCGGCGAAGCTGATGGCGTACGTTTTGCCAGCGTCTGGTCATCGTGGCTACCTCAATGTACGAATGCGGGGATCGGCGAAGCCATACAGCAGATCGGCCAGCAGGTTGCCAACGATCAGCATCAGTGACGACAGCAGGATAATCGCCATGATCAGCGGGTAGTCCAGCGAGGCGATCGCCTGGATCCCGAGCAGCCCCATTCCCGGCCACGAGAAGACGCTCTCGGTGACATAGGCCCCGACCACCAGCTCGCCAAACGACAGGCCAAACAGGGTAATCACCGGCAGCAGCACGTTTTTCAGCACGTGACGGAACAGAATAGTGCGATAGGTCGCCCCATAGGCGAGCTGCGTTTGTACATAATCCGCCGAGAGCTGGCTAATGGTGTTGGATCGTACGTAACGAACGTAAGTCGAGAGATTGTAAAAAGTCAGCGCAATGCACGGCAACACGCCGTGGCGCACCACGTCCAGCCAGCTATCCTCAATGCCGATAGTGCGCATCCCCATACTGGGAAACCAGTTTAGCTGGACGGCAAACACGGTAATCAGCAGGATACCAAACCAGAAAATGGGTACCGAAATGCCGATATAGGCAAACAGGTTCAGCACGTAGTCCAGCCAGCGGTGCTTAAATGCCCCGGCCAGCAGTCCCAGCGGCACCGCCAGGACGATAGCCAACAGCAGCGATGCGCCCATCAGGCCAAGGGTGGCGGGGATCCGTTCGACAATCATCTCCAGCACCGGGCGATGGTATATCAGCGAATAGCCCAGATCGCCACGCAGGATATTTTTCAGCCAGATGAGATACTGAGCGATCAGCGGTTTATCCAGCCCCAGGCTGTGGCGGATATGCGCAATGTCTTCCGGCGACATGCGCGGCGTAATGTAGGCCGCGACCGGGTCACCCGGGGCGAGTTTGACCAGCAAAAACGCCACCAGCGAGATAAAGAAAAGCATCGGCAGCAGTTGCAGCAGCCGACGAGTCAACATAGTGTTCACGACATTCCCTTCACAAAAAGCCCCCGCAAGCGGGGGCTAAAAATGCTTACTTTTGATAGAGCTTCGATAAATCCTGGAACATATAAACCGGCTTCGGCTCTGCTTCCTGAGTGCCGCCGAAACGTTTATCTACCGCCACCACCGCGTTGGTGTAGGCAATCGGGTAGTAGGTCATGTCCGTCGCCACCACCTGTTGGATTTGCTTATAGATTTCACCGCGTTTGGCGCTATCGGTTTCAATCGCGCCTTTATCCCACAGGGCATCGAACTGCGGATTTTTATAGTGCGCGTAGTTGTAGGCTTCGTTGCTCATAAACAGCGATTTGTAGCCATCCGGCTCGGCACCCATGATGTAACCGCCCAGGCTCAGTTCGTAGGCGGTGTTGTTCATGTCCAGGCTGCGCTGGGACATGGCGTTGGCGTCCAGCGGCATCAGCTCGACGTTGATCCCCAGCGCTTTCAGCTGCTGCTGGATGTACAGCCCCATGCTCTCCTGGGTTTTGTTGGTGTTGATATAGGCTAAACGCAGCTTCAGGTCGTTCGGCGCGCCGGACGATTTCAGCAGCGCTTTCGCCTTATCCAGATCGTAAGCATACTGATCCACATCGTCAGAATGGTACAGCGTGTCCGGCGTCAGGAATGAGGTTGCCGGTTTCGCATAGTCCAGCGACGTGAAGGCCGTTGTCACCAGATCGTTTTTGTTGATGGCATAGGCAATGGCCTGGCGCAGAGCTTTGCTCTGCATCGCCGGTACGTTCTGGTTAAAGGTCATGTAAGCCAGACGCCCTTCCGGGTAGATCACGAAGTTAAATTTATCGGTTTTTTGCAGGCGGGTGACGTCCTGCGGGTCGACCATCTTCAGGTTGATCTCGCCGTTTTGCAGCGCAAGGTTTGCCGAGTTGCTGTCTTTCGCAAAGCGATAGGTCACTGAATCGAGCTTCGCTTTGCCGTTCCAGTAGTCGTCAAAGCGGGTAAGCGCGTAGTACTGACCGGCGCGGTACTCTTTAAATTTGAACGGCCCGGAGCCTACCGGCGCATCGTTTTTCGCGCTTTTTTCCAGATCGCTTTCGTTAGCGAACACGTGCTGCGGGATCGGGTAGATCTGCACCAGCGTGCCAACGAACGCGGCGCTCACCTGCGGCAACGTAAATTTCACCGTTAAATCATCGACCTTGCTCACCTGCACCGGCTTGCCGCCGAACATAAACATGCTGCGGAAGAAGCTGTGCTGCTTTTCATCCAGCAGTTTGTTGAAGGTGAAGACCACATCGTCGGCGGTGATTGGCTGGCCGTCCTGCCATTTCAGATTGGGTTTGAGCTTCAGGGTATAGCTGAGGTTATCGGCGGAAGGCTCAAGGCTTTCAGCCAGGCCCCACTCGACTTTCCCGTCGTTGTAGCTGTAGAGCGGCGCGTACAACGCCTGCATAATGGTGAGGGTTGTGCGATCGCTGGCATAAATCGGGTTCACCGCCAGCGGATCGCCGCTGGTAATACCGATAATCAGCGAACCGCCCTCTTTCGGCGCGCTGTCGCTGCTGGCCGCAGGGGCCGCGGCGGTTTCTTTATTTTTTGCATCATCACAGCCGCTTAAACCCAACGCCAGTGAAATTAACGCCGCAGGAACAAATAACTTACGCATACCTCATTAACTCCTTACCCTTAAATTTTTAATTCTTTCAAAGAAATAAATAACTGGACTGGCGCATTTAAGATATTTCACAACCTTTTCATTACGCAGGATTTTATTTGCACCCTGTTTTATTTTTAACGCGCTATATTTGCCCGTACAATCATTGCCAGGCAATTGAATTCTATTCACTTTGCCAATCTGTTCACACTTCCAACAGCGCAAAAATAAAGCCAGCATTATCAAGAAGATAATTCCGCTGAATGCCATGAAAAACGAATAAAAACAGGAAAATAAACGCTGGGGATTATAACCAGCTGATGTGTAACAAAAAAGCGGGAAGCGTGGCGGGAGTTAGATGTTATTTAACTAAGGAAAGATAAAAATAGACTAAGCAAAGGGCGGCAAGGCCGCCCTTTTGACGATTAGAAATCGTAACGCAGACGGACCAGGTTCATATCACCCAGGTCGTCGGTGCTGGAGGTAAACACGTGTTCGTAGTCCACGCGGAAACCATAATCCAGCTGGAAGCTGATACCCACGCCGTTATCGATGCGCTGGTAGTTGCGACCATTCACGTATTCAATACGGTCACCCATAAAGTATGGCTGAACGGATTTAAGCGCGTACTGGCCCACCGGGATTTTGTAGCCCGCGAAGTATTCAATACCCCACGCATCGCCCGCGAAGTAATCGTGAACGGAAGATTTTTTGGTTGTCATAAAGTTCTGATACCAGCCGCCGCCAACGGAGAACGTCCAGTTTTCCGGCGTCCAGCTCAGCGCTGTACCCACAATGTTCTGATCGTAAGTTTTGCCGTCGTGGTTGTAGGTGGTATTCATATCAGCACGGGTATAGTTCCATGCCGTACCCCAGGAGAGGTCGTCGGTGATATGGTAATCCACACCCAGTGAACCGCCGCCTTTACGTTTGTACAGCAGACCGTTGTTGAGGTTCAAATCATCGCTGAACAGGTAAGAGGCGTAGAGATCCACATCGCCTACGGTTTTCTTATACTTCAGTGACTTACGGGTACGATAAGAACCATCGTAGTCGCCGTTGATACCGTTACCCGGCGCCTGACCAATCATGTCATAGTCCCAGATATCGGTTTTCGCGCCGACCACATCGTAGTAGATGCTGTTCTGTTGACCGAAGGTCAGCGTACCCCAGGTATCGCTCTTCAGGCCGGTGTAGAGCATACGACGAGTCGTGTCGTTGGCGCCTTCAGCGTAGTGGTTATCCCAGTCGAAGAGCGCCGGAATGTTCACACCCAGTTCGTAGTAGCTTATCCAGCTAATGTCATCGAACAGGTAGTAATCCGCGGCGAAGCGGAAACGCGTGCCGCCGTCGAAACCGTTACGTTTGTAAGAGCCTTTGTCACCATCGCCGGTCATCATGTTGAACTGCGGACGAATACTCCCGCCCACGGTGAAGTTCAGACGGCTAAGCGGGTTCCCGGCCTGCGGATCCTGCTTGAGCAGGGTAATTTCAGCCAGGGATGCGAAAGACGTTAAAGCCACTGCAGCACCGATCGATAACGCCAGTGCTTTCATTTTTATAGTCATTATTTTTCCTTGATAGATTTATAGCCAACTATCTGGCTGACAAATCTTATCGTTTATTAATAAATTCCACCTCGCTGATTTTTAATGAAACGTGCGCTTTAGGTTTCCAGAATTACCGAAAGGTGCCGTAAAACAGGCAACGTGATGAAAGGATGAGCGATTTCGACGAGAAGCGAGGAAGCGTGGTGGTGGTTACCCGGCATTGCAGCGCTCCGCCGGGTAACGTCAGGGTAGAATTAACTTGAGAACTGGCGAAACAACGCCCGCCCCTTCAACAGGCGCAGGCCTAAACCGCCGCCGCACAGCGACAGCAGGAACGCCCCGCACAACGGCAGCGATACCCACAAACGCCAGTCCGGCGACCACGGGAAATCAAACACGTGAGTTTGCAGCATTGCCAGCGCGGTTTCGGCACCGATGGCCGCCACCAGGCCGGAAATCGCCCCCAGCAGCGCAAACTCGGCCCACAGCGTCATTCGCAGCAGCGATTTTCCGGCCCCGAGGGTGCGATACACCACCAGCTCCTGATGACGTTGACGCATCCCCACCTGCACCTGCGCTAACAGCAGCAGCACGCCGCAGGCGGTCACCAGCACCACCATCACCTCCAGCGCACGGCTGACCTGGGCCAGCACCTGGCCGATCTGCTTTAATATCGCGCCAATATCCAGCAGGCTGACCGTCGGGAACTCGCGGTTAAGCTGCGTCAACAGCGTGTTGCCGCGATCCCAGCGGAAGCTGGTCAGCCAACTCTGCGGCTGACCGTCCAGCGCGCCGTCCGGGAAGATAAAAAAGAAGTTTGGCCGCAGGCTTTCCCAGTCAACTTTACGAATACTGCTCACCTTCGCGGTGAAGTCCTGAGTGTCGCCGGTAAAAGTGACGCTATCGCCGAGACGAATCTTTAAGCGCTGCGCCAATCCCTCTTCAATCGAGACCTCCCCGGCCTTTGGCGGCCAGCTTCCGGCCACCAGCGGGTTATGCGCCGGTCGCTGGTTTTGCCAGGTCAGGTTCAGCTCGCGGTTGAGCGACTCATCCTTATTGCCTTCGGTACTCTGACCGTTAATCTGGGTCAGCCGCGCGCGGACAATCGGGTAGAACGCCGCCGGGATCACCTGATGCTCGGCAAGGAACGTTTTCACCTCACTGACCTGCTCAGGCGCGATATTGATCAGGAAATAGTTTGGGCTGTCCGGCGGCAACTGCTGTTGCCAACGATCCAGCAGATCGCCGCGCAGCACCAGCAGCAGCGCCAACAGCATAAACGACAGCGAGAAAGCCGCCAGCTGGCTCAGCGTCGACCACGGTTGACGCAGCAGGCGGTTCACCCCCAGACGCAGCGGCAGCGCGCGCAAGGTCAGGCGTTTCAGAACCTTCAGCAGCAGCCAGCCCACCAGGCCGCACAGCGCCGCCAACACCACCGCCCCAGCCAGCACAGACCACAGCAGCGGGCTGCCGCCCATCAGCCAGGCGAGCAGCAGGACAGTGACCACGCTCACCAGCGGAAGGTAAATTTTTAGCGGCCAGACGTTGGCGACAATATCCTGGCGCAGTACGCGCAGCGGTTGAGTCGCCAGCAGCAATCGGTACGGGCGCAGTCCCACCAGTAGGGAAATCACCGTCATCGACCCCACTGCCCACAGCCACGGCCAGGCGCTGGCGGCGGGCAGCGCCGCAGGCAGCACCGGTTTCAGCAAAGTCAGCAGGATAGATTCAAACAGTAGCCCCATCGCGCCGCCCGCCAGCGCGGAGAGCGCCAGCAACAGCAGCCACTGGCCGATAATCAGCTTACGCAGCTGCGCGCGCCCTGCCCCCAGCGTTTTGAGGATGGCCACCAGATCGTAGCGGCTGCGGCAGTAGTGCCCCATCGCCACCGCCACGGCAGCCACCGCCAGCAGCAGCGTCAGCAATGCCGACAAAAGTAAAAATTGCTGGGAACGCTGCAACGATTTGCCCAACGCGCCGTCGTCCTGATCCGGCCCGATCCAGCGGTTCTCAGGTTTTAGCTGCGGTAATAGCCAGCTTTCATAGCTCGCCAGCTGCGCCGCGTTGCCAGCAAACATATAGCGCCAGCTCACCCGGCTACCGGGCTGCACCGCGCCGGTTTTCGCCACGTCGGCCAGATTCATCATCAGGCGCGGAGCCATCTGGAACGGATTGAAGCCGCCATCCGGTTCCTGCACAATTTCCCCGGCGATGCGCAGCGTGGCATCGCCAACATCGATATTGTCGCCGGTCTTCAGGTTCAGCAGCGCCAGCAGACGCGGTGCCAACAATACCGTTCCGGCGGCGGGCTTCAGGCTGGCCGGCGTGGTTTCCAGAACGCCATACAGCGGGTAGCTATCGTCTACCGCCTTCACATCCGCCAGCTGCGGGGTATCGCCCGCCCAGGTCATGGTGGAGAAATTAATCTGTTCGCCCACCGTCAGCCCCAGCGCACGGGCTTTTTCCAGCCATTCGCGCGGCACTTCACGCGAGCTGCGCAGCACCCGGTCGCCCGCCATATATTCACGGCTTTGCTGATTAAGCCCCTTGTCCATTCGGTCGCTGATGCTGCCCAGCGCCAGCACGCAGGCCACCGCCAGGCTTAACGCCAGCCAGACAATCAGCAGCGACGGCGAACGCCATTCTCGCCAGAACCAGCGTAGAATCATGCTTCCTCCCGGAGCTGCCCGTCGACCAGACGCAGACGACGGTCACAGCGTGCGGCCAACTGAGCGTCATGGGTAACCAGAATCAGCGTGGTGCCGTGTTCGCGGTTGAGCGAAAACAGCAGGTCGGCAATTTTGTCGCCGGTATGGCGGTCGAGGTTACCGGTTGGCTCATCGGCGAACAGCAAATCCGGGCGACCGTTAAACGCGCGGGCCAGCGCCACGCGCTGCTGCTCGCCGCCGGAAAGCTGGGCGGGAAGATGCTGTAGACGCTTGCCAAGCCCCAGCTGTTCCAGCAGCGCTTTTGCCCCCTGTCGGCTTTGCGCGTCGCTTTCACCGCGCAGCAGCGCCGGTAGCTCGACGTTTTCCAGCGCGTTGAGGGTCGGTATCAACATAAAAGATTGAAAAACAAAACCAATATGCTGAGCGCGCAGGCGCGCCCGTGCCTCTTCGTCCATGTTATCCAGCGGCTGGCCTAACAGCTTCACCGTGCCGCTGCTGCCATCGTCCAGCCCGGCAAGAATTGCCAGCAGCGTCGACTTGCCGGAACCCGACTCGCCAATTAAAGCAAGGGTTTGCGCCGGTTTGACAATCAGGTTAACTCCGGTAAGGATGGAAAGCTCATGCTCCCCCTGACCGACGG
>PPYF01526037.1_pt1 | contig 12996 bp, 9 predicted proteins | sample 1559871 | NCBI WGS metagenome assembly PPYF01 (sample SAMN08240021, study PRJNA423297) | Human gut metagenome, whole genome shotgun sequencing project. | reverse complement strand
TTCACGAAACCCAAGAAGAAGATGATGACCGTACCCGTATTTACAACAGCACAGAAATGGACGGTGCGATTCAATACGGTAAACCGGGTAAACGCACACCGCTCTGGTTGAGCTCTATCATGAAAAAAGAAATGCGTTATTTAAACGATATTCTCCATGGTATGGAGCCAACTGAGGAATTTGTAAAATTACTCACTGGTGAAGCAGCACGTGCCGCTATCGCCACTGCTGATGCGTGTACCCGTTCTCGTTATGAAAACCGCAAAGTTGATTTAGCAGAAATCATCGGTAAATAAAAATAACGTAAAAATAAACCGCACTTTGGTAGAAAACTAAAGTGCGGTTGTTTTTGGGGATATTATTACTCAACGCTGAAGACTAAAGCTAAAAATTTAGCCATGAAAATACATATAGATACAATTAAAACTTCTGTTTTTTTGCATATATCTTAAAATTGAGAAATCTTGGGTGATTTTACCTTTAAAAACTATATAATACCGATAAAAAGGAACTCAACTATAATAGGAAAAGGGTTATGTCTCAAACTCACAACGAAAATTCCCGCGTCAAAATCCCCGCAATTTTGCACCTGATGCGTTTAGGCTACGATTACCTCTCGCTTAAAAACAAAAATTGGGACAAACAAACCAACATCTTTCCTGAAATCTTCATAGAAAGCCTCTGCCGAATCAATCCAGAACTATCAGAAGATGACGCACACCGTTTGTTGACAGACATCAGCATTGAGTTGGACAACGAAGACTTAGGACAAGCGTTTTATAAACGTCTTACCAATCAATCCGGTGGCAAGAAGCTGATCGACTTCCAAAATTTTGATAACAACAGCTTCCACGTCGTAACTGAATTGCCTTGTATCAATGGTGACGAAGAATTCCGCCCTGACATTACTTTATTAGTAAACGGCATGCCTTTGGTCTTTATCGAAGTCAAAAAGCCCAACAACAAAGGCGGTATTGGCGAAGAGCGGGAGCGTATGGGCAAACGTGCAAAAAATCCCAAATTCCGCCGTTTTATCAACATCACCCAATTCATGATTTTTTCCAACAACATGGAGTACGATGATGGAGCAATCGAACCCGCACAGGGCGCGTTTTATGCATCATCCGCTTATGGTAAGCCCATGTTTAACTACTTCCGCGAAGAGCATAAATTAAATCTTGCTGAATTGCTTGGCACACTTTCTGATGACCTAGAAAATAACGTTCTCCAAGACAACAACCTACCTGTCATCAAACACAGCCCGGAATTCGTCAGCAATAAATCGCCTGAAACCCCGACCAATCGCATTTTGACATCACTGCTTTGCCATGATCGCCTCGCCTTTATCTTGCAATACGGGCTGACCTACGTCAAATTCGAAAAAGGCGAACTACAAAAACACATCATGCGCTATCCGCAGCTATTTGCTACCCTTGCCATTGAAAAACATTTAGCAAACGGCGGCAAAAAAGGCGTAATTTGGCACACCCAAGGCTCCGGTAAAACCGCGCTTGCCTATTACAACACACGCTATTTGACGCACTATTACGCCAAACAGGGCATCGTGCCGAAATTCTATTTCATCGTGGACAGGCTCGATTTATTGAAACAAGCGCAGCGGGAATTTACCGCCCGCGACTTAATCGTCCATACCATCAACAGCCGCGAAGCCTTCGCTGCTGACATCAAATCCGCCCAAACCCTGCACAACCACTCAGGCAAACGAGAAATCACCGTCGTCAACATCCAAAAATTCAAAGACGACCCCGATGTTGTTACCCGTAATGACTATAATCTCTCGATTCAGCGTGTCTATTTTCTTGATGAAGTACACCGTAGCTACAATCCAAAAGGATCATTTTTAGCCAATCTTAATCAGTCCGACGTAAATGCTGTTAAAATTGGATTGACCGGCACTCCACTAATTGGTGTGACCACAGGCAACATCAACACCCGCGAACTCTTCGGCGACTACATCCACAAATATTATTACAACGCCTCCATTGCAGATGGCTACACCCTGCGCCTCATACGTGAAGAAATCGGTAGCCGATACAAAGCCCAATTACAAGAAGCACTGGCGCAACTTGAAATCGAAAAAGGCAGCTTTGACCGAAAAGAAATCTACGCCCATCGGCATTTCGTCCGTCCGATGCTCGATTACATCCTTGACGACTTTGCCAAATTCAGAAAAACCAACCAAGACGACAGCCTCGGCGCTATGGTCGTTTGCGATAGCTCAGAGCAGGCAAGGCAGCTGTTTGAACATTTTCAAACGACCTCAAATCACAATCTGACCGCCGCACTGATATTGCACGATGTCGGCACCAAAGACGAACGAGACCAATGGGTTAAAGATTTCAAAGCGGGCAAAATCGACATCTTGTTTGTGTACAACATGCTTTTGACCGGCTTTGACGCACCTTGCCTGAAAAAGCTTTACCTAGGTAGATTAATTAAAGCTCACAACCTTCTACAAGCTCTCACCCGAGTTAATCGTACTTACAAGTCATACCGTTATGGCTATGTCGTTGATTTTGCCGATATCCAAAGTGAATTTGATAAAACCAACCGCGCCTATTGGGACGAACTTTCTAATGAGCTGGGTGACGAAATCGGCAGTTACAGCCAACTTTTCAAAACTGCCGAGGAAATTGAGCAAGAAATTACTGATATTAAAAATGCCCTATTTGACTTCGACACCGAAAATGCTGAAGAATTTTGCAGCCAAATTAACCGAGTAGAAGATAAAAAACAGCTTCTTGCACTCAAAAAAGCCCTGCAAACAGCCAGAGAACTATATAACGTCCTGCGTCTGCAAGGTAGCCACGAGTTTCTTGAGCATCTAGATTTTGGCAAACTCAACCTCTTGTATCGCGAAACGACTGCCCGTTTGGATACCTTAAACCTTGCTGAAAAACTGCAACAAGGCGATACAACCCACTTGCTCAATGAAGCATTGGAAGACGTTTACTTCCAATTCGTCAAAATCAGCGAAGCCGAGCTCAAGCTTGCCGACGATTTAAAAGACATCATGCGCAAAGTCCGCGAAGGGCTAGCAAGCAACTTCGACCAACAAGACCCTGAATACATTAGCCTGCGCGAAGAGCTGGAACGCATCTTTAAGAAAAAGAACCTCGCCGAAGTCGGGCAGGAAGAAATGCAGGCAAACATCGCCACACTAGAAACCGTCTATACCAAAATCAAAGAGCTGAACCGCCAAAACGACCGCTTGCAGCACAAATATGGCGGCGACGCCAAATATGCCCGCACTCACAAGCGGCTTATGGAAAACGCCGCCCTCTACGGCGACAAACTCAAAGTCTTTAATGCGCTAAACGGTGTAAAAACCGATGCCGACCAAAAAGTGCTGGATATGGAGCAGATTTTGGATAACCAAAATTACTTTGAAAAACAAATGCAGGGCATCGTATTAAAACGCTTTAGAACGGAACAGCAATTCCCCGTTCAGCCTGCCGACATCCAAGCCATCAACCGCCTGCTGGTGCGGGAATATTTAAAAGAAAGCGGGCGGATTTGAGGACGCGGTTTTTCAGGTAGCCTTTATGGGCATATTGCATATGTTCAGAACAGATAATAAAAAGTGCGGTCGGATTTTGAAATGTTTTTTCAGACGGCCTTTAAAAGATTAGAGATAATATTAAAGTCATGAAAATATTGAAATTAAATGATATTTGTAAAATAGGGTCAAGTAAGAGGATTCATTTATCTGATTATGTAGAAAATGGAGTTCCTTTTTATAGAAGTAAAGAGATTATTGAACTATCAGAAGGTAACCCTATTTCTGAACCTTTATTTATTTCGCATGAAAAATTTAGTGAGATTAAACATAAATTTCCCATTCCAAAGACTAATGATATTTTAATAACTTCTGTTGGTACGCTTGGTGTTGTTCATTTAGTAAAAGACCCTAATTTTTATTTTAAAGATGGAAATCTAACATGGCTAAGAGAATTTCATGAAAATATCATAGATATAGATTTCTTATTTTACTGGCTTAATTCTAATTTATTTAAAAAACAAATATTAAACAATAATATTGGAGCTGTGCAAAAGGCTATCACAATTGATTTTTTAAAAAAGGTTGATATTAGCTTGCCAGACATTCCTAACCAAAAATCCATCGCCGCCGTCCTATCCGCTTTGGACAAAAAAATTGCCCTGAACAAACAAATCAACGCGCGCTTGGAAGAGATGACGAAAACCCTGTACGACTACTGGTTTGTGCAGTTCGACTTCCCTGACGCAGACGGCAAACCCTACAAATCCTCAGGCGGTGAAATGGTGTTTGACGAAACCTTGAAACGGGAAATTCCGAAGGGGTGGGAGGTGAAGAGTTTGGGGGAAATAGCTGATTTATATCAACCAGCTACCTTGTCAGAAAAAGAACTCAACAAGAATGGGCAATTTCTTGTTTATGGAGCAAATGGCATAATTGGTAAATATAATAAATTTAATCATGAAAATCCCGTTGTAGCTGTTGCTTGTCGTGGTAATTCTTGTGGAGCAATTAATATTACACAACCTAAATCTTGGATTACTGGAAATGCAATGGTTGTTAATCCTAAAAATAAAAATATGTGTATTGATTTCATCAAGAACACATTATTAGTCAATAACTTGGATAAAGTTGTCTCAGGTTCTGCTCAACCTCAGATTACTCGAACTAACTTTGCGCCATTAAAAGTAATAACTCCAAATGAATCATTATTGAAATTATACTCGGATATTATTAACCCAATGTTTAACAAGCGCATCAACCGAATTCAACAAAATGCCAAACTAACCCAACTACGCGATTTCTTACTGCCCATGCTGATGAACGAGCAGGTATCCGTGGCGGAATAAACTAAATTCGAGAATCAGACCTATAAAATAAAACAAACGAGATAAAAAATGACCGAACAACACTTTACCGAACAAACCAAAGCCTTGATTGACAGCTTAAAAACCATCTGTGCCAACTATGGTTTGGGCAATGACGGCAACGAATTTAAAATCATCAGTCAGGTGTTTTTGTATAAATTCTTAAACGACAAGTACGATTTTGAAGTCAAAAAAATTCGCAAAGAAAACCCTGACGAGGCGATTGAGTTTGTCAATATGGATATTGAGGGGAAAACAGCCGTTTTGAAGCCCGAACATTCCATCAAGTATTTGTCGGAGCGGCAAAACGGCGCGGACTTTGCCAAACTCTTTGATGATACGCTCACCGATATTGCCGCCTGTAATGCGGAACTGTTTTCGGTGAAAACCGAAGGCGGGGCGAAAATCGTGTTGTTCGAGCGTATTAGTCAATATATTACGGATGAAGGCCGCCGCGACGATTTTTGCCGCGCGCTGATTTCCAAGCTGGCAGGTTTCAGCTTTGAAGCGATTTTTGCGCAAAAATTCGATTTTTTCGCCACGATTTTTGAATACCTGATTAAAGACTACAACAGTAATTCAGGCGGTAAATACGCCGAATACTACACGCCGCACGCGGTGGCGCGGATTATGGCGGATATTTTGGTGCCAGAAGATGTGCGCGGGCAAATCCGCAGCGTGGACGTTTACGACCCGTCGGCCGGTTCGGGAACGCTGTTGATGAATGTCGCCCATGCCATCGGTGAAGACAAATGTATGATTTATACGCAGGATATTTCGCAGAAATCGTCCAATTTGTTGCGGCTGAATCTGATTTTGAATAATTTGGTGCATTCTTTGAATAATGTGGTTCAAGGCAATACGATTTTGTCGCCCGCCCATAAAGACGATTCAGGCCGTCTGAAAAAATTTGATTTCATTGTTTCCAATCCGCCGTTTAAATTGGATTTCAGCGATTTCCGCGATCAGCTGGAAAACGATGAAAACAACGAACGCTTTTTTGCCGGTATCCCAAAAATCAAGGCAAAAGACACGGATAAGATGGAAATCTACCAGCTTTTTATCCAGCATATTTTGTTCAGCCTGAAAGAAAACGGCAAGGCGGCGATTGTGTTGCCGACGGGCTTTATCACTGCCCAATCGGGCATCGACAAAAAAATCCGCGAATATTTGGTGGAAAACAAAATGCTCGCCGGCGTGGTATCCATGCCTTCCAATATTTTCGCCACCACGGGAACCAACGTTTCGATTCTGTTTATCGACAAAACCAATAAAGACAAAGTGGTATTAATCGATGCATCGGGCTTGGGCGAAAAAATCAAAGACGGCAAAAACCAAAAAACCGTACTTTCCCGCGAAGAAGAACAAAAAATCTGCCATACCTTCACGCACAAACAGGCAGTAGAAGATTTCAGCGTGGTGGTCGGCTATGATGAAATCAAAGCGAAGAATTACAGCTTGTCGGCAGGTCAATATTTTGAAGTAAAAATTGATTATGTAGATATTTCCGCCGAGGAATTCGAGCAGAAAATGGCAGGATTTTCGGCGGATTTGGACAAACTCTTTGCGGAATCCGCCGAATTGGAAAAAGAGATTAAAGAAAAGCTGAAATCTCTAAGATTCAATGATATAAATTGATAAACACCACTTACTTCCCTTAAAAGCCTTTAGTTGGTATGGATAAGAAATTAAGCGTACAGAAATATAAAATGAGACTGATTAATGACTTATTCATATCTAAAGGCTATTTATCATTAACGTAATATATCGACCATTTACCTTATACCATCCAGAATATGAATCAACGGGATGGATTACTGTAATACTGTGACCATAAAAATTTTTTAGATCGCAAAAGTAAAGTATCTTTAAGACACTTACGGCGATAACCGCTCTCTTTCCCATTTTCCATCATTGAATAAATAACAAATTCTGTCATGCAATCGGCTTGGGCGACCTTGCCAGAACTCTATGCGATCAGGAACAACAAGATAGCCACCCCAATGTGGTGGACGAGGCACGTTTAATGGGTGTTTTGCTGCAATCAGAGCAGCTTTTGCTAATAAAGATTTGTGACTAGAAATGACCGCACTTTGCTCGCTGGCCCAAGCGCCAATTCGGCTGGTGTAAGGGCGCGTTGCAAAATATTCATCTGATTGTTCAGGCGAGATTTTTTCAGCTTTGCCCTCAATACGAACAGAACGTTCTAATTCAGGCCAAAAGAATGTTAGGGCAACGAAAGGATTATGCTCTATGGCGCGACCTTTTCGGCTGTGATAATTTGTGAAAAATACAAAGCCTTGTTCGTTCACTTCTTTCAACAGCACCATTCGACTTGTTGGCCGACCCTCTTCATTGACTGTCGCAACATTAACACCTGTTGGCTCATTTACTTTGGCGGTAATGGCCTCGTTGAGCCATTTTTCAAATTGTTTTATGGGATTGGGATCGCAATCATGCTGAGAAAGCGCCTGTTTGCAATAATCCTCACGAATATTATGTAAGTCCATTTTCTTTCTCCTTTTGCTTGAAAACAAAAAGCCCTTGCAACTGCAAGGGCTAGTATAGTCCGTTAATTATTTACCATCAACACTCACGCCATAAAATGCATCATAGCCGAATGGGCTTTGTACGTAGCCTTTTACGCGAGGGCTAAGTGGTGCAAAACCAACAGAGTGTGCAACTGGAATCCATGGTGCTTGTTCATGGAAAATCACTTGTGCTTGTTTATAAAGCGCTGCACGCTCATCTTTATTGGTTAAGCCAATCGCTTTATCTAATAAGGCATCAAACTCTGCATTTTTGAAACGAGCAAAGTTTGAGTTACCCGCATTCGCACTTGCAAGTAATGGAGAAAGGAAGTTATCTGGATCACCGTTATCACCTGACCAACCGAAGATACCTGCAGTTAATTCGCCTGCTTTAGCACGTTTTTGATAGTCAGCCCATTCAAATGTGACTGGATTTGCTTTTACGCCAACTTTCGCCCAGTCTGCCATCACTAGTTCAGCCATACGTTTTGGATTTGGGTTAGACGCACGCACTACTGGTTGAATCCAGAAGTCCGTTTCAAAACCGTTTGGATAACCTGCTTCCGCTAAAAGCTGTTTCGCTTTCTCTGGATCATACGGATAATCTTGGATTTCGTCGTTATAACTCCAAATTGTTGGTGGCAATGGATTTTTCGCTGCAGTGCCTGCACCTTGATAAACCGCGTCAATAATCGCTTTTTTATCCACCGCATAGTTCAATGCTTGACGCACTTTCACGTTATCAAACGGTGCTTTTTCCGTATTGAATGCGATATATGCCACGTTCAAACCTTTTTGTTCCAAAAGCTGTACTTTTGGATCGGTTTTCATTTTGGCTAAATCCGCCACATTCGGGAATAAAATTAAATCACAAGAACCCGCTTGTAACTTCGCATAACGCGTAGTCGCATCGGGTACGATACTGATCACCAAACGATCAAGCGGTGTACGACCTTTCCAATAGGTTTCATTTGCTACGTATTGTGCCGCTTGGTCAGTTTTGTAATCCACAAAAATAAACGGACCTGTACCTACCGGTTTGTTATCGATAGTTTCTGGTTTACCCGCTTTCAACATCGCATCTGCATATTCAGCTGAGTAAATAGAGATAAAATCCATACCCAAGCTTGCTAAGAAAGTCGCATCTTTTTTATTTAAAGTAATACGAACGGTGTTATCATCTACTTTCTCAACTGATTTTAATAAATCTGGGAATTTCATCGCTTTGAAATACGGATAAGTCCCTTTCGATACGTTGTGATAAGGGTGGTTAGGATCTAACTGACGTTGGAAAGAAAAGATCACATCATCCGCATTAAAATCACGTGTTGGCGTAAATTCTTTTGTCGTATGGAATTTCACCCCTTTACGCAAATGGAACGTGTAAGTTAAACCATCGTCACTGATCTCCCAGCTTTCAGCCAAGGCTGGCTCAAGGTCAGTTGAACCTTTTTTAAATTCAACCAAGCGGTTATACACTTGTTGTGAACTTGCATTGTAAGATGTGCCTTCCATTACCAATGCAGGGCTAAAGCTAAGTGGTGCTTTCGCTGTACAGTACACAAATGTGTTATTGCCTGAAGGTTTCGCTGTTTCTGCTTTTGAGGTTTCTTTTGCAGCAGAACCAGATTGATCACAAGCCGCTAAAAACAAACTAGCAGCAATAAGCGTTAAGGTCGCTTTTAATTTCATAAGTTTTCCTTCTTTAATCGGGCAAAATACCCAAACATGAATATAAAATTTTACCTAAGATATAAGCAAATCAAACTTTTACGAAATAAGAAAAAGATCTTTCTTATAACAAATTAGACTAAGACATTCAATATTAGCGTTTTTTCCGCAAATGATCCCCGTCTGTTTTACGTAAATAACTCAATATCCAAACTAATGCGATCGCAAAAATGGAAGTCGTCAAAAACGTATAACTGAAAGCATGTTGTAATGCGTCGCCGTCGTTACCCATGAATTGACGATATAACGTCAAAATAATAGATGCCACTGCGATACCAAATCCAATCCCCACTTGTTGCACAATGCTCAATACCGTTGATCCTACTCCGCTTTGAGCCTGTGATAGATCGCCAACGGTAAGTGTGTTAATTGAGGTAAAAATCATCGACATGCAGGCACCATACCACATCAAATTACATATAATCCACGTCGTTGATGATGAGGTATCAAGCCATGACATGGAAACTGTTGAGCCTGCCATTAAAAGTGACGATAAAATTAACGTGGTTTTATAACCTAAGATATTTAAAATATGCCCAATAAAACGTTTAAATACGACAGACATTAGCGCAATGGGTGCAAGCAACCAGCCTGACTCTTCAGCTGAATAGCCAAAAGAAAGTTGGAACATTAATGGTAATAAGAACGGCACAGCCGAACCGGAAAGGCGAATAAAGATATTGGCTGCAATACCTAATCGGAATGTTCTCGTATTGAAAAGAGATAACGGTAAAATGGCACGTTCATTACCTTTTGCATAAAAATAATAGGCCACCAATAATGCAATACCAATCGACAATGCACTATATGTAGTCATATTGTCACGGTGACTTTCGCCCAGTAAATCAAGTCCGAGCGTTAAACCGACTAAACCAAATGCAAAGAGTAAAAAGCCTGTCCAGTCTAACTTATTTGCATTGCCCTTATGATTTCCCATCACTTTAGCGGCAGCCCAGAAGCCTAACATACCAATAGGAATATTGATTAAGAAAATCCAATGCCATGAAGTATGCACCACAAGCCAACCACCTAAAATCGGGCCAAGAATCGGGCCGATGAGTCCTGCTGTCGCCATTAAATTCCAGGCATTAATTAATTGATTTTTCGGTACGGTTTGAATAATCGCAAGGCGAGCGACAGGCATCATAAATGCCCCACCAATACCTTGAATAATCCGTGCAATCACAAGGGTTTCTAGAGAGGTTGCCATTGCACAAGCTACTGAACCGAATACAAAGGTAAAAACAGCAGAGCGGAAAACAGTGAGTGTACCAAATTTAGCTGCCGCCCAAGCAGTTAAAGGAATAAATAAGGCAACGGCAAGAGAATAGGCGATAATCGCCATTTGCATTTCAAAGACAGGGGTTTGCAGATCTGTTGCGATAGTGGGTAAGGCAGTATTTAAAATAGTCGCATCCAAGCTTTGCATAAACAAAGCCATGGAAGCCACCCAAGCCAGCCCTTTATAATGCTGACGTTCTATTACTGCGTCTTTTTCCACCATTGATAAATAAACTCAGCGATTTGTTCAATGTGATTAATATCTAATAAAGTGCGGTCAGTTTCAAGCGAATAATCTGTTGCTAAAGCCAACACGTTTTCATCTAATTCCGGCAACGGTTTTATCATCTCTTGTCGATGCAACAGAATCTTTTGAATAGGTTCTTCTTTAAATCCTTCCACCAAAACTAAATCTGTTAAATGACGATCAAATTGTTGGCTTAAATAAGCTAATGAAACCGGCGCTTGAGGCGTTTCTGTCATTAATGCCCAACGACTATCGCAAGCCATAATAACTTGCGCAGAACCCGCCTCTTTCATTCGCCAGCTGTCTTTTCCCTCTTTATCCACATGGGCGTTGTGATGGCTGTGTTTAATCACTGAAACACGTAAACCTTTTTTGATTAATTGAGGAAGCAATTTTTCCAGCAATGTAGTTTTGCCACTACCGCTGTAACCCGTGATACCAAGAAGAGGAAGGGAATTGTTCATTGTAAAAACCTTAAGAAAAATGACCGCACTTGATAAAACAAAACCCCGCAGGACGGGGTTTTGCTATCAAAATCCATTAGGTGAAGAAAGTATAGCAAGGGAAAACAAAATAGCAACTTTCTCGCTTCTACTGAATTATTTTAGGAATGTTACACCTTGTACAATTCGTTTAGCCGCGGCAATTGGAAGCTGTCCGATAAAGGTAATTTCTTTATCGCCCATGACTTCACTATAAATCGTGTATGCCCCTTGTTTCCATGTGTTTTCTGTTGCGGCAGTGCTATCCGCTTTGTTGACATAGAGTGTAAAAGTGAAAAGCCCGTCGCTAAATAACGCATTTTCAACCACTTCACCATCCATTACATCTTGATTTTGGCGAACTAAATCAAAACCTTGCGGTAACCAATCCGTTTTCCAATTGACTGCAAGAGATGACTCTTGTTTGCTTTCATTTAAAAGTGGCGGCACTGACACCTTATTAAGGTAATCTGTCAAACCACGTAGACGATCATCGATATATAACGTCACGACACGGAACTGATCCAATAACTTGCCTTCTCGATCAAGCATATCGCCACGCAATAACAAACCATTTTCTTCATCTAAGAAAACGAGATATTGATAGCGAAAATCGTCTTTGGGCACAATACGAATGGTATCGACAAATCGGCCTGCAATTCGGTCTTTTCCAAGCTTAATAAAATCATAATTCTGACTCAGCTTGCTAAAATCAGTGCGAATCACTGCCGGAAGCGCATCCACAATCTCACCACTGTTAATCGTGAAAGCACGTGAATCCGGCTGGAAATAGCTGACTAAATTACCGCGCTGGATGATTTCTTGCTGTTCACCATCTAATGTCACCAATTGTGCATACACTTTTTGCCCTTGCTTAATATGACGATAACGGAATGAGTCCATATTTGTTGGCGTAGTTTGCACAAAAGCAAGCTCATAGTTTAAATCTCGCATGGCTTGCGACATTTTATTTAATGACTGGATTGGCTCTTCTGCAAATGCCGTGAAAGGCAACAAGAATAAGCCTAAAAGTGCGGTTAATTTAAGAAACGTTTTTTTCATAAATAAATCAATTGATCCATAAAAAAATTCACCACGCCTAAGGTGGTGAATTATCGATTAATTGCTGTAATTATTTCGCTTGGTTGCTACCCACATTTAAGCTATCTGCATGCATACGACGCTGTAATTCATAGTTTTGCAACATCGTACCAATACGGCGATTTTTTTGCTCAACCTGTTCCGAAGTGGCTACATCTTTGGTCGGAGCGTTGTAACTTACTTCTTGAACAGAATTGTTAAATGGTAAGGTTTGTAAAACTGGGTTTTCAGGTGTAACCGAGGTGCTTTTTGCATTAAATGATTGCACACCTACTACTGCCACTAAACACACACCTGCCGCCACGGCAATTTGTGTCATTGGTGCAAAGAATGCTTTTAATTTTTGCACGAATGGTAAGCTGTCAGCTTCTTCTGGTGTTGGTTGAGAAACAGTAATCTCTACGTGTTTTACTTCTTCTAATTCAATTAAATCAGCCATTTTCGCGGTAAAATCAGCACCTAATAATACTGGTGACTCTTTACGCATAACTGATCTTACTGCGTGATATGCAGCCCAAGATTCTTGTGAATCTTTATCCTGACAGAGTTGTTCCGTCAACTCGGCACTGACTTCTTCTCCATCCATATAGGCTGAAAGTAACTCTTTTTGCATTTTATAAACTCCGACTTTATTTTAACGTTGCATAAGCGGTTGTATTTTGTTCTCAATCACTTCCCGAGCACGGAAAATGCGAGAACGTACAGTGCCTACTGGGCAATCCATTATTTCTGCGAT
>PPYF01612946.1_pt1 | contig 12997 bp, 9 predicted proteins | sample 1559871 | NCBI WGS metagenome assembly PPYF01 (sample SAMN08240021, study PRJNA423297) | Human gut metagenome, whole genome shotgun sequencing project. | reverse complement strand
GGCAGGCGCATCGCCAGCGCGGTAACCACGGCGATCATTACCATCGCGCCGCTGCCTGAGGTCCAGCCCGTCCACAGCCAGAATAGCGTTCCGAGAATACAGGAGACAGAGGTGCGCCAGAAGTTCACCATCGCGTGATGACGTTCGGCGGACTCCACTTTAACCACCGTTTCGCCGCGCAACACGCCATCCTCGATACGGCTGATTTTAGTATTCCCCACCACGCCGCGCTTAAGCAGCAGGTAACGCGTGGCGGCGCCCACCCAGCTATAAATCGTGACCGGGGTATTATGCTCGCCTTTCCAGGTCAGGAAGCGGCGCATGCGCTTCAGCTGCTGGTGAACATCCTGCACCGTCTCAACCGGCTCGGCGAACAGCTCGCGATAGTCGTCCGTGACCATTTCCGGGCGTGAGTTCTGAATCAGATAGGTTTCGCAAGCCTGGGTGATAAGGGTTAGCGAAAGGGTGTTGATCGCCTTCAGGCGCTGATTCGCCTTTGCCCAGCGTGAGGATTCCATAATCAGGTTACTACGCATACCTTCCAGCGCCGTAGTGCGGCGTACCAGCGCTCCCCAGGCTTGATCCACTTCCTCTTTTTCACCGTGCGCGACGCATAACTGCATCAGCTTATACTGTGCAATTAGCAGATTATCGAGCTCGAGGTCGATCTCTTTTTTAATCGAACGCGGCGAAAACAGGAGATCGGCGACGATGGCGCTGACAATACCGATGACAATTTCGCTGCAGCGTTCGACAGCAAACTGCGGCGCCAGCATCGGATTGGTATGGATGGTAATAATGATAATCAGCGCGGTGTACCCGGCCAGCCCCCAGGCATAGGAGTTTTCGACCTTGACCAGCGACGAAACCCAGGTACAAAACCCGGCCCACAGACAGCAGACCAGCATCATCAGCAGAGGCGCGCGGATCATCAGGATGATGATAACCAGCGCCGCAATACAGCCAATAAAGGTCCCGGCAATACGCAACATACCGCGATAGCGGATTGCGCCGGAGTACGGTTCGCCGCCAGCAGCAAAGGCCGGCCCGGCGGCGACGATCGCTGCCGTCAGTACCGCCCAGCGCGGCGTTTCGAGCTGAAAATGGAAACCGACAAACAGCGCCAGCACCACCGCGCATGCAAGCTTAATGGCAAAGCGGAGATGCCGGGGAGCAATGGTATATGTCCCCATAGCAATTAACCAAATTCGCGCAGGCGCATAGCCAGTTTCTGGAAGAAGTTGGCCTGGCTGGTATCACGATCTTCTTGACCGGTGATCACTACCGTCGCCGTGGTGCCCGATGGCCACAGATTCCCCTGCTGGTGATCGAGGCGAATACGCACCGGCACACGCTGCGCCAGACGCACCCACTCAAGGTTGGAGTCGACCGAGGCCATCCCTTTCGAGTCGCTGCTGCTGCTGGCGTTGGTCACCCCCGCAGCGATACTGTCCACCGTCCCTTTAATGGTTTTGCTGCTGCCCAGCGGGGTAATCTCCGCACGATAGCCTGGACGGACGCCCTCCAGTTTGGTCTCTTCCAGATAGGCCATGACGTAAAACGTATTCTCTTTCACCAGCGCCACCGCCGTGGAGCCACGGGTGATAAATTCCCCAGTGTAGACGTTAAGGTTAGTCACCCAGCCATCCGCAGGGGCGCGAATGACCGTCCGCTCCAGATCTAGCCTGGCCAGGTCGCGACTAGCCACCGCTTTCGCCAGCTGATGTTCAACGGTTTGCAGTACGTTGTTCGCCTGATCAATCTCTTCCCGCGACATCGCCTGTACGCCAAGCTTATTACGCCGACCGGCTTCGACGCGTTTTTCCTGAGCTAACGTCTGATAATAGGCGACATCAGCTTCCGCCTGCGCCAGCGCTTTTTGGTAACGAGGTTGGTCAATAACGAACAATACCTGGTCTTTCTTAACCAGTTGGTTATCCTTGACGTTTACCTGAGAAATCAGCCCGGAGACGTCGGGGGCAATCGCCACAATGTCGGCGCTAAAGCGCGCATCACGCGTCCACGGCGAGGCGGTGTAATAAACCCAGGCGCGGAAAATCGCCACGAAGGCCAGAATGACCAGTATCACGGTAATGGCAGTACGGAGGATATTTCTTGTTAGTGTTTTCACATCAACCTCAAACGAACAAGCGCGATATCAAATAAAAAAGGCAGCAATAGAGCGCCGTATTAAACAGTGCTGGGTGCCAGACAAAATCGTAAATGCCGGTCGGAACCAGCAGTCGGTGCACCAGCCAAAAGATAGCCAGCGACAAAAGCAACTCGAAGAAGATCGGCGGAAACGATAAGCCGAAAATCACGATGACAGGAAACAGACTCATGATGACCTTGAATAAGAAGCGTACAGGTAGTGAGCAGATGCGTTTATTATGTAGCTAACAATATATTAACGTAACGATTGCCGCATTATCTACAATGTGTGATCTAAATCACTTTTAAGCCAGAGTGAATAATGGAACGATTAAAACGCATGTCCGTTTTCGCCAAAGTGGTCGAATTAGGTTCATTCACCGCAGCGGCCCGCCAGCTTCAGATGAGCGTTTCCTCGATCAGTCAGACCGTCGCCAAACTGGAAGATGAGCTGCAGGTAAAGCTGCTCAACCGCAGCACCCGCAGCCTTGGCTTAACTGAAGCAGGTAAAATCTATTACCAGGGCTGCCGTAGGATGCTGTTTGAAGCGCAGGATGTCCATGAGCAATTATACGCATTTAACAATACCCCCATCGGGACGCTGCGCATCGGCTGCTCTTCAACTATGGCACAGAATGTTCTGGCGCGCATAACGGCGAAAATGCTCAAAGAATACCCCGGGCTCTCTGTTAATCTGGTCACCGGCATACCTGCGCCAGACCTGATCGCCGACGGCCTTGACGTGGTGATCCGCGTGGGCGCCCTGCAGGATTCCAGCCTTTTTTCCCGCCGCCTGGGCTCAATGCCGATGGTATTATGCGCCGCTAAAAGCTATCTGGCGCAGGCTGGCAATCCAGAGAAACCGGCCGACCTTGCCGGACATGCCTGGCTGGAATATAGCGTGCGGCCGGACAATGAGTTTGTCATTATCGCGCCGGAAGGGATCTCGACCCGCCTCACCCCGCAGGGGCGCTTCGTGACCAACGACCCTATGACGCTGGTGCGCTGGCTGACCGCCGGGGTGGGTATCGCCTATGTACCCTTAATGTGGGCGATCGAAGAGATCAACCGCGGTGAGCTTGAGATCCTGCTGCCCAGCTATCAGTCCGATCCGCGACCGGTCTACGCCCTGTATACGGAAAAGGATAAACTGCCGCTGAAAGTGCAGGTCTGTATCAACTATCTGACGGAGTATTTTGTCGACGTGGCGAAGATCTATCAGGGCATGCACGGGCGCGGGATCGCCCGGTGAGGCGGTTCCCGGCAGCGCCGGGAACCAGGTCAGGATCAGGCGGTGCCGCCGACGGTAAGGTTATCGACCTTCAGGGTCGGCTGGCCGACGCCCACCGGCACGCTCTGGCCCTCTTTGCCACAGACGCCGACGCCGTTATCCAGGCGCAGGTCGTTGCCCACCATCGAAATCTGCTGCATGGTCTCAATGCCGGAGCCAATCAGCGTGGCCCCTTTCACCGCCTTCGTGACCTTCCCTTTTTCGATCAGATAGGCCTCGGAAGTGGAGAAGACGAATTTACCGGAGGTGATATCCACCTGCCCGCCGCCGAAGTTAGGCGCAAAGATACCGTAGTCGACCGATTCGATAATCTCCTGTGGCGTCGACTGGCCCGCCAGCATATAGGTGTTGGTCATACGCGGCATCGGCAGATGGGCATACGACTCACGTCGGCCATTGCCGGTCGGTGCGACGCCCATCAGGCGCGCGTTGAGTTTATCCTGCATATAGCCTTTCAGAATGCCGTTTTCGATCAGCACGTTGTATTGCCCCGGCGTCCCTTCGTCATCAATGGCCACCGAGCCACGGCGATCGGCGATGGTGCCGTCATCCACTACGGTGCACAGCTCAGAGGCGACTAATTCCCCCATATGGCCGCTAAAGACCGAGGTGCCACGCCGGTTGAAATCGCCTTCCAGCCCATGGCCGACCGCTTCATGCAGCAGGACGCCAGGCCAGCCGGCGCCGAGCACCACAGGCAGCATCCCCGCAGGGGCGGCGACCGCCGAGAGGTTGACCAGCGCCATGCGCACCGCTTCTTTCGCCCAGGCATCGGCCCGCACGTCGCCCTCCTGGGAGGCGAGGAAATAGTCATAACCAAAACGCCCGCCACCGCCGCTGCTGCCGCGCTCACGCTTGCCATCCTCTTCCACCAGCACGCTGACGGAAAGACGAACCAGCGGACGAACGTCGGCGGCCAGAGTGCCATCGGTGGCGGCGACCAGGATGAGCTCATACACCCCGCTCAGGCTGGCTGAAACCTCCTGCACCCGCTGGTCCGCCGCCCGGGCGACTTTGTCTACCCGGCGCAGAATATCCAGCTTCTCTTCCCGGGTCATACTCTGCAGCGGGTCGATGCTGGTGTACAGGGCACGATGCTCTACGGCGCCGAGGGTCTGCACTTTGCCATTGCCGGTGTCGCGCACAATGGTCCGCGCCGCCTGGGCGCTCTGCTCCAGCGCCAGTTTGCTGATCTGATCGGCGTAGGCAAAGCCCGTTTTTTCGCCGCTGACGGCGCGCACGCCTACGCCCTGGTCGATATTGTACGACCCATCTTTAATGATGCTGTCTTCCAGAACCCAGGATTCGTGATAGCTCGACTGAAAATAGAGATCGCCGTAATCGAGGCGGCGCTCGGTCAGTTGACCAAGAATGGCAAACAGGTCCTGATGATTCAGGCCATTTGCCGACAGTAATTGTTCACTTACCAGGTTCAGACTCATCGTTATGCTACTCGTTTGTTGCCGCCTGACAGGCGGAAATACAGAAGGCTATCTATTGAGATTGCGGCAATTCCTGGCAATCGTCAAATCATTGCTTTTTATTGCTGCGCGCCTGGCGCAGCACTTCATTGATCTGCGGCTGGTCAATCGGGCCAGTGATGCGATAGCGCAGAATCGAAACTTTATTCCACAGCGGACCCAGCACTTTGCTGGCGGCAAATACCGCCGCGCCGACGATGGGGTTGACGGCAAAGGCCGCCGCCACGCCGACGGTCGCGGAGATCTCCGGCGCCACCACCGCCTGCAGATCCAGCTGGCGACGCACCAGATCGACCGACCCTTTCATAGCAATATCCGCTTCAAGGCCATCCACCAGCGTATCATCGGTATGCAGTACGCCATCCTTAATCCATGCCGTACTGTTAATCGAATCAAAGTAAAAGCCTTCGCTGAAGGTATCGCTGAAATCGAAACGCAGTTTACGCAGCAGGGCATCCACACTCAGCAGACGCAGCAGCTGGCCAGCGTGCCCGGTACTCAGGTCGGTAAACTGCCCCTTGCCCAGGTGGCTTTTAATGATGCCATTGAGCGACGCGACATCGGGTGACCAGGGCGGCGCGCGCCAGTGCAGATCGTAGTCGATATCAAACGGCGAATCCTTCACCGGCGTGGAGACGCCAAAGAAATCCGCAAATGCATCCGTCTTATTGCCGTGCAGTCTGCCTTTCAGCGAGGTTCGAACCCCTGAAGGGGCGTTCACCCACACGCCGTTGGTCGTCAGCCGGCCAAACCCGGTATCCACCAGGCCGTTGGAGAGCGTTAAGGTATCCCCTTTGATCGCCACATCCCCATCGATGCGGCCATATTTTTGTCCCCACAGCCAGCATTCCGCGCAGCGTAGCTGCAGATCGGGCCAGCCATGGAAATCCAGCCGGGTCGCCGTCTGGGGGGCCACATTCTCTGTTGCGTTCTGGCCGCTGGCGCTGGCCGGATTGAAATAGAGATAACGCACATTTGCCAGCCACGGAGCATTGTCGCGCATCGTCAATGTGGCATTGATCTCACGCCCCTGCGCCTCAACCTGCGAGCCGCCGGCGACCGGCTGGGACATCAGACTGACGTTGTTCCACTGTTGCCCCGCGAGGGCCAGCGACGGCGTACGCAGCACAATGCGCGGTGGAAAGAGCACGCTGCTGCTCACTTCATTTGCCGCGCCGTTCTCGAAGAGCGCCAGCCACTGCGCGCCATCCATCGGCGGCAGGTTGAGCTCGATACCGGGCTGATCGGGCAGCGGAGAGTGCCCTTTGCTGTCAGTGGTAAGGATCGCTCTATCCAGCGTCAGCTTATGATTGAGCAACCAGCGGCTGTTAATATGATTCTTCGCCCCGATGGAGCCGGTCAGGTCGAAGCTGCTCAGGCCGCCGGCGACGTTAATTTTGACCGGAAGGGGTTCGCCGGCGGGCTTACTGACTGGCGAAGGTAAGCGACTGCTCACATTCTTCAGATCGCCGTTGATATCGACCTTATAGCTGGCATTGCCATGGTACGGCAGTTCGATGGCGACCTTGCCATCCCACGGGACGCTACCGCTCAACGCCTCACTCACGGCTTTCGGCAGCAGCCCGGTGCGCGACGGCTGCCAGTTGGCATTCATCCCGACATCCACCAGAAACGCTTTTTCACCTTCGCGGGTGGAAAAATTGAGGTTCAGCGGCTGATTAAACCAGGTCGCGCTCAACGTTTGACTATTGAGATCGCCATTCACCGCCGGCCAGTCCGGTTGGAAGGCAAAAGTGGCGTTCTTCAGCGGAACATAAACCTGGAACTGGCCTTCATTATGCGGATAAGGGAATAGATGCGGATTGCCGCCATACACCAGCGTCGCATCGCTGGCTTGCCCCGCTTTAATCGCGCCGCTCAGATAGTCCACCAGCGCTTTGCCCATCAGATTTTCCGGGAAATAACGCCATGCCTGGCCACCGTCATTGGTGCTGATGCCCGCCAGAATGCCCAGCCAGGGATCGTCCCCCTGCGGTTGCAGATAGCGGAAGCCGCCGCGGGCGCGTACGCCTGTCGCCTGCACGTCTATATCGCGGCCATCAAGCATAAACCCTTTGTCGTTTTTCACCCAACTGAGCGTGGCTTCGCCAGCGGCTATCTCCAGCGGCGCGCGGAAGACGCCGGCATACGGCATCAGCGCCTTCGCCATATGGGCGCGTAATTCCCCGTGCTCAACGCTGCCATTCAGACTGCCGGAGAAGTGCTCTGCCCCAGGCAGAAGTTTCCACTGCTTCCACGCCAGATCGCTCCACTGCGCCTGAAAACGCGTTTTCTCCGTCGCCTGCAGGGGGATATCGAGAGCCAGCAAATTGATTTTGCCGCCAGGCTGCGTGGTACGCCAGAGTTCGCCCAGAGAAGGCGCCAGCTTATCAGCAAACGGCTGTAACCCGCTCAGGCCGCTGAGGGCCAAATTGCTGGCGCGAATACGTAACTCATCGCTACGCTGACGATCGTCGCCACCAACGTCCTGCGCCGGGATCCACGCCATCGCCAGGGCTCCGCTTGGCCAGGGTTTATCATCGATAGCGATCCGCGTATCGGGAATATAAAAGGCCCAGCTTTGCTTATCATGGGAGAGATGCGCCGTCAGGTTATCCACCGACAAATGATGGACTTCGTTATCGCCCTGCCAGCTGGCGCCCCCTTTTTTCAGCCATACGTCGCCGCTGGCCACATCACCTTTTTCAATGGTCATCCAGCCTTCGAGGCTGAAGCGGGCGCTTTTCAGGGCGATATTGTCCTGCATCCAGCGTCCCAGCCACGGTTTGACGTCGATATCATCCGCCTGCAGCCAGACCCGGCCTTTATTCAGCAGGCCATCCTCATCGCGAAGATCCATCCGCACCTGCATGACGCCATGCTGGCCGGTGAGGCTGGAGAGGCTGAGCTGCCCCTCGGCGCGATGACGGTTCCTGCCGTTAAGCCATGTCAGCTGCGGAACCGCCAGCTCCGCCCGCTGACCGGAAAGAGTCAGAAAGCTCAGATGGCTGTCGCGCAGAGTAAAGTGATCGAACTGACGTAAAAAGAGATCGCTGATGCGGTCGGTTTTCAGGCTTTCGCCACCGTCATTGGTCTGAATAGGGGTATTGGTATGGACCTGCAGCTGCCAGAAGGTGAGGTCGCGGAACTGCCAGCGCATATGCAGCAGGCTCTGCCAGACATCCAGCGCCAGGGTTACGCGCTTGACCGCCATTGTGCCGCCATCTTTCAGCCCGACATGGATATCGCGGGCGTCTAACGTCGGACCAAAAGTCTGCCAGCTGGCGGTGATCTGCGAGGCGTCCACCGGCGTACCGGTGATGGTGGAGATCTTCTCCAGCAGCTGCGGACGCCAGGCGTCGAGCTGTGGCAACACGAGACGCAAGCCACTCACCAGCAGCGCGACGATAACAATCAATGTTGCCACGGTGAGCAATAAAATCCCGGGCAGTCGCCTCACGCCTCTCTCCTTGTCAGCCGCACAATGACGCGGTGTCTTACATCATAACCACATCGAACTGCTCTTGATTATAGAGCGGCTCAATTTGTACCTTCACCTGTTTGCCGACAAAGATTTCCACTTCCGCCAGCGCATGCGACTCTTCCCCTTTCAGGGTTTCCGCCACCGCAGGGGAAGCATAGACCAGGAAGCGATCGGAATCATAAGCATGATGTACGCGGACGATCTCACGCATAATCTCATAGCACACCGTTTCCACCGACTTTACCGTTCCACGTCCGTGGCAGGTTGGGCACTCGTTGCACAGCACATGCTCCACGCTTTCACGGGTGCGTTTACGGGTCATCTCCACCAGGCCCAGCTGGGAGAAGCCGTTAATGCTGGTCTTCACCCGATCTTTACTCAGCGCCTGCTCTAAAGAGTGCAACACCCGTCGACGGTGATCTTCATTGTTCATGTCTATGAAATCAATGATGATAATGCCGCCGAGATTACGCAAACGTAGCTGGCGGGCTATCGCCTGGGTGGCTTCGATGTTGGTATTGAAGATCGTATCGTCAAGATTGCGGTGCCCGACAAAGGCCCCGGTGTTGATATCGATGGTGGTCATCGCCTCGGTCTGGTCGATGATCAGATAGCCCCCGGATTTGAGCTCGACTTTACGCTCCAGCGCGCGCTGAATTTCGTTCTCAACGTCAAAGAGATCGAATATCGGCTGACGGCCGCTGTAGTGTTCCAGCTTGCTGGTCATTTCCGGGATATATTCGGCGGTGAATTCGAGCAACGCCTCATAGGTCAGGCGCGAGTCGACGCGAATGCGATCCAGTTGCGCATCGGCAAAATCACGCAGCACGCGCTGGGCCAGAGCCAGCTCGCCATACAGCTGATAGCGGGTCTGGTTGCGCTTTTTGCGCTCCATCACCTTGGTCCATACGCGCTTAAGATAAGCGGCATCGGCGGCCATCTCCTGCTCGTGAACGCCTTCCGCAGCGGTGCGAATGATAAACCCGCCCTGCTCATCGCAATATTCTGCGACGACCTTTTTTAGGCGCTCGCGCTCGGCTTCGCTTTCAATCCGCTGAGAGACCCCCACGTGGGAGGCGCCTGGCATAAAGACCAGATAGCGGGAAGGCAGGGTAATATCGGTGGTCAGACGCGCGCCTTTGGTACCCAGCGGATCTTTAACCACCTGGACCATCAGATCCTGGCCCTGGCGCACCAGCTCCGAAATATCGCGCACGGTAAACTGCTTTTGCTCCTCACCGGCGACGCACTCGGTATGCGGCATGATATCGGAGGCGTGAAGGAACGCCGCCTTATCCAGACCAATATCTACAAAAGCCGCCTGCATTCCCGGCAGCACTCGGCTAACACGACCTTTGTAGATATTGCCTACTATTCCGCGTCGCGCTTCACGCTCAATATGGATTTCCTGCAGAATACCGCCATCAATATACGCAACGCGCGTTTCGGATGGCGTTACGTTAACTAATAATTCAGCCGTCATCTTTATCCCTTTCCTTTACGCAGTGAGTTAAAGTTACTGAGCAACTCATACGTTTCCACCAGCGGTAAGCCGACTACGGCGTGATAGCTGCCATTAATCTTCCTGACGAAGCAACCACCCAACCCTTGAATACCGTATGCACCTGCTTTATCTAAAGGCTCGCCGCTGGCCACATAATCGGCGATATCCTGCTCGCTGAGCCGCCGGAAGGTCACTTCCGTGACCACCAGACAGTCCAGCGTTTGCTGCTTATCCGCCAGCGCCACCGCGGTCATGACCTGATGGGTGTGGCCGGAAAGCAAACGCAGCATCGCTGCAGCGTGTTCGGCGTCGCGCGGTTTTTCCAGCACTTCGCCGTTCAAAATGACAATCGTATCCGCTCCCAGCACCGGCAAATCGCGGGTGGCCATCGCCACCCCGGCCTGCGCTTTTTCGCGCGCCAGGCGGACGACATAGTGCTGGGCGCTCTCCTGCGGCTGGCGCTGCTCCTCAATACCAGGAACCAGACGCTCGAAAGCGAGACCAAGCTGAGTCAGCAGTTCCTGCCGACGCGGGGAACCAGAAGCGAGATACAGAGTTGTCATATCAACCTTATTGCACTGCAAATTGCTGACGCACTTTACGCATCAGCAGGAAGAGCCATGGCCAGAGGATGCCGTTTACTACACTACTCCAGAATACTTCCGGACGGAAAGAGACGTTGATCACTAAAAACTCTGCCCAGAAAACAATGATATCCACGGCCAGGGATAACAGCATTACCACCAGCGCCTGCTGCCACAGCGCCAGGTTACGGAACAGCTGATACTTCAGCGCGACCAGATAGGCGACGATGCTTAAAGACAGCGCGCGAACGCCGAGCGTTGAACCGCTGATGAGATCAAGAATAGCCCCCATCACGAAACCCGTCCCCACGTTTACCCGGTGCGGCAACGCGAGGATCCAGTACAGCAGGATCAATAATACCCAGTTGGGCCGGAAAACGCTGATGTCCGCCGGCCAGGGCATAATTTGCAGCAATAGCGCGATAAGAAACGAGAGCCAGATAACCCAGCGTCCCTGGCTACGGTAACTTGCCACTATTGCCCCCCTGCAGGCTGCGACGGCTGAGGCGGCGTCAACCCGGTGGCGGGCGCCGGCATCTGCGGCCCCATCGCATCCGGCGCAGGCAGTACCTGCGGCATCATCTGCATCAGACGTTCGTTAGCCACCCGATGAACCTCTTCCGGGGTCATCGGGTTAGCGCCATTACGATCGGCGCCCCACAGCAGCAACAGATAGCGCAAGCGCTGCAGCCCGGCCGTCGGACGCGCCTGAATCACGGTATAGGCGCGCTGGGTGTCCAGTTTCACCGAGGAGACTACCCCGACCGGATACCCTTCAGGGAAACGACCGCCGAGACCGGAGGTCACCAGCACGTCGCCGACGCGAATATCGGTATTCGCCGGCAGATGCTCAAGCTGGAGATCGTCCGTGCAGCCGTTACCGGCGGCAATGACGCGAATGTCGTTACGCAGAACCTGGATCGGCAGCGCATGAGTGGCATCGCAGATCAGCAGCACCCGGCTGGTCATTTTCGCCACGGCCACGACCTGCCCCACGACGCCTTTATCGCTGATAACCGGCTGGCCTTCATAGACGCCGTTCACGCTGCCTTTGTCAATAACCACCTGATCGCTGTAAGGGTCGTTGACCGTTGAGATGACCTGCGTCACCATTTTTTGCTCGTCCTGGCGCAGCGGCGAGCCAAGCAGTTCACGCAGGCGCGCGTTCTCCTGCTTGTACTGGCCCAGCATCAGCAGATCGCTGTTTTTCAGCAACAGCTCCTGGCGCAGCGCGCGGTTTTCCAGTTCGAGCTGGTCGCGGGTAGCTAGCGTCTGCGATACGCTGTCGAGCAGTTCCCGGGGACCATTAGAGACAAAGTAGAAAGGGCTGACGGCTGTATCCATGTACGTTCTGATTTGACTGAACGTACCCAGGCGGCTGTCGGCGATAATCACGCCAAGCGCCACCAGCACCGCCAGAATAAGGCGAATCTGTAGCGAGGGGCCACGGCTAAAAATTGGCTTCATAGGCTATGCGTATTCTCGTGTCAGTAAAGACCAGGGGCAGCTCGTATGCCGCCCCGGACCTTCAGGCTGACTACTCTTCGCTAAACAGGTCGCCGCCGTGCATGTCGATCATCTCCAGCGCCTTGCCGCCGCCACGCGCTACGCAGGTCAGCGGATCTTCAGCAACCACGACTGGAATACCGGTTTCTTCCATTAACAGACGGTCCAGGTTGCGCAGCAGCGCACCACCGCCGGTGAGAACCATCCCGCGTTCAGAGATATCAGACGCCAGTTCCGGCGGGCACTGCTCAAGGGCAACCATGACCGCGCTCACGATGCCGGTCAGAGGCTCCTGCAGCGCTTCAAGAATTTCGTTTGAGTTCAGGGTGAAGCCGCGTGGCACGCCTTCCGCCAGGTTACGACCGCGCACTTCAATTTCGCGCACTTCATCGCCCGGGTAAGCCGAACCGATTTCATGCTTGATACGTTCAGCGGTCGCTTCACCGATCAGGGAGCCGTAGTTACGACGCACGTAATTGATAACGGCTTCGTCGAAGCGGTCACCGCCGATACGTACAGAAGAGGAATAGACCACGCCGTTCAGGGAGATAACCGCCACCTCAGTGGTACCGCCACCGATATCCACCACCATGGAGCCGGTCGCTTCAGAAACCGGTAAGCCTGCGCCAATCGCTGCCGCCATCGGCTCTTCGATCAGGAAGACTTCACGGGCGCCTGCGCCCTGCGCGGATTCACGAATAGCGCGACGTTCGACCTGGGTTGCGCCAACCGGTACACACACCAGCACGCGCGGGCTCGGGCGCATAAAGCTGTTGCTGTGCACTTGTTTGATAAAGTGCTGCAGCATCTTTTCCGTCACGAAGAAGTCAGCGATAACGCCGTCCTTCATCGGGCGAATCGCCGCGATATTACCCGGGGTACGGCCGAGCATCTGCTTCGCTTCATGACCCACGGCGGCGACGCTTTTCGGCGATCCGGCACGATCCTGACGAATGGCCACCACGGAAGGCTCATTCAATACGATGCCTTGTCCTT
>PPYF01196210.1_pt1 | contig 12998 bp, 4 predicted proteins | sample 1559871 | NCBI WGS metagenome assembly PPYF01 (sample SAMN08240021, study PRJNA423297) | Human gut metagenome, whole genome shotgun sequencing project. | reverse complement strand
AAACTGGAGAGTTCACAGGATATTGGATTTGGCTACTATCCGGATTCCGCTGATCTGCAGATTACAGTTGACTGGCCGGAAGAAGCAGTTATCGAAATTACAAAGAAAGATGGAGATACTGGGAAAAATCTGGCCGGAGCCGTGTATGGAGTATATAGTGATAACGCCTGCACAAAGCTGATTGCTAAAATGCCGCCAACAGACAGCAATGGTTCTTCACGTGTAACTCTTACTAAGACACAGGATACAGTTTACTTAAAGGAAATTACAGCACCAGAAGGTTATGTTGTCCAGGCTTCCTCTTATGGAGTGAAATTAGTAGTTGGCAGTACGACCAAACAGACTGTAACGGACAAAGAGCAGAAAGGAAATCTGACCGTTTATAAAGAGGGTGAGGTTTTCGTAGGAGCTGTATCTGATGAAAATGGAACTTTATTCCAATATGAGAAACGCCGTCAGAAAGGAGCCGTTTATAACGTATATGCTGCCGAGGATATTGTAACAGCAGGTGGAAAAACAGTTTACAAAAAAGGCGCAGAAGTAGCGAAAAATCTGATCACAGGTGAGAACGGTTCTGTAACGGTAAAGAATCTTCCGCTTGGAAGCTATAATGTAACAGAAGCACAGGCCCCGGAAAATTTTTATAATGCAAAAGAAACAAAAAAAGTAACCATTTCTTATGCAGGGCAGACTGCAGAAGCGGCTTTCTCAGAGACTACCTTTACAAATGACCGTCAGAAAGCAGTGGTGCAGGTGATAAAGAAAGACAAAGATACTGAAAATACACTATCCGGAGGGCATTTTGCTCTGTTTGCAGCGCAGGATATGAAAACTGTGGATGGAAAAGTAGCGGTAAAAAAAGATGCTCTGATTGAGACTGCAATTACTGGTACTGATGGAAAAGCAGCATTTAAAGCAGATCTTCCAGTGGGATTTTCTTATTATGTAAAAGAAGTCCAGGCTCCGGCTGGTTATGTCAGAAATGAGAAAGATACTTATTCTTTCCAGTTCAGTTATACCAATGATGAACAGGCAAAAATTTCTTTCAGTCATACTTTTGTGAATGACAGGGTCAGTGCTGCAATCTCTTTGAATAAAAAAGATGCCGAGACAAAAGAAAATAAGGCACAGGGAGATGCTTCCCTGGAAAATGCGGTGTATGGACTTTATGCAAGAAACGACATTACCCATCCAGATGGAAAGACAGGCGTTATTTATAAAGCCGGAAGCCAGATTTGTACGCTAACTACCGATAAAGAAGGAAAAGCAAGGATAGAGAATCTTTATCTTGGAGAGTATTACATCAAGGAAATTACCCCATCCGTAGGATATCTGGCAGACGAGCATGAATATGATCTTGTATGCAGTGATGAAGGTGATCTGACAGCGGTTGTAGAAAAAGAGTGTACCTCACTGGAAACGGTGAAGAAACAGCCGTTTGAACTTATTAAAGCTGCCAATAATGGAGACACAGATGCTGCATTACTATCCGGAGCTGGATTTAGTGCATATCTGGTATCTTCTTTGGTGGTAAAAGAGGATGGAAATTATGATTTTTCCTCTGCAGAGCCGGTTGTGATCGGTGAAAATGGAGCAACGGAAATTTTTACAAATGAGAAAGGCCATGTAAAATCCATTGCAATTCCATATGGAACATATCTGGTGAGAGAAACTACAACACCCCATAATTACAAACCTGTAGATGATTTTATTGTCCGGGTTACAGAGAATAAACCAACAGAGCCGCAGACATGGAGAGTTCTTTTGGATAAAGAATTTTCTGCAAAACTGAAAATTATCAAACAGGATGATGAGACTAAAAAATCTGTTCTAATTCCGGGAACAGAGTTTAAAATTTATGATATGGATCATGAAAAATATGTAGAGCAGGTAACTACATATCCGACAACCGTTACACATATCTCTTATTTCACAGATACAGATGGATATCTGATCCTGCCGCAGAATTTAAAAATCGGTCATTATAGAATCGAAGAGGTAACAGCACCGGACGGTTATACCATTAACAAAAATTATGTCGAAATACAGGTGGACACCAATACCCTGTATCAGACTGATCCGGTATCAGGTGATGCAATCATTGAAGTTGTATATGAGAATCATCCGGTGAAAGGAAAACTCACTGTACAGAAAAAAGGAGAGGTTCTTTCGACCTATAAGAATGATTTTAAGTATGAAGTTCAGAATCTTTCCGGTGCAGTATATGAAGTGTATGCTGCAGAGGATATTTATACAGCTGATTTCCAGAAAGATGACACAGGAAAAAGAATCCTGGAATATGCAAAGGGTGCAAAAGTTGCAGAACTGACAACGGATGAATCCGGAAAAGCAGATCTTGATAATCTGCCTCTAGGAGAATACAAAGTTGTAGAAAAGACTGCACCGGAGGGATTTGTATTAAATGAAGAAGAACAGAAGATTTCTTTCGTCTATGCAGACCAGGATACACCAGTGATCTCACAGAGTGCAGAGTTTATAAATGACCGCCAGAAAGTAGAAGTGTCAGTTGTGAAAAAAGATGCTGAAAATGAGAAAGGGCTTTCTGGAGCAGAGTTTGGTCTTTACGCAAAAGAGGATATAAAAGCAGGGGATAAGGTACTGGTAAAAGCAGACGAACTGCTTACAAAAGCGGTAACAGGTGAAGATGGAAAAACTGTTTTTGAGCAGGATCTGCCATTTGGAATTTATTATATAAAAGAACTGGCAGCACCAGATGGTTTTGTATCTTCAGATGAGCAGATTGAGGTGACTGCGAAATATCAGGGACAGGAAGTAAAAACAGTAAAACTGGAAACCGTTTTTAAGAATGAGCCGACAACAACTGAATTTACGAAATCAGATATTACAACAGGTGTGGAACTTGACGGAGCAACACTGACGGTTTTGGATTCAGACGGAAAAGAAGTAGAAAAATGGACTTCTGTAAAAGGAAAAGCTCATGTAATAAAGAGACTTCATGTGGGAGAAAATTACACACTTCGGGAAGAGTTTGCACCATATGGTTATCTGCAGGCAGAGGAAGTGAAATTTACAGTTTCTGATACTGCAGATGTTCAAAAAGTAGAAATGAAGGATGCTGTTCCGGTTGGACGAATCATCATCAATAAAAAAGGTGAATTTGTCAAAGAAGTTACCTGGAAAGATATGCTGGCAGGCGGCATGGACGCAGCATTTGGTTATGTTACAGGTTCTTTGAAAGATGTTACTTTTGAAATTTATGCAGCGGAGGATATCAAGGCTGCAGATGGGGAAAGCAGTGATTATTATAAAAAGGACGAACTGGTAGCAACAATTACGACAGATGCTCTTGGATATGCGAGATCAGAAGATCTTCCTTTAGGCAAATATTATGTAAAGGAAAAAGAGACGGCGGATGGATATGTTCTGGATGGAGAAATCAGAGAGGTTGATCTGACTTATCGTGATCAGAATACTCCGGTTGTGACTTATGATGAGGACTGGCAGAATAACCGCCAGAAAGCAAAAGTAACTGTAGTTAAGAAAGAAAAAAATACAGACCGTGTTCTGGAAGGCGGAGTATTTGCACTTTATACAAAGAATGATATTTTAAATGCAGAAGGCGAAGTAATCCTGAAAGCAGATACCATGATCGAGCAGAAAGCTACGGATCAGGATGGAAGAATTGTATTTACGGCAGATCTTCCAATCAATGGCAGCTACTATGTAAAAGAAGTGCAGGCTCCTGCAGGATTTGTAACAACAGAAGAAATCAAGGAATTTGACTTTACTTATGCGGGAGAAGATGTTGCAGAAGTATCCTTTGAGTTCACTTATGAAGATGAGCCAACTACTTTTGAAATCACAAAATCAGATATTACAACCGGGGAAGAATTACCAGGTGCAAAACTGAAAGTATCCGATTCAGAGGGAAACGTTGTGGATGAGTGGACATCCGGAAGCACACCACACATCATTAAGGAACTGGAAGTTGGAAAGAAATATACATTAACAGAGACAATTCCTGCTGATGGCTATGCAACTGCAGAATCCATTACGTTTGTAGTAGAAAATACTGCAGATATACAGAAAGTAGAAATGCAGGACGATACAACAAAAATTCTGATCAGTAAAGTTGATATGACAGATGGAAGCAGCGAGGTCAAAGGTGCTAAACTGTATATTCTTAATGAAAACCAGGAAGTTATGGAAAGCTGGACATCTGGTGATCAGCCCCATTATGTAGAGAAACTTTCAGTCGGCACTTATACGTTGTTGGAGGAAACAGCACCGAAAGGCTATATTGTGGCAAATAAAGTGACATTTGAGGTTAAGGACACCGGAGATGTTCAGGGAGCCAAAATGGAAGATGAACAGGCAATGGGCAAGGTAATCTTAAATAAAACGGATAAAGATACCAAGAAGCCAATGAAAGGTGTAGAATTTGCCCTTTGTGACAGCAAAGGTAAAGTTCTGGAAACTCTGGTAACAGACAGTGCTGGCCATGCAGAATCAAAGAATTATCCGATTGCGACTTTTAAGAATGGGCAGTATAAAAAAGCAATCACATATATCCTGAAAGAAACAAAAACACTGGATGGCTATCAGCTTGATGAAACCGAGCATAAGATTCAGTTTGAATATGTCAATGACCGTACTCCTGTGATTGAATATACTCTGGATCTGACAAATAAGAAAGCTCCGGAAAAAGACACTCCGGAAACATCAGAAAACCAGGGAGTCAGCACTCCTGGTTCCCATGGTTCTGATGCGACTTCTGTATCCAATTCACCAAAAACAGGAGATAATACAAATATTGCTATTTTTGTGCTGGCACTTGCAGTATCAGCAGGATGTCTGGGAACTGTAGTGACAGTTAAGAGAAAACGCAAATGATAATATAAATAGTGTTCTGGGGCTGTGGTTACTGCACAGCCCCATTTTGAAAAGGAGAAGAAATTGAAATTAGGAGCAAGAATAAGAAAAATCCGTATGTTTCGCAACATAACTCAAAAGGAATTGGGACGCAGATTAGGATATGGGGAAAGTAGTGCGGATGTGAGAATCGCCCAATATGAAAGTGGACAGCGTACACCGAAGCAGGAAACGCTTATCCGGATAGCAGAAATATTGGAAGTTGATGTCCGAAATTTTTTAAGTCCTGGAATTGCGACAATGGACGAATTAATGGAAACTTTATTCTGGATGGATGAAGAAAATAGAGGGCTTTTTCATCTGTTCCTGCTAAATGATTCAGAAAGTGAAACAGTTGGAATCACAATAAGGGATAAAAAAACAATGTCTTATCTGCAGGAATGGATGGGGAAAAAGCAGAAACTGGGCGATGGAAGAATCACAGAAGAGGAATATCTGGAATGGAAACTGCATTGGCCAGAGGATAAGAGAAAAACAGAATATAAAACCGTATGAAGTAAAAAGGAATTGCTTTGCGGAGAGTTACCTGTTAGAATATTACTGGAGTAACCGTGTACAGGGTTGGTAAAAACCTCCTGGATTTTCAGATCCCCTTTAAGGGATACAGAAGAAGGGAGGTGGAGCGAATGGATACATACGAAGTCTTGAGCTTATTGTTCTTAGGCGGTACGTTTCTGATTGCTTTGCTTGCCTATTTGGATAATAGGGACAACAAGCGAAAAAAATAGCCTACCCTGTCTGCCAACAGGATAGGCAGCTCTCTTTGAGAGCAAAATAAATTAAAACCTAATCCAGGAGCATCCACCTTGTGGGCGGTTACTCTTTTCAATTAGAATATAGCATTTTCTCTCCAAAAAGTAAAGTACATTTTATGCAGCCAATTCTAAAAAGAGTGGGCTGTTTTTTTATTGACAGGAGGGAAGTTAAATGTCTAAACTACAGGACATCCGAAACTTGGCGCAGGAACATGCCGTATCGGTGAGCAGTTCGCCAGGGGATTGGATGGATTATATGGACACAGCATCAAGGTTATATCGGTATTCTTTTTCAGACCAGCTTCTGATCCATGCACAGCGTCCAGACGCAACAGCCTGTGCATCACTGGAACTATGGAATGAAAAGATGTTACGCTGGGTAAATCGTGGTGCAAGAGGAATTGCCTTGTTTGATGAAACCTGGCAGAATACCAAACTTCGTTATGTGTTTGATATTTCGGATACCCACATGGTAGCCGGAGGCAGAAGCCCATATCTTTGGAAGATGCAGGAACACCAGAGAGAAGAGATCCTCACCCATCTGGCAGAAGTCTATGCTCTGGAAGAAAAGGATGCGGCAACTTTGCAGGACGCATTGATGGCGGTCGCAAGGGAAATGGTCAATGACAATCTGGAGGAATACCTGGATGGATTGGAATATGCTGTAGAAGGTACTTATCTGGAAGATCTGGATGAGGTGACGATCCGCAGTGATTTTCGTCAGCTGGCAACAGACAGTGTTTACTATCTGCTTTCCAGGCGATGCGGGCTTGACCCGATGGAACTTCTGGAAGAAGAGGACTTCATGCATATCACAGATTATAACCGTCTGTCAGTTCTCACCTTCCTTGGAAATGCGGCAAGCCAGCTCAGTGAGAGTATTCTGATTGATATTGGAAAGACCGTACATAAAATTTCTCTGGAAGAAGCGAGAAAAGAGGTTGAAAAATCCAATGAAAGGAATTATAATAACTTTACCACGTTAATACGCGAAATTAAAAATCAGGATGCAGAAACGAAAAAAGAAGAAAATATTGAAAATGAAGGAGGAAACGATTATGGAACTGACATATCATCGCAAGGGAGATTACCTGTTTCCGAATCTGACCGTCGAAGAGGAAGAAGTGACGATCGGGAAATATGGGATGCTGCGGAGGACATTTCTGAAAGAACACAAGAACAGCCTTTATCAGAGCCTGTTCCTGACCGGGAAGCTGAACAGCCATCTGGAACAGATCGAGAAAGCAGCACAGGAGAGAATGGACAGCCAGATGGAGAAATTACTGGAGAAGAATCCGGCACCGGACAAGGAAGCAGATCCGATGGCATGGACAGCACACATGAACGCACTGATGGCAACAGCGGAAGAGTGCATCTTGACGGAATTGGTATACAGTTAGTCGAAGATACAAGAGAAGATGGATTGAGTAAAGCAGAGGAAGAGATCGCCTCTGCTTTATCTTTGCCCGAATATCCCACCGCAAATGAACAAAGACGGCAGATCGAGGAAAGGGCAGCTGCCCTTTATGCCGGAGAAATTCCGATTCCAGAGCAAGTTGTTGATGAGATCTTACGGACAGGAGGAAACCGGAAAGCCAGCCAGCTCCGGATCATCTATAATTTCATGAGTGAACAGACACCGGAGGAATATACGGAGTTTGTGAAGCGTGAATACCGTAAAGGTGGAAAAGGTTTTCAGATTGATGGAAATGAATATTCAGTCTGGTTTGATGAAACCGGGATGCAGATCGCAGTAGGGCATACGGTTACAGACCATATCTTAGATAAGGCATTTTTATCATGGGAAGATGTCAGCGGACGTATCCATCAGCTTTTAGACCAGGGTGAATATGCACCGCAGTCTGTATTGGATGCGGCAAGAAGTAATGCAGTAAAAGAACACGCCCAGGCTCTTGCCTATATGAAAGGGGATATGGCAGAAGGAGTAGCGGAGATTGTTTTTGACGAAGAGGACTTACCACATCTTCGCAGTATCTATCCGGAGATCACGGATTATCTGGAAGAAAAGCTGGAGGATCCCCAGTGGCTTTCGGAACTGAATGAAAGACTGGATGCACTGGCAGAAGCCTATGAAGAAAATCATTCTATTATGCGTTTCCATCATTATAATCCTATAAATATCTCAAAGCAGTTTCAAAAGTTTGCGGATGAGGTGATTCCTTATCAGGTTAGGGACGGCTTTGCCTGGAAAGAACATCCGATGTTCATTACACAGGATGAGATTGATGCTTATCTTGCAGGAGGTGGAGCGTATTCGCAGGGCAGGCTTAGGACGTATTCCTTTTATCTACTTCATGAAGATGAAAGATCGAGGACAGGTTTTATCAAGGAACAGTATGGAATCGGTGGAAGCAGTCATGCACTGTCTGGTGCCGATGATTCACACGCAAACTATGATGGAAAAGGCTTGTTTCTTGCAAGAGGTGCTTATGGGAATCCATATACGTCAATTTTATTATCCTGGAATAAAGTTGCAAATAGAGTAGCTTATCTGATCAAGAATGACCAGTTCCTGCAGGCAGAAGATTATGCTCGTATGCCGGAATATGAACGGGAGCAGATGGCGAATAAGGTACTCCGCTTTTATGACCGTCTTCCGGAAGAGATAGACAGACCATTTACGGATGATTTCTTCTGGGAAAAACCAGGAAAAGAAATGGTGTCAGTTTTAGAGAATCCAGAGCAGACAGAAGAACTGTTACAGAAGATGGATGCAGCATTGGCAGCTCTTCCATTGGATTTTGAAGCGTATGGGACAAACTATCAGCAGAAAACAGAACTTCTTTCGGAACTTCATCAGTATGCAGAAGGAACCTATACGATTTTTCCGACACCGGAAGCAGAACCGTCTTTTGCGGAACCATCCGGGCACCAGATGACTATGTTTGATTTCTTGGATACGAAGGCAGTGATAGAACCGACCGTAGTAGATATGTCAGATGTGGAGGAAATAGAAGAGGAAGAGGTTACTGCCGAAGAATCTATTCCGGAAAGCCAGGAACAGGAAAAAGCTGTGATAGAACCACACAACTTCCGTATCCAGGATAATGACCTTGGTGCAGGCGGTCCGAAGGCAAAGTATAAGGCAAATATGGAAGCCATCCATTTGTTACAGACGTTGGAGAAAGAAGAACGTCTGGCAACACCCGAAGAACAGGAAATCTTATCCCGTTATGTTGGCTGGGGTGGTATCCCACAGGCATTTGAGGAGAATAACAGCAGCTGGGCAAATGAGTATCTGGAATTAAAGAATACCTTATCACCAGAAGAATACAGTGCAGCAAGGGCATCGACCTTAAATGCTTTTTATACGTCCCCGACCGTGATCCGAAGTATGTATGAAGTACTGGAAAATATGGGAGTGAAACAGGGAAATATTCTGGAGCCGTCCTGTGGTGTCGGTAACTTTATGGGACTGATCCCGGAGAGTATGGGCAAAGCCAATATGTACGGTGTGGAACTCGACCCGGTTTCGGGAAGAATCGCAAAACAGCTTTACCAGAAAAACAAGATTGCAGTACAGGGATTTGAGGAAACCAGTTATCCGGACAGCTTTTTTGACTGTGTGATAGGCAATGTTCCATTTGGGGCGTATCAGGTCAGTGACCGCAGATATGACCGGCATCATTTTATGATCCATGATTATTTTATTGCAAAATCCCTTGATCTGGTCCGTCCGGGCGGTGTAGTTGCAGTGGTAACTTCCAGTGGAACGATGGATAAGCAGAACCCGGCAGTGAGACAGTATATCGCAAACCGGGCAGAACTGCTTGGAGCCATCCGATTACCGAATAATGCGTTCCAGAGAAATGCCAATACCAGCGTTGTTTCTGATATTCTGTTTTTCCAGAAAAGGGACAGGGCATCCATTGAGGAACCGGAATGGTTAAATTTAAAGGAAACACCGGAAGGCTATTCAGTCAATGCTTATTTTGCAGAGCATCCGGAAATGGTGCTTGGTGAGTTTACTACAGAAAGTACCCAGTATGGAAAGCAGGAAGTGACCGTAAAACCAAAAGAAGGAATTACCTTAGAAGAACAATTAAAAGAAGCTGTCCAGAATATCCATGGTACGATCACGGAACTGGAACTTTCGGATACAGAGCTGGAGGAGGATGTTGTCTCTATCCCGGCAGACCCGGAGGTAAAGAATTTTAGTTTTACTGTGGTAGATGATGAAGTTTATTACCGGGAAAACTCTGTGATGAACCGCATGGAGCTTCCGGCAATGACAGCGGAACGTGTCAAAGGGATGGTGAAGATTCGTGATATTACGAATGAACTGATCCAGTGCCAGATGGAAGAGGGAAGCGATGAACAGATCACAAAGCTGCAGGGAAAACTCAATGAAGAATACGATACCTTTACAGCAAAATATGGTCTTATCAGCAGCAATGCCAATAAGCGGGCATTTAGTCAGGACAGCAGCTATTGTCTTTTGACTTCTCTGGAATTTCTGGATGATAAGGGAGAACTGAAACGGAAAGCGGATATTTTTACCAAAAGGACGATCCGCCGGGCAGAAACGGTGACTTCTGTGGATACTGCCAGTGAAGCCCTTGCTGTTTCCATTGGTGAGAGGGCAGGTGTTGAACTTTCCTATATGGCACAGCTTTCCGGGAAAACAGAAGCAGAGCTTACCGAAGAACTGGCAGGGGTGATCTTTAAGAATCCGATCAGTGAAAAATGGGAGCCGTCGGATGAATATCTTTCTGGAAATGTGAGGGAGAAACTGCAGATTGCAAAACAGTTTGCAGAAGATCACCCGGAATATCAGGTGAATGTGCAGTATTTGGAGCAGGTACAGCCAAAAGATCTGGATGCATCAGAGATTGAAGCAAGACTTGGGGCAACCTGGATCTCCGAGGATTACATTACACGGTTCATGGCAGAAACATTCCATACACCAAGATATTATGTAGGGAGCAAGGTCAAAGTCCAGTATGCCGAAGTGACCGGACAGTGGAATGTTATGGGAAAAAATGTGGACAGCTACGGAAATGCCCTTGTTACTTCCACATATGGAACACAGAGAGCCAATGCCTACCGCCTTTTGGAAGATGCCTTAAACCTTAGAGATACCAAGATTTATGACACGGTACAGGATGCCGATGGGGAACACCGGGAATTAAATCGGAAGGAAACGATGCTGGCACAGCAGAAGCAGGAGCTGATCAAAGAGGAATTTAAGGAGTGGATATTTAAAGACCTGCACCGACGGGAAGATCTCTGTAAAATTTATAATGAACGATTTAACAGCATCCGTCCACGGGAATATGATGGAAGCCATATTCAGTTTGTCGGCATGAACCCGGAGATCACCTTGATGCCACATCAGAAAAACGCAGTGGCTCATGTGCTGTATGGAAATAATACGTTACTGGCTCATTGCGTAGGAGCAGGAAAGACGTTCCAGATGATCGCAGCCGGTATGGAATCAAAACGGCTGGGACTCTCACAAAAGAATCTTTATGTTGTGCCAAACCATCTGACCGAGCAGTGGGGCAGTGATTTCCTACGTCTCTATCCGGGAGCAAATATCCTGGTGGCAACGAAGAAAGACTTTGAGCCGGCAAACCGAAAACGGTTCTGTTCCCGTATTGCGACAGGGGATTATGATGCCGTGATCATCGGCCATACGCAGTTTGAGAAAATCCCTCTTTCAAGAGAACGGCAGATTGTCATGCTGGAAGATCAGATCGCAGATATTACGTTTTCCATTGAAGAAGCGGCACATCAGGCAGGGCAGAATTATACCATCAAGCAGTTGGAAAAAACAAAGAAGAGTCTGCAGGCGAGGATGAAGAAACTCAATGACCAGACCAGAAAGGATGATGTAGTAACTTTTGAGCAGTTGGGTGTAGACCGGCTGTTTGTGGATGAGAGCCATAGTTTTAAGAACCTTTTTTTGTATACAAAAATGCGGAATGTGGCGGGTATCTCACAGACGGATGCACAGAAAAGTTCGGATATGTTTATGAAATGCCGGTATATGGATGAACTGACAGGCGGCAGAGGAATCACCTTTGCTACAGGTACTCCTGTATCAAATAGTATGACCGAGCTTTACACTATCATGCGTTATCTCCAGTATGACACACTCATGCGTATGGGTATGGGACACTTTGATTCCTGGGCGGCAACGTTTGGGGAGACAGTAACCGCAATCGAATTATCACCGGAAGGAACGGGCTATCGTGCGAAAACACGGTTTGCCCGTTTTTTTAATCTTCCAGAGCTGATCTCCATTTTTAAGGAAGCTGCGGATATTCAGACATCGGATATGCTGAATCTTCCTGTACCGGAAGCAGAGTTTATCAATGAAGTCTTAAAACCAAGTGAAGAACAGCAGGAAATGGTCAGTGCCTTTTCGGAACGTGCGGAAGAAGTAAGAGCCGGTCTTGTGAATCCAACGGTGGACAACATGCTCAAGATTACCAATGACGGAAGAAAATGTGCATTGGATCAGAGGCTATTAAATGAACTCCTTCCGGATGCAGAAAAAAGCAAGGTCAATACCTGTGTGGAAAATGCTTTTCAGGTATGGGACGAGGGAAAAGCAGATCGGACAACACAGCTGATCTTCTGTGACTTGTCTACTCCAAAAGGGGATGGGACTTTCAATGTATATGATGATGTCCGAAACAAACTGGTTGCCAGGGGAATCCCGAAAGAAGAGATTGCGTTTATCCATGAATACAACACGGAGACAAAGAAAGCAGATTTGTTTGCAAAGGTACGGGCCGGGCAGGTGAGAATCCTTATGGGTTCCACTCCAAAACTCGGTGCTGGTACCAACGTACAGGACAGGCTCATTGCCCTCCATCACCTTGACTGTCCGTGGAAGCCGTCTGATGTAGGACGGATTTTGCGGACATTCAAAATAAAAAAGAATGTGGAGGTAACAGACAATGGCAAAGACAATTTTTGAGGAAATGGGCGGCAAATACGAAAGGCAAGGCGATTATTTAATACCGTGCTTAACTGTACCCGCCGAAGAAGAACAGCCGATAGGCATCTGGGGACAGCGGCATTTGGATTATCTGAAGCATCACTGCAAAGTTACATACACCAATCTTCTTACAAGCGGCAGACTTAACGCTTACCTTGCCGACATTGACAGACAGGCACAGGAACGCTTTGAAAGGCTCATAGAGGGTATGAAACAGGCACAGGGCATAACGGAACAGCTAAAGGCAGAAAACGCCTTAGAATGGACAGGATGCCTCAATAACATAAGGGCTTGTGCGAGGGAGATTGTGGAAAAGGAAATTATTTTTGCATAAACAGATGATTAGTGGCAGGGGG
>PPYF01545630.1_pt1 | contig 12999 bp, 11 predicted proteins | sample 1559871 | NCBI WGS metagenome assembly PPYF01 (sample SAMN08240021, study PRJNA423297) | Human gut metagenome, whole genome shotgun sequencing project. | reverse complement strand
CACCAGGCTGAATGGCCGCCGAGCGGCTCCCGGCAAGGGAGCGCAGCTCGGCAGCCTGAGCCACACGGAGGGAGTCCGGCAGCACACCGATTTTCTGGCCTCTGGCATCACGCACAATGTACGACACTGGACCCCCTCCCTCACTAGGCCGCAGGGGCCTTTTCGAAGACGATGCCGTTGGGGTTCATGTCCGCCGGGATCTCGGCGCCATTTTCGATGATGGCCACCATACGCCCGGAATAGTAGGTCTTGCCGTTGACGGTCATGGTATCGCCGCTGGCGGAGATACCGTTGAGCAGATCAGAATTGGCGTGCTCGTGGGCCTTGCCCATAGCCGCTTCAACAGCTTCCTTGCCCTGGATGTCGGCCCAGTTGACCACAAGATCCAGACTTTCGGCTTCGGCAATCTTCACCCACGCACTGCCGTCGTAGATGTACTGGGCCGCGCCGGAATTGACGCTTTCATCGGCGCTGGCGTCCTTAACCCAGCACAGATCGCCCTGCTTCGGGCTTTCCAGGCCATCACGAGCCGGAATATCTTCCACGATATGGCAGGGGACCTTGCCGCTGACAGCGCTTTCAAGGGTCTTGAGTTTGGTTTCCACATTGCTGCCGTCAGCCGTCTTGACCTGGTCGGCGCTGGTTTCGGGCAGGATGGGATTTTTCTGCGCATCAAGAAGTTTGACTTTGATGGGATCAGCCATGGGATTTTCTCCTGGTTAGAAGGTTAGACAGTTTCATCCGGCTGCTGCGTATCGACATACGCAACCTCGTCGGAGAGCTTGGCGACAGTTTTTTCCAGATTGGAAATCTTCTGGGAAAGATTGATGAGGGGCTTGGATGGCAAGGGAGATTCCAGGCTGTAGCCACGAATCGACACCTTGAACTCACTTTGAGCCGGCACATCGAACAGCATGGTCACAGAAGAGCTTTCCGTTTCCCCCTCCTGGGGAGCGCACTCCTCATACTGCTGCCCAACAAAGCAGCTCAGACCATCCCAGCTGATATCAAGCAGATGCTGACCCGGGACGTACTTCAGGCCGTTGGGAAGATTCAGGCGCTCCCCTGATGCGACAGGTGCGTCCGTAATCCAAACGGCCTCCTGTACTTGGCGCATCGACTCAACGATTGCGGAGATATGGTCAAGACCAGGGTTGGTGATATCCGAGCTGTCGGTCCTGCAATCATCGGAAATCATCTCATCGGTGATGAGAACAGCCCCGCTGCCATCTTCGGGGACAGATACCTTACCGATAACGACATGATGAGGCTCGATTTTTTGGCGTGCGACGATGCGCTGATAGCCGACCTGCGTTTCGATGTAGAAGGCCTCAATGACCACATACCAGACGCCAGCCGTAGGAATATCGACATAGCCTGGGTCATCCATCACGATCGTGAGAGAGAAACCATCCCGTTCAACGACAGCGACACTACGATCAGGGTACGCGGCGTCGTGTTCGACTAGCACGGACATGATTCCGCCCGGTTTGATCCTGAAGCCATGATAGATGCCAGCAGGCAAGATCCCCGCAAACTTGCGATTCAGGGCGCTTGAGACATAACGCTCACCCCATCGCACACTTTGGCGAAGGGCAGGAGGTGTTTTAGACATTGCTGCCCCCCTCCTCTTCCGTCTCCAGCGGGAACGTGAGCGTGGGATACAGGCGATAGAGTTCTGTCGGCGTCACCCAGTCGGGCCACGTCGTACAGACAGCAACCAGGTCGCTATCTTGGTCAAAAATCCCCACAAGGTTGTACCGCTGGGGAGAATCAACAGCACCGATGGGAATCTCGCACTTACAGACCGTCATACCGTTGGAATAGACAGGCTCACAAAGGCCCCGGTAAAACTCGCGTGGGACTTCCGTCATATTGGGAGGGATGGTCAGCAGATGGGGATTGCCGGGATCCGACTCATCAACCAAGCCAAATCCTGCCCGGAACTCCACGAAGCGAGGGCACTGGCCCTGGCCTGCTGCGGCCTTTCCGACCTTCTCATAGTAGCGGTTGAGCAGCTTGGCTTGCTGGTAAGGACGTGGCTCAACAGGCATGTATGGTTCCTCCATAGGGATAATCTAACGGGCTGAAGTCAGCTGCGACATCATCGAAGGATGGATGCTGGTCGAGTTGGATATAGCCTTCCTCAAAGGGGAGTTTATTCACAGTTTCAACATGACACTTCCCGAGGCTGGCATTGATGGCATAAGCAACAGACAGCATCGTGATGTCTTTTGACGATTCTCCGCATTCAACATCCAGGCGAGGAAAAAGATTAATCCGCCTTTCTACCTCATAGATGACAAAAGACAACGGAGAGAGCTGCATCCCTTCATATCCGGGGAGAACGAAGTCGAGACATGCCAATTCCTCAGGAAACCCCTCAGGAAGGAACATATCAAGGCGCCATCCCCGATAGTAATACGGTATAAAATCAACCCTGATTGTATTTTCAACGCTTTGCTTGAAGCCAAGTATGTCCGTATCCAGGGCACGCTCAGCATCCGGCGTGAAGTCAAAACGGCTTCCTGTCGTCCCAAACAAAAAGATGACACTTCCTTCTGATTCCCAACTGACTGTGAAATCGACCTCAAAAGGAAGGTAGAAATATATGAACCAAACTATGCCGTCATAGACGATGTGTAGCGGCTTGGTTCGCTTTACCAGGTGAACTGCCCGCTCCCGAAAGGCAGCCATGGAAAGTCCCATGCCATGCAGGTGTCCGAAATCGACGCCTAGACACCCACGAGAGGTCAGGAACATGCCCTCAGGTGGGATGTTTTTGCTGGTCTGGTCTCCTTCGGCTACAACGAAATATGAGCCGTATGGGGCATCCTTCGGAGCGAACAACGGGAACCAGACTACCGGCAGCTGTTGGTAATTTCTGCGGAACACTGAGCTGAGGATCAGCTCAAGGTCTTTGTACTGGAGCTCAAGCCGGCGCCAGGCCAAAGCGATGGGCTTATCCTCCTCCCGGGGCATGTCGTAGGAGAAATAGTCTCCCATTTCTCTCAGTTTTCTGGCTAGGTCATCGCTATCCGCAAGGTAGGACGACCGCAGGCGCTCCACTCTGGAGATCCGGGGATCGATAAATTCCTCCCAGATGCTTTCCAGCGTAGAGGCAAGTTCTGCCCAGCGAGATTCCGTGCGCTTGGCAGGAGTCAGTCGTTGAAAGAGCCAGTTAATCACAAGAGCCCCTGAAGACGTTCCGTCATTTTTCGTTCAGGGTAAGCGAAGGTGGGAACCGAGGACAATCAGAATCGTCCTAGATATGGCAGATATGGAAAAAGGATAAAAAAAGCCCCACCAGAAGGTTGGTGGGGTTCCTCAATTGAGGGGAGATATCTCTGGCTACAGAATAATTTTACCCATCACAACTCTGAAAAATAAATAAATCCAATATGATAAGATAATTTTGCAAAATAACAAGTATCCATCCTTGACGATAGGATAGGTTGTGGATATAAATTAGGACATAAAATAAATTAAAAAAATCAATAAAAATGGATATGTTATGAATAGAAATGCCGAAAATGACTTTTTATATAATGATTTAGGCCACGTACTTCGTCTAGCCCTTAACGGGCAGATTGATGACCTACGTCTTTTTCTTGCACGAATGGTGCGCAAGTATCGTTCGACCTTACCGGAGCTGGCAGATTCTATAAATGGTTATCTCAGAACCATGCCAGCACAACGAGCCTTACTCCGTAAAGGAAGCCTCCCCTCTCCTCTTGCAGGAGTTCCTATCGATGAAGATTCCAGTCATTCATTGCTTAAACAATTTTTTGATTCTCAAGAAGAGATTACACCTTTCTTTAATAAATCCCTTCAGAATAAGCTAAATCAGTTAGTTCTAGAACGGCGCTCGATGGATACTCTAAAAAAAAGAGGTCTATCACCTATGACATCTGCAATATTTACAGGTCCTCCTGGTGTTGGAAAAACAATGGCTGCACGCTGGATAGCAGCTCAGCTAGAAATTCCTTTATATGTTCTTGATTTGACAACTGTCATGAGTAGCCTACTTGGAAAAACAGGAGCAAATTTGCGTTCTGTTTTTGATTTTGCAAAAGAGAATGAATGCGTACTCTTTTTAGATGAAATAGATTCAATTGCTAAAAAGCGTAGTGACAATGCAGATATTGGTGAATTAAAACGACTTGTTACAATAATGCTGCAGGAAATTGAAAATTGGCCTGAACAGTCTTTATTACTTGCAGCAACAAACTATCCGGAACTTCTCGATCCTGCTTTATGGAGAAGGTTTGATATGGTTATTGATTTTCCCTTACCAGGACAGGAAGAACTAGAAAAAACAATTCTCTTTTATGCAGGTGATGATAAAAAATTGATAAAAAGATGGAATACAATTTTGAAGATTACTCTTTCTGGAAAGTCATATAGTGACATCGAGAGATTCGTAAAAAAAATAAGAAGAATAAATGCTCTTTCCCCAGAAAATATAAACGATGTAATACGCGAACATATTTCTAGCAATACAAACTACACAAAAGAACAAAAGATGGAAATTATTATTTCATTGAATAAAAATAACATCTCAAATAGAGCAATCGCAGATATTTTAAGTATGCATAGAGATACAGTGGCAAAATATCTTAAGGAGGCTGGACATGAGCAGAACTAATTTCCTTATTGGCCGAGGACAGATGCTAACGGCAGAAATTCCTCCTATCAGGCGTGGATTCGCTGATAAGGAAAGTTTCAGATCGTTTTCTGACTCCCAAGAATTACTCATTCCCCAGCTTCTCTCCACCGTTGAGGGGCTTACCCAGCTCCCTAAAGAGGCTTGCCCAAATGACTTTTGTGTTATGAATTTTACCCTTCATCCCAAGTTTATCGCAAAATCATACTATCCAAAGGATTTTTTGCGTGCTGCTGAGCTTACACCTATAGGAAGCAAATCGGTAGATATCACAGTCGATAAAAATGGAAAAAAAATCAGTACAAAAACGACAAATATTTTCGTCGCTGGCCAGAGAGAAGCATTAAGGTCTCTCAATAAAAAAATATACGCCTTTGCTGAAGATTCGAATATTGCAGAACAATTCACACGAATTGAAAAAATATCAAATTATACACCTATCATTTCATTTAGAGAAGATAATCAATCATATTACGAGGTTATAATCCATCTGCTCCAAGATAGAGATACAGAATTTGTAAAATCAAGCTTTAAAAGTTATGCAGAACAACTTGGATTTTCTGTATTTAGCGAAAATTTTATTGTAGGAAATCTATGGTTTGTTCCCATCAGAGGTCCACGCGAACATCTCAATGAACTAGGAAAATTTGCATTTATCCGTGTAGTGCACTCTATGCCTCGCTTACGCTCTATGCCACAAGCGCGTAGCTCTGGCCCTCAAATCGAATGTCAACTACCAACAGCACAGCCTATATCTTCATTACCGCGAGTTGCCCTCCTTGATGGCGGTTTACCTTTAGAACATCCCGTTAATCAATGGATAGGAAAGTATATAAAGATGGATAGCGATGCAAAAGATAATATATATTTTGTATCGCATGGCCTTGCTGTGACTTCAGCTTTTTTATTTGGACCAATATCTCCTGATATTTCTGTATCACGTCCATTCTCTTTTGTTGATAATATACGACTTTTAGATGAGCATACTAATGATGAAGACCCTCTTGAAATGTATCATACCCTTGCTTACATAGAAGAGATACTTCTTTCACGGCAATATGAATTTATAAATCTCAGCTTAGGACCTGATCTTCCAATTGATGATGGTGAAATTCACTCTTGGACTGCCGTTATAGATGATTTACTCTCTGATGGTAATTGTCTAATGACAGTTGCAGTTGGGAATAATGGAGAAAAGGATTTTGCTTCAGGAAACGCTAGGATACAAGTTCCTGCTGATTGCGTGAATGCTTTATCTGTTGGATCTGCTAATGATACTAACAATAGCTGGAAAAGATCTTCTTATAGCGCATTTGGCCCTGGAAGGCGTCCGGGGGTAATTAAGCCAGATATTCTCGCTTTTGGTGGATCATATAAAAAATATTTTCATACTTTGATTCCAGGAATTGAGAGCAAAGTTGAACCTAATTGTGGAACAAGCTTTGCTGCTCCGTATGCACTCAGACAAGCTGTTGGAATACGAGCGATATTAGGAGGAGAAATATCTCCATTAGCAATTAAAGCATTGCTTATTCACTGCTCTATCCCTAATGATGAAGATATAACAGCTATTGGATGGGGGAAAATTCCAGAAAATATTATGGATATTATTACATGCAAAGATGGATGTGCTAGGATTATCTATCAAGGAAGCCTAAAACCAGGAAAATTTTTAAGAGCTCAGCTTCCAATTCCAGCTAGCGGCATACGTGGAAAATGTAAGATAAAGGCAACATTATGCTATAGTTGCCCTGTTGATCCACAAGATACATGCTCTTATACTAGAGCAGGACTTGAAGTTATTTTTCGTCCACACAAAGATAAACTGACAAAATCAAATAATGTAAAAACATCTCCATTTTTCACAGATTCAACATATTTCTTTGGAGAAGAAATAGATAGGAGAATAGGAAAAAAATGGGAAAATGTTTTACACGCAGAAAAAACAATGAATGGAAACAGTTTAAATTCCCCTGTGTTCGACATCCATTATATGGCTAGAGAAGGTGGAGCTGATATTCGGAATGCTGAACAGATTCCCTATGCGCTAGTTTTAAGCTTTGAGGCAAATCGACATCCCCATTTATTTAATGACATATTGAATACGTATAAAGAGCTTATACATATCGAGCCACAAATTTCTCTTCCTGTTTATGTATAATAAAAACTAGTTTCTGATTTAAAAGGCGTTCATCTTTTTTCTTCGAGATGAGCGCCTTTTCTATGATCTTATAGGTATCTCAAGTAAATTTTTGTCCTGTCCATATTGATGCTCACCATCTGGTAAATCAGATCGGCGTTCTGCTTCCCGTGCATCTCGACCTCGAACCAGGCCCCGGACTCCTTCTCAAAGAAGCCTGTAGAATAGATGGCCTCGTAGATTTCATGCAGGAGCACATTGTCTCGCCTCGACCGGGAGGCCTTGCCATAAAACTTGAGGAGCACATCTCGGATAGCCTCCTCGGCTTCAGACAACAGCCGGTCTTCCAGGATGCGGCCTGAGATGACAAGCCAGAACTCGATGTGCTCTGGCTCATACCACTGAAAATTGCGGCACATCATCGGCACATCCTGGATGGCCTTCATAGCCAGCTCTCGGATATCTCTCTCCGGGCTGTAGGCCGAGATCCAAATTCTGTTGATGTGCTCGACGTTATAGCCCCACATCTTCTCGGCCTCCTCCTCTCCCCATGCCCGGGTGAAGACGACCTCAGGGAAGCGGCGGCGCAGAAAATACTCGTAGTCGTTATCCCAAACCAGACGTTCATTGTACACCGGGGCGTAATGCAGGTTCCGGCGCATCTCCTCGGTGCCCTCCTGCGCTTCCCCGTTCTGGATGGTCTGGGAAACCGTAATCTGATATTGGGCTGACAGGCCATTCGCGTCCCGGATCTCTTCCACGGGCCACAGGCTCTGCTTCTCCAATAAAATGGTATCGCCTTCTGTTAGCACGAGTTCCACCCGGACTTTCGTACCCTGCGGGAGAATCTTGCCAAAATCCCCGTTGCCAAAGCGAATCCCTATCTGGTCTGTGAAGTGATAGAACTCATCATAGACGTGCGACTCGGGGTAGGAGTTCGTCAGCAGCCGGCTGTATTCCCACTCCTCAAACTCCTGTCCCTCTTCCTGGACAAAGACTTTGAAGCTCACGATCCGGGGAGAGATATCCTGCCCCAGCAGAAGCTCATAGAAGGGCTTTTCCTCTGAGATGGAAAATTCCAAGATCGACTTGCTTCGCTGGCTCACGACGGCGGATACAGATTCCCTGGGCCCCACCACGACTGTCTCTTCCAAGGTATAGACAACCTGAGCATCAGACATGAGCTCATAGCCACGGAGCAGGGTAAAGGAATACTCGCCCTGATTGAAGAAAACGGCCTTGCCTGTGGCAGGGGATGGCTTACGTGGCATGTACTCCCTGCCCTCTCCATGAGCTAGGATGGAGCTTCGATTCAAAGCCGTGTCGATGAATCCTTCCTGATGGGCGCGTTCGACCTTGTAGGCCGAATCCTCAATGGCCCAGCCCAGAAATATGGCCAGATGCTTTACGAACTGGGAGCCGGTCAGATCCTGCCATGAGGGGGCAAGGGATAGCAGTTTCTTGAATTTCTCCGCTACGGTATCGCTAAGAATCATATCGGTCTCCTACAGTTTGACCTGGACAGCATCCTTCCCAAACTGATGGACGATGGTCAGCAGGAACATGTCGATATCCAGGACATCGACCTTCACAGCGAGAATCGTGATATCCTCGACGTCCAAAGGTAGCTTGCGCGTGATGGACAGCTCTATCAGTGTCTCCAGGCCATTCCCCTTGGAAAGAGGCGAAAACTTGAAGGCATCAAGTCTGTGCCCCCATGATGGGTCATGGGCGACAGAACCTTCCGGGGTCGCAAGCCACTCCCTGATACGCTCAGACATGGCCTGCCCATTCTGATATCGAGCCAGATCTTCTTCAGGGGCGGAACGCATCCGGTAACTAGCTTCTTCAAGCGGCATGGTATCTCCTTAGGACTGGGCTAATTGCTGTGCTGCTGGATCATCAAACTCCATACTGATATGCGGAGGGCTGTCACCACCACTACTCCCCTGCCCTCCTTGTTTTTTCATGGTCTCCAGGATGGCTTGCAGCAACTTTTCAATACCGGCTGTCTCCAGGATATTGTTGCCGGTATTCTGCGGCGGTGCTATCTGCCCAACAGAGTCCGGTGCCCGCTCTACAGGCATTTGTGCCGCAGCGACCACAGCCCCCTGGGCCATGGATGCCGGCTGAGCCAGAGAGCCCGCAGGAGCTTGAGCCAATGCCGTCTGAGGAACTTTGGAGGCATCGGCAAGTTTCGTGACGTCCGTGCCGTAGAGCTTTGCCCGGTTGGACCATTTGGCATAGAATTCCTCATACGGAATGGATTGCACCCCACGTCCGCCATTGGCGGTGCGTGATGTGGACTCTGTAACCATCATCTTGCCTGTCTGGGGATCGACATATGTCTGGGCGATATGGTCGATGCCCTTAAATCGCCCGCGTTCCCAGCCGCGCTCTCCGGTATCCAGACCGATCATCATACCAGCCCTGATCTTGTCTGGAGACAGATCCGCGTTGCCTAGCAGCTCACCGGTAGCCTGGCTTACAGACTGAATCAGTCCTGCGGCTCCTCCATTGGCCCCACGCTCAAGCACCTTTCTGGCCTCGCCGCTGTATATCTGCTCTCCCATGGCGGCATTAACGTTGTTCATGAGCGAACGATTGACTTCGGCAACCCAGCCGGAGCAATCAATCTCACCCCGCTGGCTGTTCTTGCTCCCCATCCGATAGCCCACACCACGGTCCAGAGCATCCTGGGTACTTGCCATCAGCGAGGCTGAGGCAGCAGCCTGGATGGCGCCAGCCGGCTTTGACATATCCAGGCTTGCAGCGATGTTTTTGCCAGCTTGCTCGGTCGTCCGCATGGATGCGATGAGATCCATCTCGGGGCCGAAACGCTTGCGGACACTGGCCTGGATATCCCCAGTGGACGAACCGAATCGCGTTCCACGTTCGGTATAGACGGCACGAAGCAGCTCTGCATCCGTCATGCCTTCGCGGTAGACTTTATTCCAAATGCTGGCAGCACCGGCATCCCCGATTTTTCCACTGCCGGCGCCATGCTGGACAGCCGTAGAAAACATGGCCTCCTGCAAAGCCTTGGACCCCTCTATCCTCTTGCGCAGCCCATCGCTGGAAAGACGATTCATCGCTGGGGCATAATGGCTCTCGATGAGAAATTGCCGCTGACTCTCTTCCATCAGCGAGGCATTGGCCGCGACTTCCTTTTGATACTGCTCGACCGCCGCTCCTTGCCGGCCGCCTGTATTCATCGGACCGGCTGCCGCGATCCTCTCCGCGATGGCCTTCTTTTCGCCGCCCTGCTTCCGCATCCAACGAAGATAGGCCTGCATGGACCCTTCTCCGCCCTTGGCCGTGGTAGATGATAGCTGCCACTTCCCATAGGACGTTCCACCAGTGCCATCATACCCGATTTTCTTGACGCCTTCGGTGCCACTTTCGAACGTGGCTATGGCATCCCCAATTTTGGCATTTGGGTTGTACACATAGGAACTTTTTGTTGAGCCACCTCCCCCTAGGGATCGTCCACCGCCGCCTCCAGCAATAGATGAAATCTTGTTGCCGATGGCTTGGGCGATGCCGGAGAAAGCCCCTGTTACTTCAGGGAAAAAGCCATCTTCTTCTTTCCGGCTCTGGATCTCTTCGGCAATGGTATCGGATAATTCTTCAAGTGATGCTGAAAGAACATCAAACAGCCCGGCTGTCTGACCGTCAGGAGACAGACTGACCGTATCTCCCTCGGAAGAGCCTGTGAGCACCTCAGCCAAATTTGACGCTCCAGAACCAGGATGCTCACCTGTTCTTGCTGAGTCACCTTCCTTGCTTTCCGAGGTGTCAGAGGCCCCCGAAAAGAATCCTGTGATACTGTCCCAAGCATTTGTAGCGAGGTTGCCGACGCTTTCTCCAACTCCATAAATACCGGAAGCAAGATCCGCAGTGTCCACGTCGAAGCCGACAAGATTGGCGGCTCCTGTAAGGAGACCTCCCATATCCAGGATATTGGCTGCCGCTGCTGAAGCCTTTTGTGCCGTTGTGGCTTCCTGGCCGTCCTTCAAGGCGAAAGCATCTTTGTGCATCTGGCTATCTGCCCAGCCCTCGACACCATCAACAACTGCCAGCCCAGCACTTACAACCTGACCTATGACCGGGATCATCCGCGTCATACCAGCGGCGCCTTTTCCCAAGACAGCGCTAGTCTTGCCAACGATGGATGCTGCCCCCTTCTCGGCCCCTGCTGATGCGGCAGCAGGGGGATGAGTGCCGACGGCCTTCACCGCTGCTGGAGCCTCCTGCCCCAGCTTAAGAGCTGATGCTGCCCCCTCAGCGCGTTGTGCTGAGGCACCAGCACTTGTAGCTATCAATCCAGCGCTAACGCCAGTCGCCACGGTCGCGGCTTTAGCGGCCTTTTGCCCGCTACCGCGCAGCAGATTTCCCAGGCCCTCCTTGGCACGGGCCAGGCGACCTTTCTCCTTGCGGGCTACTCTGCGATCGGGTTTACCGAGATCTAGGTCAACCTGCCTACCATCCCTTCCGGCGCGACCGCGGGAACCACGCCTGCTCAAACGATCCAACAGGCTTGATCCGCCATTACCAGACACGGAACGCACGGCTCTGATGAGCTCTTTATGGCGCCGATCTTCCTCCCTTGCTTCTGTGGTAGCCAAGGACAGAGACCTTGCCGCAAGATCAAGCTGTTCCTTCTCTTGGGCAGTTTGAGAGCTACGGAGGAATCGGCCGTTCTTGTCGCGGCGCGGGTCTTTTTTCCTTTCCTTCTTCTGGAAGATGAGATCATCTCCAAGGACGTCCGAAACCTCTTTCAAGGCAGTAAAAATGGGGCCGCCGGCAGCAATTCCTGCGGCCTCATCAAGCGATTCTCTGCCTTCAAGGCTTTTCCCGAGCCTGGAGAAATACGGCATGACACTTTCGGCAAAGCTCTTCCCTAGTGAGCAGGCTTGGGCCGTCCGGTCTCGTCCAGTCTTTCGGTACACCCATCATCCACTCGACAAATGACGGGTCCACGATATGCCTCCCGGATGGCTTTTCGGTCCGTCCGGTCAAACCGTATCCCAGCCCAAGCAAATAGGCCGAAAGGTTTGTCGCTCTCTCCCAGCATTCCTTGGATCGGAGATAAAAGCCGAGGCTCTGGGTCAGCGTTATCACGGTGGGGGTAGGCAACAATGAACGTCCTTTCCCTGTGGTGAGGGGCGCCAAGGGCCGCCGCCGGCAACACTTCCCATTCAGCATCATACCCGAGCGAGGCCAAGTCCTGCAGGACGATCTCAATGCCGCGGGCGAGCAAGCCCAGGACATTCTCAACGATGACATACCGCGGCCGGATCTCTCCGATAAGCCGGGCATACTCGATCCACAAACCGCTTCGCGTCCCCTTTTCAATACCCGCACGCTTGCCTCCATTACTTACATCCTGACAGGGAAAACCGCCGCAAAGCACGTCAACGGGCGGTACTTCGGCACCGGCCAATGTTCGCACATCCCCATATATAGGGATATTCGGCCAGTGACGTGCGAGTATCGACCGACAAAATGGATCGATCTCGCAGAACCATTGATGCCTGAATCCCGCCCAGCTCAGGCCAAGGTCACACAGACCGGCCCCGCTGAACAGGCTGCCCACTTTCAGCATGGGGATACTCCCGCAGACGTTCAGGACGCTCCATGTCGGGGCGCGTGGCCCGCAGGATGGTGTAGGCCCCGCAGCGGGGGCATTTATGCTCAAGTGATGCTTCAACTATCCAGCCTCTGGCCAGCAGTTTGCCGCAATGGCGGCAACGGATCTCGGTAAGTTGCTCCTGTTTCATGGTATGCAATCCGGTTGCGCCCCATGCCATAACCGCCTATGCTGACGAAGTCTCGCTCCGAGACATCCGAACAAGGCGGGTACTCCGCACGGGATTCCCCTTCCCGTGTGGGGCCGTGGTCTGGTGCTACTACACCAGGCCGGTGGGGGCGTTGCCGCGCCCCCGCCACTTGTCAAATTTTGTCCAGTTTCAGGCCGGGTGCGGCGTTGACTGCTTTTTTCTTCAGCCTGTAGCGCGTGTGCTGATAGACGCGCAGCAGCATGGTCGGGTCCGCATGGCCCATGACCTCCGCCACGGCCTTCACGTCCGCCCCGTGTTCCAGGGCTTCCGTGGGCATGGCATGGCGCAGGCTGTAGGGCGTTATGCGCCGCGTGATGCCCGCCGCCTTGCGGGCCTGGTGCCACGCATGG
>PPYF01268779.1_pt1 | contig 13008 bp, 9 predicted proteins | sample 1559871 | NCBI WGS metagenome assembly PPYF01 (sample SAMN08240021, study PRJNA423297) | Human gut metagenome, whole genome shotgun sequencing project. | reverse complement strand
AGACCGCCAAAGCCTCTCACAACGACTCTCTGAGCAACGACCTGCTTTATACGCAGGCCAACTATTACTACACCTTCGGCATGAACACACAAGGTGATGCGGCTACCAACCGCCTGATAGGGCAATATAAGGAACAGAAGAACTACGCCAAAGTAGACGAATGCTACAAGACTCTTATCAGTATCGCCCGCAAAGCAAACAATGCCGGACTGGTGGCACGCACCTACGACAAGTACATCCTATGGACCGACTCCGTAAAGGCGCTTACCGCCCAAGAGGAACTGAACGCCCTGAAGAAGAAATACGATGAAAGCCTGGCCACTATCCAGGAGAAAGATGATTCCCTAAGCGCCAAGCAGTACATCATCATCGGGCTTTGCATACTCGCCGCCATCCTTGCCGCCGCACTGGTATTCGGCGCCATCGTATTGCTGCGTTTCATCATCCTCACCCGTAAACAGAAGAAGGCCATCAGCATTGCTAATGAGCACAATGAGCTGAAAACCAAATTTATCCAGAACATTTCCGCCCAAATGGAACCGACACTGGACACGCTCGACGCCTCACTGCCGGGCGTAAAAGCCCTGCATGCATTCTCCAACCATATCCAGGAACTGTCCGAATTGGAAACCACCTTGTCCGAACCCTACGAAGTGCAGGAGAAGAATATCTCCACTTTCTGTGAAGGCATCATGGACAAAATCAAAGGAATGACACAAGAAGATGTCACCCTGACCGTGAATGCCCCCAAATTGAATGTAAAAATCAACCCTGAGCAACTGGAACGCGTCTTGCTGCATTTGTTGGAAAACGCCGCCGAGTACACCCCTGCCGGAGGAAAAATATGGCTGGACTTCAAGAAACGCGGTGCGCACACCCACCAGTTCATCATCAGCGACACCGGTTGCGGTATCCCCGAGGAGCAACGCGAAAACATCTTCAAGCCTTTCACCGAAGTGAAAGACCTGACGCAAGGCGACGGCCTGGGACTCCCCATCTGCTCACTGATTGCCACCAAGATGAACGGCAGCTTGACACTAGACAGCAGCTACAACAAGGGAGCACGGTTTGTACTAGAACTGCACGCTTAACGGCAGGTCGGTACAGAATAGAGTGGAATTCAGCAGCGAGGAAGCTGAACTCAAGCAAAAGAAAAAAAAGTTTGCAAACCTGCCCTCACTGCCCTCACCGCTTTCCTGAAACGCCCTGCTCATCGGCATTGCAGCGGTGAGTGAGAGCAAATAAAAAGAGTGAGGGCAAAATTTGCCCTCACTCTTTTCAGTTCACCCGGTTGCTTGCTGTCACTCCCCTCAAGACGCACGGGCTTTCGTCCACCTCTCCCCCGTCCTTTATTAAGAAAAGCATATACATTTCTTGTGCCAAACGCAGGGTATTGACAACGGCTCACCCAAGTGGTCTGATTTGTTCACCTTGGTGAGCCGATTCGTTCACCTTAGTGGGCCGACTTGTTCACTACAGTGGAGCATTGGCAAATCAAAGGGCTTTTCGGGAGAAACACGTATGCGGAACACAAAGAAACCCTGCACAGCACACGATGAATACGGTTCAAATTGAAAGTTCCACAAAGGGAATGAGAAGCCTGAAGTTGCTTATTGACAGTATCCGTTCTTTGAAAAAAAGGCAAACAGACAAGGACAAGCTAAACAAAAAACATTATTTTTGCAGTGCATCAAGCTGCAAGCCACATGAAAAAACGAACCATAGCCCTCATAGCCATACTGGCCGCATTATTGACAGCCTGCACCGGAAAGACAGACTACAATACAACATTGGTACAAGCAGACTCGCTGATGGCCTCACGCCCGGACAGCGCACTGCACATGCTGCAAGGCATATCAACCAAGAACCTGAGCACAAAAGCAGACCGCGCCTACCATGCACTGCTGCTGACACAGGCACGGGACAAGAATTACATCCGGCAGACGGATGATTCGCTGATACAAGTGGCCGTGCGCTACTATGACACGCATGAGGATGCCCCACTGCAAGCACGGGCATACTACTATTGGGGAAGTCTTTATAGAGACCAGAACGACTATTCCGGAGCCATAGACAAGTACGCCATAGCCTTGTCGCATATCAACGACCACCCAGGAAACGCAGAGCTAAAAACCTCCTTATACAGCAACCTCGGCTATCTGTACTATACACAAGGCCTTAATTCCGAAGCAGATTCTATCTACCAACGGGCAGAATTATTGGCAAAATCGCAAAAAGACACCACTTCTTTATGCTATACTTTATCACAACGTGGAATGATAAGTCTTACACAAGGAAAAAATTATTACCCAAAAGCAGAACAGCAGATGCAGCAAGCCTTGTCTATTGGAAAAGCTTTTTCTGATAGTATGGTATTAGTTCCTATCTACCACTCTTTGAGTATGCTTTACAATCTTATGCCCAAGCCGGGACAAGCATTGCAGTATGCACGCCTCAACTATTCTGGTTTGAAAGATACCCTGCACTGCTATAGGACATTCCTACTACTTGGCAATGCCTATTTCCTGAACGGTCAGTATGATTCCGCCGACATTTTCCTGCAAAAAATACTCAAAGCAGAAAGATACTACGACACCAAAGCAGATGCTTGTATGCGTTTGTCGGAGATAGCACAAGCAAAAGGAGATATGGAAACATCCATTCTTCTGGAAAGAAAGCGAACAATGTATCAGGACAGTGCACAAATTAATCAGCAAGGGCATGACATTCTCAATACCATAATTGCCCGTGAAAGGAATAACAGCAATACAATAGTCAAGCGGAGCACTCTTTATATATATACAACAAGTGTTGTTTTTCTCGCTATAAGTTTCATCTGCATATTCTATTTCAGGAAGAAACACCTGCAGCATAAAGCCGAAAAGAAAGAATGGGAAGAAACGCTGCAGGCCGAAATTGCCAAGGCGAACTTAAAGAGGAAACAAGCATTTGCCGAAAAAGAACGGGAAAATGCAGCCTTGCAAGAAAAAGTCAGCCGACCGGTTGTGAAAAAACCGGCTCATGGACAAGAAGAATACAAGACTTCTGCACTCTACGCCAAAGTGTCCCGGATAACCAAAGAGCTTCAAAAAGTAGAGACAAAAGAGAACCTGAATGAAGAAGAGTGGAGCCAGTTCATAGCCCTTACAAATGCCGGATGGTATGGAATCATCACCTATCTTGATGAAAGATACAATCTGTCTGCAGAAGAAATTCGGATATGCTGCCTCTATTTGGCGCAAGTTCCCGTCATACATATGGGGCATTTCCTTCATATACAATCCCGCAGTACCATCCAGGCAAGAACGAAGAATATCCTATTGAAAATGGGAGCACCTCAAGGACTTTCATTGAAAAATGTGCTGTTTTCTCTGGCAGAACAGTTGAAAAGTAGTAATTAAGGCACTTTTTGGGCACTCCAAGATGAAAATTGGGCACTTTTTGGGCAGTGGTGAATCATCCGAATCCCTAACTTTGTAGCACAAGAAACGATAAAAACACTTATTTATGAAAGCACTGAAAGCATTAATCTTTATCTTATTCTTCTGCAACGGCCTTTCCACTTCGACTGCCCGGGAATGCCAAACCAATGCGGAAACGATTGTACTGACAAGCTATCCGATAAAACCCAAAGATAGAACCGGAAGTACAAGCGAGGAAGGACTTCCCATCAAACGCAGCATCCAACGACCGATAGCCGATGCTTACCTATATAATAATGTAGTGAATGTCAGCTTCAATGGAGACATTGCAGTTGTCAATGTCACTATCACCAATGAATCTACCGGTGAAACCGTCTATTCGGAAACACACAGCAGTCCTGCTGCCCTCAATATAGACCTGAACGGCGAAAGCACCGGCAACTATCTCATTGAGATTGAAACAGAGGATACACTTTTGACAGGAAGTTTTTCACTATAAGCAGTATCTATTATAGAAATAATTCATATTAGAGATTGAATACACTTTTATAGAGACCATTTTAAATTGTGATATTTTGTGCACCAAATATAGGCGGAATCGAAAAGCCCTAATAGAGTAGAATAAAATTAATCCCAGACATTATGAACTTTAATGTGTTAAAAACGAAAGCTCTCAGCAAGAACCAAATGAGAGCCATTAAAGGAGGTTCCGGAACTTGCGGTTACAAATCGCCAACCGGTACTGTGAAATGTGGTGTAAGTAAGGCTCAGGCCATGCATATGGCCACAGAAGAAGGGCATTGGTGCTGCGACAGTTGCGGATCAAGTAGCTACTGCGGATAACAATGGTTTGCTTTTGAATAGGAGAATTTGTTTGATTAACTGTTCTCCTATTCACTTGTCACAGCCATAACTCTACAAGTGAAAGTTTTTTTAAGCAGCAAGTTATTTCACTTATCCTGCATACCTATTATTTCATTTTTTTATTGCAAACCAAATCTATAGTCCTATGATTATATGCATTGTCTTCCTTTTAATAATAAGTCTTTCATCTTGTCAACAGCATCATGTCGCCACCCAAAAGGACGAAAAGAATATAGTAGTGTGCTTCGACCATTACCATCCCAAACCATACAAAACCCCTGGAGGGATAAAACATACACTCATGCCTAAAGCTCTCTATACCGACAATACGGAAATACTTAAGGAATATATGCCGGAAGCAGATTTCGACACTATAACCCTACAGTCGTCCGAAGACTTTAAGGAGTTAGCCCTGAACTATAGAGATTTTGAGTTCATCTATTACCCTTTAATACAAGGAGATACTGTCACTGTCTCTATGGACAGCCTCGATTACCCAATTTTAAGCAGCAAACATCACCTGGAACGCAATAGAATCTATAATATGAACTATGAACTGCGCAAAGGGAGGACACACTCCGGCTTAGAAGCAAAAACATGTTTGGGAAGCGACTGGGTACGGATTGCCCAAAGCATTGACGTGATACGAGCCAACAACTGGACTTCATTAATAATGGATTATTGTCCTTTGGACTCGTTGCATTCTATGTTCAATAGTTACAAAGCAGCATATACAGACACTATCAACCTCTTTAAGAAGCAGCAAATCATCTCGGACAAGGCATACAATCACTATCAACAACTGCTTGAACTGAAAGACTATGAATCCCAGCGGATGTTGAATGAAGACACCACCTTCTATCGCCAAATGGAAGCCGGCATTTCCGATGAGTACGCCTCCTATCCTTCATACCACGAATATCTGGACTACTACCTTTGGTTTACCAACCAACATATCCCGACGATACGTAAAACCCAAGGAGGAAATAAGGACTGGCGACAAACCTTCGAGGAACTATCTGCCAAACCGTTCCAACCCAAATCAATGCAAATCCTGCTTAAACGTTGCATCAAGGAAATCAGCGAGAATTTTTCCGCACAAGACGTCAATCACTATCTCGACAAATATCTCCATATCACCCAAGATACAACGCTATACAACAATATCAAAGAGCAATACAACCTCTCTGCCGATGCCAACCAATTACTGCTGGAGGACATTCAAGGCAAGACTACCAACCTAAGCCTGCTACTGAAAAAGCACAAAGGCAAAGTAATCTATGTGGATTTCTGGTCAAGTTGGTGTGTACCATGCCGTGAAGAAATGGTTCCTTCGGCAAAACTCAGGGAGTTATATAAAGGGAAAGACGTGGCATTTGTTTACCTGGCCTACAAAGATACGAAAAGTAGCTGGAAAAAGGCGGCAAAGCAAGAAGGCTTAGCGGAGATAGAAAACAATTTCATCATCACCAACTCCAAAAACAGCAAGACCTTGGAAGCAATAAAGTTAGATCTGATTCCTCGCTATATCATTTTTGACAAGCAGGGCAGCCTTGTCGAAATGAATGCCCCAAGGCCAAGCGACAAACAAGTTACAACAATAATAGAGAAATATTTAAGGCAATAAATTAACGGCATGAATGCACATCAGAAAATAATAAAAGACAATGTAAGGAGCATTCTAAAGATCATCACAAATCATTATGGTGTCAAGTACTCTGCTGCATTATATCAAATATTGAAAGAACACCCGGATTTTCCCAGTTTCCTTTCTTTCCAATATATATTGCACAGAATGGGCAAAGATAGTTTTGCCATACATACCAGTTATGAAGAACTGACAAACATGCCTGCTCCTTTCATTGTCCACGGTGTAACGAATGTAGACTTATTCTTATTCATAACAAAAGCCACCGCCGAATCCGTTCAAATCATTGACGAGAAGGGAAAAGAAGAAAGTATAAAAAAAGAAGATTTTGAAAAAATGTGGGACGGCAACATTCTCATTATTGATAATCTGCCGGGAAAAATCAACATACCATCAAAAAGTAAACTTGACCTCTTTATCAAATTAGCCAAGTACCCCTTTCTCATATTGTGCTTAGTAGCCCTATGTACTTATTCACTAATTTTAAAAGGAGTAGGAGATATCCTTTTTTATGTCTATCTTTTAGTTCTATTAGGAGGATTGGGCACGTCTATTCTTTTGTTTATAGAACAAATAGATAAATATAATGTACACATAAAAAGATTGTGCTCATCTAATGGGAGCAAAAGTAACATAGATTGCTCATCTATATTAGATTTCAAAGATGCTTATTTTATGGGGCTTGCTTCCTGGAGCGACATAGGATTTGTATATTTTACATCTCTTTTGACCATATTATTAGTTTTACCATTCGGCACATCACAAGCGTTTATCAACATCCTCTCCTTATTCAGCATTGGATATGTGTGTTATTCACTCTTCTATCAAAAATTTGTAGCACAAAAATGGTGCACACTTTGCCTTTCTGTACAAGCTATTTTTATCTTCTTGTTTATATTAAGTATATGTACCATAACAATCAATGGCATTTACGAACTATTAAACACTAAATCCGTAATAGATATTATAATGATATTCTTGGTTACAGCATCTACTTATGCAGTCACTAAACCGTTAATTGCTTCTCAAAAGGAATATACTGCCTTGAAAAAGAAATTCAACGAGCTTATATACGATGAGAATATTATACAATACCTTTTCCAACAAGAGCTTCATCTTACGGATATAGACGAGGTGAGCAAATTGTCTATAGGGAACACAAATGCAGAGACTTGTCTTACTGTAGTTTTCAGTCCTATCTGCGTTTCTTGTATAAAAGAGCTGCAAATACTGATGCGAATTCTTCAAAGAAAAGATAACATCAAGTTGGATTTGATATTCTTGTTGGACAAAAAGAAACATCCGGAGTCTTTAATAATAGCTAAACACTTACTCTCTGATTATCAAAAGTCTCCTGAACAATTCATAACCATATTACAAAAGTATGTTGATGACTACCCTATCAGCAAGAATAAAATCATGCAGGATACTAAGTTTTTGCAAGAAGCTCCTCAATACGATTCTTATCTTAATGCGCAAGAAAAATGGTGCAGAAACCACAAGCTTTACAGTACACCCATCCTATTTATTAACGGGAATAAACTGCCAAACTATTACAACATTAAAGATATAGACTACTTATATAGTTAATGAAATTAAATGAAATCCTTCCCTCACTACTCCCAGCACGATGTCATGGACTGCGGTCCCACCTGCCTGCGCATGGTGTCCGCTTTCTATGGCAAGCGCTATTCTTTGGAAGGTTTGAGGGAAAAGTCATTCATCACTCGCGAAGGTGTTTCCATGCTGGGTATCAGCGAAGCGGCTGAGAAGATTGGATTTCGGAGCATCTGTGTGCAAGTGAGCTACGAAATGCTGCAAGAAGCCCCTTTACCTTGCATCGTCCACTGGAACCAGCAGCATTTCGTTGTGGTCTACCGGATGAACAACAAGCATGTATGGGTGGCCGACCCCGGAGCAGGCAAGCTGAAATACACCCGGGAAGAATTCTGCCGTTGCTGGCTCAGTGCCAAGAAGGACGGAGAAGATACGGGAGTGGCACTGTTGCTGGAACCTACACCGGAATTCTATGCACAAGAGGATGAGGGGGAAAAGACAGACTATAAAGGCTTCGGCTTCCTCTATTCTTACCTGCGCCCCTACAAGCAACTGGTGGGACAACTGCTGCTGGGACTGCTATTGGGCAGCATGACACAGCTGATGCTCCCCTTCCTCACGCAGAGCATCGTGGACTTCGGCATCAACAACCGGAACCTCGGCTTCATCTACCTGGTACTCATTGCCCAGCTGATGCTCTCCTTCAGCAGCAGCGCCGTGGAGTTCATACGCGGATGGATATTGCTGCATCTGGGCACACGCATCAACATCGCCCTAATTTCGGACTTCCTCGTCAAGATGATGAAGCTCCCCATGGGCTACTTCGACACCAAGATGACGGGCGACATCCTGCAACGCATCAACGACCACACGCGCATACAGAACTTCCTGACCGGAAGCAGCCTCAGCGTGGTGTTCTCCATGTTCAACCTGCTTGTTTTCAGCATTGTGCTGTTGCTGTACAACGGCATGATATTCCTTATCTTTATGGGAGGAAGTGCGTTCTACGTGGCCTATGTCTGGCTCTTCATGAAGAAACGGGCAGAGCTGGACCACAAGCGCTTTGCCCAGCAGAGCGCCAACCAGAGCACCGTAGTGCAACTGGTGAACGGCATGCAGGAGATAAAGCTGAGCGCCTGCGAACGGCAGAAACGGTGGGAATGGGAACGCATACAGGCAAAGCTGTTCAAAGTAAACATCAAAAGCCTGGCGTTGAGGCAGTATCAAGACTCGGGAGCGGTACTGATAAACCAGACCAAGAACATCGTGATTACGGGGCTGGTGGCCTCGCTCGTAGTGCAAGGGGAAATGACGCTGGGCATGATGCTCTCCGTGCAGTACATCATCGGGCAGCTGAACAGTCCGGTGAACGACCTCATCACCTTTGCCCGCGATATGCAGGATGCTCGCCTCAGCATGAACCGCCTGGGTGAAGTGCGCGACAGCCCCGATGAAGAAGACCCCACAAAAGAGCTGATAAGGGAGATACCCGCCGGGAAAGACTTGCGGATAGAAAAGATGAGCTTCAAATACGACCCGTTGAACGAAACGCCCACCTTAGACAACATCAGTCTGGAAATCGCATCGGGCAGGCAGACTGCCATCGTAGGCATGAGCGGAAGCGGAAAAACCACACTGGTGAAGCTGCTGCTGGGATTCTATCCTCCTGCCGGCGGTCAAATCCTGCTGGGCGACACTCCGCTGGAGAACTTCAGCATCCGCGAGTGGCGCAAGCGGTGCGGCGTGGTGATGCAGGACGGGGTCATCTTTTCGGACAGCATTGCCGGCAACATCGCCCCCGGCGTGGAGCACATCGACAAGGAACGCCTGCGCCATGCGGCGGAAGTGGCGAACATACACGGATTCATCGAAGAACTTCCATTAGGCTACAACACCCGGATTGGCCAGGAAGGGCACGGATTGAGCCAGGGACAGAAACAGCGCATACTCATCGCCCGTGCCGTGTACAAGAGTCCGGAATTCATCTTCTTCGACGAGGCCACCAACGCACTGGATGCCAACAACGAGCGCATCATCATGGATAACCTGCAACGCTTTTTTGAAGGCAGGACATCGGTAGTGGTGGCGCATCGGCTGAGCACCGTGCGGGATGCAGACCGGATAGTGGTGATAGAGCAGGGACGGATAGCGGAAACGGGGACGCACGAGGAACTGATAGCGAGGGAAGGAAGGTATTACGGGTTGGTGAAGAATCAGCTGGAGCTTTGAGAATGGAAAGTTGAAAATGGAAAATGGGAGGAAGGACATAGAATTGCGGAGTGAGGAGGTGCAGGAGATACTGACCCGTCCGCCGCATGCACTGGTACGATGGGGCATCACGGTGTTCTTCGTGGTGCTGGCACTCTTCTTCATAGGCGGGTGTTTCTTTAAATATCCCGACGTGATAAGTGCATCCATTACCATCACCACCGAACATCCGCCGATATGGATGGTGGCACGGGGAAGCGGGAAAATAAAGGAGGTGTACCACAAGGACCGGGATTCCGTGTGGACGGGAAACATCATCGCCGTACTGGAGAATCCTGCCGTGACGGAAGACGTGCTGCGCCTGAAAAGGCAGCTGGCATCCTTCAATCCGGCAGACAGCAGCGCCTGCGCCGGGCAGTTCCCGGAAAAGCTGTCCCTGGGAAGCATACAGAATGCCTACGCCTCTTTCTTGAAAAGCCTGACGGACTACCGCAACTTCCTCTCCTTGAACCTCTATGAGCAGAAGGTGGAGGCCACCCGCCGGGAGTTGCAGGAATACCGCAACTACATCGCCCACCTGAACAGACAAGCGGAACTGGACAAGGAACAAGTGCGGATAGCATCTACCGTACACAACCGCGAGAAGAAACTCTTCGATGAGGGGCTGACTGCCCAGTCGGAATACGAGGAAGCTAAACAGACATTCCTCAACAAGCAGCAGAATCGGGAACAGCTGATGACCTCACTGTCTTCCGCCAGAATACAGGAAGCGCAGTTGCAACAGAGTATCATCGAGACACAAATGGAGCAAAGCCGGGAGTCCAACAATCTGAATATAGCCCTGCAGACAGCCTACAACGAATTGCTGGTAAGCATCAATGATTGGGAGTTGACTTGTCTCTTCATCAGTCCGGCAAGCGGCATACTCTCCTACAACCACATCTGGCAAAAGAACCAGAACGTCGGTAGCGGAGACAAAGTGTTCTCCATCGTAGCCAAAGACCCGGGAAACATCATCGGAAAAATAAAACTTCCCGCCGGAGGTTCGGGAAAGGTAATGGCCGGACAACGGGTAAACATCAGCGTAACCGGTTATCCATACATGGAATTCGGTTTCTTGACGGGGAAAGTGACAATTGTCTCGTTATTGGCTGATGAGGAAAGCGCCTATACCGTCACCGTAAGCCTGCCGCAAGACTTATGCACTTCCTACGGCAAACAGCTGGAATTCAAAGGAGAGCTGACCGGTACGGCAGAAGTGATGACAGACGAACGGAGCGTGACCGAGAGGTTGCTCAGTCCGCTGAGGTATTTGTGGGAGAAGTATCTGTAAAAGGACAGTGAAAGTTTGAAGTATAATTAAAACTTTTCGGTATATGAACTTTCCACAAAACCTGAAAAGTAATAAAGCCTGCCGCATCCTCACACAAGATGCAGCAGGCTTTATCATTCTATATCTTAATGAATTCAGCGCAATGCCTCCACCTCTTCCGGTGTCAGCGGAATCTTCTTACCCAAGCGGCGCGCTCCCGTTTCGGTAATCAGATAATCCTCCTCATTGCGGATGCCACCGAAATTGCGGTATTCTTCCACCTTATCATAGTCAATGAAGTCCATAAACTTCTTCTCTCCCCTCCACAAATCAATCAGCTCGGGGATGAAGTAGATGCCCGGCTCAACCGTATGCACAAAGCCCGGTTCCAGAGGGATGGCAAGACGCTGGCTCTTGCGGCCGAACTGCGTACTCTTGGGCTGACCGTCATAGCCTACCCAGAGCTCACCCAGGTTCTCCATATCGTGCACATCCAACCCCATCATATGGCCCAGTCCATGGGGATAAAACAAGGCATGCGCCCCTTCGCGCACGGCATCTTCGGCATTGCCCTTCATCAATCCCAGCTCTTTCAGCCCCTCCACCATCACTTGGGCGGAAAGCTCGTACACCTTCATATAGGGAATGCCCGGGCGAAGCGCTTTAACAGACTCCAGATGCATGGCGTTCTGGATTTCGTAAACGGCACGCTGGCGTGGAGTAAAAGTCTTGTCCGCCGGCACGGTAGACGACATGTCACCACAGTAACCCGAAGGCAGCTCGGCGCCGGCATCAATCAAGAAGAGGTCTCCCGGTTGCACCCGGTTGCCGTGATAGTGGTTATGCAGGGTCTGGCCGTTGACAGTAGCAATCGTGGCAAAAGACAGCTCGCAGTTGTTCATCTCGGCGATACGGTTCATTTCGGCCACAACCTCGTATTCGTACATGCCCGGACGAAGCACCTTCATTGCGGTGATGTGCATGTCAGCAGTCACGTCGCATGCCTTTTCTATTTCCGCTATTTCTTCTGCCGACTTGTAGTTGCGCTGTGCCACCACCGCACGGATAAACGGTACAGACCCTTCCTGACGTGCCGGAGGAACACCCAGCCAGTCCATCAGTTTCAACTTATGCTCGGCACGATAAGGGGGCAAATAATGGATGGTCTGTCCCTTCTGTGCCCGGCAAACGACAAGCCAAAATAGTAGAGAAAAGTGGAATCCTGGCGGTAACGGAAAGTATTGTCCTCATAGTTCAAACCTTGTTCATCGTTACCCAAAAACAGTAACACTCCGGAGCCTATCGTTTTTTTCAGCTGGGCCCTGCGCTGCACATACGTTTCTTTAGCAAACATAACATTCCTTGTTTTAGTAGTTATAGGACAAAGATATAGATAATCTTTGAAAGAAGATAATACAAAAAGGAGATTAATCTATATAGTTCATAATCAGAAGACTATTTTGCCAACGTTTTTCAAGCCTTTGGCAAAGTTTTGCCACCGCGTTGGCAAAGTCTTGCCATAGGCATGGCAAAAGTTTGCCAAGCTATTGGCAAAAGCTTGTTTTCTCTTTTCTTGTTAAATATCATCAGAGAGGTTTCGTGTTATCGAACTATTCACTATTTTTGCGGTAAATATCTGAAAGAAGATGCACAATGAGTGCATTGAATAATTTATAAAAATATGGCACAAGGCTCCCGACAAGTACAGACCCAAGCGCAACAGCAGATACAAACGCTGTCGCCGCAACAAATTCTGGTGGTAAAGCTGCTGGAACTTCCCGCCGTGGAACTAGAGGACCGCGTACGTGCCGAACTTCTGGAAAATCCGGCACTGGAAGAGGGTAAGGAGGATACTCCCGGCGACGAATACCCCGACACACCCGATGCGGAAACCGGCTCAGAAGATGGTGGAGACACTAGCTATGATTCTTTAAGCGATTATCTGAACGAAGACGATATCCCCGACTACAAGCTGCAGGAGAACAACCGCAGCAAAG
>PPYF01545626.1_pt1 | contig 13009 bp, 10 predicted proteins | sample 1559871 | NCBI WGS metagenome assembly PPYF01 (sample SAMN08240021, study PRJNA423297) | Human gut metagenome, whole genome shotgun sequencing project. | reverse complement strand
CACGCGAAAGGCCGTGTAGCCGCAGGCATGCTCGGCGAGCTTCTCGCCGTTCAAATATACCTCGGCAAAATGCGCCGCGCCGTCAAACTGCAGAAAGAGGCGCTTGCCGCGGTACTCCAGCGGCACGGAGAGCGCCCGCCGGTAACCGCAGATGCCGGCATAGTCCTCCGGCTTTGCATAGTGCAGCGGCACTTCCCCTGCCGTGTGCGGGAGATCGACAAGCGGAAAGCGTCCCTCGCCGTGGGCAAAGCCGGCGCTCCACTCGAGGGTGAATTCCCAATCGCTGCAAAGGCTGATCATGGCGTTCCTCCGGAAAGAAATTACTCTTTTCATTTTACATGGAAAGCATCGTTATTTCAACCGAAAGAAAATATTTAACAAAATCCTGAAACTCCTGCCGAAGCATGCTTGGCAGAAAGAAACCGTCCGGGGACGGCAGGCAGCGTCTCCGGACGGTGACATTTTTTTGCTATTCAGAACGCCACTTGGCGGAAGAGCGCCACGCAGCAGAGGATCACGGCAAGGGGAACATACACATACCGCCCGACGGCGTACCAGACCGCGCCGCGCTCGCGGCCCGCTCCGGTGTTGATGGCGGAGAGAAGCTCGTCCTTTTTCATCACATAGAACCACGAGACCGCGCCGAGCGTCGCGCCGATGGGGATGATGTAAATGGACACGAGATCCATCCACGGGCCCCATTTGGAGATCGTCTCCATGCCGATGCCGCAGCCGAGGCAAATGACGCCGAGCAGTGCGAGCACCGCCTTGCGGCTGAGCTTCGGGAATTTGTGCAGCAGCGATTCCGCCACCGCTTCAAACATGTTCTGCAGCGAGCTGACGCCCGCGAAGATCATGGCGACATAGAGAATGATCGCAAAGAGTCGGCCGAGCGGAATGTCCTGCAAAATGGTCGGGAGCGTCACAAAAAGGAGGCTCGGGCCCGCGCCAACGTCCAGCCCATAGGAGAAGCACGCGGGGATGATGACGAGCGCCGCGACCACGGCGGCGATCGTGTCAAAGAGCGCCGTGTGCTGCGCCACGCCGACGACGTCCTGTTCTTTCGAGAGGTACGCGCCGTAAACGATCATTCCGCTGCCCGTGACGGACAGGGAGAAAAACGCCTGTCCCATCGCCCAGATCCAGATCATCGGGTCGCAGAGCATCTCCCAGCGCGGCGCGAACATGAACTTGTATCCCTCCGCCGCGCCCGGCAGAAACGCCACGCGCACCGCGAGGACGACAAAGATGAGGAAAAACACCGGCATCATGATCCGGTTCGTCTTTTCGATGCTGTGCGCGCCGAGGAAGAGCGTCAAAAGCGTTCCGGCGACGACAATGATATGATACGGGATCACGGAAAAATCCCGCGAGGAAAAGTCCGAAAACCACGCCGCGGCATCCGCGGTCATAAGCGTACCGGCAACGGAATCCACGAGTGCCTTGAGAACATAAGTCACGATAACGGCGTATCCGATCGCGATGCAGAGCGAGCCCGCGAGCGGCAGCCAGCCGAGCACCGCGCCCGTCTTCCCTGCCCCTTTGCCGCGGGTGGCCCAGGCGTTTTCGTAAGCGCCGAGCGTGCCGGTGGCGGCGCGGCGGCCCATGGCGAACTCCGCCGGGAGACCGACATAGCTGAAGATCAGCACGAACAGAATATAAATGAGCAGAAACGCGCCTCCGCCATTGCTGCCCATTTTATTCGGAAAGCCCCAGACGTTCGCCATGCCGACGGCCGAGCCGACCGACGCGAGGATGAACCCCCAGCGGGTCGAAAAGCTCTTTACATTCTTTTTCTTCATCGATTCCCTCTCGACCGGAAAACCTGCTTGTTTTCCTGTTTTCACAAAGTTTTATTATTTTAAAGCTTTGCTGTAAAAAAGTCAAGGAAATACGGGAGAAAGCGGCGAAATATCCGCCGCGCCGCCCGCCGTCAAGCCGCCGCTCTTGCATTTTCGGCTAAATCGTGCTATTTTATGGTTAGCATTAGCTAACAGGAGATGTATTGAAACCCATGAAAGAAAAAAAGAACACCTGCACCGGCTGCGCCGCGGCGGAGGCAGACGGGCGGTTCGTCCGGCATCCGGAGAGCGCGGACGGCGAGGCCGTCGTGACCGCCTATCCGGTATTTCCGGGCATAGAGATCGCGTACTGCGACATACACGCGCACGAGTGCCGGCTCGAACACACGCCGGGGATCTCGCTCATGCGCATCAGCCACTGCCGTGAGGGACGGCTTGAGCAGCAGATGGGGAACGAATACTATTTTCTCGCGCCGGGGGATCTGGCCGTTTCACGCAGCGACGCCTCCGACGAGGCCGCGCGCTTCCCCACCGGGCATTATCACGGCATCACCGTAACGATCGACCCGGCGCAGGCGCCGGAGTGTCTTTCGTGCCTGCTCTCGGACGTGAACGTCCGCCCGGCGGCGCTGATGGAAAAGTTCTGCGCGAACGGCGGCTGCTTTGCCGCCCGCTCGTCCGCGAGCGTGGAGCATATTTTTTCGGAGCTGTACTCCGTACCGGAGGAGATCCGCAAGGGGTATTTTAAAGTGAAGGTTTTGGAGCTGCTGCTCTTTCTCAGCGCGCTCCCGACCGAGCGGCGGCGTCCGGCCTATTCCGGCGCGCAGGTGCGCCTTGCCTCCGCCGTGAGCGAGTATCTGCTCTCCGCCACGGAGGAGCGTCCCACAACGGCGGAGCTCTCCGCAAAGTTCCACGCCTCGGCCACGCAGATATTGCAGAGCTTCCAGGGCGTTTACGGCATGTCTCCGGCGGCGTTTCTGCGCGCTCAGAAAATGCACGCCGCGGCGGAGCTTCTCCGTTCCACCGACCGGACGGTGCTCGATATCGCCGGGCAGTTCGGATACGACAACGCCAGCAAATTTGCCCGCGCATTCCGCAGCGTCATCGGCGTATCCCCCAACGCCTACCGCAGCGGCACGACCGCCGACAGCTGCGCACCGGTCTGATCCGAATTCCACCACAAAAACAACATTTTGGAGCCGCGTTCGCTCATTTTGGAGCGGATACGGCTTTGCGGTTAGCGTATGATAACCATGCAAACAGGGAAACGCTTCCCCGAATGTATGCTTTTCCACCATGTCACATTATCTCTCACCCCTTTGTGCGGTGCGGCCCGGAAGGAGGACTCACGAATGTCTGAAGAAGTGATCGTCCGACTGGGCGCACCCACACTGGCGGGGATCAAGACGGGAAGCCTGTTCACCTGTGCGTATACTTCCCGCAAAAGCGTGGAAGAATCTTTGCGGCAGCTTAACCGCTGCTTTGCTCCGAAAGGGCTCTGCCTGCTGCCGCTGCGTTATTCCGAAAAGAACGTTCTCCTTTATCTGTTCCGCCCGGCGGAGCTTTCCCGCGATCTGCAAAACAGCGAAGCCGCCGAGCTGCTCCGGCAGGAGGGTTACCCCTGCGAAAGCTGCGGAAAATGTCTTGCAGCGCTCACGCGCAGGCTGCGCAGCGGCGAAGGGTTCCCGCACGAGATCGGGCTGTTTCTCAGCTATCCCCCCGAGGACGTAAAGGGCTTTATCGAAAATCGCGCCGCCAACTACAAGCTCAGCGGCCTGTGGAAGGTCTACGGCGACGAGAAGAAAGCGAAAGAGCTTTTTGCCAAATATAAAAAATGCACGGACATCTATTGCGAACGGTACGAAGCCGGCTGCGGTATCGCCGAGCTCGCCGTCGCGGTGTGATGCGCCGGAAAGGAAGATTCTGTTATGAAAAAAGCAGCTGTTATTTACTGGAGCGGCACCGGCAACACCGAGGCCATGGCAAACGCCGTTGCCGAGGGCATGATAAGCGCCGGAGCCGAGGTCTCCCTTCTCAGCGCGGACGCCGTGAGCGCCGCCGATCTCGCCGGGCTTGACGCCGTGGCGCTCGGCTGCCCGGCCATGGGCTCCGAAGTTCTCGAAGAGGACGTTTTCGAGCCGATGTTCTCCTCCTGCAAGAAGCAGTTTGTCGGCAAGAGCGCGGCGCTCTTCGGCTCCTACGGCTGGGGCGACGGCAAATGGATGCGTACCTGGGAACAGGACTGCCGCGGCGCGAACATCTCTCTCGTGTGCGAGAGCGTCATCTGCTGCGAGACCCCCGGCGACATCGAGCTTGAAGCCTGCCGCGAACTGGGCCGCGAGCTTGTAAAATAAATCTGGTAACACACCGGGGCTCCCCTTTCCCGGTTGTTATATATCGATCCATCTCCATCCTTTTCTCTTTGTTGATCCCCCATGCGAGACCGGCTGCCCTGAAAAGCAGCCGGTCAATTCTATTCTTTCCTGTTTCGCGCCATTGTCGAAAACCATGGGAAAATTCCTCTTTACTTTTCCGTTCCGGCTTGCTATAATAATTAGGCTGATAAATGCGCCAGTAGCTCAGCTGGATAGAGTGTTGGCCTCCGGAGCCAAAGGTCGTGGGTTCAAATCCCGTCTGGCGTACCAAAAAGGATTCCCTGCCCTATGGGGCAGGGAATCCTTTTTGGTATATGCCTTTCTTGACGGGATTTGAACCGAGGGGAAAGCGGTCTGCCGCTGCCGGGGGCTGAAGAAGGCAGAACGGTTTCTCCGCAGCCGCAGCTTTTGCGGCATCAACGCGTTCGTGATGCTGCAAAAGCTATCCGCGGCAAGGTGGAGCCGAGGCGGCTCGCCCGCAGGCGAGAAATCCCGTCTGGCGTCCTCTTCGCTCGTTTTGGTGTTCCGGTTTTCTACCTCAACGCTCGACCAGCCGTTGCCGTCAAGCTTGTACGAAGCGTACTCCTCCGTTTGTCGTTGAATCGCTCTCCATTTTGCGTCTTTCTGCGCATCGTTCAGAAAGGCGTCCGGTGCATACTTCAGAAATCGTCCGTCTCCTGCCTTGACACTCTGGAAGATATCCTGTATGCTGATGTTGGGATCCGATAGCAGAGAAGTGGCCGCGGCGCTTTCGCCGGCTTGGAGCTTTTTTACGACGTCGGATTCCTTTATTTTTGTCATCGCAACCGTCATATAAAGTCCGCCGTACTCGCTCTGATGCTGCGCACTTACGCCTGCATTCGCGTTGGAGAATCGGAACGGAAATTCGATCTGGCTGTTTTTCAGATCGACCTGATGCAGCCCCAGCTTCTTCGCAATGGCTCGGATGGCCTTTTTCGCCTGCGCCATTTGCGCAGCGCTGAGACCGTCGTAGATCGCCGCTGTATCCGTATCTCCGAGTTTGTCATACTCAACGCTCGCCGGGCGGATCGTCCGGTCTTTTAGAATTTCGTACCGCGCTTCCTCGTTTGTCTCCGGCGTTATCTTTCTTTCCACACTCAATGCCGAGATACTGCCATCTGCAAACACGGTATCCGCGCCGTCCAGCTCCGTTGCCGTGCGGTTGTTGATCCCGGATACCTCCACACTCGCTTTGCCGGAAGATTTTTCTTGACTATTCCCCTCCGTCTGGCGTATAGTAGCCGTAGAGGATACATCTGATGAGACATCGGCGGAATTGCTGCCTTTTGGCAAGTGTCCAACACCGTCCAAGGATGTGCCCTCTCTTTTTATGCCCCAGTTGTAGATTTGCGCCTCGCGCGGCTTCACCGTGTTCCGAACGGCGATGCGCACCCCTACGGCATCTCCACCAAGTTTTATCGGAACATAAAAGTAATCCCAGCCGGTAACGGTTGAGTTTCCCGTTTTATCCTGCGTGCTATAGAGATATTCTGCATTTCGGAATATCTCCTCACTCGCCGACAGCATACCGGCTTTGTCCTGCGTGAGATTTTGCAAAACTTCCTTGATTCCAGCATTGTAAACCGTTGCTTCGATAGTGTTGCCGTTGATCTCGAACTCAAAGTTCACGCCTTTTAGCTGGTTGAGGTAGGTGCACAGATCATTTTTGAGTGTTTGGATTTTCTCTCGGAGAAGCCCCGTCCTTTCCGCTTTCGGCATTGAACGAAGGTCTGGAAAATACTGCGAGACATTTTCACGGTTTTCGGTCAGATCAAGTATTTTCCCTTCGTTGACCATGCGATCGTGCAGCGCCTTTTGCGCCGCGTTCCGTGCCGCATTGTCAGCGTATTCGATGTTGTTCCGCCGAATATTCCCGTTCGCTTCCGCATAGGCGGCCATTGTATTTCCATCCGCAAACACAGTATCCGCGTCGCCCAGCATAGGCGGCGTATTTTTTCGCTCTTCGGCGCTCATCCGGCGGCGGGCAGCGGTGTCTCTCGCCTCGATCTCCCCGGCGGTGTTCCGGTACAACTCGTTCACGGCTTCGCCCGCGTCGCCGAGAATCCGGTCGTACCGGTTCAGCTTTCCGAACCACTCCTTGCCATAAAGCTCCTTGTACAGCTCGTCCGAGCGCTTCTCCAGCGCATCCATACGGCTTTCGTCGTAGAGCATGGAGCCGTCGAGCATTGCTCCCATCTCGCGCTCTGCGCTGCGGTACTCGTCGTAAAGCGCCAGATCCTCGGTACTCAATCCGTTGAGAAGCCTCACGCGGTTGTCGCGGTACTTTTCCGCTGCTCTGTCGTAGTTTTCCCCGCGGTTCCAGTAGCCGGGGTTCGTCCCGCTCGCAAAGCCCTCCGCTGCCTGCCCCCGGTGCTGCACCTCGTGCATATCTCCACGCCTTTTCCTTGCTTAACAGCTTTATCGTAGGCCTCGGCAAGCGCGGACTCTTTCCCCGCGGTGTCTCCTCCATCAATTACGGTGTATTTCGGTTCCCGTTTTCCGTTATCGGAATCGGCATTTCCGTTATCAGAACCCCGGTTTTCTACCTCCGCACTCGCTTTGCCGGAAGATTTTTCTTGACCATTCCCCCCCATCTGGCGTATAGTAACCGTAGAAGAAGACTTTCCCCTACGAGCGCCAGTTTCGTCAACGGAATTGGAAGAGCCATTAAAACTGGGAGGGCTTCTTCTTTCTATTTTCCCCACATTCTCCGCACTCGCCCTGCCGGAAGATTTTTCTTGACGATTCCCCTCCGTCTGGCATATAGTAACCGTAGAAGAGGATTTCCCCTGTTGAGCGCCGGTTTCGGTAACGGAATCGGAAGAGCCGTGCTTTATGGCGGGGGAGCCTCTTCTTTTCATATCCCCCACAATTATACACGACCACACCATTATCCCCGTCTGCGATAGATAGCGAAAGTTATGACAATTCTTTTTATCCTTTTATTGCTTTAAATCGATCTGCGTGGTATGATACTGATATTCTACATACTACCAAGAGAGTTGGAAAGAAAATGAAGAGAGAAAACTTCAATTCGCGCATCGGGTTCATTCTTGTGAGCGCCGGGTGCGCCATCGGCATCGGAAACGTATGGAAGTTCCCATATCTGGCCGGTCAGAACGGCGGTGGGTATTTCGTCCTCTTTTATCTGCTGTTCCTCGTCATTATGGGCATCCCCGTGATGACGATGGAGCTGGCCGTCGGCCGCGCGAGCCGGAAGAGCGCCGTTCTCGGCTACAAAGCCCTTGAGCCCGCCGGGAGCAAATGGCACTGGCACGGCTGGGCATGTGTCATCGGCTGTCTGCTGCTGATGATGTACTATACCACCGTCTCCGGCTGGATGCTCGCCTACTTCTTCAAGTTCGTCTCCGGCGCGTTCACGACCGTCACAGTGGAAACGTCTGACAGCGTGTTTGCCAACATGCTCGGCAACCCCGTGGAAATGGGCATTTTCATGGCGATCACCGTGGCGGGCGGCCTGCTCGTATGCTCCGGCGGCGTGCAGAAGGGGCTCGAAAAGGTCACGAAGATCATGATGGTGTGCCTCCTGGCGCTCATCGTCGTGCTTGCCGTGCACAGTCTGACGCTCTCCGGCGCGGCCAAGGGCATTGATTTCTATCTGCGCCCGAACATGGACACGATCCGCTCCGTCGGCATTTTCAACGTCATCACGAACGCCATGAATCAGGCGTTCTTTACGCTCAGTCTCGGCATTGCCGCCATGGAGATCTTCGGCAGCTACATGCATGACGACCACACTCTCACCGGCGAAGCGGTGCGCATCTGCGCGCTGGACACATTCGTGGCGATCATGGCCGGTCTCATCATCTTCCCCGCCTGCTTCAGCTACAATGTGGAGCTGGACCATGGCCCCGCGCTCATTTTTATGACGCTGCCCAAAATCTTCCTCGACATGCCCGGCGGCCGCGTATGGGGCTCGCTCTTCTTCCTCTTTATGACGTTTGCGAGCTTCTCCACCGTGACGGCGGTCTTTGAAAACCTGATCGCGAGCGCGTGCGATAACTGGGGCTGGAGCCGCAAAAAGTCCGTCGGTATCGTCGGCGCCGTGCTCTTTCTTGCCAGCATCCCGTGCGTTCTCGGCTATAACGTCTGGAGCGGCTTCCACCCGATGCCCGGCAAGGACATTCTCGATTTTGAGGACTTTCTCGTCAGCTCCCTGCTGCTGCCGATCGGCTCGCTTATCTATCTACTCTTCTGCGTGAGCAAGCGCGGCTGGGGCTTTGATAAGTATCTCGCCGAGTGCAACAAAGGCACGGGCATCAAAATGTCCCCGAAATTCAAAGTTTACTTCCGGTACATTCTGCCGATCCTTATCATTATAATTCTGGTCGTCGGGCTTGTGCCCCTGTTCCGGTAAGGAGGTAATCGCATGGCATCAAGTTATTACAAGCCCTGCCCGGAGCTGGCCCAGTGTGACGAGCTGATCGAAAAATACTGGGACACGGAGCAGTACGACAAGTGCTTCGCCGGTCATCTGGAACTTGCCGAAAAGGGCTATCCCCTCGCTGAATGCCAGGTCGGGTACTTCTACTACCGCGGGCTCGGCGTGGAAAAGGACCTCGCCAAGGCGCTTTACTGGACGCAGCGCGCCGCCGAACACGGCGACCGCGACGGGCAGTACAATCTCGCCACACTTTATGAAAACGGCGAAGGCGTTGCGAAGAACATGGACGAGGCCAAGCGCTGGTATCTTCTCGCCGCGCAGCAGAAGCACCGTGAGGCGATTTCCAAATGCCGGAAGTTGAAAATTATGTAAATCTAATTATGTAAATTTATAAACTTAAAAGACAGCGCCCTGCAAAAAGCAGGGCGCTGTCTTAGTTTACATAATTTAAACGCCAAGATACTTTTTCTGCTCGTCGGTGAGTGTATCAATGGTGATGCCGAGCGTGGAGAGCTTTTTGCGGGCGATGGCGTCGTCGATCTCGTGCGGGACGCGGATGACGCCGGGGTGAAGCTCCGTGCGGTGGTCGGCGAGATATTTGGCGCTCATAGCCTGCACCGCAAAGCTCATATCCATGATCTCCGCCGGATGGCCGTCACCGGAGGCGAGATTCACGAGCCGTCCCTCCGCCAGCACGAAGAGCGTTTTCCCGTTCGGGAGGACGTAGCCCTCGATGTTATGGCGCGCCTCGTAGTGCTCCGCGGCCATTTCGCGCAGCGCCGCCACATTGACCTCCACATCGAAGTGGCCGGCATTGGAGAGGATCGCGCCGTCCTTCATCATGGGGAAGTGACGCGCGGAGATCACATCGTCGCAGCCTGTGACGGTAACGAAAATGTCGCCGCGCTTGGCCGCCTCGTCCATCGGGAGAACGGTGAAGCCGTCCATGTGCGCTTCGATCGCGCGCACGGGGTCGACCTCCGTGACGATGACCCGCGCGCCGAGACCGTGCGCGCGCATCGCCACGCCCTTGCCGCACCAGCCGTAGCCGCAGACCACGACCTCCTTGCCCGCGACGATGAGATTCGTCGTGCGCATGATGCCGTCCCAGACGCTCTGGCCGGTACCGTAGCGGTTATCGAAAAGGTGCTTGCAGTCCGCGTCGTTGACGAGCATCATCGGAAAACGCAGTTCCCCGGCGCGGTCCATCGCCAGCAGGCGCAATATACCGGTCGTCGTCTCCTCGCAGCCGCCGATGACCTGAGGGATAAGCTCCGGATACTTCGTGTGCATCCGGTGGACGAGATCGCCGCCGTCATCGATAATGATGTTGGGCGCCGTTTCGAGCACGGCGTCGATCGCGCTCTGGTACTGCTCCGCGGTCGCGCCGTGGACGGCGCAGACGTGCATCCCGCCCGCGGCGAGGGCCGCGGCAACATCGTCCTGCGTGGAGAGCGGGTTGCTGCCCGTGACGTGCATTTCCGCGCCGCCCATTTCCATGACGCGGCAGAGCCACGCGGTTTTCGCTTCCAGATGCACCGAGAGCGCCACGCGCAGCCCGGCGAGAGGCTTCGTCTCGCGGAAGTCCTCCGCGATGGCTGCGAGCACCGGCATATGTCCCGCCGCCCAGCGGATCTTCTTTTCGCCCTCCGGCGCGAGAGTGATATCGGCAATATGGTTTTCGTACATGGCTGTACTCCTTTTATGTATTATGCGTTTATCTTATCATCCCGCCACGCATCGCGCAACCGAAAAAATCGGAGCCGGTCATAATCGACCGGCTCCGATTCTTCAGAGATGCGCCAGATGCAGGGCAAACCACGCGATCACCCCGGCGATGGCGCCCGCCGCGGCATAGAGCGGCGCACGCAGCCGGGCAAAGAGCTTGCCGGTCGTTCGTTTTCCGCCGCCGAGATAGCTGTTCGCCGCGGCGCGCGCTTCGCGCAGCACGTCCTTTTCGCTCACGCCGGACTGACCGGCAAAATCCTCGCGGATGATGAATATGGCCTGCTCGAATATTTTCGGGTCCGGCGATTTTACGACGATGACTCTTTTGGAGATTCCTTTGACCACGGGGAACTCTTCCTCCTCCCGGCAGTGGTTCTTCTCCAAGCATAACCGGTTTTTGCCATCCTTATTCGGTTTACGGCCCACTTTTCCAAACCGCAGCCAGCCGCGCCGCAGACGCTCTCTTCCGCTCATTTGCGCTCCTCCAGCCGGATGGCAAGGACGGTCATGTCATCCTTGTAGCCGTAGCGCTCGCCTGCCTCGTGGACGACGCTGCGGGCCAGAGCACGCATATCCGTGCCGTCGTCGTCGAGCAGAATACGCCGCAGCCACGTATCATCCTCCCGCGTCACAACGCCGTCGCTTGCGATAACAGCGAGCGCGCCGGGCCGGATGTGCAGCCGCACGACGTCCGGCGGCTCGCCCTCTCCCGCGAGCACGCCCGCTGCCATCGTCATGCCCTTGACGCGGCGGACATTGCGGCCGCTGCGGATGTACGAAGGCGCGGCGCCGTATTTATAAAACCCCGCCTGACCGGTGAAGAGGTCGATGCACATGAGGTCAATGGCGGCATAGCCCCAGCTCTCGCTGCTTTTTAAAAGCATAACGGAGTTCAGTATCTTCATTGCCGTGGCGGGTTCTACACCGGAGCGGAGGAATCGCTCTAAAATGCGCACCGCCGAGATGGACTCCTTCGCCGCCTGCTCGCCGCTGCCCATACCATCCGAGAGCAGCACACACAGCACGCCCTGCTCGGTTTTGAAATACGTCCCCCGGTCGCCGGAGACCGGCTCTCCCTCCTTCTTCACCGCCGCCACGCCGACCGACACGGCGAGCGGTTCGGCCTCCAGCAGAACAAGGCGCGTATCGTTCTGGTTGAACGACGCCGGGCGGCACATGCGGACGCCCAGCGCATCGGATACGTCCTGCATATAGTCCGCTTCCCGAAAGAGGATCGGAAGTCTCGCACTCTCGATCACGGCGCGGAGCCGTCCCGTCGGGTCGCGGAAGACGGATACCTCCGCGTCGATATCGAGCGAGTTGAGATACCGTACAAGACGCCGCTCGGCGATCGTGTCCGAGCCGTTCGCGCAGCGCAGATCCTCGCTGATCGCGTCGAGCACCCCGGCGAGATACCGGTACTGTCCGTAAGCCGCCATGCGGTTCTCCCGCAGCCGCGAGCGGAGCTGCCGCCGGTAGATGAGCGCACGGAGCTCGGAATTGACCGCTGCGGTGAAAGGCGCAGAGCTTTTGCACTGCTCCCGAAAGCGCGCCGGAAGATCGGCGAGCTCCAGATGCCCCCGGCGGCGCATGGCCGCGGTAGCGTCATTTAACAGCGTGAGCGTATCCATATAGTTTTCCTGCCAGCATTTTTCTTTCCGCGGGCAGCGGACGCAGATCTCCTCCGCGGCGCGGTCGTACACGGTGGCAATGTCGGCGTCGTTTTCCTTGCTCTCTGCGCTGCGGCGCACCGTTTCGTACAGTTCGCGGAACGCGTCCGCAAGAGCGCGCGTCCGAGCGGCGGTGTACCGGCGCATGCCGCTCTCGCCCTCGCCAAGAGCGGGACGCTGCACCATGGAGACGATGAACGTCATCGTCTTGGCCGGAAGCACAAAGAAGATCACGGAAGCGCAGAACGCCTCGTACAGCGCCGGAAGACAGGGGTTCGCCTCCCAGTTCCAGAACACGGCGAGCGTGTTGGACGCGAGGAAGACCAACAGAAACACGAGCCGTCCCTGCCGCTTGAGGACGCCCGACATCAGTCCCGCGAAGCCGTAGCAGATCGTGAAGATCGGCGTTGCAGGGGACGCGAGATCCATCGACAGCCCGGTGATGACGCCGATGAGCGCTCCCTCCGCCGCGCCCGCGCCGAACGAGGAGACCATAACGCACAGCACCGCCGCCACACGGCCAAGACAGAGAACGTCCATGATCGTGACGCGCGCGAGCGCCATCAGCGCGCAGCAGAGGATCAGTACGCCGCCCGCTTCCCGCCGCAGCTCCTCCCGCTCCAGCCGCAGCCGCTCGGCGGTGAGTGCCATATGGAAGAGATACGCCGAAAGCCCCGTGAGCACGACCTCGGTAGCGAGATCGACCGCTACGGGGAGCTGCAAAAGCTTATCAAAGGCGTTCAGAGCGCCGGTAGCGCCCATCACGGCGGCGGCGACGGCGGGCATAAACCACGACCGGTGCGCGATCGCCGTTTCACGCAGGAGAAAGGCCGTTGTAAACACGAGCACGAGCGCCGCCATATACCGCAGCCCCCATGCGAGCGAGCCGGAGACAAGATACCCGGCCGCCGCACCGAGGACGCACGCGAGCCCGCCGAGACCGCCGCCCGAGCGCGCCGCCATTGCCACGCCGAACGGCGCGCACGAGCCGAACACCCGCACGCACCC
>PPYF01305721.1_pt1 | contig 13009 bp, 15 predicted proteins | sample 1559871 | NCBI WGS metagenome assembly PPYF01 (sample SAMN08240021, study PRJNA423297) | Human gut metagenome, whole genome shotgun sequencing project. | reverse complement strand
AACAAATTATGAACAAATTATTAACTATTAAAAAAAGACTTGACATTTTTATTAAAACATAGTATAATTAAATACTCTCAAAGAAACGGAGGTATATTCATGAGTAAACAGAATTTCAAAACTATAGCTGAAAACAGAAAAGCAAGACATGAGTATTTCGTTATTGAGAGTATGGAAGCAGGTATAGAGCTTACGGGTACTGAAGTTAAATCTCTAAGACAAGGACAAGTCAACCTTAAGGACAGCTGGTGTTCTATTGACAGAAGCGAGCTTTTTATAAAGGGTATGCACATATCTCCATATGAAAAAGGAAATATTTTTAACCGTGACCCTATAAGAGTCAGAAAGCTTTTAATTCACAAAAAGGAAATAAACCGGCTTTTAGGAAAAGTCAAACAGGACGGACTGACTTTGATTCCACTGTCAATTTACTTTAAGGGCTCCATCGCAAAGATTCAGCTCGGACTTTGCAAAGGAAAAAAGCTATACGACAAACGTGAAGACGCCGCTAAAAAGGATGCGAAACGTCAGATTGAGAGAGCGGTCAAAAGCCGTTATTAATCGGGGGCGTAAAGGTTTCGACGGGGACTTTGAACCATAATAAGCGAGTAGAGCAGGAGTATACTCTTTAAACTGCACCACGTTTAAATATAAACGCTAGAAAAAACATTACTGTAAGCACAAGAAACTTACAGGTAGCAGCCTAAGTCTGCTACTGTCCTCCTTTTGAGTACCACGGCAAAAGCCAGGGCACAGATTAGTGGTGAACGTTAATACGGAAAGCTCCTGCCGTATTAATGTATTCGGAGCTACCAAAGCCGGCAGACTGTTTATCGCCGGCCGGCAGAGGGAATTTTAAACGATAAACTACACTCGTAGAAAGTTATGCGGATTGGTTTTCGGACACGGGTTCGATTCCCGTCGCCTCCACCACAACAAATAAATCCGAACCCGATGCCGGTGGGAGATGGGTTCGGATTTATTATTTTTCTGGATAAAGAGTAAGTCTTTCACATTACGGCTTTAAATCCCATACTTATGAACATAAGCGTATAGTCCTATTTCAGAAAGGATTGTACGCTTTTTTGACTTTCCGCCGTTGAAAGGCTATAATAGTATTCGGATAAACGAACTGTTGTGAGGAAGGCCGTATTGCCGGAGCGCTTCGTTTTGGCCGTTCCTGGATGATTCCTAAATCCGCAGAAAAGCCCTCCGATTTGAGATATCGAAAAAAGAAGGACGGTGACCAAAATGTATAACCCACAGCTGGAAACATTTATTAAAGTGGCTGATGCCGGAAGTTTTAATAAAGCGGCAGAACAATCCTTTATCACGCCTACGGCTGTGATTAAACAGATAAATCTTTTAGAGGCAGATTTAGAGGTATCACTATTTGACCGAACACATCGTGGACTATCTTTGACTAAGGCGGGAAAATCCCTGTATCGGGATTCAAAATATATTATTCAATATTGCAGAGATTCTGTTATCCGGGCCAAAAATGCCATGCAGGAGGACGAACATATCATCCGTATTGGCACCTCTCCTATGACACCGGCGCAGGTGCTATTGGCTCTATGGCCGAAAATTCACGAGCATTATCCTAATATGAAATTTCAGCTTATACCCTTTGAAAACACGCCGGAAAATGCAAAAGAAATCCTTGCCAACCTCGGACAGAATATTGATATTGTCGCAGGAATTTTTGACGATACGCTTTTGGACTTAAGAAAATGTAAGGGATTAGAATTAGCACGTGCTCCTATTTGCTGTGCTGTTTCTATCAATCACCCTCTGGCTGAAAAAGCGAAACTTAAAATTACAGACCTTTACGGAGAAAATCTAATGCTCATTCATCGTGGCTGGAGCCATTATGTTGACAAACTGCGGGATGATTTGTGGATGAACCATCCGCAGATTAAGATTATAGATTTTGACTTTTACAATGTCAGCGTTTTCAATCAATGCGAGAACAGCAACGATATTTTGATGGCAATTGATTCATGGCAGAGTGTGCATCCGCTGCTTAAAATCATTCCTGTAGAATGGGATTACACTATTCCGTTTGGCTTGCTTCATTCACCGGAGCCGACAAAAACCGTTTATGAGTTCCTTTCCATTATTCAAACAATTAAATAAACGGAGTTATAACCTTTAGGTATAAACTAATGAACGAATCGAGACTTCTGTTGAGGTCTCGATTTTTTTATAATGTAGATGTAAAGAAAAGCGGAGGTGATCGAAATGAAGAAAGCAACCATTCTTTTTATGATATTTCTTGTGATTTTCTGTTTCACCGGCTGTTCGTCTGAAGGTACTTCCTCCGTCAGCTCCGAAACAGAAAACACAGTGGAATCACAAATGGAGCAAATGATTTTAAGCAGCTTTGATAAAAACACCCGTATAGCAGATGTAATTAATGATTCTTCTTTTGGTGATTACGGCAGTTTGATTTTTCCGGCTGATACCGGATATTACAGCGGAGACACGCTGGAAGAATTGAGGCTCACATGGTATAACAACATTTCACCGGATAAGACAGTAGAAATTGTAAACTATCTGAAAAACCATGCCGACGCTGGAGAAACCGTATTCTATGATATTTATACGGAAGAAGAAAAGGCGGTTGACCCGGATAAAGAAGATACGGGGTTGTTCTTTTTCAAAGGCAATCCCGGTGAGAAGTTCGCTGTATGCAACGCGAGCGACGGATTTGCTTATGTGGGAGCGATGCAGGACAGTTTCCCTCATGCGTTGGAATTATCAAAAAAAGGCTATAACGCCTTTGCTTTGATTTATCGTTCCGGCGCACAAACTGCCTGCGAAGATTTGGCACGAGCCATCAGCTTTATTTTTGAACATGCCGAGGAATTAGAAGTAGATACCGACTGCTACTCTCTTTGGGGCGGTTCGGCTGGTGGAAGAATGTCAGCTTGGCTTGGCTCCTATGGCCCCGCCGCTTTCGGCGGCGATGATTTACCCCAGCCGGGAGCTGTTATCATGCAGTATACAGGCCATAGCGACTACACCGAGAACGACCCGCCAACTTATGCCTGCGTAGGAGAAAATGATGGCATCACAAGCTGGCGCACCATGCAGCAGCGTTTGGAGGTTTTGGACTCTCTTGGCATTGATACAGAATTCCACAAATACCCCGGACTGGCACACGGTTTTGGTATTGGAATCGGAACAGCAGCCGAGGGCTGGGTTGATGACGCCGTTGCCTTTTTGGAAAAACAAATGGAGGAATAACAGATGAATAATTTTATTTTTGAAAACAACACCAAAGTTTATTTTGGAAAAGGCTGTGTGAAAGAATATCTTTCCAGCGTTTTAAGCCATTATGGAAAAACCGTTATGCTTGCCTATGGCGGCGGGGCTATCAAGAGAAACGGTATCTATGATGAAATCGTTGAGGCCTTGACCGCCGCAGAGAAAACAGTCGTTGAGTTCTCCGGCATTATGGCTAATCCAACCTACGCAAAAGTTTTGGAAGGCGCAGACCTTGCAAGAGAAAAGGGCGTTGATTTCATTCTCGGTGTTGGCGGCGGTTCTGTGATGGACTGCTGCAAGGCGGTTTCACTGGCTGCCCGGTATGAGGGGGATATATGGAATGACTTTTGAGATCGAGCCGGTATTGTGGATTTTGAACAGCTTCCGCTTGGATTTACAGGCGCCGGCAGTGAGTGCAACGGCGGAGCTGTTATTACCAATGAGGAGCGAAAAATCAAGACAGGGCGGGACTATCCTGCCAGTAATGCAAAGTTCGCTATGCTTGATCCTGCTTACACGATGACCGTTCCCCAGCGTCAGACCATTTCCGGCGGTTTTGATATTCTCTCTCATATTATGGAGACCTATTTCAGTGAGCCGAACAAAGATAATGTTTCTGATGACATTTCAGAGGCATTGATGAAAAGTGTAATCCACAATCTGCGGGAGGTGATAAAAAATCCAAAGGACTATACCGCCCGGAGCAACCTTATGTGGGCGGCGACTATGGCAGAAAACCGTATCATCAAGCTGGGCAAACGGTGTGATTTTCAGTGTCATCAAATGGAACATCAGCTTGGCGCTTACACGGACTGCAACCACGGCGAAGGACTGGCGGTGCTGCACCCGGTCTACTATCGTCATATTTATAAAGACGGTTTGCCAAAGTTCATTCGCTTTGCAGAAAATGTCTGGAATATTCCCCGTGACGGCATGAGCGATGAAGAACTTGCAAAATCCGGCGTGGAATCACTGGCTGCGTTTATCGCAGAAATCGGTTTGCCCACTACGCTGACAGAATTGGGAATTACAGACGAGGCGTTGCTGGGAAAGGTGGCAGATTCCTGTAATATCGCTCCCGGAAGTTACAAAAAAATGACTGCCGAAGAAATCCGGCAGATATTAAAAGAATCCATATAATTTAGGAGGAAACCACTATGAAAAAACTAATGTCCCTATTCCTTGTACTGACTATGCTTTTTGCACTGGCAGCTTGCAGTAACAATCAATCTACAGACGAAAATTCATCAGACTATTCTTCATCTGTACCTACTGCGGAAAGTACAGAGCAGCCATCTGCTTCTGATGAAGAAGAACCTGCTGAAACACCTTCTGAACAGCCGGAAACGGATGCGAAAAACCTTGTTGTTTACTTCTCTATGCCGGAAACCACTGACCCAGACAACATGACACAAGAGGAAGCGAACAGCACCGTTGTCATTAACGGAGAAGTTCTCGGCAATACACAATATGTGGCTTATGTCATTCAGGAGCAGACCGGGGCAGATATTTTCCGTATCGAACCGGAAACGCCCTATCCTACCGACCATGACACGCTTGTCGATCTGGCGGCTGTCGAACAGGAAAAAGATACCCGTCCTGCTATTAAGGATACGATTGAGAACTTTGACCAATACGAAAATATCTTTGTGGGTTATCCCAACTGGTGGGGCGATGTGCCGATGATTCTCTATACTTTCTTTGATACTTATGATTTTTCCGGTAAAACCATCATTCCCTTTAACACCCACGGCGGCAGTGGATTTTCCGGTACCATCGGCACCATTGCAGAATTGGAGCCAAATGCCGAAGTCAACGAGGACGGATTTACAGTGTCCCGCAACAATGTGCAGGAAGCTGAGCCGGATATTATAAGCTGGCTGAAAGAGTTAGGATACACAAAATAAGGAGGAAGCTAAAATGAGCAAAAAAGTATTGATTTTATCGGGCAGCCCCCGTAAGGGAGGCAATTCCGATGTGTTATGTGACGCGTTTATGAAGGGGGCGCAGGAATCCGGCAACGAGGTGGAAAAGATTTTTCTGCGAAGCAAAAAGATTGGCTATTGCAACGCCTGCTACTACTGCAAAAAAAGCGGCGGCATCTGTGCTATCAAGGATGATATGGCGGAAATCCTTGAGAAGATGCACTGGGCTGATGTTATCGTAATGGCAAGCCCTGTCTACTTCTACTCTGTCGACGCACAGATGAAAACCGTGATTGACCGTACCGTAGCGCAGTGGACGCAGATTCAAAACAAGGAGTTTTATTACATCATGACCGCTGCGGAGGAAAGCAGTACCGTTATGGATTGCACCTTAGAATGTTTCCGAGGTCTTGCCGCCTGCCTTTCCGGTTCAAAGGAAATGGGCGTTATTTACGGAAAAGGCGTTTATGAAGCCGGTGCGATTAAGAACACAGCTACGATACAGGAAGCCTATGAAATGGGCAAAGGGATTTAAGGAGAACATACCATGCAAAAAAGAAAACTCGGCAACAGCGAATTACAGGTCAATCCGATAGGTCTTGGCTGTATGGGATTCAGCCATGCTTCCGGTGATCCCGTGGACAACAAAACCGCTGTCAAAACACTGCGGCAGGCTTATGAGATGGGCTATGACTTTTTTGACACCGCCGAAGCCTATACGGGATTTTTCCCGGACGGCTCGGTTTCCTACAATGAAGAATTAGTCGGTCAGGCGCTGCATGATGTAAGGGACAAAGTTGTGATCGCCACCAAAATGGGCGTTTTCCATAACGAAGATTTATCCCTTTCTTTGGACAGCCGTCCGGAAACCATTCGAAAAAGCGTGGAGGGCAGCTTGAAAAAGCTGGGTACGAATTATATCGATTTGTATTATCAGCATCGCATAGACCCAAAGGTTGAGCCGGAGGTGGTGGCGGAAACCATGTCCGAACTCATCAAAGAGGGTAAAATCCGATATTGGGGAATTTCCGAAGCAACGGAGGAATACCTGCGGCGGGCACACGCAGTATGTCCGGTGACTGCTGTTGAGAACCGATATTCCATGATGACAAAATGGCATGAATCTATTATTCCTGTATGCGAAGAATTGAATGTATCTTATGTGGCTTTTTCACCTATGGCAAACGGATTTCTGACCGGACAATATACACCGGGCACTGTCTTTGAGGGAAAGCATGACTACCGGGCAGGTATGCCGCAGTACACCCAAGAAGGATACAACAAAGCAAAAGAACTTTTAAAATTGCTGGAACGGGTGGCGCAGGAAAAGAATTGCACGATGAGTCAACTGTCGTTGGCTTGGATGCTTTGCAAAAAGCCTTATATTATTCCGATTCCCGGTTCCAGAAAGCCCGACCGAATTCGTGAAAATTTTGCCGCGGGCAATATTCTCTTAACTGCCAGTGAAATTTCTGAAATTGATAACAAATTAAACTCTATGACATTTGATATCTTTGGCGGTCATCCTGCAAAGTAACGGAGGTGAAAATGATGAAAGTATTGCTTGTAAACGGAAGTCCTCATAAAGATGGTTGTACCTATACATCTTTTTGCGAGGTGTCCGAAGCATTGAATAAAAACGGTATTGATACCGATGTTTTCTGGATTGGCAACAAGGCGATTTCCGGCTGTATTGCCTGTAAAGCCTGTGTGAATAAAGGTGTGTGCGCTTTGGGCGGCACGGTAAATGATTTCTTGGAGATTGCCGGAGATTATGACGGTTTTGTATTCGGTACTCCGGTTCATTGGGGAGCAGCCAGCGGCGGTCTGACCTCTTTCCTGGATCGTGCTTTTTATGCTGATCTCTGCGGCGGCGGAAACCGTTTTCTGCTGAAACCGGCTGCGGCAGTTGTTTCTGCCCGCCGTGCCGGAACAACTGCCACATGGGATCAAATCAATAAATATTTTGCCCTCATGCAGATGCCGATTATTTCTTCCCGTTACTGGAATATCGTTCACGGCGCTACCCCGGAGCAGGTGAAGAAAGACGAGGAAGGTATGCAGACTATGCGGATTTTAGGGAAAAATATGGCATATTTTCTACGCTGCAAGGATATAGCGATAAAGGCAGGGCTGTCTGTTCCTGAACAGGAGCCGGTGATCTTTACAAACTTTATTCGGGAATAAGCTTTAAAGGATTGCTATATAAAAAAGGTACTTGCGAACCGTTCGTGTAGTCGGCTACAGCTTGGAAAAACAAAAATCCTATATTGGCTATCCAGGTGGATAGCTAAATACTACAAACCAACCCGAAACAGAGAAAGCAGGCTATCCACCTGGATAGCCTGCTTTTTTACTCACCACAGATTTCCTGGATAACAGGCTCCTGCCCGATCATCCAGTTCATAAATTGCCTTGTAGATAAATCTCCATTCCGAATCTGCTTTTTACGCTGGCCAGCTTCTTTTCGGAACTGCCGGAGAGCAGCTTTCGCCCTTTGGATCTGTTCCTGTGTAGCATGGTTCTTTTCCAGCTTCTTGATGCGGTTGTACCAGAACACATACTCCCGCTTGTAGGCCTGCTCGTACTCTTCTTCTCTGGATTTGCTGTCAAAACATTTCCTTGCCGCCTTTTTGCTGGCCTTGCGGCATCGTTCACTGCACAGATTACTGCGGGAATCCGGGGCGAAGAACACCCGCCCACATTGGCTGCAGGTGCGCATGACCATGTCGGCGTTCAGGATCCGCTGGCGGTAATAGATGAGCGCCGAACGCAGGGAGCCGCTTACCACCGCACATTCAAAGGGAACTTCCCCATGGGGATACCATAACTCCAGCTTGGCGTCTTCCCGATGGTTCCACACAGGGACAACCGGCTTTTCCCGCTTCCAATTTGCCATCTCCGGCGAGTATTCTCCATAGGGAAGGAGCAGCAGTTGCACATAATCCCGGAGAGCAGTTTCCGCTTTATATTTGTCTCTTCCCCGTCAGCAGCGCAGGTACATCTCCCAGACTTAAATGGCTGCATACAGGGCGGCAGAATTCCCCATCGCCAGCCGGGAAAGAAGCTCTGCTGCTTTCTGCTCTTGCATTTCCCGTTCTGCCCTTCGTGCCGACAATGCCCTACAAAGGGCCCACACAGCCTCCGTCCAGCCGTCAGCGGAGGTTGTCCCGAACTCGCACCAAAACGCCCCTAAAGGGCGGGTTTGTGCCAGATATAAAGGTTTATCCAACCCACGCAAAGCGGCCTCGACCTCATATTCCGTTCCCAGCCAGAGTCGTTCCTTCAGCTGTTTGGTATTGACTCTTAACGCTAAAACCAACCGCTGTGTCAAAGGTTCTTTATGTTCAAAGCGATATTCTTCCATGTATTCATCTCCTTTTATGGGAATTATAATTTTACAAGTTATGATTTCTTATATCATACCCCAAAAGCCTTGAAATGGCAGGCTTCCCATGTTAGACTGTGGCATACAATCTTTCCTGCTTGGAGGAGGGACTACAGGGGGTGGCAAGCTGACGCTTCCCACCCAAAACTTCCTACTTGGCTGGGAAAGAAAAAGAGAACTACAGGAAAGGAGGGATGTCAGCCAATCGAGTAGTTTTAGAAAATAAGACAGAACCTATACCGAAGTCAGCGGTTGAAAGCCTTGCTCGCACATTGTCAGCCGCCGTTATTTCTTCAGCAGCAAATAATCCAAATGCGATATTCAGATATTCGTCGTTACTTCCAACTCCATATTTTTCAAGAGAAATCTTTACGCCCTGATAGCTATTACTGAAGCTTGCGGCTGCGTTTGTTATTTCAACGTTTTGTCCGGCGTACTCTATTGTCGCAAGAAATTCGCCGGTTTCGGTTACGTAACCGTAAGGAGCTTTGGTTTCAATAATCTGATATGTGCCGAGATAAAGCTCCTTTGATGAAGCCGTACCGTCTGATCCGGTTATTATCGTATCCGCTAAATCGCCTTTGGCGATTCTCAGAGTTCCGTCAGGAGTATATATATCCTCCGCAGCATAAATTTCAAACTCCGCTCCCTCAAGATTTGTTTCGGAAAAAACAGGCGTATAAACTCCGTTATCGTTGCTTACGGTTGTAAACGCTTCTCCTGTTTTATTTACAGAAATCGTTCCTTTCTGCGGAGAATTATTTTTTTCAACCGTTACAACCGCGCCGTCCTCAGTCACTGCGAAATCAACAGGCTCGATGTCTAAAACATACCCCTCCGGCGCTTCTGTTTCGACCAACTGGTACGTGCCGTATGTAAGCTTTTCAGGAAGCTTGATTTTTCCGGTTTCGTCGGTGTAAAAAACGCTGACTTTATTTCCGTCCGAATCGGTTAATTCAATCCTGTTACCGTCGGAATCAAGTATTTCAAAGCCTGTTCCGGCTGCCGGTATTGTCTTTCCCGTTTCTCCGTCAAGCTTGACGATGAAAATCTCAGAACGTTTCAGCTTGTTGGTAAAGCTGTAATCCAGCAGATTCATATCTCCCTGATCAAAAAAATTTCAGGCAGGCTACATCCTGACCCTGATTTCTGAAGAAAATAAATCACTGCTTATTGAAACTTTTGTAGATGAAATTGTTTATTTTAACGACGATTAATCACAAGAGGTTCGAGTTAATGGAAGTTCTGGTCACAAGACTTTTTTATGATCTCGGAATTGGCGCTTCCGATTTTTCCGTATTCTGAATTGAATAACATTTCTCACTGATTTTCTTAACGTGACTGCGGTCTTTGAGTATCTGCATAATGTTCCATGATTTAATTGTAACATAAACCGCTGTATCATTTTCAGGACAGTGGAAAGATTTTCGGAAAAACTTTTGGCTTGGTTGCTTTTTCGGGTAGGAAGTGGTATAATGAGGAAGATACGATTAGGCGTATTAATCAGAGTTTCTGCTTTTGCAGAAATAGAAAGTCAGATTACGATATATGGTGAAAAAGGCTCTTATGCTAAAGGTTAACAAGCAAATATCGCTTTCGTTGAATATAAAAAAATAGATAATAATATAATGAAATTAAATTACATCTGATTTCGTTGGAGAAAGAACAAATGGACAAGATTAGCATCTCACCTGAATGGGTTTTCAGCCCTCAGCCTATGTACATAATCGGAACAAAGAACGAAGATGGTACTCCGAATTTTTGTATTATTACTTGGCTCGGCTTTTCATTTGACAACTGTCCTCACCTTATGATGACAGTTGGCGGATCTAAAATAACAAAGACAAACATAATTCGGGAAAAGAAATTTTCAGCAAATCTGATTACAGAAGATAATCTTTGGCTTGCCGATTATTTTGGAAATACTAACGGCGAAGACGGATTGAAAAATTCTGTTCAGTATAGGTATCAACAAGGTAAGCTTATTGATGTTCCAATAATTGACGAGTGCCATTGGGCGTATGAGTGTAAAGTTACAAGAATAATTGAACTTTCCGGAGCACACTTATTTTTAGCAGAAATCAAGAACATACAGATAGACAAAGAATACGAAAACATGGATATGAAAAAGATTGATTTAACAAAAATCCGTCCTGCCGTTTATGCGCCGTATAATTATTTCTCGATCGGAGATAAGCTTGGCGAAATGGGCGATTGGAAGCAAAAGCTATCAGCAGGAAACAAGTGATTTTTTGTTCGCGCTCCATTTCGTATAGTATAAAACTGCCGCTGTGTTTTTAATAACACGACGGCAGTTTTGCTTATTGGGCGTTTTTCATTTTCAGCAGTATTACCGATTTTCAAAGGGTCTGGAAATATCCCCGCAAGCAAAGTTTGCGAATTAGGATAGATTCCTAATTCGTAAAACGTGCGTTTGTGACAACTCCGATTTTTTCTGAAAAATCTGGAGTGTAGCCACGAGGGCTATGCTTGATGGTTTCCTTCCCTGCTCCGCAAAGCTTGAACTTTTTTTCAAAGAGAGCCTCACAGAGCGTACATACCACTAAATTTATTTTGTGGCATATAAGCGCGCACTTTCTTGCTAGTGAAATAAATTGCTGTTATCGATATTGTTTTTTCGGGGTGGAAGTGGTATAATTATCTCAACAATTTCCTAAGGTGACAGCAATAAATACTAACCCAATCGAAGCGCACTACGATATTCGGATAGACGAAAACAATGACCTCGTTCACGACCCAGAGCCGCTAAAAGTGTATATGGATAAATGGGACGGTACTATTGTATATTATAAAAAGGAAGTGAAACTATGACTACAACATTTGGAAAAGCAAGACAATTTATTTACAAAAACGCACGTCCGCTTGAACTTGCAATATGGCAGTTTCATTTTGAAAACGGAAGCAAAGAGGCTGTTCTCAAAGCATTGAGCTTTTATCAGAATGAGGACGGTGGCTTTGGAAACGGAATAGAGGCTGATTACCTTAACCCTAATTCTTCACCTATGGCTACATGGGCGGCAACAAAAACTCTTAAAGATATAGAGTTTTCAGATAAAAATCACCCGATAGTAAAGGGGATACTTCGTTATCTTGACAGCAGAGAACACTTTGATATTGAACGCGATCAATGGCTTAACACAATCCCGTCTAACAATAATTATCCTCACGCAATATGGTGGGAGTACAATGGGAACGACGAGTTCAAGTACAATCCCACAGCTGCACTTGTAGCATTTGTACTCGAATACGCAGCTGAAAACCCCGATATATACAATAAATGCTGTAAAACAGCGAAACAAGCAGTTGATTGGTTTCTGAATTCCGTTCCGTTTTACGAGAAGCACGTTACATGCTGTTTTATAAATCTTTTTAAAGCTTTGACAAAGAAAAATGTAATTTCGGCAGATATGTCTGAATTTGAACAGAAGCTAAAAGAAGAAGTTACATATGATATATGTTATGAAAAAGAAAAATGGACAATCGAGTATGTTACGAAACCTTCTGATTTCAGCATTACACCCGACAGTATCTTTTATGAAGATAATTCCGAAATTGCACTGTATGAATGTGATTTTATTAAAGCTTCACAGCGAGCAGACGGCGGTTTTGATATTCCTTGGAAATGGTGGACAGATTATAATGAATACTATGTCAGTGCACATCGATGGCAGTCTATTTTGACTATAAAGTATATGCTTTACTTGAAAGCGTATGAAAAATAAGCTTCTACTCAGTTGAATTAATACCAACCAATGCGTTATTAAAATTTCATTTTCCTGTGGTATAATTAAATCAAACACAAAAAAGGAGAAAACCTATATGTAGTAGGTTCTTTTTTTGCAACCGCTTTCTTAAGCATTTTACACAAGGTTCTATCTGTAAATGACATTGCATTTTCATTCCAAGCACCACGACCATAAAAACAAGACAGCCTCTTTAACAACTCCTTGAAATAATCATTTTATTTCTGCTTTTCCTGAACTTCAAGCATCTGGGACATTCTTTCATCTATTCTTGCCTTATTTTCACTATTTAGGCGACTGAATTTCTCAGTAAAGCGTGACGATGATATACCTTTACAAAATGTTTTGTCATTAGTTCTTCCGGCTATATAATCCAAGGAAACATTATAATGGTCAGCTAATATTATCACCTTAGAAAACGGTATATCGGTTTTTCCTCTTTCATATTTTCCATAGTGATTAGTTGATACCTTGATTATTTCTGAAACTTCTTCCTGTGTTAAATCGGAATCCTCCTTTAAATCTCTCAGTCTTTGGTAATATTCCATAAATACAATCCTCCATTAATAATATATGATTAAAATTCTATCACATAAATTGTACGGATAATTAGTTTTCAAACTTATTTGGTAGATTATGTTAATTTATCAATTTTATAG
>PPYF01103330.1_pt1 | contig 13014 bp, 7 predicted proteins | sample 1559871 | NCBI WGS metagenome assembly PPYF01 (sample SAMN08240021, study PRJNA423297) | Human gut metagenome, whole genome shotgun sequencing project. | reverse complement strand
TTGGCATGAATATGCCAAAATCCCGAGACATACAAGCCAAAATTCCATTGCCGCAGGCAATCTGGAATGAATTTTGGCTCAGTTACTGAGAACGGAGTGAACAGTAACTGAGTTTATAAGAATTTCATAAAAAGTTTATGATTATATTAGTTGCTACCTGCGGTATATATGGTAAAATAAGAGTACGAACGTTACTGATAACGGAGAGAGCAGTAGAGTTTTGATATGTATTTCTGGCAAAATGGAGTGTAGAAGATGAACAGAAAAGAATTTTTGGAAATCCTGAGAAGCCAGCTTGCCGGGCAGATGCAGGAAGGCAAAGCAGCGGCACATATCAGGTATTATGAAGATTATATACAGTCTCAGGTACGTGGCGGACGTTCAGAGCAGGAGGTACTGCAGGAACTGGGAGACCCGCATCTGATAGCAAAGACTCTGATCGATACAGACGATGGAAATACACAGGAAGATTACGGAGAGTATTCTTCTTACGGAAGCAGTTATGGCAATGAGACAGAGCTTCCTCATCAGCAGGAGAAAAGATGGAAAAAAGTAATCGATCTTTCTACCTGGCATGGCAGGGCTGTTGTTATTGCAGCGGCGGCTGTTATAATTGTTTTACTGATACTGATAATCGGAGTTGCGATTCCGTTTTTTATTATTCTTGCAATTATCCTTTATTTTCTTTCATGGCTGAAGAAAAGAAATGATCAATGAAAATCTATGCAGGGTTTCAGAAAAGAAACCCTGCGCAGAATCTTAAAAATCTTAAGTGTAAACGTTCTTGTTTCACGATATTAATTCCCCTTGAATATTTATAATCATACATTTCAACTTATTTCTATTCTTTAATCCTGCCAGGTGCAGGGAAAAATCCCACATTCATTTTTATATTTTTTGTTCGGAAAGGAGACGGAAAATGAAACACAATTTCAAACTGAAAGAACGCCTTGGAGCTTTGCTGCTTACAATGCTTTTTATTCTGCAGGCAATTCTGGGGCTTGTGCCTGTCTGCGTAACTCAGGCGGCACCGTTAACTGTAGAAACATGGGACAGTGACAAGGTGGTAGATTATGGTTATCGCTTTAACATGAAGTTTCAGCCCGGAATTACCACATATGAATCTTTTGGGTGTGATAATCTGGACAGGGAAGCTTTTTCAGACAATGGAAAAAGCGAACGTGACACAGAGTGCGTTCGTGTAGGAGCGGACTATAAAGCCGGAAGCGCAGGGATGCGTTATAACAATGTAGGAAAAGATGGAAATGGAAATATTGTTGATGTCAGACTCATTCTTGTGGGAGTAGAGAATGCAGAACCCCGTTATGATCTGCGCACTGCAGAATCGATTGTTCAGAATAAAGGCGGAGCTACGTTTGCATGGAAAGATAATGAAGCTTATCCAATGGTTGGCTTTTCCAAAAACAGTATTGGTGTATTTATTTATTCTGTAGGATACGCAAAGGTTAAGTTTCAGTTTCTGAAGCATGGAACAGAAGAAACACTGCCGATCAGTGGCCATGGAACCATACGTGATATTGATGCGGGACAGGGAGTACGTATTCCGTCAGACAGCAGTCTGGATAATGCATATGTTCTGAAAAACAATGATTATCTGACGGTAGATGGAAATTCTGTAAGCTCACCTCTTGGTTCCGTTGAGCCGGATGATCCGAGAGGATGGCTGAATCTTTTTTATAATACAGATAATTTTACGGTAGAATTCTGTCATCAGTTCAGACTGGATAAATGGGATAAAAGTCGTGAAGATGCCATTGCAAAAGCCGGTTCTCAGGAAAGATGGGCAGAGATTACAAGAAATAAATATCTGGATCCATCAGGCAACAGTTATTGTCCGAACTTTAAAGGACAGAAATACTGTAAAGCATATGCATATTTTGATTTTACATCCTATTGTTTCGGCGATGTTGAGATGAAAAAAGCGCCTGAGAAACGTGTGGGAGAGGCAAACTGTACATGGGAACAGGCAGCTGCCGCATCAAAAGAAAAACCTTTTGGCATTCGTCAGGGACAGGAATTTCAGTATATGATCCGGGCGGAGGTGACACCCAATAGACTGAAATCCTTTGTGGTACAGGATATACTTGAGGATTGTCTTACTATAGAGGATGCATCAAAAGTCAGTATTGTGAATGATGCAGGGCAGACAGTGACAGACTGGTTTGATGTTGCTGTTGAAGGACAGAAAGTGACCTGCAGGGCCAAAGCAGAGAGCCTTCAGGATGAAGCATTTACAGATAATCAGACTTACACATTTACTTTAAAAGTACGCCAGAGACCGGAATCAGAAATTAACATTTCAAAATACCTTGCAGAGGATGGATACAGTATTCTTGTACCAAACCATGCATCCATGAGTTATGAACGTACAAACGGAAGCGGAGATACAATGGATACGGAAACAGTGTGGGTAAAGGGTGTGATTCCACCGGAACTGGAAGTAAAGAAAAATACTTCTCAGTATGAATGGAAAACGGGAGATATCATAGATTATGAGATTCTGGTTTCTCAGACAAAACAGGATGTAAAAGCAGTAAATGTTGTTATTACAGACGAGCTTCCATCATGTCTGCAGCTTCTGGAAGGGCAGTATGCTGTAGAGACAAGTCAGGGAGGTGAGAACTGTACGCTTACCGGACAGGGAGAAAATGGATGGAAAGCAGAGTGTCCGTCCCTGAAGTATGGGGAGACGATCACAATCCGTTTTAAATGTCAGGCATCTGCGGATTCCAATGGACAGGAATGGGAAAATATTGTAACTGCAACAGCGGATAATCTGGTCAATCCTGAGACAGGAGAACAGGAATCCAGAAAGGATATGGCAGAAGTATGGCCGAACAGTCCACAGCTTGAAATTGATAAAACAGCAGACAAATATGAATGGCAGGCAGGAGAGCAGGTAGCTTACCGGATCGTGGTGAATAATGTAACGGCAGGAACAATCGCAAAAGATGTAACTATTACTGATATTGGTCTGCCGCAGGGACTGGTTCTGGCAGGTGGTGCACAGAGCATGGAAGTACTGGGAGTTCAGCAACAGGTAAACTATCCCGTACCGGATAAGAAAACAGGACAGGCATATGAAGCGAGACCTGTGGATTCTCAGTTGAATGCAGATGAGAACGGATTTTCCTTTTATTGTTCTTATATACCATACAGTCAGCCTGTAACGATTATTTTCCATTGTATCGCACAGGAAGAGGCAAATGGACACGAAAGCGTAAATGCAGCAACTGTAAAAGCTGCTAATACAGATGAGAGATCTGATGATGCAGAAGTATATGTAAATTCAGGAGAATTCTGGATTGAGAAATCTGCAGATCATTATGAATGGCAGGTCGGAGAACAGGTACAGTACAATGTGGTGGTGGAGAATAAAAAAGCAGGTACAGTGGCCCGGAACGTAACTGTCTGGGATACCGGTATGCCGGCAGGACTTGCGCTTTCATCGGCAGAGGATGTATCGGTAAGCGGAATCCCACAGAATATTACGCAGCTGACAGCAGGGACCAAAGATGTTTTGAACCAGCTCAATCCGGAATTTTATAATGAGACATCAGAGAAACCGGTGAATTATGAATTTATTCAGGAGGGAAGCGGATGGAGACTGAACATTTCAGATCTTCCGGCAAAAACTCCGGTTATGATTTCTTTCCTTTGCACAGTTACGGAAGCGGCAAATGGAATGGAAAGCATTAATGTTGCCAATGTGCAGGCGCAGAATGCCCCTGTTTCACAGGATGACGCAGAAGTGTATGTAAATACAGCAGTTCTTTCTATTGAGAAAAGTTTTCAGAATCCATATCTGGCAGCAGGGGACGGACGTGCGGAAAATGAATTTCGGGTAGGAGAACAGGTGAATTATCAGGTTACGGTTAATAATCTTCAGAAGGGATCTATCGCAAGAAATCTTGTGATCAGTGATCTTTCCCTTCCTGAAGGGCTGGCTCTGGACGGAGCTGAAGATGCTGTTACTGTAAGCGGTGTTCCGGCTGTTATTCAGAATCCGGTGGCAGGAACTGATGATGCAGGAAATCAGCTGAATCCGGAAAATTATAAAGAAACAGTGGAAAAACCGGTCAGCTGTCAGGTTACACGTCAGGGAACCGGATGGATCGTGACGATTTCAGATCTTCCATATCAGACACCTGTGACTGTTAATTTCCGCTGTACTGCGCAGGAAAGCGTAAATGGGATGGAGATTGTAAATACAGCACAGGCATATGCAGATAATGCACAGAAAGTAAAGGACTCCTCAAAAATCTGGGTGAACTCGCCTGTTCTTAAAGTAGAGAAGACGACGGACAAACCATTTTACAAATATGGTGATATTATTACATACCGCATTGTCCTGACACAGGAGCAGACCGGATGTGTGGCGCGTAATGTTACTCTGCAGGATGTGATCGATACTCAGGGGGTACGTCTTCTGAAGGATTCGGTGATTCTGATGGATGAGAAAGGAAATGTGGCAGATGCTGATGTACAGATCAATGATGATAATACTTTCCTGATGTCAACAGGCAGGACACTGGTCAGGGATAGCAGATATAGTATCTGCGATAATGATAAAGGCGGTCTTTTTGAGCAGGTAATGTATAATCCTCTGGACTGTCAGGAACAGAAAAGTATGATCGTGGAATATCAGGCAGCGGTGATTGATGCAGCCCTGGCAGGACAGAAAGTGCACAATACTGCAGTTGCAGACAGCAGTGAAAAGATACCTGCAACCGGGGATGCAGAGACAGAGGTACACAGTCCGATTCTGGAAATTGTGAAGGAATCAGATAAGAAAGAGTATGCGTCCGGTGAGAAAGGATACTATAAACTGACAGTAAGACAACTGCGTGAGGATGTCACAGATCAGAATATTGTTATCGAAGATAAACTGGAAACCCAAGGGGCTTCCATTGTAAAAGACAGCATTTTTGTGAAGAAAAACGGTATAGAACTGAAAGACGCCAAAATAGAGGCAGATGATACAGGATTTGTAATTCAGACAGGTGCATCGTTGTCAGATATGGATAAAATTGAAGTCTGCTATGAAGTGGTATTTAAAACAGAAAGCACAGAGCCTGAAAAAATTGTAAACACAGCGAAAGCAAGAGGCGATATTTCACCGGAAATTACTGCACAGCAGGAGGCATATGTGAAAGCAAAAGCAGAACCGACTGCCACACCAACACCGTCTGCAACACCGAAACCAACAGAAAAACCAAAGCCGACAGAGACACCAAAACCTACAGAAGTACCGAAACCGACAGAGCAGCCAAAAGCCACACCAACACCATCTGTACCGGGAACCTGCCCGAAAATGACTCCTGTACCGACGAAAGCACCGTTGGCATCTTACAATGGTGGAAATAATGGAGGCACGACTTCCGGAAGCGGAGGCAGCAGTTACGCAAATTCGGGTGGATATTCCGGTGGATACGGAAGCTATCAGGGTGGTTCCATGGCAGGAAGTTCTAAAACAGGAGATGTCAGACCGTTTAAAATGATGGCTGTTCTTGGCCTTATCGGAATGGGACTGCTGACAGGAGGTGTGGTGATCTACAGAAGAACTGTTTCCGGGAAAAGAAATATAAAGGGTATGCCGCGGAAATGAAAAAACTCAGAACATTTGCAGTAAGTATGATCATAGCAGCAATTGGGCTTCTTATATATTGTGCCGGCTTCTATATAAAAAGTTATGAACAGAATCTTGCAGCAAGGCAGGAATATGCAGAGCTTTCCCAAATGGCAGGGGTGAAGAACAGAGAAGGTGCCGGATTATTGGCAGATGGCAAAAAAACTGATGAAGACAGCAGTACAAAAAACAGTGAAAAAAAACGCAGGAAAAAACAGAGAGGATCTTCTGAATCAAAAAACAAAAACTGTACAGATGAAATCAGGGAATCCTTCGGGATTTCCTGGGAAAATTTAAGAAAGATCAACTCTCAGACAGTTGCCTGGATTACTGTCCCGGGAGCCGATATTTCTTATCCTGTAGTTCAGGCGGCGGATGATGAATATTACCTGAAACATAATTTCAGAGGAGAGGAAGATCTGTTTGGATGTATTTTTCTGGAACATGACATAAAAAAGAATTTTACAGATTCCCACAGTATTCTTTACGGGCATAATATAGAAGGTAATATGATGTTTGCAAATCTGAACCGTTATGAACAGCCTGAATTTCTGAAAAAATGTCCTGAAATTGAGATCACAACACCCAAAAGAAAGTTTCTGTACAAAATTTTTTCTGTGGAACAGGCATCTTCCCAAAGCCCGGCATTTGAATATGGATACAAGTTATCCAGTCCTGCATACAGGAGACAATTATCTATATTGAAAAATAATTCCATGTATGACACAGGAGTAGAGCCTGATGAAAGGGAGAGAATGGTGACTCTGATCACCTGTAATTCACGTCTGGATAAAGAAATACGTATGGCGGTACATGGGATTTGCCATGAATGTTATGGTATAGAAAAAGCTGAGCCGAAGTGATGTTGAAATCAGTCGGATATTGGTAACTTTCGTAAAGGATGAACTGTTACTGTTCACATATCACTATCCCTCGAGGTGTTTTGGAAAAAACTAATGAAAAATCTCTCGATATTTTGTATAATTTATGCATAAAAAACAACTTGTTCGTACGTGCGTACAAGTTGTATCCTAAATACAGGAGGGAAGAAGACATGACAGATAATGGAAAGCCGAAATATTTCTCACTGATGGAACAGCTCAGAAGTGATATTATGTCAGGAGCTATCCGACCGGGAGAGAAGCTTCCTTCAGAAAACGAGCTTTCACAGAAATATTCCCTGAGTAGACATACAGTTCGTAAAGCACTGGGAATCCTGGAGCAGGACGGATATGTAGAGGCATTTCACGGAAGAGGTACTTATTGCTCTGAGAATATGCGCCATATAAAGAATTCAAAGAATATTGCGGTAGTGACCACATATATTTCTGATTATATTTTTCCGAGACTGATACAGGGAATGGATAATGTCCTTTCAGAAAGCGGTTACAGTATTATCCTGAAAAACACAGCAAACAGCAGACAGAAAGAGGCCAGATGTCTGGAGGAACTTCTGAAGAAAGATATTGATGGACTGATCATTGAACCAAGCAAAAGTGAGATGATCTGTAAACACAGAAATCTTTATCAGAATCTGGATAAATTTGAAATTCCGTATGTGTTTATTCAGGGAATCTATTCAGAAATGAGGGATAAACCTCATATTCTTATGGATGATACACAGGGAGGCTATCTTGTAACAAAATATCTGCTGGAACTGGGACATAAAAAGATCAAGGGTTTCTTTAAGGCAGACGATATGCAGGGACTGGAGCGCCACAAGGGATATGTGAAGGCCTTACAGGAGTCAGGGATTGCCTATGATCCTGATGATGTTGTCTGGTTTCATACAGAGGACAGGAAAGTAAAACCTGCACTGATGGCAAAAGAAATGGTACAGAGCGGACAGCTTCCGGATGGAATCGTCTGTTACAATGACCAGATTGCTGTTCAGGTTATGGAAGAACTGGAGAAAATGGGAGTCAGGATACCGGATGATATTTCCGTTACCGGTTATGACAATTCACTGTATGCTCAGCGAGGAAGCGGAATCACAACGATAGCTCATCCGCAGGAAAAGCTGGGAGAAATGGCAGCAGAGCTTATACTTGAGAAGATCAACGGAGTTCCTGAAGAAGAAAGTAAGGTTGAAAGACTGATTTATCCGGAACTGATCATACGGGGATCATGCAGAAAAATATTGTAAACAAATGAAATAAATAAAAAATAAATCCAGGAGGAATTTTATCATGAAAACAGGAAGAAACTATAAGTTCTGGTTTTGTACAGGTTCACAGGATCTTTACGGAGATGAGTGCTTAAGAAAAGTTGCTGAGCATTCCAGAATCATTGTTGAGGAATTAAACAAGAGTGGTGTTCTTCCATTTGAATTAGTATGGAAACCAACACTGATCACAAACGAACTGATCCGTAAAACATTTAATGAGGCAAATGCAGATGAGGACTGTGCAGGTGTTATCACATGGATGCATACTTTCTCACCGGCAAAATCATGGATTCTTGGTCTGAAAGAATACAGAAAACCGCTTTGCCATCTTCATACACAGTTTAATGAGGAGATTCCTTATGATACCATTGATATGGATTTTATGAATGAAAACCAGTCTGCTCATGGCGGTCGTGAATATGGTCATATTGTTACAAGAATGGGAATCGAAAGAAAAGTTATTGTCGGACACTGGGCAGACAAAGATGTTCAGGACAGACTTGCTTCCTGGATGCGTACAGCAGTTGGTATCATGGAGAGCAGCCATATCCGCGTATGTCGTGTAGCAGATAACATGAGAAACGTAGCTGTTACAGAAGGTGATAAAGTAGAAGCACAGATCAAATTCGGATGGGAAGTTGATGCTTATCCTGTAAATGAGATTGCCGATTATGTAAAAGATGTAGCTAAAGGTGATGTAGATGCGCTGGTAGATGAATACTACAGCAAATATGATATTCTTCTTGAGGGAAGAGATCCGGAAGAATTTAAACGTCATGTAGCAGTTCAGGCTCAGATTGAGATCGGATTTGAGAAATTCCTGGAAGAGAAAAATTATCAGGCAATCGTTACACACTTTGGAGATCTGGGTGCTCTTAAACAGCTTCCCGGACTTGCAATCCAGAGACTTATGGAAAAAGGCTATGGATTCGGTGCAGAAGGCGACTGGAAGACAGCTGCAATGGTTCGTCTGATGAAGATCATGACAGCTGGTGTAAAAGATGCAAAAGGAACTTCCATGATGGAAGACTATACATATAACTTTGTACCTGGAAAAGAAGGAATCCTTCAGTCTCATATGCTTGAGGTATGCCCGTCTGTCGCAGATGGTAAGATCGGCATTAAAGTATGCCCGCTTTCCATGGGTGACAGAGAAGATCCTGCAAGACTTGTATTCACAAGCAAGACAGGCCCGGGTATTGCAACATCCCTGATCGATCTTGGAGACCGTTTCCGTCTGATCATCAACGATGTGGAATGCAAGAAGGTTGAGAAACCGATGCCGAAGCTTCCTGTAGGAAGTGCATTCTGGACACCACAGCCAAATCTTAAGACAGGTGCAGAAGCATGGATCCTTGCAGGCGGAGCCCACCATACAGCATTCTCCTATGACCTGACAGCAGAGCAGATGGGTGACTGGGCAGCAGCTATGGGTATTGAAGCTGTTTACATTGATAAAGATACAAATATTCGTGATTTCAAGAATGAACTGAGATGGAATGAACTTGCATTCAGAAAATAATTATTACCATAAGTGATATAAAAGGGTTACTGTGAACGGAGTGAACAGTAACATAAAAGGCTGCCATATCAGACAGGAACAATGGATTGTGTATATATGTCAGAGGATTCATTGGATTGCCTGAGATGGCAGCCCTCAAAATATATAAAAAAAGTACATCAAAAAATCAGGGAGGTACATAAAAATGGGAACAGCAGAAGCAAAAGCAGCGATAATTGCAAATAAAACAGCACTTGGTATTGAGTTTGGTTCTACCAGAATCAAAGCAGTACTTGTAGATGACAAAAATCAGCCAATCGCATCCGGTGCACATGAATGGGAAAACCGTTATGAAAACGGTGTCTGGACATACAGTCTGGATGATATCTGGACAGGTATCCAGGACTGCTATCAGGATATGGCAAAGGATGTAAAAGCAAAATATGACATAGAACTGGAATCCGTAGGCGCATTTGGCGTCAGCGCCATGATGCATGGATATATGCCATTTAACAAAGAAGGAGAACTTCTTGTACCATTCCGTACATGGAGAAACAACATTACAGGAGAAGCCAGCGAGAAACTGATGGAACTGTTCAACTACAACATTCCGCAGAGATGGAGCATTGCTCATCTGTATCAGGCGATCCTTAACGGTGAAGAACATGTAAAAGATATTGACTATATCACAACTCTGGAGGCTTATGTACACTGGAAACTGACAGGTAAGAGAGTTCTTGGAATCGGTGATGCGGCGGGTATGTTCCCGATTGACACAACAAAAGCAGATTATAATCAGGAAATGGTTGATAAATTCGATGAACTGGTAGCACCTTACGGATTCTCCTGGAAACTTCGTGACATTATGCCGAAAGCCCTTGTTGCAGGTGAAGATGCCGGTGTTCTTACAGAAGAAGGTGCGAAACTTCTCGACGTAACAGGAAAACTGAAAGCCGGAATCCCGATGTGCCCTCCGGAAGGTGATGCAGGAACAGGCATGGTTGCCACAAACAGTGTAGCAGTACGTACGGGTAATGTTTCCGCAGGAACTTCTGTATTTGCCATGATCGTTCTGGAAAAAGAGCTTTCCAGACCTTATAAAGAAATTGATATGGTTACCACTCCGTCCGGACATCTGGTAGCTATGGCTCATTCCAACAACTGTACCTCTGACCTGAATGCCTGGGTAAATGTATTTAAAGAGTTTGCAGAGGCTATGGGTATGGAAGTGGATATGAATAAACTGTTTGGAACCCTTTATAATAAAGCACTTGAAGGAGATCCGGACTGTGGTGGACTTCTGTCTTACTGCTATTTCTCAGGCGAGCATATGACAGGCTTTGAAGAAGGACGCCCGTTATTTGTACGTTCTCCTGAGAGCAAATTCAATCTTGCAAACTTTATGAGAACCAATCTGTATACATGCCTTGGAGCCATGAGAGTAGGTCTGAACCTTCTGTTTGAGAAAGAAAATGTAAAAGTAGACCGTCTTCTTGGTCATGGAGGATTATTCAAGACAAAAGGCGTAGGACAGCAGATTCTGGCAGATGCTGTCAATGCACCGGTATCTGTAATGGCTACTGCAGGTGAGGGCGGAGCCTGGGGAATCGCACTTCTTGCTTCTTATCTGGTAAATAAAGAAGAAGGTGAGACTCTGGAAAGCTTCCTTGATAACAAAGTATTTGCAGATCAGGAAAGCAGCACACTGGATCCAAAACCGGAAGGTGTGGCTGGATTCAATGCATTTATGGACAGCTATATGAAAGGCCTTTCTATTGAAAGAGCAGCAGTAGAGTCTGAAATCTGGTAAATTATGGACAGAAATCCTGCCACATTTTTTGCCACATATTGAATAATTGCGCGTCGCATTCTCGTTACTTTAGTAGTGATGAGTTAGAACTTAAATGAAAAACTAAATTCCAGCTGTGTATTATCTCAGTAACTATGCGGGATTAAATTCTGTAATGCACCTTAACAATTCTATTTTTTTGTCTTATAATAAACCTGTAAGCACTCATGATTTATGTTTTTATGCATACTAACCGGGCATCTGAAAATAGTGTGCGAGACTAAATTCCACATGCCTTATGTGCAAGACTAAATTCTGGTGCAGTGAAATCTGCCTGTGCTTTACTATTTTATTTTATAAGTTTTGGACTAAGCATAACATCATCAGGTGCGATTGCCTTTAATCCTAATGCTTTGTGCAGTTTGTTGTCCAAGAGTAAAAGAGAGAGTTCATATGGGCTATGTCCATTAAGACTGTCTCTTTTTTCGTTGTTTATGTGATTCATCATAAGTCTGACTTTCTCGTCATTTAAATCAGCGAATGAACTCCCTTTCGGACGGATGTAGCGGATATACTCGTGGTTCTTTTCGCAGGCACCTTTTTGCCAAAAGCTGTATGGATCACAGTAAAAGACCGTCGTGCTTTTACTTCCGTCACAGAATTCCTCCATCTCTTCACGAGCTGAGAATTCTGAACCTCCATCCGTGAGGATCACCGGAAAAAGCTTTTTGAATGCATCCTGTCCTAACACTGTTTCAAGCCATACAAAGACCTCTAACACGCATTCCTGGTCTTGATATTCCAACAGGAACATAAGCATAAGATTGCAGTTGCAGAATGTAAAGGTCAAGAGGGCGCAGCTTTCGCTTTTCATTCCTTCCACGCAGTCCATTTCCACAACATTTATATCTGGATGATCTTTCATATAATTCTGGAAATTTTCGTAGTTATGACCTTGACGATAAGAACGATCTTTTGCACTGGTCTGTGTAGGTTTCTTGCGTTTCTTATAACGTACAGAACGTCTTAAGTCACCATTGCGGACATCGAATACACAATCATTGATGTAGGAGTAAAGTGTTCTTCTGGAGCAACCCAATTCTTCTGCATGAGTAGCATAAATATGACCGATGGACTGATGCTTCTCCTTGATCAATGGAACCAATAAATCATTCATGGATTGAATGCTTTCCGGAGTCTGGTTAATGCCGACTCTGCAATCGACCAGCACGCTACGGTACTCATCATGGGCATATTTGGATGAATAAAACTTTCTGGGCATAAGACAATGGGTCTTTTTACCACAGCCATCACATACGTAGGGAGGTTTATTCAGTTTCTCACATTCAGCTGTCTCATATGCGGGACATATATCAGTGCAGCGAAAGGATGGTTTTCTGCAAAGCTTACAATGAATGCTACACATCTTATCACACAAGCATGTCACCTTACAGTTCTTGCGATGAATACATGGCGGGTGAGTGTAACCTGAATCCGGACGTTCTTTTGTATGTGCGTGGAGACGTACTTCCTTTGATATGGTAGATGGATTTTTACCAATAATTCGTCCAATTTCAGTGAAGCTTTTATTCTCAGTAAGACCTTTCTCGATATCAACACGCTGTTCAAATGTTAAATGTTTCTGATTGCCTTTATTTTTCATAATTATCTCCAATCTGCACAGGCAGGCAATCAGCTGCAAGTACATTATGCGGAGTAATGATTATCAAAGACAATATGGCAAATATGTGTGCAAAAGTAACTTCGACCTATATGGAATTTACTCTTGCATTTGGTCCAAAACCGGAATTTAGTTTTTCATTTAAGTGTAGTAGAAAAAACAACAGAATCTGAGAAAAGAGTTATCAGGGAAAAATAAAAATGCAGATAATATCCAGTTATGGTGT